>OGOT01000056.1_pt1 | contig 114624 bp, 122 predicted proteins | sample 1552791 | NCBI WGS metagenome assembly OGOT01 (sample SAMEA2580160, study PRJEB22360) | human gut metagenome | biome: human gut; feature: human-associated habitat; material: faeces | place: Denmark | collected 2008/2010
CGACTGTCGGAGTTGTAACGGGTGCCACCACCAATATGTATTTACTAACATTGTTTTCATTGACTTTTTTTGTTTTATCGGGGGCAAAGACAGTGCAAACCGAATGTATAATAAAATGAACTTGTTCATTTTTTATGCTGAGGTGCAGCCTGTCTTCGTTTTCGCGACAAATATAAGCACTTTGTTTTAACTGCCAAAATAAATATGACTTTTTTTCCGGATAAGAACATTTTTCTTGAAATATTGTTCTTATAAGTGTAGTAAAAACGAATATTCATTCAAAAAAAGAAAGGAACAAACTATGAATAGAAAACATTTAGTTGCCATAGGCGTGGTTATTGCTGTACTATTGTTATTATACTGGCTCTTTGTGGCCGAAGATATGAATGCCTGGCTGAATGTAAACTGATTTTTCGGGATTTTCGTGTGGAGTTATTCGGATAAAGATGTATCTTCGCAAAAAAACATAGACTCATGAAAGGATTAAGTTATTCATTTTTGCGTGCGATATGTGCGCTGGTTATCGGTTTGGTGCTGGTGATGTTTCCCGACCAAGCCGGTGATTATTTTGTGATTACGATAGGTGTCATCTTCCTGGTGCCTTCGCTTGTCAGCATCATAGGCTACTTTGCACAGAGCACGGAGATGCGCAGCCGTTTCCCTATCGAGGGGGTGGGCAGCCTGCTGTTTGGCTTGTGGCTGATTATCATGCCCGGTTTCTTTGCCGATTTGCTGACATTTGTATTGGGATTTATCCTGGTGATGGGAGGAGTGCAACAGATTGCCTCGCTTTCCGCTGCCCGTCGCTGGATGCCGGTACCGGGAGGTTTTTATGTGGTTCCGGTATTGATTCTGCTTGCCGGCTTGGTTGCGCTGTTCAATCCTACGGGAGTACGCTCCACGGCATTTATCATTATCGGTATCAGCAGTCTGGTCTATGCGGCTTCGGAACTGCTGAACTGGTTCAAGTTTACGCGTCGCCGCCCGAAGACACCGGATGCTTCAGTAAAGGCAGTGGACGATATTGAGGATGCACAAATTATAGAATAAAAAAACAGACCATCTGTTGAGGTTGAACAGATGGTCTGTCAGGAGTAAACGGATGGTCTGTTCATGCCACACGGACCATCCGTTTTTATTGTTTCAACCATTCATTTATCAGCTCCATCACTTGCTTCTTTTCCTCTTCGGGCAGTGTGCCGATGCGTGCCCGATGGCTTCCGCCGGGCTCTACGAATACATGGATGTTTTTCTTTCCTTTCAGCCAGGTCACTCCGGCAGCCGTCCACGGGTCGTTCTCGCCGTAGATGAATATCATTTTCGGGTCATTCTCTTTCAGGAACTTCGTGATTTTCTTGCTTAGGGTCTTGTCGAAGGGCATGTCTTTCAGCTCTTCGGGAAGCATCAGACGATGCAGGTAATCCTTGCTCGATTGGATGGAAAGATACTTCTTGAAAGGCTTCGTATCGTAGCCGTAATAGCCCAGTTCGCGGGCGGCCTGCACGAAGAATGAGGCTGTGGGACTGTCGGCAATGAAGTAGTCGGGATTACTGATGTCGAGCAGATGGGCAAATATCTCATCGTCCGAGGCCGTGGTGGCAGGGATGCTGCTGACGGGAGTTCCCCACTGCCAAAGGGCAAAAGAATACTCCAGCACGCAATAGTCGTATATCTCTTCAACGGGCGCACGGAACTTGAGTCCTTTTTCATTGCAATATTTCTCAAAGCGGGGGAGCAGTGCGGCTTTCCGTTTCAACACTTCCAACTGGAAGTCCTCAATCCGTTTGCGGTCCTCCGGAGTAGACACTTTCCTGAGGAAAGGCTCGTGGCGTCCGTCTTCCGCCCCGTAGCAGAGCGGAGCTACATAAGGCACGGAAATATCCACGTCGTCCGGATAGAACGTGCGGTAGAGCAGGGTAGTCTGTCCGCCCTTGCTGATGCCGGTCGCAATCCATTTGCCGGGATAGATGCTTTTAAAGGCGTTGCGGACGGCGTGCAGGTCGTCGGCAGAATTCTCGGCGGTGAGGTATTGCCAGTCTTTGGGCTCAGGGGTGGATTCCAGGAAATAACGGTATTCCACAAAAATCATGTTGGCATCGAGCAGCTCGGAAAGTTCCTCGCGATACTTGGGATTGAGGGCATAGGCGGCTCCATAGCCTTCGGTTACAATCACCGTGGGACGGTCGAAGCCGACGTGGGAGACAATCACACGCTGGCGGAAACTGCCCTTTTCGGGACGACAGTGGTCCAACGGCTGGGTGAAATAGGTTACATACTTCTCGGAGAACCGGGTGGACTCCAACGGTCGGGTTTCCGTAATGGCGGAAATCCGATCCAGTTTTTGCTGCAGATCGGTTTGTGCCGGGGCAGCAGCCGAAACGAACAGCAAGGCAAACTGCAGGAACGCTGCATAGCAGTTACGTAAATTCTTCATGATGACAGGATTGTTTTATCTGACGGGCAAAGATAGGTTATTTCCCGCTTACCGCCAACAGTTGGCATGGACGAAAAAAGAGAGAGAACTGCCTCGCGGCACCTCTCCCCCCTGCAAACTTAAAACAACCAACAAAAGAATGAGATAGGGATTAAGGATTCATCCTTCATCCTTCATTTTTCATCTTATAAACAGTAACTCGCGATATTTGGGCAACGTCCACATCTGATTGTCGACGATGAGTTCCAGCTTGTCGATGTGGTAACGGATTTCCTCCATCATCGGTACGATGTTGTCGTGGTAGGCGATGGCTTTTTCACGTTCACTCTCAATTTTGTTGGCCACTTTGCGCGCCTCAATCATGGCATCCACATGCTCCTTGATGAAGGCGGTACGGTCGGCAATCTCTTCGATGAGTTCCAGATTCTTGGCAGACAGTTTTGCAGCCTTCTCTGCGGGGAACAGGTCTTTCATCTTGTAGACGTTGTCAATCAAATCCGACTGATACTGTGTAGCTACGGGGATAATGTGGTTCATGGCCAAATCTCCGAGCACGCGGGCTTCAATCTGTATTTTCTTGGTGTACATTTCCCATTTCACCTCGTTACGGGCTTCCAGTTCCTTCTTCGTCATGACACCGATGGACTCGAACATCCGGATGCTCTCCGGTTTCAGGTAGTTGTCGAAGATGACGGGAACACTTGTCTCGCAGTCCAGACCGCGGCGGGCTGCTTCGGCTTTCCATTCATCGCTGTAACCGTTGCCGTCAAAGTGGATGGGTTTGCAGACTTTGATGTACCGGCGGATGACTTCGAGGATGGCGGAGATTTTCGGCTCACCCTTTTCAATCAGTTCGTCCACATCTTTCTTGAATTCCGTTAACTGCTCGGCAAGGGCGGAGTTCAGCGCAATCATGGCACTGGCGCAGTTGGCCTCGGAACCCACGGCGCGGAACTCGAAGCGGTTACCGGTGAAGGCGAACGGGCTGGTGCGGTTGCGGTCGGTATTGTCTATCATCAGTTCCGGAATCTGCGGGATGTCCAGCTTCATGCCTTGCTTGCCGCTGAGGCTGACGAGATCGTCCTTGGTGCTCTCTTCGATGTGTTCCAGCACCTGGCTCAACTGCTTGCCCAGGAAGGAAGAGATGATGGCCGGAGGCGCTTCGTTGGCACCCAGCCGGTGGGCGTTCGTCGCACTGGAGATGGAGGCTTTCAGCAATCCGTTGTGACGGTATACGGCCATCAGCGTATTCACTACGAAGGTGATGAAACGCAGGTTCTCTTCGGGCAGTTTGCCGGGTGCGTGGAGCAGGATACCGGTGTCCGTACCCAGCGACCAGTTATTATGCTTGCCGCTACCGTTGACACCCTTGAAGGGCTTTTCGTGCAGCAGTACGCGGAAACCGTGGTTACGTGCCACTTTACGCATCAAGGCCATGATGAGCATGTTGTGGTCTACCGCCAGGTTGCATTCCTCGAAGACGGGAGCCAGCTCGAACTGGTTGGGAGCCACTTCGTTGTGACGGGTCTTGACGGGGATGCCGAGTTTCAGCGCTTCGATTTCCAGTTCCTTCATGAAAGCGGCCACACGGCTGGGGATGGCCCCGAAGTAATGGTCTTCCAACTGCTGGTTCTTGGCGCTGTCATGGCCCATCAGCGTGCGTCCGGTCATCAGCAGGTCGGGGCGTGCGGCGTACAACCCTTCGTCAACCAGAAAATATTCCTGCTCCCAGCCCAGATAGGCAACCACTTTCTTTACTTCCGGATTGAAATAGTGGCATACGTCGACGGCAGCCTTGTCTACGGCACGCAGGGCTTTCAGCAACGGTGCCTTGTAGTCCAGAGACTCACCGGTATAGGCGATGAAAATAGTCGGGATGCAGAGCGTGTCGTCTACGATGAATGCCGGGGAGGAGGGGTCCCATGCCGAGTAGCCACGTGCCTCGAACGTATTGCGGATACCGCCGTTCGGGAAACTGGAGGCGTCCGGCTCTTGCTGGATCAGTAGTTTCCCCTCGAATTCCTCAAGTACGCCGCCTTTGCCATCGTGCTCGATGAAAGCATCGTGCTTCTCGGCGGTACCTTCCGTCAAGGGATGGAACCAGTGGGTGTAGTGGGTAGCGCCTTTTTCCATCGCCCATTTCTTCATGCCGGAGGCCACGGCGTTCGCTGTCTCACGGTCTAACGGGGTACCGTTGTCGATGGAGTCCACCAGTCTCTCGTACGCTCTCTCTGGAAGATATTTGAACATCTTCTCACGGTTGAATACCAGCTCGCCGTAATACTTGGAAGGTCTCTCGGCGGGAGTGGTTAGCTCGGTCGCTTTTTTCTCGAACGCCGATTCTACGACTCTAAATCTTAACTTTGACATAATACCTGATGATTATTGTTGTTTATAGTAAATGACTTATCTTAGCCACTTCCTCAGCCTAGCCATGGCCTCTAGGGTGTCATCCCTATCGCCGAAAGCGGTGAGGCGTAGATAACCTTCCCCGCTCGGTCCGAATCCCACTCCGGGGGTTCCGACTATCTTGACTTCATAAAGCAGTTTGTCAAAGAATTTCCATGAGGAGAGGCCGTCCGGGGTCTTTAGCCAGAGGTATGGGGCGTTATCGCCTCCGTACACCGTGAGACCGCAGTTTTGCAGGCCCTCTTTCATGATCTTCGCGTTGGTCATATAATAATTGATAGTAGCTGTCACTTGCTGTTTCCCGGCGGTGGAATAAACCGCTTCCGCACCCCGTTGGGTTATGTAACTGGTTCCGTTGAATTTCGTGCATTGGCGACGGTTCCATAATTTGTTCAACTGTACCCGTTGCCCGTCCAGCGTGAAGGCGTTCAGCTCCTTCGGTACGACCGTGTATCCGCAACGTATCCCCGTGAACCCGGCGGTTTTAGAGAAGCTCCGGAATTCGATAGCTACCTTCTTCGCTCCTTTGATCTCGTAGATAGAGTGGGGGATATTCGGGTCCTGTATATAAGCTTCGTAAGCGGAGTCGTACATGATAAGCACGTCGTTGGCAAGGGCATAGTTTACCCATTTCTTCAATTCGTCCTTAGTCAAGGTCGTTCCGGTCGGGTTATTGGGATAGCAGAGGTAAAGGATGTCCACCCTGCGACTGGGCAGATCCGGTACGAAGTTGTTTTCCTCCGTGCAAGGGATGTATACGACATCGCTCCATTTCCCGTTTTCCAATACCCCGGTGCGTCCGCTCATTACGTTCGAGTCGATGTAGGCCGGATATACGGGGTCTGTCACCCCGATACTATTGTCGTGGCGGAGCATGTCACCTATATTTCCACAATCGCTTTTTGCTCCGTCGCTGATGAATACCTCGCTCGGTTCGATAAAGACTCCCCGGCTGGCATAATCGTTCTTGATGATAGCGTCGATTAGGAAAGGATATCCCTGCTCGGGGCCATATCCGTGGAATGTATCCTTGCTCGCCATTTCTTCCACGGCTTTATGCATCGCCTCAATAACGGCGGGGGCAAGTGGTTGCGTAACATCACCAATACCCATTCGAATGATCTTATCTTTGGGATGGGTAACCTTGAAGCTGTTTACCTTTTTCGCGATGTCGGAGAAAAGGTAATTGTTCTGTAGTTTCAGGAAATGTTCATTAATTAGTGCCATACTCAGTTCTTTTGTTTTTATGTTGTTGTTTTTGTTGTTTTGTCTTGTTCCCCGTGTCAGACTTTGATGAATCCCTCGAACACGTTGACCGCTCCGCCGGTCATAAAGACCTTACCGCTTCGCTCGTCCCACTCGATGGTTAAAGGGCCCCCATCCATGATGACCTTCGTCTTTCGCTTTGTCTTCCCACGTACGACCCCGGCCACGGCGGTGGCGCAAGCTCCGGTTCCGCAGGCTTGTGTGATGCCGGAACCTCGTTCCCACACCCTCATCCGTACCTCGTCCGGCTTTAGCACCTGCACGAACTCCACGTTTGTCCGGTCCGGAAAAAGCGGGAGGCATTCCAGTAACGGGCCTACGCTTGCCAGACCGACCTGGTCCATCTCGTCCACGAAGATAACCAAGTGAGGATTTCCCATAGAGATGACGGTGCCGGTGTAAATTTCTCCTCCAGCCTCAACCTCCAAGGCCATCTCGCCTACGGCAGGCATTCCCATATCTACCGTGACCTCGGTGACCTCTTCACGCTCTATTTTCAATTGTAGCTCTTTGATACCTGATAAGGTCTCTAAGGTGACCTTGTTCTTTTGCGTTAGGCCGGCCTCATAGACATATTTGCCAATACATCTGGATGCGTTTCCGCACATCATCGCCTCGGAGCCGTCCGCATTATAGATATGCATGCTGAAATCGGCGATGTCTGAAGAACCTATCAAGACCAAACCATCAGATCCTATGCCTGTGTGCGGCTTGCTCCATGCGATAGATAATTCCTCGGGATTGTCTATCGGATAGACCATCGTGTTTACATAGATGTAATCATTTCCGGCACCGTGCATCTTTGTGAATCTGATTGATTTTGTCATTTTGATGATATTATTCTTTATATTATTTCTTTTTGTTTTATTGTAATGCAAATATATAACGTTTTGATAAGTATATAACAGGTGAGAGGCTCGAATGTTTTATAAATATGAGGTTTGTAATAGATTGAAGTTATAATATATGCTTTTAGTTATAAATGATAATTAGAAGTGTGTGTTTTGGTTTTATATCGTAATATATGCTTTGTGAATATGGGTTGCTGTAACTGTAAGTAAAAAAGCTATATATCTATCTATTTGCTTAAAATAAGTCTGTTTGTCTGACGAGCCTCTTTTTCAAGAAGCCTTAACTAGGGATAGATAATGGGTGAAAATACGTATTTAACCACTGATTTCTACGTAAAAGGTCATGTTTTGTCACACGAAAGGTTGCGTTGGGCGACGCAAGTAGTGGCGTTAGCCAACGCAATAGGTCGCATAAGGCGATACATATAGTTGCGTCGGGCGATACAACCGTATGAAATGCCTCTTTTATCCGTATAAAAAACATGTTTTGACCCGTATAAATGTGAACTAGCATGAATTATTTCTCTAGAACAAAAGGTCGTATTTGGCTAATATATTACTAAACAATCATTTGCTAATATTTTTTCTCATATTTAGGGACGAGAAGTACATCAGGCCAGAAAAATCAACTCTCCGGGAGTTTGGTTTACAAATTGACAAAAAGAAAGGAGCTACTCGGTTTTGTTTCCGGATAGCTCCTTTTATCAGATTAACTAATTATCTAGATAATTTATTTTACGAACTTAACAGTTGTCTTATGAGCAGATCTCAAGAGCTTAGACTGATCGATTGAGATCATATAAATACCGTTCGGCATATTCGGAGTACTGATGTATTGCTCATCGCTAGTGATGATACCCGTAGAAACAACTCTACCTACCATATTAACGATTACATAATTACCCTTACCATTCTTTACATAAAGACCGCTAGCGTTTGTAGATACCGTAACCTCTTGAACCTCGTCACTGATAGTCTCGTTATCGGTGATGATACCCATAGCGTCAGATGTAATATATAATGTCGCCATGCGGACATTTTCTTTAACGCCATCGCCATTAGGATCAACAGCAGGACTAAAGTCTACCGTAATCTTAGTATCATTTGTAGGAGCCGTAGCCTTGATATTCATGACTTTTTCTTTACTGCTTCCTTTCAAGAAGTTGACATCTACGATCATCTTTGTATCTTTTAAGCTCGTAGCTTCAACTTTTGTCGTTGCGTCGATTTCCATTACACGAATAACCTCATCTTTTTTAGCTTCGTAAATAGAATCGATTGTAATAGTGTAATTGGTTTCTGCGCTTGCTTTAAGATTACTAACGACACCATTAACAAGAGAGGACATAATAGAATTGATTGCTGTGCTCATTGTTGCTGGCATTGTAACGATCTGTTTAGACATTGGAGTCCAAGCTGTATTTACGTCAGCACGTACTGAATCTGTTGTCGTTAAAACTAGATTTGCTCCAGATACGCCAATTGTCGGAGTCAACTTCTTGTATCCTTTGATTTTGCTAGATGCGGCATCATATGAAGTCAAGACAATAGAATCAGCAGGCATTCCTGTAGTTGATTTCAAGTTTGCATATACGACAGCGTCACCCATTGGCAATTTTGCGTTAGGTGCTTGTAGAGGTTTACCGAATAAGCTAGCCTTGATAGTACTTTCTGTCATCAACTTTGTCATATCAAGAGATATTTGGAAGTTCGGGACTTGAGCTAACGTTGCTGCTAGACTACGTAAATTATCTTCTAAAGTAATCGTATAATCAATCGTACCAGAGCTATTTGCTGTTTCTGTTAGGCTTATCAATTTTCCATCTTTAAGCGGGAAATTAGGGATCATGCTACCCACGGTACCTAACCAACCTAATTTCAATTCTACGGATAAGCTGTTGAAAGGAAGAATGGTTCCTTTGTTCCCGGTCTTGATTAATACCGATAATAAATTTGTGGGTTTACCCGTTTCTGCGTCAACTAAAGCAGCTGCGGATACATCAATTTTCTCTGGTAAATCAATTTTTACGGATTGTCCGTTAAGTGAAACGTTATATTCTTTATAATCACTGAATGTCAGTTTTACGTCATTAACGATCCCTGCGATGAAATCACCCATTCCCGGTGCTATCGCAGAAAAATCCATAGAACTAAGATCCAATTTTAAACTATCAGGAGTAACCGAGATTGGATTTAATTGATCTGCACGTAGGCTTGATACTTGAGGCAAAAATAAAGGGGAATTAATTATGCTTTCGATATTAGGATTTGTGAGAGACATGAAATCAACTCCACTAATTTGCTTTACTTGATCAAAAACGGCAGGAACAATAACTTTAACAACAGCAGCCTTTTCTTTATCTGTTAATTGTTTTTGTTGTTGTGCCATCACTGGGGTGGTAGCCATGAATGTAGCGGCTGCCAAACTAATGCATGTAAAGATTTTCTTCATATAAATTTGTTTTAAAGTGTTTTATGACTCTAGCTGGCAAAGTTATTATAAAAATTAAATGCACCAGCGTTTATTATTCATAAAAGTTGGTGCATTTTGCTACTAAAGAAAAGAAATATTCGTCAATAAGCGGATTCATGTACGTCTTTTATGGCCCTGCCGCTTGGCTCGTTCATGTTTTTGAAAGCCGAGTCCCAAGCTAAAGCCTCTGCGGTAGAACACGCTACGCTAGGAATGGAAGGTACGCTTCTCGCCGCGCTTTCGCTGGGGAAATGCTCTTCAAAGATGGAGCGGTAATAATACTCTTCCTTGTTTTGGGGCGGATTGATCGGGAATCGTTTGGCGGCATTCGCCATCTCTTTATCAGTGACCGACTCGGAGGTTATTTTCTTTAATGTATCGATCCAGCCATAGCCTACCCCATCCGAGAATTGCTCTTTTTGCCGCCAAGCGATCTCCTTGGGCAAGCTGTCGGAAAATGCTTCTCGAAGTATCTTCTTCTCGATGATCGTACCCGGGCACATCTTTGCCACCGGATTCAGACGCATGGCCACATCAAGAAACTCTTTATCCAAGAACGGCACTCGTCCTTCTACGCCCCATGCGCAAAGGCTTTTGTTCGCGCGCAAGCAATCATATAAATACAATTTGCTTAATTTACGCAGGGTCTCTTCATGGAAAGCCTGTGCATTCGGGGCCTTATGGAAATATAAATATCCCCCGAATACCTCGTCCGCCCCCTCGCCGCTTAGTACCATCTTGATACCCATGCTCCGGATCACACGGGCCAATAAATACATGGGGGTGGAGGCTCGGACGGTAGTGACATCATAGGTCTCTATATGATAAATGACATCTCGTAAAGCGTCCAATCCTTCTTGTATCGTATAATGGATCTCATGATGAACCGTACCGATCGCATCCGCTACTTTACGGGCGGCGATCAAGTCCGGGGCATCTTTCAATCCGATGGCGAACGAGTGGAGTTGAGGCCACCATGCGTCCGCTTTCCCATTGGTCTCGATGCGTTTCGCCGCGTATTTCTTGGCAATAGCGGAGGTGATGGAGGAATCCAAACCTCCGGATAGAAGGACGCCGTAAGGGACATCGCTCATCAGTTGGCGTTTGACGGCGGCTTCCAGCGCATCGTGAAGTTGTTGTACGTCGGTAGGATTATCTTTCACGTTGGCGTAATCCATCCAGTCACGGGTGTACCATCTCGTGAGTTTCCGGTCTTCGCTATAGAAATAATGACCGGGGAGGAACGGTTCGTAATGAGTGGCGAAGCCTTCAAGCCCTTTTAACTCGGAAGATACCATCAAGTGCCCCTCGTCATCGTATCCGATGTAGAGCGGGATCACGCCGATCGGGTCACGGGCGATCAAGTAAACCTCTTTCTCCTCGTCATAGAGAGCGAAGGCGAAAATACCATTGAGATCCTCGATGAAATCAATCCCTTTCTTCTTGTATAAGGCGAGGATCACCTCGCAATCGGAGCCGGTTTGGAACTCGTAATCGCCTTTTAACCGTTCTCGTAATTCCTGATGGTTGTAGATCTCTCCGTTGACGCAGAGGATGAGTTTCCCGTTGGGGCTGACCAAAGGTTGTCCTCCGGAGGCGGGGTCTACGATGGAAAGGCGTTCATGGGCTAAGATAGCGGTTTTGCCTTGGTAGATACCACTCCAGTCCGGCCCCCGGTGACGGATTCGTTTACTCATTAATAACGCTTGTTTACGCAGGGCTTGCGCTCTGTCGTGTATATTGAATATCGCTGTTATACCACACATGATAATTGAAAATTGAGAGTTGAAAATTAGTTGGTTTGTAAGAAACGGTCGATGGATCGGGCGACATTACGGCCGGAGGCCATCGCTTTTACGACTAGGCTCGCTCCGCTGACAGCGTCTCCGCAGGCGAATAGGTTGCTGTTGGCGGTATATCCGGCGTTGTCTACGGCGATGTTATCGCGGTTGTCGGTAGCCAATCGCAGTTCTTTGATCAATCCTTCTTGCTCCGGATGCAGGAAGCCCATGGCGAGGAAAACCAGATCGGCCTCGATGATCTCTTTCTTGCCGGTCTGTCTCATTTGCGGACGGCCTCCGTCTGGGGAGGGAGCCCATTCGACTTCTTCTACCTCAACCCCTATCAGGTTGTTTTTCTCTCCGATAAAACGGTTAGAGGCTAGGTTCCACCGGCGGATACAACCTTCCTCATGGCTGCTGCTGGTTTTCAGTACTTGGGGATACATGGGCCAAGGTGTCGCCGGATTCTGTCCGACGGGTGGCTGGGGCATGATCTCGATCTGGGTGACACAGGCCGCCCCATGACGGTTCGCTGTCCCTACGCAATCGCTACCCGTATCGCCTCCGCCAATCACTAAGACTTTCTTGCCCTTACAATTGATCTGGCTTTTGGGAGGGATCGGGATGCCTTCTAAGATCCGGTTCTGCTGGCTTAATAACTCCAAGGCGAAATGTACGCCTCTTAAATGACGTCCCTCGATAGATAGATCCCGGGGAACCTCGGCGCCGATCGCTACGCAAACAGCGTCGAAATCTTTCACTACATCTTTCGCTAATATCTCTTTGCCGACCATCGTGTTTACACGGAAAAGAATCCCTTCTTGCTCCATGATGCGGATACGGCGATCGATAATGTGCTTGCCTAGCTTGAAATTGGGGATGCCGAAACGTAGCAAGCCGCCCGGTAACTCATCTTTCTCGAATACGGTGACTTCATATCCTTTTCGGTTCAATTGGTTCGCTACGGTCAATCCGGCGGGACCGCTACCGATCACGGCTACCTTTTTCCCGTTGCGTACCGGTTGGATAGGCTGTACGTATCCTTCCCGGAAAGCGGCTTCCACGATAGCCGCCTCGTTCTCACGGATCGTGACAGGTTCGTCGCAGCTAAGTTTCAGTACGCAGCTTTTCTCGCAGAGGGCGGGGCAGACACGTCCCGTGAACTCCGGGAAATCGTCGGTCTGCTCTAATACGTGATATGCCTCTTTGTAACGGCCTTTGTATAACAAATCTTGCCATTCGGGTTGCTTGTTACCCAGCGGGCAGGCCCAGTGGCAGAAGGGTACGCCACAATCCATGCAGCGGGAGGCCTGCGTACGGCGGTCGCCGCTGTTCAAGGTCTGTTCTACCTCGCTGAAATCATCTATACGTTCGTGGACGGGACGATAGCCCGCCTCTTGTCTATGTATCGTTAGAAATGCTCTTGGGTTTCCCATAGTTCTCTTGTTTTTGTGTAAATATTTAGTAGTCTTTCTGCATCTCCGCAATCTTGCGTTGGAGTTTGCGCATCTGTTCCTCTTGGAGTACTTTCTTGTATTCGATCGGGACGATCTGGATGAACTCATCCACGTACTTGTTCCAGTTATCGAGCATCAATCCGGCCAGATGGCTGCCGGTATGATGATAATGCTTGCGGATCAATTCATGAAGTTCCTTTCGTGAGGTGCTATCCTCGATCAAGGAAAGCTCTACCATTTCCATGTTACAATAGTAATCGAAATCACCATTCTTGTTCCACACATAAGCGACACCACCACTCATTCCGGCGGCGAAGTTCCGGCCTGTATTGCCTAAGACGACAACCCGGCCTCCGGTCATGTACTCGCAACAATGGTCGCCTACACCTTCCACGACAGCGATCGCCCCGGAGTTTCGCACGCAGAAACGCTCTCCGACCCGGCCGTTGATATAGACCTCACCACTGGTAGCCCCATATAATAAGGTATTACCGGCTATCGTATTGTCTTCCGCTATAAAGGTGGAGCGTACCGGAGGCATTAAGCAGATGTGTCCGCCACTCAATCCTTTTCCGAGATAGTCGTTCGCCTCGCCTTCCAACCGGAAATGTACGCCGTGAGCCAGAAAGGCCCCGAAGCTCTGGCCTGCCGCCCCCTTGAACTTGATATGCAGGGTGTTCTCCGGTAACCCGATGTTCCCGTACCGCTTGGCGATCTCTCCGGAAAGCATGGCTCCTACGGAACGATCGGTGTTGGCTATCGCATAATCCAACGATACTTCCTGTCCGGATTCGATGGCGGCCTTTGCGTGACGGATGATATCCACATCTTTCACGTTGTCGATCGCATGGAGTTGACGGGTGACTTGATGGATGGTCTGCGTGGCGGCTTGTTCCGGTAGATGGATCAAGCGGCTGAGATCCAATAGGTCATGTTTCTCGATATGATCGGAAGGTTTACGCATGAGTAAGTCCGTACGGCCAATGATATCGTCTAGTTTCGTATAGCCTAGCTCTGCCAGATATTCCCGAACTTCACGGGCGAGGAAGGTGAAGAAATTCACCAAATATTCGTGTCGACCATGAAAGCGTTTACGTAATTCCTCATCTTGGGTAGCGACACCTACCGGACACGTGTTCATATGGCATTTACGCATCATCACACAACCTAAAACGATCAAGGCGGAGGTGGCGAATCCAAACTCCTCGGCACCCAGCATCGCCATCAATACGATATCCCGTCCGGTTTTCAACTGTCCGTCTGTTTGCAAGCGGACTTGCCCCCGGAGGCCGTTCATCACGAGCGTCTGTTGAGTCTCGGATAGTCCTAGCTCAGGTGGGATTCCGGCGTAACGGATAGAGCTTATCGGGGAAGCCCCCGTTCCTCCTTCCGCCCCGGAGATCACGATCCGGTCCGCTTTTGCTTTGGCTACACCGGCGGCGATGGTTCCCACGCCACTCTCGGATACGAGTTTCACACTGATCTCGGCTTGAGGGTTCACGTTCTTCAGATCGAAGATCAATTGCGCCAAGTCCTCGATCGAGTAAATATCGTGGTGAGGTGGGGGAGAGATCAGAGAGATACATGGGATCGAGTGACGGGTTCTCGCTATGATATCGTTCACCTTATAGCCGGGAAGCTGTCCTCCTTCGCCCGGTTTCGCTCCTTGGGCGACCTTGATCTGGATCTCGTCGGCGTTTACCAGATATTCCGTGGTCACGCCGAAGCGTCCGGAGGCTACTTGCTTGATGGCGGAGCGGAGCGATAACCCGTCCTCACGGGGGATGAAACGAGCCGAGTCCTCACCACCCTCGCCCGTGTTACTGCGTCCGTGTATCTTGTTCATGGCTATAGCTATCGTCTCGTGCGCTTCCCGGCTGATAGAGCCGAAGCTCATCGCTCCCGTGACAAAGCGGCGCATGATCGCTTCTTCCGGCTCTACCTGCTCCAAGGGGATCGGGGTGCGTTGTTTGAAGGTCAGGAAGTCACGCAAGAATATGGGGCTTTCCTTCTCATCAACCACATGGGAATATTCCTTGAATTTCTTGTAGCTCCCCAAGCGGGTAGCCAGTTGAAGCATGGAAATGGTATCCGGGTTCCAAGCGTGTTTCTCGCCATCCTTGCGGAAGGAATAAATGCCTTTATGTTCCAATAAAGAATCCGTGGGGTGGGAGAATGTGTCATTGTGCATGGCGATCGCATCTGCCGCTATCTCTTCCAAGCGGATACCACCGATGTTGCTGGTGGTTCCCCCGAAGTAAGTATCTGCCAGATCCCGGCTTAGGCCGATCGCCTCGAAAAGCTTCGCTCCCCGGTAACTGCGGATCGTGCTGATCCCCATCTTGCTCATAATCTTGAATAAACCCTTGCAAATGGCTTTTACGTAATTCTTCTCGGCAGTCTCGTAATTCAATTGTATCTCTTGCCTGTCTACTAGATCATCCAAGATAGCGAAAGCCATATAGGGGTTGATGGCACTGGCCCCGTAGCCTAGTAAGAGGGCGGCGTGCATTACCTCACGCATCTCGCCGGTTTCCACTACCAGCGCTGTTTGCACCCTTTTCTGCACGGAGATCAGATGGTGATGCACGGCGCTTACCGCTAACAGGGAGGGGATCACCGCTTTTTTCTCATCTACGTTTCTATCGCTTAAAATGATGTAGTTAACGCCGTCGGTGACGGATTGCTCCGCTTGTTTACATAATTCGTCCAAGGCAGCTTTCAGTCCTGCGCATCCTTTCTCTGCGTTAAACAAAGTGGGGAGCTTAACACTTTTAAAGCCCTTATACCGGATGTTACACAGGAGATCCAGTTGCGTATTGGTCAAGATCGGATGGTTCAGCCGAACCATTTTACAGTGGCTCTCGGTTGGAACTAAGATATTGCTTCCCACCGCCCCGATATACTCGGTCAGGCTCATGACGAGTTCCTCGCGGATCGGGTCGATCGGCGGGTTGGTTACTTGGGCGAATTGTTGGCGGAAATAATTATAGAGGATTTGCGGACGGGCGGATAATATGGCCAGTGGCGTATCGTTGCCCATGGAGCCGACCGGTTCCGCCCCTCCCGTGCACATCGGTACGATGATACGTTCGATATCCTCACGGCTGTATCCGAACGTACGCAGTAGCTTGTCGTATCCCTCTACCTTATGAGGGATCTTACGGCCGGATTTCAACTCGTCCAATTCCACCCGGTTTTTCTCCAGCCAAGTACGGTAGGGCTGGGCGTTCGCCAGTTGTTCCTTCAGCTCGCTATCGTAATAAATCTCGCCTTTCTCGGTATCGATGAGTAAGATCTTTCCGGGTTGCAGACGGCCTTTTTCCTTGATCTCGTTAGGCTCGAAATCCATGACGCCGACTTCGGAGGCCACGACCATCATGTCATGTTTCGTGATCAGGTAACGGGCGGGGCGGAGACCGTTACGGTCTAGCATGCCTCCGGCGTAGCGTCCGTCGCTAAAGAGCAGGGCGGCAGGCCCGTCCCACGGTTCCATCAAGATGGAGTGATATTCGTAGAAAGCCTTTAGGTCTTCGGAGATCGGGTTCTTCTCGTTGAAACTCTCCGGTACCAGCATCGCCATGGCATGCGGCAGGCTCATCCCGGAGGCCACGAAGAATTCCAATACGTTATCCAGTGAGGCACTGTCACTCATGCCCGGCTGGATGATCGGGCGTATATCGTTGATATCCGGGATTCTGGGGGAGGAGAGTACGCTCTCCCGGGCCTCCATCCATCCCCGGTTGCCTCGTATCGTGTTGATTTCCCCGTTATGTGCCAGTAGGCGGAAAGGTTGCGCCAGACTCCAAGTGGGGAAGGTGTTGGTGCTGAAACGTGAGTGTACCAAGGCCAGTCCGCTAGTGAAATAAGGTTGCGTCAGGTCCGGAAAGTAATGGCGTAGCTGCATGGATTCCAGCATGCCTTTGTAAACGATGTTTTTGGTGGAAAGAGACGCTATATAGAAATCATCCTTGGCCGGAAGGTCGGTGGCCGATACCCTTTTCTCGACCCGCTTACGTATGAGGTATAGCTTTAGTTCCAGCTCTTGCTGATCGTTGCAGCCGATGATGAATATCTGCTTGATATCTGGTTCGGTCGCTTGTGCGTCCTTTCCCAAGATTTCCGTATGAACGGGAACTTTGCGTAAGTGCATCAAGGTTAATCCCTCTTTCTCGATCTCCTCGATGAGGATACTGAGGATACTCGCTTGCTGTTCCTCGTCTTTCGGGAGGAAGATTAGTCCGGTGCCATATTTGCCTTTCTCTGGAACCGGAATTCCTTGCAGGAGGATGAACTCATGCGGGATCTGTAATAGGATTCCCGCTCCGTCACCCGTTTTGTTATCGGCTCCCTCAGCGCCTCGATGCCTCATGTTCTCTAGTACCTTAAGGGCTGATTCGATGATGTCGTGCGATTTCTCGCCGTGGATATTTACTAACATTCCTACTCCACAAGCGTCATGTTCATAAGACGGGTCGTATAATCCTTGTCTGCTATTAAAATGATTCTTTTTTGTTTTCATTTGCTGACCTTATGTTTGTGTATAAATAATTATTGCGTCAATTTGTTTTACAAATATAGGTATTAATGACATAATGTGATTGCTTGCCGGGGCGAAAGAGCGGGAAAAAGATAAGAATATCTTGTCTGATGTTTCTATTTGTAATAATTTACTGGGTTTATTCTTTTTATTTGAAAGGTATTTGGTTTGTGGATTTACTAAATGAAAGATGAGCTAAAAAAGAAGCACCGTCACGTTTTGCGACAGTGCTTTCTATCTGTTTTATCTATTGGGATATTCTCGGATGAAATAGCGGGCTAGGAACTTCCAATTCTCTTGTATGATCGCCTTGCCACGTTCTGGGCTGATAAGGCTTTTCGTTTGCGCGTCGGCCAGCATGCCTCGCTTTACCAGCTCAGGCAGGAAGTAAACGCTGCAATGTTTCACGATGAAGAAAGAGAGCGCTTGCTTGGCGGCACGGTTAGCGTCGTAGAAGGGATTGTTCTCATCCTTGATCAGCTCCACGTCTCGGGTGATGACTTGGGCGCCTTCCTCGGGCGTGGCGTAGATCGCCAGTTTCTTGCCTTGCCAGTCTTCGGGAAGATGGAAGTTCTCGGCGGGGATAAGGCCGGAAGTCTCCGTGATAAATGTTTGTGCATCTTCGGTCTTGTCGAAATAGAGAAGCAGTTTGTCACCTGCGGCTTTGCGGAAAGTCTCGTATTGTTGGCGGTTTTCCTCCAGCATATCGTCGGGCAGGGTGGCTACAGACTCGTCGGCGGTGTTCTGAAATACCGCATGGTCGGGATGCTCGGCGGGCAATATCTTTGCCAGCCATTGCGGGGAGGTCAGACCTAGCAAGGAGGTCTTGCTGGTGTAGGCCATCATGCCGTGGCTGTTGACGAGCAGGTTGTTAAGCTGCTCTTGGTTGAGGTCGGGCTGCTCCTTCCAGCGGTCGTGGGCGAAGTCGCTCAGTTCCCGGGCCGACTCAGGCAGGATATAGGATTCGTAATGGAACCATTGCAATAGACGATCGTAATCCTCTTGCCGCTCGTAGCGGGTATCAAGGGCGAAAAGCTTGGCCATGCGGGTATTCTCCGGCGCCGTGGTCCACTCTTTGCAGAACAGGTCGTAGATAAGCATGCCGGTGGATTCGTTGGCAGGGTTGTCCGGACTGACAAAAGTGCCTTTACGATAGCCGTGATACTGCTGGGTATAATGCCAAAGGAGGAAACGCACGTCCTCAAGGTTCACCTCATCGTCGTAATAATGATCGTCCGGAGTGTAGAAGGGGAGGTATTTGCCGTATAGCTCCTTATGGGTAAGGATGAAGGCACGCCAAAGCCCCATGCCGGAGATCACGTCTTCGAAGTAGGCGGCCATGCGGATACAGATCTGCTTTGTTTCCTCGCCCTCGAAGGAGTTTACCAACTCGGTCTTCTCCATGATATCGTAGATACGGTTCGCTATTCCGGTATAATAGGAATCCACGGGAGTGCTTTGTTTATAGGGATGCAACTGCAACCAGTCTTTCGGGAAAATTTTAATGTTCTTCATGTTATTAAATGTCTTTATGCATTCAGGAGTGCAAATGTAGTAAAAATACGTTAGCTATGTCAAACGATAAGGAAAAGTTGCGGTCTTAAAAATGTAACATTTGTTGTCTTCATTGTTATTGGATCTAAACATCTTTGAAATACCGCCCCCGTACTTTTGCGTCGAAATCAAAGATGAAATAATAAGTAGTAAGATAATGGGAAAGAGTTTAAGGGGCAAAAGATTGAAAAGGTTAGGGCTTTTCTGGGTGGGAGTTTTCCTGTCATTCTCTCTATGGGCACAAACAGGGGTTATTTGCGGGACGGTTACGGACGCAAAGATAAAAGAACCGTTGATCGGCGCCTCGGTTGTGATCGAGGGGACTACGGTTGGCGCTATCACGGATATAGACGGTAATTTCCGTATCGAGAACGTGAAACCAGGTACTTATACGGTAGCCGCCTCTTACGTGTCGTACCAAACGCAAACGGTAAAGGATGTTCCGGTAGTCGCATGCCAAGAGGCGGTGTTGAATATCGAGCTTTCCGATGCTAACCTCCAATTACAGAATGTGGTCGTAGTGGCCCAACGGAAATTGGGAACCGAGATGGCCGTATTAAATACCGTACGCAAGAGCCTTCCGGTCGTGAATGGTATCTCCGCCCAGCAAATCAGTAAAACACAGGATAGCGATGCCGCCGAGGTACTACGCCGTATCCCGGGAATCACCATCGTGGACGACCGTTTCATCGTGGTCCGGGGTCTGGCGCAACGTTATAATAATGTATGGCTGAACAATGCCACGACCCCTTCCAGCGAGACGGACAGCCGTGCCTTCTCGTTCGATGTGCTTCCTTCTTCCTTGATCGATAACATGATGATCTACAAGAGTCCCTCGGCCGAGCTTCCGGCGGATTTCTCCGGCGGTTTCGTGCGGGTGATGACCAAGAATATCCCGGACGGGAACACCTTCAACGTATCCTACCAAATGGGCTTTAACACGAACGCCACCTTCCGTAACTTCCAGCTGACGGACGGCACGGCGAAGGACTACCTTGGATTCGGAGCGGACGTGAGAAACCTGCCTTCCTCTTTCCCCGCCCATTTAGGAGAACACTCCACGGATGAGGCGGCAGCCTTTACCCGCCAAATCAACCAACGTTGGGGGATCAACAAGTTCACCGCCATCCCCGACCAGAAGATTTCCCTTACCTCGCACCGCTCTTATGATGTGGGCGGCTGGAAGATCGGAAATATCACGAACTTGAACTGGAGTACCGAGTTCGATTACTCGGAGACGGTGAATAACAACTACATCGCCTACGACGTGAAGAACGACGTATCTCGTCCCCGCTTTGAGTACAACGATATCCGCTATAAAAATACCTCCAAGCTAGGGGCCCTCTTTAACTGGTCATTCCAACGGGATGGCAGTAAATATGAGCTTCGCAACTTTTTCAGCCAGCGTGGCGTTTCCGCTCTGACACAAAGGGAAGGAATGAACTATTATTCCGACAAGGATATCCGTAAATGGGAATCCCTCTATACCGGGCGTACCACTTACTCTGGGCAGATCAGCGGTGTGCATACCTTGCGAGAAAATGTCAACAAGGTGGATTGGACGGTGGGCTATGCCTTCGCCTCCTACCGTGAGCCGGATCGTAAGATCGTGAACTCCATCCTTGACGAGAACCGTACGGAACAGCCGAACTACTATGTCTCTGACCCGATGCGTTATTACCAAGAATTGAAGGATCACAGCGCCTCGCTAGCCGCCAACTACGAACATAAATTCACCGTATCCGATAGGTTCGCTCCTGTTCTCAATGGAGGTGTCTACGGTGAATATAAGAGCCGTACCTTCGCTGCCCGTCGCTTTGGCTACAACCTGTTGGGTAGCGGCTACGACCGGTATGCGGACTGGGATTATACGGAGTTGTTCGCCGACGAAAATATCTCGGCGGATAAGATATGGATGCGTGAGACAACTACGAACAGTGACTCTTATACTTCCGAGAACATGTTGGGAGCCGCCTATGTCTCCGCTAAATTGAACTATGGGGAGGTGCTGAACGCTAATATCGGTGTTCGCATGGAATACTACCAATTGAAGATGGACGGATATAGCTCGGACGGTACTACTCCGGTACACTTGGATAATAAGACGACGGATTTCTTCCCTTCAGTTAATGTTGCCTACAACCTCTCACAAAAACATTTGGTCCGCGCCGCTTACGGTCGCTCGGTCAACCGTCCGGAGTTCCGAGAGGTAGTGCCTTACGTGTACTTCAACTTCGAGCGAGACGCAAACATCGTGGGTAATACGGAGTTGAAGAACGCTTACGCTGACAATATCGATCTTCGTTATGAGTTCTATCCCGCCGCGGGCGAGATGATCACGATCGGCGGTTTCTACAAGCACTTCAAGGATCCTATCGAGGAGACGTACAACGAGGCTGGTTCCGGCCTGCAATATACCTATCATAACGCGAAGAACGCCGAGACCTTCGGCGTAGAGTTGGACGTTAAAAAGAACCTCGACTTTATAGGGCTGCGAGGCTTGAGCTTTGTGTGCAACGCCGCATATATCTATAGCCGTGTCCGTTTCGAGGAAGGGGCACCGGAGCGGGATCGCCCTTTGGCAGGGCAATCCCCCTACTTGGTTAATGCCGGTTTTTTCTACCAGTACGATGACAAGGGGATTTCCGCCTCCCTGCTCTATAACCGGATCGGGAAGCGTATTGAGTCGGTCGGTGTCCCGATGCAGAACCAGGACGAGGATATCCCTGATATATATGAGATGCCCCGCAACTCGTTGGATCTTACTTTCTCGAAGAAGATTGGCAAGATTGTCGAGATCAAGGCGGGAATCCAGGATATATTGAACTCCAAGGTCGAGTACAAGCAGTTCGTGAAACTGACAGACGACAAAGGCGGCAAGAGCGAGCGTGAGCAACTGATCCGCAGCTATCGCCCGGGAGTGGATATCAATATCGGTGTTTCCCTTAGGTTTTGATGTTTAATTGAATATATATATATTACAAACAAAATGTTTTTATTATGAACAGATTTCTCTTAAAAGGTTTGGCCTCTGTGTTAACGATGGCCGTTATGTTTGGGACTGTATCGTGTAGTGATGACGATGATAAACCTGATGGCTCCGTAGCCGTATCGGCTGTGGCAGTCAGTCCTACTACCGCTACTATCAAGGTGGGCGAATCCACTACCTTGTCCGCGACTATTACTCCAAGTGACGCTACGGATAAAACGGTTACATGGAGTACTTCCGATGAAAAGGTAGCGACTGTTGATGCCGGTAAGGTAACAGCCGTGGCCGAAGGTTCCGCTACGATTACTGTAACTACGAAGGATGGCGGTAAAACGGCTACTTGTACCGTGACTGTCTCTAATGATGCTCCGTCTTCCAAAGAGGTGATATTGGAAGGAAATATCACGGCTGATCTAACGATCAACGCTGCCGACAAGAACTTCATGAAAGGCTTCGTATACGTGAAATCAGGCGCTACATTGACTATTGAGGCTGGTTCTGTTATCAAAGGTGTGTCCGTTAGTCCGGGCGAGAAAGCCGCTTCCTTGATTATCGAGCCGGGCGCTAAGATCATCGCCGAAGGTACTGTTGACAAACCGATCGTCTTTACGTCCGATAAAGAGCCGGGTAAACGTTTGACAGGTGACTGGGGCGGTCTGATTATTTGTGGTAACGCTCGTGTGAATCGTACCAATCAACCAACTATCGAAGGAGGACCTGGTACATTATATGGAAATACGACCTCCGATGAGTTTAATGCGGAAAGTTCCGGTAAATTGAAATACGTTCGTATCGAGTTCGCCGGTTATCCTTTGGAGCCAGACAAGGAAATCAATGGCTTAACCTTCGGCGGCGTTGGTAGCGGCACAGAAGTGGAGTTCGTTCAGGTTTCATTTTCGAACGATGATTCTTACGAATGGTTCGGTGGAACGGTAAATGCCAAACACTTGATCGCTTACAAAGGCTGGGATGATGATTTCGATACAGACTTCGGTTATACGGGTAAACTGCAATTCTTGTTGAGCGTACGTGATAAGAATATCGCTGATACTTCAGACTCTAACGGTTTTGAATCTGATAACGACGGTGACGGTTCTTCCAACACTCCGCTTACCAAGCCGGTCTTCTCCAACGTAACCTTGATAGGTCCTTTCTATGGCAAGGTATCCGATAAGACACAGGCTGAGGTGGAAGCCAAGACAGCCGACGCTGCTAACGGTGCCAAGGGTGGTAAATTCCAGGCAGCCATGCACCTGCGTCGTAATACCAGCTTGAATGTTTACAACTCCGTATTCACCGGCTGGCCTTACGGACTTCGTGCTACTGATAAGAAAGGTACGGCAAACGATGGCATCGCCATCAAGAATGTGATCTTTGCTGGTATGTGGAAGAACTTCTATGAGGATGATAAGGTAAGTGAGAACTTCTTCAATCTTGCCGGTAGCAACACGACTCTGGCAACGACCAACGAGATTATCTCTAAAGATGGTGATTACTCTTCTGTCGTAGCTTCAGCTGTGCAAGGCGCTGAATTTGTCGATGAGGTATTGAACAACAGCTTCTTCGAAAAAGTAACTTACAAAGGTGCTTTCGACGGAAAGAATGACTGGACTGCCGGTTGGACTAATTGGGATCCTCAAAATACCGAATATTAATCAAGCTTGGCATTGAATAGGTTGTGAATTTGTTAAAGGCACTGAGGTATCCGGAAAGATCCCTCGGTGTCTTTTTATGTATAATTTAGATAAGAATGTATCATGAATAAAAAGCTATTGTTACTTTCCGCTTTTTTGGCGGGAGCCTCTTGGACCGTGCTGGCGCAAGACTTGGTATTGAGCGAGGGACAGTATTATACCGATGAGACACAAACCACCCCGTATACGGGCCGCTATACGGAATTCTATGAGGATGGCATGCTCAAGATGGAGCTGTACCTGAAGGATGGCCGTCCCGAGGGAACCTATGTGATCTATTATCCGGATGGCAAGATCGCCGAGGTGCGTTCCTACTATCACGGGATCTTCCATGGTGAATGGCGCACGTATAGCGATAACGGCCAGCTGATCGGCCTGGCTTCTTATAAGGAAGGGCAAAAGGACGGCCCTTGGCGTATCTGGAGCGATAAGGGAAATTTGTTGTATGAGATGTTCTATACGGCAGGGAAGAAATCTGGTGTCTGGCGTAGCTGGGATGAGGAGGGGAATCTGCTTTCCGAGGAGAATCAATAGGAATAATTGCCGTTTACATACCGTTGTAACGACATTTACCTCTAATGGTAAATGTTTTTTCCTCTAGAGGTAAATGTCGTTACATCAGTATGTAAACAGTTTTACCTCTAGGTGAAAATACTTTTACTTCTTGATGAAAATATTGGTAAATGTAATTGGGTGGAAATCAGCATGCTTACTCCTCATCCTCTTCTCCAAAGTCGAACTCGAAATCGAATCCGTCATCCATGAATTCCGGCTCAGTGAATTGCTCCAGTTCACGACGGTCTTTCTTGGTAGGACGTCCGAGACCTTTCGCACGGTTCACGAAACCGGAGATACGGTTCATCTCCAGAATCTCATACTGATCCGGGGTTGTCACGTTCTCCAAGTAATTCGGGACGAGCTTCGCGCCCACACGATTCTCGATCAATCCGATTACCTTAAAAGAGAAGGTGATCGGCGGTTTACGCACTTGGATCACATCGCCAACCTTGATCATGCGGGAAGGTTTGATCGTTACTCCACCTATCATGATACGCCCTTTCTTGCAAGCTTCCGCGGCTATCGTGCGGGTCTTAAAGATACGGGTCGCCCACATCCATTTATCGATACGTACCTCGTTCATATCTGTATTCTCAGTCTCTTTTTATTTATTATTAAATTGATTCATCGTAATCTGGATGCCGGCGAGGCAGAAGCTCTTGATGATCTCTGTCGCACGATCCAATATCTCTGGCATCAATTGCAATTCCTCCGGGGGAAATTTCCCTAGCACGTAATCGATCTGTCCGCCCCGTGGAAAATCGCTGCCTATGCCGAAACGAAGGCGGGAATATTCCTGCGTATTCAATAACTGGGCGATATTCTTCAACCCGTTATGCCCGGCGTCGCTACCCTTTGGTTTCAGACGTAAGGTTCCGAATGGCAATGCCAGATCATCTACGACAATCAATAGATTTTCCACGGGAATGTTCTCTTTTTGTAACCAGTACCGAACGGCGTTGCCGCTGAGGTTCATAAAAGTATTCGGCTTTAGCACGATCAAGTCACAGTTTTTCACCCGTATGCGTGCGATTGCCCCGTATCGCTCCTCAGTGAAATTGCCTCCTACGCTCTCTACCAGATGGTTGACAACCCGGAAACCTATATTATGACGGGTTCCCCAATATTCGGAACCGATATTACCAAGTCCTGTTATCAAATATTTCATTATCCTCGAATCTATAAAAGAAAGGGGAAGAACATTCTATGAATATCCTCCCCTTCATGTATTGTAATAATGTTTTTACCTCAGATTATCCTTTAGCCTGAGCACCACGAGCGGCACGAGTCAATTGAACGGCGCAAACAACAGCGTTTTTAGCGTTCATCAATTCAAGACCTTCGAAGTGCAAAGCACCTACCTGCATAGTCTTACCTAAGCCAAGGTGATCTACATTAATCGTCAACTTTTCAGGGATTTGATCGTATATAGCTTTCACTTTCAGTTTTCTCATTTGAAGAGACAACTTACCACCGGCTTTAACACCTTCTGCGTGACCTTCCAAAACAACCGGAACTTCCATTACTACGGCTTTGTCCTTAGATACTTCCAAGAAGTCCATGTGAAGGATTTCGTCAGTTACAGGTTGAAACTGCATGTCCTTAACGATTGCCATCGTCTTGTTACCGTCAATGCTTAACTCAACAACGAAAATCTCCGGAGTGTAAACCAACTTACGAACGGCTTCTTTTGTAACCGTGAAGTGAGTTACTTTTTCGCCACCGTATAATACAGCAGGAATTTCATTGTTCTTACGCATTGCTTTCAAGGCTCTTTTCTGATCAGCGGAACGAGCGACGATCTCTCTTCCTTTTCCTTCTAACTCAAATGTCTTCATTTTCTTTAATTTTTGTGTTACTCAAAATTAGTTATTTTGCTTCCTAATTTCCCATCACACGGTACGGGGCTAAAAAGCGGTGCAAAGATACGATTTTTGTTTGATGTGACAAATATTTCGCATGTTATTTGTCGGATTATCGATCTAGCTTCACTAATTTCGTGGTTCGCATAATCCAACGGACAAGGCCGTGGGGGAGGAGCATTACGAGGGGTGTGCATATTTTGTTGAAGAGACCCGGTAATAGGGAAGCCCGGTGGTGAAACAAGGCATTAATCCCTTTTTTAGCCAGTTTTTCCGGACGCATCATGATACCTAGGCGGATCGCTAAGGTCTTTAAGTTGTCGCTTAGGTTATATAAATTCGTGGCGACGGCGCCGGGACAAAGTACGGTTACGCTTACTCCATAATCCAGTAACTCTGAACGCAAGCCCCGGGAGAAACTTTTCAAGTATCGCTTGGTGGAAGCGTACAGCGTAATTCCCGGATAAGGTAGCCAACAAGATAGGGATGACATATTGAGGATATATCCATGACGCCGTTTCTTCATCTCTTGCCCAAAATAATAACAGAGCTGGGTAGGAGTAGTCACGTGGAGGTAGAGCATTTTCTCGACGATGTTGGCCTTAGCTTGTAAGGTCTCGCAGAAAAAAAACATACCGGCGTTATTGACCAATACCTCTATTGGGATGTTTTTCTCTTGGCAAGTATCATATAGCTCCTTGGCCGCCCCGGGGATCGCCAAATCACGATAAAGCGGCAAAACTTCTATACCATATTTCTCGGAGAGAAACTCACCTTTCTCCCGGATCGCCTGTTCCTCATTGCTGACGATCACTAACTGATAGCCTCGTGAGGCTAGTTCCTCGGCATAGGCGAGACCTATTCCGGAACTGGCCCCCGTGACTAAAGCCCATTTCTTTTCCATTATTTATATTCAAGCCTTTTGATTTCACGTACGATACATTCCGGAAGACCTTTCACGTTCTTATGACAGACCATATCCTCGCTATACATACGGGCGATACAATAGTTACTATGCCCACAATCGCAACGGGCGTGCTCGTCTTCTTTCATACGGTTGACGAAGCCCGGCTCGTTCACCAAGGCACGTGCCATGGCCACAAACTCGAACCCGTCGTTCAGTACCTCCTCGATCTTGTCTCTGGAGACCAATCCTCCTACGTAAATAAGAGGTAAATGTAAGGCTTTGCGGAATTTCAACGCATCTTCAAGGAAGTAAGCCTCCTTAAACGGTTCCGAGGGAATCATATATTTACCCACCATGCGGATTCCAATCGGTAGATAGCCCCTAGGCATATAATACGCCATCGTACGGATCGGCATTTCTCCCCGCATTACATACATGGGGGCACGGCTCACGAATCCGCCGCTTAGTACTAAGGCATGCGCTCCGCATTGGTCTTGGAGTGTACGGGCTACTTCTAGGCATTCGTCTATTTCAAGTCCTCCCTTGAACCCGTCCCGCATATTGGTCTTTACGGTTACGGCCATGTCGGAACCTGCTGCTTTCATCACCTCTTCCATACACATTCTCATGAAGCGCATACGGTTCTCAAGGCTTCCTCCATATTCGTCTTTCCGGTGGTTGGTGTACGGGGAAAGGAATTGGCTGATCAGATAACCATGCCCGGCATGGATCTCGACAGCGTCCATACCTGCCTCACGTGCCAATCGTACGGCCTCACCGTAGGCACGAGCCATGGAAGCGATCTCGGATTGTCTCATACCTCGTACGATCGTGGGAGAGTAGAGGTTGAACCCGCTGGACGCTGAGATAGGCGTGCATCCGCAAATCCGCTTATGCGACATATTACCGCAATGGCCTAACTGGATGGAAGCGGCGGCTCCCTCTTTATGGATAGCGTCGGTGAGCTTGCGGAGGCCGGGAATAATATCCGGACGCATCCACAGCTGACGCTCGAACGACAAGCCGCTTTGCGTCACGGCGGCATAAGCTATGTTCGTCATGCCGATCCCTCCGGCGGCTACGGATGTATGATAGTTGAATAACTGCTCCGAGGGAGCGTTTCCCGGGCACATACTCTCGAATGCGGCGGCCCGGATCGTGCGGTTCCTAAGTGTTAGCGGACCGATCTTACCGGGTGTAAACAGGATTGATTTGTCCATATCAATAGATTAATATAGTTGTTCCGAAAAATTAAGTTAGATAGTTTTCTCTATATTCCAGACGAAGGCCCGAAGCCCTTGCGCTTCCGTTTCCTTGTCTAAGTTGTGTAGGATTTCCAGAAAATGATCGACCTTCTCGTCTTCTACCATCGTAAGGATAGCTGAGTTCAAGGTAGGCCAAGCGTGATTGCCGTAATGTGGCTCGCCTGTTTTACTTCCCCGTCCTTGCACGACATCCCAATAGGTAAAACCTTTAAGGTTATTACGGTCCATGATATTGACGATGGTCTCGTAATACGCTTGATTGAAAGATATAAATATCGCTTTCATATAGTTGCTTTTTTATGAGATCGCATACCCGTAGGGAGGCTTTTCTTGCGATGGGCATTCAAGCCTGTTTATAATGGGCATCGTAAGCACCTTACAATGGGCATTGTCACGACCTAACAATGCCCATCGAGGTTTGCTTGGCCTCGGCTTCCCTATGGTACGCAAAGATAATTAATTATTTCGTAATGCCTTTCTTATTTTGCGGCGTCTTCGTTTTACGCCGTTGGCGGCGAATACGGCATAGACCGTCGGAACAATAATCAAGGTAATCAAGGTGGATACGGAAAGACCCCAAGCCACGGTCATACCCATCGAGCGCCACATCTCGGAACCCTCGCCGGTTCCCACCGCCATCGGGATCATACCCAAAACGGTCGTCAATGTTGTCATCAATACCGGGCGAAGACGGGATTTTCCGGCAGTCACTACCGATGTGATAATACCCATGCCACGTTCCCGACATAAGATCGTATAGTCGATCAGCACGATACCGTTTTTAACCACGATACCCATCAACATGATCACGCCGATCAAAGCCATAACGCCCAATGGTGTCTGCGTGACCGCCAATCCCAATACGATACCTGTAAAGGCGAACGGGATAGAGAACATGATCACGAACGGGTCTACCAACGACTCGAACTGGGCAGCCATCACGATGAATACCAAGATGATGATCAATACCATCAAGATACCCAAATCGGTAAATGTATCCTGCTGATCTTCGAATGTTCCACCCAACTGCCAACTTACGTCGGATGGGATATCCATTTGTTTCAACTCGTTCCGGGCGGCGGCAACCAAGTCGCTCAATGCCGCTCCCTTACCCGCTACGGCAGATACGGTGATCACACGCTCACGGTCTTTACGCTCGATGGTCGGGGGAGTCATACGTTCCACTACCTTGCCTAAATCACGGATGCGGATGCCTTTGCCCTCATTGTTATAGATCAAAATATTCTCAAGATCCTCTACGGACTCACGGAACTCTGGGGCGTAACGTACCTTGATATCATACTCATCTCCATCCTCACGATATTTTGAAGCGGTGGAACCATTTACACGGTTTCGGAGATACATAGAGGCGGTTGTTACGTTCAGCCCGTTGATGGCCAGTTTCTCCCGGTCGAAGTCGATCTGGTATTCCGGGATATAATCCTCACGGCTGATATTTACTTGCGAGCATCCTTTTACATTTCTCATACGACGGGCGATCTCATTCGCCACGGCATCCGTCTGGGCGAAATCAAAACCATAGATCTCGATGTTAACCGAGGTCTCTCCACCCATAGAACCTTCCTGCCCTCCGGCGAGTACCTCGAATTTCTTGATCTCGCTGTATTGGGCTAAGTCCTGCCGCATCAACTCGCAAATCTCGGTAAGACCTCTCTCACGGTCGCCCACGCTAGTTAGGTTTATATTGAACTCGATAATATGCGTACCGTTATTGCTTAGCTGGGCGAAGGTATTATCCGTATCCGCCGTACCTTCCGTGAAGTTACTGATTAGGATCTCCGGATATTTCTCACGGAACTTCTTGTCGATGTCGAGAGCTAACTCACGGGTAATATCCTGCCGTGTACCGATCGGCAACTCAATCGTTATGCCGATGCGTGCGTTATCTTGTGTCGGGAAAAATTCCGTCTTGATAACCGGGATCAGCATCATACTGCCGATGAAGATCAGCGTAGCGCCTACGATCACCGTTTTCCGGTGGCGTACGGCCCAGTTCAAGAAGCGTCCGTAACCGCGATCCAAAGCGTTCAATCCCTTTTCGATAGGCGTGAAGAACATCCGGTACAATTTACCCTTCTCCGGTTGCTGGCGTAATAACTGTGAGCAAAGCATCGGGGTCAATGTCAAGGCGCCTACCGTAGAAACGATCATGATGATACTAACGATCCATCCCAACTGCTTAAATAAGATACCCGCCATACCCGTAACCATCGTCAACGGCAAGAACACCGCTAACATCGTAAGGGTGGAGGCGATAACCGAGATAGCCACCTCGTTCGTGGCGTGTACAGCGGCCTGTTTCGGCTGGCTACCCCGCTCGATATGGGTCGTTACGTTCTCCAATACCACGATAGCGTCGTCCACCACCATACCGATAGCGATAGAAAGTGAGCTCAATGAGATAATGTTTAACGTATTGCCCGAGGCCAGCAAATAAGCGAAAGAAGCGATCAAGGAGATCGGGATGGTTAAGATAATGATAAACGTAGCCCTCCAGCGTCCCAAGAACACGAATACCACCAACATAACGATGATAAAGGTAATCATGATCGTCTCTTTCAAGCTATCGATCGTATTCAAGATATTCGTGGAAGTATCCATGATTACGTCCAGCTTCACGTCTGAGGGTAAGCTAGCCTGTATCTCCGGAAGTTTCTGGTGTACCTTCTTGGCGATGTTCACCGAGTTCGCTCCGGACTGTTTCTGTATGACGATCATACCACCTTTCGTGCCGTTGTTGAACGTTTCTTGCGCACGTTCCTCGATACTGTCCTCTACACGGGCCACGTCACGCAGATATACGTTCTTTCCGTTCTGGCTACCGATCACTAGGTCTAGCATCTGCTTAGCGTCCGTGAATTCTCCTTGAACACGCAAGGAGTAGGTATTAGAACCGATATCTACGCTACCTCCCGGTGTATTCCGGTTCTCTTGCGCGATGATGGTAGAGATACCTTCGATGGTCTGGCCGTAAGCCTCCAACTTGTACGGGTCGCAATACACTTGCAACTCACGGATCGGCGTACCGGAGATAGACACGGCACCCACGCCACTGATACGGGCCAATGGGTTGGATACCTTATCGTCCAAGATCTTGTAAAGAGCGTTCGTGCTCTCCTCCGCGGTCACGGAAAGGATCAAGATAGGGATATCGTCCGTACCGAACTTGAAGATGATCGGATTCTCTACGTCATCGGGTAGGGAAGACTCTACCATGTCCAGTTTGTCGCGGACATCGTTTGTGGCGACATCGATATCGATGCCATAATTAAATTCCAACGTTACGATCGATATATTCTCACGGGATTGCGACGTGATATGCTTCAAGTCGCTTACGCTATTCAACACGTTTTCCAAGGGCTTCGAAACATTCATCTCGATATCCGAAGCGCTGGCGCCGGGATAGGCCGTCATCACCATGATGGTGTTCGTCTCTATCTCCGGAAGCAAGTCCACTGATAACCTGCTTAAGGAAAAAAGTCCGAAGATCACGATCGCCACAAATACAAGGGCGGTCGATACGGGCTTTCTTACCGCTGTTCCATATAAACTCATAGTCTGTTATTCGTTTTCGATTTCAACTTCCATACCGTTCGTCAGGCGGCTTTGCCCGGTGATAACCACTTGGTCGCCATCCTCCACTCCGGATATGATCTCATATTTATCACCCATACGGCGTCCTAGCTCCACCTTCTGGTAGGATACCTTGCCGTCTTTGCATACATAGATATACCGGTCGCCGGCGCCTGATTGTTTTACGATAGAGCGATCCGGGGCCACCACGTGATCCATATGGCCGAAACTCATCGTCACCCGGGCGAACATACCCGGTCGCACTCGCTCATCCGAGTTGGCGATCTTGATCTCCACAGGGAACGTGCGGGTAGCGGGATCGATCGTCGGATAAACCAAGTTGACTTTACCCTTGAAAACCTCGTCTCCGTACACATCCAGCCGGATATCTACCTCATGGCCTTTCTTCACTTTCGTAAAAAGACTCTCGGAGACATTCACCATTAATTTGACCGGACGGATTTCCTCCACTGTGTAGATTGGGTTTCCGCCGCTGTACATATCGCCGCTATCGTAGTTGCGGGCAGTTACGATTCCGCTGATCGGGCTTAGCAATTGGGTGTTCTCCACCAAGTTTTTATACGTCTCTCGAGCCACTTCCAAGGAAGTCTTTTGGGCATCCCAAGCGGATTTGGAAGCACCGCCTACCTTATACAACTCGTCGATACGTTTGAACTCGATCTCTTGGTTATCCAATTGTATCTTCGCTTGCTTTAGGCTGGTAGCGTCCATCTTGGCTAATAACTGCCCGGCTTTTACATGGTCGCCTACCTCGGCGAAGATTTTCTCGATACGGAATGGGGTTTGGGGAGCGATATTATTTTTGATATTCGCTTCCACCGTAGCGGTAAATTCACTGAGTTGCTCCACGTCTTGAACAGAGACCGTCTCCACTTTCACCTTTACTTTCTCATTCTGTGTTTCCGTGGCTTCCTCACTCTTATTACCCGAGCAAGACATCAGCAGGGCCAATGTAGCTATCGGTATTACTTTCAGCATTTGACTTGTCTTCATATAATTGTTCCTAATTATTATCTATTAAACTTTCAATTTTTAATTTTCAATTTTCAATTCATCTGTTCGTTACCCAATACTTTCTCCAGATCCGCCTTCGCTACCATATAGTCGTAGATAGATTGGTTGAAGTTCAACCGAGCCTGCGTCAAGGCAAGTTCGGCATCGTTCATCTCCAGCCATGTACCGGCTCCGGTGTCATACCGTTTTTGCGAGATCATATATCCCCGTTCCGCTTGCTCGACTCCCTTTTGGGCGGCGTCGAACTTCTTGATACAGGTATTCATATTATCTATGTACTGTTTAACGGCCAACTGTAAATTGCGCTTGGTATCGTCCCGTTGCAGGTTTAATTGGTCGATGGAGACTTTCGTCTGCTTTACCTTATAAAATTTACTACCTCCGGAGAAGATAGGAACCGATAACGTGATACCGATCATCGAATAGGGGTTCCATCTGTAATTCTTGAACTTGAAGTCATTGTTCATGGCGCTCCATTGATATAGACCGGTCAGCGACAAGGTCGGCAGATAATCGAATTTCTGCATGACCAGCGTCTTTTTCAGCTGTTCCGCCTGAAGGTCTAATTGTTTCAAGTCCGTATTCTCGGATAAGGTTGTATCCGTGGATAGATAGTCGGCGAAGAGGCTGGACTTGAAATCCGTCAGTTGTCCGTCGCAATCGATATTTAAATCCAGATCCATGCCCAATAACGCTTTTAACTGCCATTTAGCCAAGGTAAGGGAGTTCTCTGCCTGCAACAGATTAGGCTCTGTATTCTTTACCGTCACATCGGCACGTATCAAGTCGTATTCAGCTACGGTTCCCTGTTCATACTTCCGTTTGATATCCAGATAATTCTCCATGGCATTGTCGTAACTTTGCTTGAATACCCGGTAAGAGTCGCTTGCCAGAAGGACGGCGTAAAAGCTCTTTTTCACTTGGTTCACCATCGCTATTTTAGAAGAGCGAGCTTGCTCCACCGCCAATTCCACGTCTAAGGCCGAGATACTCAAGCTTTTCCATAAGGAGGCGTTCACCAGTGGCATGGAAGCGTTGAAGCCCAAGCTCCAGTTGTTGCTACGTCCTACCTCGAAGCCCTCGTCCATACTCGACATGTCCGTGCCTTCGGGCAAGCTGCCGCCTCCCATGTCACCCATGTCGAAATCCATATACATCACCTGTTTCTTCAAGGTACGGTTGTAGTCCCCCGCAAAACTGATCTGCGGAAATAGAGAAGCGTACGAGCCTTTACGTGCGTACTTTTTCTTCTGTATTTCTTTATCGGCAACTTTTACGGTCGGGTTCTCGCTAAGGGCGATCTCTAGCGCTTTTCCAAGATCCAGTTTCAGGGTGTCTTGAGCCAGAACCGGTCTCGCCGCCAGAAAAGGCAATACCATAAATGTGACCAACATCATTTTTCTACTCATCAATAATCGTTTCATTTAGGATAGATTTTGTCTGTGATTAAACTCATTAAGTGTTCGCTATAAATCATAGGATTGTTTGAGATCGAATCGGTCTAGGATCGCTCTTCCCTTCTCGGTACTGATCCCTTTCAGGAATGTGAGGAGGATCGTGTTGTATACCTCGGTGATGGAATGCTTGCAGAAGACATTGGAAGGCCGCAACATCTTCGTCTGCTCTTTCACCAGTAAGGCCATGATCTCGAAGTTGATCCCCTCTTGGAACACGCCCTCTTTAACGCCCCGTGTGAACAAGTCCATACACCTCTTACCCATTCTCGCTTTATTCATCTCTATTTTTTGTTGGGCTTTCGGATATTTCTTCAAGTCCTCGTAAAACTTCTCGTTGAACCATCTCGGGTTTTTCATCATCTCCTCATAGAAGAGCAGGATTACTTCCAAGGCATTGAAAGGTTCTTTTTCCAATCCTGTCAGATATTGTCCGAGCGATTCGGTATTGTGATCGATCCCCTCGATCAGCAAGGTTTCCTTGTCCTCGAACGACTCGTAAAGTGTACGCTTGGAGATGCCAGCCGCTTTCGCTACATCATCCATACTCACACTCTTGATGCCATATTGAGAAAAAAGATCGAACGCCGTATTAATAATCTGTTCTTTTATCATATTCTTTTTTGTTACGTCAAAAGTAGCCGGGGCAATCCCTGTATACAAGTAAAAAGCGCTGACTCGTCCGTTGGAATCGACCAATGACCGGATATTCCCGTCGAATCTATTCGCAAAGGTCTGATATATTTAGAAAACCAGAAAGGTTTATACTGTTACGGTATTGGTATGGAATGAAACAGGATATTGTCAAAAATTCTTGTTATTCGTTCAATTTTGGATGAAAATTGGTTAAAAACGAAATAGTGGGTGGTCTTTGGCTTTTTATTTCTATCTTTGTCCGAGGTGATAATAAAAATCTACAGATAGATATGAAAAATTTACCTTTAATTGAAGTCACTGAGTTAATCAAGGGAATTGAGTCCAGCGACAACTTTCAAGATGATTTATCGATAGCGGATCTGAACGGAGATTTGATTAATTACGAGGAAAAAAGGCTGGAGCATTCCACCCCGATGCGTTTAAATGCCTTGTTGATGATCTTGGTACAGGAAGGTACTGCTGATATTTCGGTAGACTATATTCCATATAAGATAGAGAAGAATACGTTTATAACCTTGATGCCGACTCATATCATACAGGTATCGAAAGTGAGCAAAGATTTGAGAGGGCGTTTGTTGATCGTGTCCAGATCTTTTCTGGATGGATATACTACCCCGGCAGGGAAAAAGAACTCTATGGTGCATTATATGCAGATCCGTAAGAATCCATGTGCTGCGATGAGTGCCGAGGAGACTGAGCATATATCCGGCCAATTCTCCATCTTACGGGAAAAGATGAAGCTGCGTACCCATTTTTTCCAGAAGGAGGCTCTCCAAAACGCCTTAGTCGGTTTCTTTATCGAGTTGGCTAATATCTTTATGGGTAAGAAGGAGCTGATGACGGCACCTACACTCTCCCGGAAGGAGGAGCTTTTCGAGCAGTTCCTGCAATTGCTTTTCGAGCATTGCAAGGAGCAGCACGTCGTTACTTTCTATGCCGAGAAATTATTTATTACCCCACAGTATCTTTCGCTTATCTTGAAAGAGCTAACGGGTAAATCAGCGAATAAATGGATTGACGACGCCTTGATCGTCGAGGCCAAGATGCTGTTGAAGGCCCCGCAAGCCACGGTTCAGCAAGTAGCGGATATACTCCACTTCTCCGATCAATCCACTTTCGGTAAGTTTTTCAAGAAGCATATGGGTATATCACCCATGGAATACCGGAAATCATAATCCGGTATTTTCTATACGCTTGCGGAACTTATACCAGTTGATCAACTCACAAGCCCCGTAGAAAATGCTGGCTACACCGAAGATTACGAATGTATTTGCCGCCGCCCCGAACGGGTAGGCAAGAATCATTACTCCGGTTATCAAGATCAAAGCCGGCATCAGGTAGAACCCCAACGGTACATTGCTCCATTTCCTTGCGGATATCAATGAAACCAATTGCTGTACACCGGCAATTACCAATAAGGCTCCGAGTAAGTACATTAATATATTCACGAAGAACTCGGGCATGATCACCAACCACGCTCCGAACAGTATGCTTCCCGCTGCCTCGATAGGAAACATCGGTTTCTCCCCGTTCTCGTTCTTCGGTCGGGTGAAATAGCTGAGGATAGCGAATAATCCCGGTAAAATGAATAGTATACCGATCGTGATAACCAGATAGGTTATGGCTGCTTCCGGCCATAATACCAAAACAAACCCTAATACCATCGCGAATGCGCTACGTAAAACCGCGCCATTAATAGATCTCATATGTTTTTATTTTAGATTTCACTTATAATATGACAAAGGTATATATTCTTTCCGACTTTTTTTACCTTTGTGCGCCATAAAGCAGTATCAGGAAAAACATCGAAATATATCCCTCTTGAATGCATGCTTCGCGTAAAAAGACAAACTTGAAATCATCTAACGAATAATAATACTAAAACAAAAAATGAAGCGTATAGTTTTTTTGGATTACGTGCGTGTGTTTGCGTGCTTCCTTGTCATGGTTGTCCACGCCAGTGAAAACTTTTATGGAGCTGAGGGCTCCACGGATATGGTGGGACCGCAATCTTATCTGGCCAATGAGGCTGATCGGTTGTGGGTAGCCGTATACGATGGTTTCTCACGCATGGCGGTGCCATTGTTTATAATTGTCTCCGCCTTTCTTCTTGCGCCGATGAAGGCAGGGCTGACCTCTTGGCAATTCTACCGTCAGCGTTGTATTCGCATCTTACCGCCGTTTTTCATATTTATGATACTATACAGCACTTTACCCTTGCTGTGGGGGCAGATAGATGCCGAGACATCATTGAAAGATATATCGAGAATATTCTTGAACTTTCCTTCACAGGCCGGACATTTGTGGTTCATGTACCCTTTGATCAGCCTCTATTTATTTATACCCGTAATATCGCCATGGTTGAATAAAGCCACGGCGAAAGAAGAGCGTTTTTTCATCGGCTTGTTTCTGTTGTCGACCTGTATGCCCTATCTCAATCGTTGCTTCGGCGAGGTGTGGGGACAATGTTTTTGGAACGAATACCATATACTGTGGTACTTCTCCGGTTATTTAGGATACCTCGTACTGGCACATTATATACATGTCCATCTTACATGGAACCGTTCTAAACGTCTGGTTATCGGAATCGCCTCGATGGTCGTCGGTGCCTTGCTGACGATTTATTCCTTCTATGTCCAAGCGATACCCGGAGTAACTCTTGTCACACCTGAGATAGAGATCGGATGGGCTTTCTGTACGATTAACTGTGTGCTTCTTACGGCGGGTACGTTCCTCGCTTTTACTTGCATAGGCAATTCGAAATCTCCACGACTCATAACAGAGATGTCTAAACTCAGCTACGGTATGTACCTTATGCATATATTTTGGCTCGGATTGTGGGTAACGGTGTTTAAGCACGACTTAGCCTTGCCTACTGTCGCCGCCATACCATGCATTGCGGTAAGTACATTTATCTGCTGTTATGTGACGACAAAGATTATCTCATTAATACCGGGCAGTAAATGGATTATAGGATGAATATAGGATAGCTCTGTCATTTGGCGCGGTTACTTTGTAAACAAGATGATAAGATTACCTGTTATTTGGAAAAAATCGTATATTTACGATATTCAAATAAATCCCGGGTAATAATGATGACGAGAACAGTTTTTATACTTTTGATATCGAGCCTTTGTACGCTAAGTTATTGTACGCCGAGGACCGAGCCTGCTCAAACCGAGGTCTTAACTCCTGTGGATTCTATATCGAAGGATTCCGCTGTGATCATGGAGACTTTGCCTCCCCATATCGAAATAGAGAAAGAGCTGCTTTACGATAAGCATACTTTAGAAGATACTTACCTCTATAAAGATACGACACGGGAGTTCCAGTGGGAGAAAATGAAAGAAAGATTATCCTTATTGGAGTCGATCCAAAGGGAGCCGTCTCAATGGGCGATCTTGCAGAACTATAAAAACAGGAATGGAGAGGCTCCTCTTGTAAAAGTCTTCAAGAGAGATGCCTATAAGAGGGTTTCCGATACGCTTGGTGTAGAACGCTATCAATCCGTCCCGCTTTATTTGCTGACTGATACCGTGATTCCCGAGATCTATGGACGTGACGGTAGCTTGGTTCGTATCAAGGCGATGGATGAGGATTCTAAATTCGCTCGTATACAAACCGTGTATGATGGGGAGGAGGAGTGGTATGCTCCGAAGAAATATATCAAGCAAATAGGGGATACGGTAGTCTTCGATAAGGCGATCTTCGTGGATCGTCATAACCAGAATATCGCGACCTTGGAGCACGTCGGCTCGAAATGGTTGGTTCGTAGCATGAACCCTGCGACTACCGGACAGCATCGTCCTCCTTATGCGCAGGAAACCCCGTTGGGAATGTATGTTCTCCAAGAAAAAAAGTCTCGCATGATCTATTTGGTAGACGGTTCCAAGGAGACTGGCGGATTCGCTCCTTATGCCAACCGTTTTACGAATGGGGCGTATATCCATGGCGTACCGGTCAACGCTCCTCGTAAATCGTTGATCGAATATAGTCCTTCGTTGGGAACGACACCCCGGTCTCATATGTGTGTGAGAAACGCGACTTCGCATGCGCAATTTGTTTACGATTGGGCGCCTGTTAATGAGACGATTGTTTTTGTATTAGAATAAAAATCATAACTTTGCGGCGTTATTGTTTTTTAGTATGCGAAGGATTTTCTTGTATTTGTTTTTTATTGTCTTGTCTGTAGGTTCAATTTCAACCGGTGGCGTTTTGCGTGCCCTATCTCCGGAAACGGGATCAACGTCTGTGGCGGTTATGGGGCGCCAATTATATGAGGAGATGCGATTGGATCAATGGGTTTGTTTCGATGCGTTTATGCAGGGGCTTAGAGGTTCCGAGAAGATTGATCGGAAAAATAAGGATATCCTTACATTGATCGATTTCTCTAAACCTTCTACGGCGGAGCGTATGGTTGTATTGGATATACGGCAAAAGAGAATACTTTACACCTCTTTGGTTTCTCACGGTAAGAATAGCGGAGGGAATTATGCGACCTCTTTCTCGAACGAGAACGGTTCTCATAAAAGCTCTTTAGGATTTTATCTGACGGAAAATACGTACCAAGGTCGGAATGGCTATTCGCTTATCCTAAATGGATTGGAAAAAGGAATAAATGATTTGGCTAAGCAAAGGGCGATTGTAATTCATGGCGCCTCTTATTCCGATCCTTCTGTGGCAGCTTCCTCGGGTCGGTTAGGACGTAGCTTTGGTTGCCCTGCGTTGCCTGTATCTGTCAGTAAGCCAATTATTAATACGATAAAGAATGGAACCCTTTTATTTATTTACGCCAACGATAAGAACTATCTGACGCAAAGTTCCATTCTATCCACTCAACAAGAAAATGATATTTTTCATGAAAAAAGTTACCGAAAAGTTTTGTAGTTTAAAATAAAGGCGTACCTTTGCACCGCAATCAGAGATAAACACTATGAATTGCAAAACGGGGTGTAGCGCAGTCCGGTTAGCGCACCTGCTTTGGGAGCAGGGGGTCCCAAGTTCGAATCTTGGTACCCCGACGATTGAAAATCAAGGAGTTACTTAATAAAGTGGCTTCTTTTTTTATGCCTTTTTGTATATTTAACTACCCTTATATGCCCTTAAATGCCCCTAATTGTTAGCTTTGTGTTGCAAATCTGTTGCAAATTTTACCCGGAATTTGCAACACAATAAAACCGGACATGGGAAATATATCATTTTACCTAGATAAGAGAAGAGCGAAGAAAGATGGCTCTTTTCCTGTTAAGCTATATGTTAGCCATAACAAGAGATTTTATATCTCCACCCAGTTCACCGCTAAAGAGGAGAACTGGGATGTGAACCAATACTCTAAGAGCGAGCCTAACTATAAGACCAAAAATATGACGATACGCTCGTTGATGAACAAGGCCGAGGATGTTATATATAAGCTTGAAAGGGAGGATAAGCTAAAAAGCGTCACGGATTCCATTCTAAAAGAAATGATAGAGGAGGCCATATCAAGCAAGGCTAGGGCTGAGAGGACATTGTTGACCTGCTTCGATGAGTTTATAGCTACCAAGCAAAAAAGAAGTACTATTGAGACATATGAAGGAAGTAAGGCCAAGATCGTGGATTTCGGTGGTGACCCTTCTTTTGGAAGTATAGATAAGAAATGGTTAATGGATTTTGATAGCTATATGATAAAGGCAGGTCTTAGCACTAATACACGTTCGATACATATGAGAAACATGAGAGCGGTATTTAATTATGCCATAGATGAGGGCGTGACAGAGAATTATCCTTTCAGGAAGTTCTCTATTAAAACAGAGGAAACCCGGAAAAGGTCTTTGACCGTGGAGCAGTTGATAATGTTACGTGATTATCCTTGCGAGGGTTATCAAACAAAATACAGGGATATATTCATGCTAATGTTTTACCTCATAGGTATTAATGGTATAGATTTGTTTTCCGCAAAGAAGTTGAATGGGGATAGGCTAGAGTACAGGAGGGCAAAGACTGATAAATTATATTCGGTCAAGGTAGAGCCTGAGGCGTTGGAAATAATAAATAGGTATAAGGGTGATGGTTATCTCATAGATGTATTGAATGAATACGCTTATTACAAGGATTTTATGCACAGGATGGGCTTGGGCTTGAAAAAAATAGGCGAATGTGAGCGAAAAGGGCGTGGTGGAAAGAAGTATATCAAAGCTTTATTCCCGGATTTGTCCTCATACTGGGCCCGCCATACGTGGGCTACCATAGCCGCTGAGCTTGATATTCCCAAAGAGACGATATCTGCCGCTTTAGGACATGAGATAGGGTCTTCCATTACTTCCATATATATACGTTATGACCAAAAAAAAGTGGATGAAGCCAACCGAAAGGTTATAGATTACGTCAATGGCTACAGGAAAAACAGGGATGAAAGGTAAAATAGACCAATAAAAAACGCCCGTGTCAGAAAAAACACGGGCGTTATACTTTTAGTATGCGACAAACAGGACTATTTTGTTCTTTCGACCAAAATCTTTGAAATTCGAACTTGCAGTTGCTGCAACTCGATATTATTCAGTTCTTCCAAATCAATGTTCGCTATTTTTACTTTCCGATTTTCGTCAAAGGAATTTTTCTTCTCCTCATGAAGAGCGGTTACTAACTCGTCTATTTGACCCTTGATCTTTTGAGCCTTTAGCTCATAATTGATAGTTCTTGCCATAATATAGTTTTTTAATGTTATTTATTTGTGAAATCAAGCTTATAGCCTAGTGCATCACCTATCTTGGATAATAGGTCAACGCCTGTACTGTACTTGCCTAGTTCTATTCGGGCGATATTACCCGGGGCTATACCGGTCAATTCGGATAGCCGATATTGTGATATCCCGGCCTCCATGCGGAGCTGGGCTATCCGCTTGCCTATTCGCTCCCGGTCATTCATCTTGGGGGCCCTCCCAATCGCAGTAATTGCAGTACCATACTGCGCATTTTTTCATTATCCCTAATAACATTTCCCGGTCTTCCACAGGATCAAGAGTACAGCTATGATGCAAGGCCATCAACAGCCTCTCGGTTCTTGATCCTTCGTTCTTGAATTTAAATGTCAATACATTCGTATTAAGCCCTATTGCGTCGAAGTCCCTGTCAAACACCTCGAAAACGGAAGCCGAGCGTACATGCTCGATGATTGTCCGATCGCCCAATAAGTTCCCTTCATGAGAGTGGGCGTCCCAAAATACCCACTCCGGTAGATTAAGTTCTATTTGTTTCATAAATTATTGTAGGCCTCTACTATTTTTAAATAACAATGCCGACGGGCATCATTATGTTTTTCTTTGTTCGAATCGTCATTGATCCAATCCCAAGCCTCTGAATCCGTGGTACGAACCTTTATGTTTTGCCCCCTGTAACGTGCCTCGATCACATATTGACCATAACCGTTACCTTTTCTCATCTCAAAATTAACTTTTCTGAAAGTTGCCATATCTTTACGCCGATTATAGGTTGCCGCCCTTTCTATTGTTATTTCTGTATTGCAAATATACTATCAAATTTGATAGCATGCAAGTTCTTCAATGACTATTTTTTTATGCTTTACGGCATATTTTCTTTCTCTTTTTCCTCCAGTACCTTTTTAAGCTGATATAGGCTCAAAATATCATATTCAAATGTGGGATTTTCCCAGTTCTTCCGGACAGAGTTTGTCTGAACCGATATAAATTTCCAAAGGTCAAATATGTATTGACACGGGCTTAACCGGATCTTGTTAAATGTGATTTGATAGTTATCAAACCACTCCAAAAGTTGTTTTAGTTCCTCGTTCATAAAATATTAGTCTAAGAAAATCAAATCTTCACAATAGACAGATCCTTCTTTAAAATATATAGTGCAAGAAAAGTGCTTCCTAATAAACACTCCAAAACTATTGGGACCTTCAACCCAAGACTTTATTTTATAAGTCTGATCTCCTATATATTCAATGTGCCCATCTTTTTCCATTGTTCCGGGAAACCGTGCGGAAGATGGTGATTTCAACTTGTCTTTAACAAAATTCTTGGCATGATTATAAGCTTCTATTCGATCAGCGTCATCATTTCCATATGTCTTAGGCACATTGTAGCTGTTTGTTTTCCCTGTTATCCATATAATGGCAATTAAGGTAAATAGTCCTAATACTAAATAAAATAAGCATCCATTGCTATTTTTCTTTTTTTTCAATTCATACCCATCGGGTATATAGACATTGGATTGTGGACCATACATTTGACTCTCTTGTTCTTTTTTGTTCTTTTCTTTCCACCCCCAAAAAACTAAAATGGCTATAACAATGGCAAATAGAAATAAGTATTCCATAGCGATGTGTGTTAATTAATGTTTGTATTTTATATAACTTAAAAATCTGTTTGAATTTATAACAAAAATAACACATAAACGTTTCTTGTATTATGATTGATGAAAAATGTTATACTATTATTTACGTAATATATTAAAAATAAGTGTTATATAATTTGTTATTTAGAATCATTCTAAATAACTTTGCCTCTGTGGTGGAAATATAAAGTGAAGCGTCTTGTTTTTTTAACTTATATTTTATTTCCCGCTTTAATTGTTTAATACAGATATATTTATGATATGGGTATTCCGCACTTGAACAATAAAAATGACATGATATCATTGCGTGTATCGCCTGATGTAAGGATGAGGTTGTGCGAGGTGGCCGAGGCTACTGGCGTTAATGTATCTGCGGTCGTAAAAGCGGGACTCTCAAAGATATTGGATGAGGTATATGATGCCGATGGCAACTTGTGTAATATCGGGGATCTTGCGACAAAGAGAAAGATCCCGGTATCTCATGGTTACTATCGTATATCGGATATATCCAAGGCGAATGGAATCAGTGAGAGGAGCATAAGAAATATGGTAGAAAAAGGCAAGGCATCGTATATAAAGAGAGACGGAAGGATATATGTATTATTAAAAGACGTGGAGGGTGTCAATGGCTGCAAGGATAAACACGATAAGAAAAGGTGATTGTGGTGTTCGAACGAGAGAACTGATCGCCAGATATTACTTGACATTGATGGGTGAGTTCCGTAACGATGATGGACGGTTGTATTTATCCATGGATAAAGGGGACATGTTTCATAACGCTATCACCTTGATACTTCAAGACTCTAAATTCAGCACCTTAAAAACGGATTCCGATATAATGGACCGTATAAGAAAAAGGATCAGAAATGTTATGAGTGAGATAAAACAAGATCACAATCTATATAAGAATAAAGCATATGCCAACGATATACAAACCGAAGAGGCAGGATCAGACGAGCCAGAGGCGTAAAGAAAGGATGGCTATCTATAATACGGCTCGATGGAGGAAGATGAGGGAGGCCAAGCTTCGTGACAATCCTCTATGTGAGATATGCGAGAGGAATGGCATTACGAGAATGGCAGACGATGTACATCATATCCAATCATTCATGTCCACTGATAACCCGGAGTCTAGGAAAGTGCTGGCATTTGATTATGACAACTTGATGAGCGTGTGTGATGAATGTCACTCGGCTATACACAATAAAAACAAAATGATATGACAAGGACAGAAAGAGAGAATGCCGTGATATTGATACATAGACATTGCGTGCCAAGCCGCACGGGAGAAAGATATGATAGTCATTTTCTCAAGACTTATTTTGGGGATGCGCTTGGCTGCTATATAAGCAATGATGAGTTTAAGGGGATAATGGTAGAGGCGGGGATAATGCCTCTCGCTTCATCCCTTAATAAAACGAGTCATTGTTATAAGTTGAGGAGGATCATCCCGGATGTGTGGAGCGGGAGGATGGCATAGCCCCCCCCTTATGATTTTTTAGAGGCGGAAAGTGTTGAAACCACGTCCCAATTCGCTTCACACGCACGGCGTTTTTTGAAATTCGCCAAATAGTTAAATATGTTAAACATGGGTACTAGATATACGATAATAAGTAAATCCAAGGATATTTCCTTCCAGTTACCAAAGACTATCAAGCATAAGGCGACTAGAAAGGTCATATGCGATATAGTGAGAGAACTTTGTGATCGTGGAGAATTGACAGTGGGGGATATTCCGCAGCTCCATAGAATGGCTACCGCCTATGACTGTTATCTCGAATGCGTGGATGTCGTGTCTGAGCAAGGATTAACAATGAAGAATTTAAAGGGTGAAATTGTCAAGAGACCAGAGGCTAACATTATGCGGGAGAGTTGGACTCAATATCTAGATATCGCTAAGGAATATGGATTTACCCCTCGTAGCAAGAAAATGACTCGTGGCAATGTAGATAGCAAGGAGGATACGCCTGCGGATGATTTCTTCAGCAACAAATAAGGCATATATTCAATACCCGGTAGACGTGATAGCTGGGAATGTGATAGCTGGTAAGCATATAAAAAAAGCTTGCGAGCGTTTTTTTTCCTTGATGGACGATGATCGGTACATGTTTTTGGAAGAAAAGGTGGATAAAGTGATACGATTATACCACCACCTTCGACACTTTAAAGGCCGGCATTCCGGCAAACCTTTCGTACTGGAGCCTTGGCAAGAATGGATTATCGCAAGTATCTACGGGTTTTACAATAAGAGTGACGGAAGTAGGCTCACCCAGACTGTTTATATAGAGGTGGCCAGAAAGAACGGGAAAACGGCGTTAGCGGCGGGGATAGGTCTAAACGCCCTTATAAATGATGATGAGGATGGGGCTGAGGTTTATTTCGCCGCCAACTCGAAGGATCAGGTAAAGATATCCGCATGGCCATTATGCTCTAATTTTGCGAAGGCTTTTGATCCTAAAGAAAAATACTTGAAAGTTTATCGTGATACTATTAATTTTGACAAGACAATCTCTTGGTTGAAGGTTTTAGCGGCTGATTCCACGAAATTGGATGGACCAAATCCCTCCACCTTCATACTAGACGAATATCATGCGGCAAAAAGCAATAGCCTGAAAGCCGTGCTGGAGTCTGGACAAGGGACACGGGACAATCCTTTGGAAATAATCATAACAACAGCCGGATTTGATAAGTTAGGGCCTTGTTATGAGTTGAGGACTACCGCAACGGAAATATTGAACGGTTTAAAAGAGGATGATTCTTTTTTCATGGCCATATATTCGCTTGACGAGAAGGATGATTGGAAAGATGAGGCGAATTGGATAAAAAGCAACCCAAATATGGACGTGACAGTCAAGTCTTCTTACCTAAGAAAAGAGGTAAGGAAGGCTATGAATACACCATCGGATGAGGTCAACGTAAAGACTAAAAATCTCAACATGTGGTGCGATAGTTCGGACGTATGGATTCCGGATGATTATATACTGGCATGCTCAAGGAAGGTGGATCTGGATGATTTTACCACGAAGGATGACTGTTTTGCCGGTATAGACCTCTCATCCACATCGGACTTGACTTGCGTATCGTTCATGATACCAAAGGATGACAAGTTTTATTTCAAGACGTTATATTATCTTCCAGAAGAAGCTTTGGAGACAAAAAAGAACAAGGAGCAATACAGTGAGTGGGTGAGGCTTGGGTTTTTGAAACTTACCCCCGGTAACGTTGTTGATTACGATTATATACTGGACGATATTCTATCGGTAGACAAGAGGTTGTATATAGTAAAAGTAGGATATGACTCTTGGAACGCCACGCAGTTCGTGATAAACGCTACGGATAAAGGGCTTCCAATGGAGCCGGTAAGTCAGTCCATAGGAAATTTCAACCGTCCAACAAAAGAGATGGAGCGTGTAATATTGTCCGGCAATGTGGTAATTGACAATAATCCGATAACTCGCTTCTGTTTTAGGAATGTTGTTATGAAATTGGATCATAACGGGAATACGAAACCCTCTAAGGAATATAGGGATAAGAAGATAGACGGGGTTATCTCCATGATTGAGGCTATGGGGGTTTGCTTAATGACACCTCAATACTCGAATAGTATATAGACTCTCTCTGATGTATTACACGATTTCGGTTTAAGGTAAAGACATCGTGTATGAGATTTTTAGGTTTGGATATAAATATAAGGCGCTCACAGAAAAAGGAACCCGTTGAATCCTTCGTTAACGTGCAACGCTTTGGCGGTGGGTCAAGCAGGAAACCGGCTATGACACTTGCCGCCGTATATAGATGCGTCAATGTCATTAGCGAGAGTGTGGCGCAACTTCCTTTAGACACTTTCAAAAAAGATAATGAGGGATATAAAAGCCCCTATGTTAGACATCCCGCTTACGACCTTCTCCGGGAGTTCCCTAACCCGGATATGACAAGATTCACGTTTCTTAAAACGTTGGTAAGCTCCGTGTTGCTTAATGGCAACGGATACGCCTACGTTGACAGGGATGATTACGGTAATGCGTTATCCCTTCAATATATACCTTCCGGGCTGGTTTGCGTAGTCTATATTACGGTTGATGGTATCCCTAGGATGAGATACCAAGTGACGGGATTCAAGTCTCTCGTTGAGCCTTCTGATATGATCCATGTCTTGAATTTTAGTTATGACGGTATAACCGGCGTATCCACATTAACGCACGCACGCAATACGCTTGGCATATCGAGCAGCGCGGAGGATTACGCTAAACAATTCTTTAGCGAGGGTGGTGGAGTTATGGGAATATTGTCCTTTGATACTAAGCTCCGTGATGGACAGAAGGATGAGATAAAGAAAGCTTGGGGCGATATGGTTTCCAATGGGGGGATTGGCGTATTAGAGGCGAATAGTCATTATCAGTCAGTATCAATAAATCCGTCCGATGCACAGATGTTGGAGACAAGGCAATTCAACGTGATAGACATATGCCGTTTCTTCGGGGTTTCCCCTGTCAAGGCGTTCGACCTATCTAAATCCAGCTATAGCACGGTGGAGGCTACGCAATTGGCATTCCTTACGGATACGCTGGCCCCACTCTTGGAGAATATAGAGCTTGAGATGAAACGAAAGGTATTCCGTCCATCTGAGAGATCCTATGTTGAGGTAAAATTTGATACAAGCAACCTGTTGAGAGCCGACAAGGCGGCGCAAGCGACGTTTATGAAAACAATGTATGAGATGGGAGGTATGACACCTAATGAGGCTCGCCGTATGATGGACATGCCCAAAGTAAAGAACGGGGATCAACCGCTGGTTAATAACGCTATGGTTCCATTGGAGTTTGTGGCTAACAAGAAGTTTGATGCAGGGAAAGAGCGGTCTTGATCGCTGTATTACATCGTTTCGGTATATAATAAAATATCTATCAGCATGACAAATAATAAGGAAATAAGAGGAATATCATACCGGGCTTCCATAGAAGAGGAATCCAGACATGTGGAGGGATACGCTTTGCTTTTTAATACGGATAGTCAACCTATGTGGGGTGGGGATCTCATAGAACGGATAGCGCCTACGGCCTTGGACGGCGTATTGGAGAGGAGCGATGTCTTATGCTTGATGAACCATGATGAGAGAAGGGGTGTATTGGCTCGCTGGAGAATGGGTGAGGGATCATTGAAGTTGGAGGTTGATGCCAAAGGACTTAAATATTCTTTTGATGCTCCGGATACAGCCTTGGGTGATGAGCTGGTAGAGGCTCTGAAGAGAGGGGATATCGCTGAGTCATCTTTCGCCTTCACGGTATCTAAGGATAATTGGGAGAAAGGCGAAAACGGTAAGTATATCCGCACGATCGTCCAGATAGACAAGCTGTATGATGTGAGCCCGGTGTATTATCCGGCTTATGAGGATACCGAGGTGGCCTTACGGTCTATCGAAAGCATTCGTGATAAGGAGCGTAAGGATTTAGAGGATAGGCAAAACAAGGAAAAAGAGGAACGGGAAAAGAGGGAAAAGGAGGATTTAGAAATTTATTATAATAATCTTAAAAACAGATTTTAATATGTCAAAGAAACAACTTACTATCGTGGAGCTTCGAGACAAGATCGGATTGCTCAACACCGAAAAACAAGGCATTTTCGATAAGATGAAGGCCGAGGGCCGGAAGGCAGATGAGAATGAGGAAAAAAGATTGGCCGAGATCGTTACGGATATCGCCGATTGCGAGTTTGAGATCAAATTGGCCGAGGCTAGGAATAAACAACGTCCGGTGGCTAACACCCAACATTCTAGGGGAGGATTGTTGGCTAAGGCTATCCGCTCAAAGATCACTGGCGAGACTTGTGACGAGGTGGAGGGGTTGATCGATGCCGGACGTAGGGCTATGACCGAGGCTAGCTTACCGGTGGATCAAGGAAGCTTGTTGATTCCGGTGGAATATAGGGGCAATTTTATTTCCGCTCAAGTCGCAGGTGATGGCAAGGAACTTATATCAGAGGATTTGCTTGGCATCTTGCAGCCGATCCGTGATAGTTTGGTCATGGTAAAGGCTGGGGCTACTTTTTTAACGGGACTGAAAGGTAATATAGGTATTCCTGCGTATTCTGGCTCATCCGTTAATTGGGCTAATGAGACAGGGGCGGCTCAGAACGGGAAGGGCGCGTTCACAAAGGTAGAGCTGGCTCCTAAGCGCTTAACAGCCTATATTGATATCTCTAAGCAGTTCCTTGCGCAAGATACGCTATCTACTGACACTATGCTTAGTAATGACTTGGCACGCGCGGTGGCTATCAAGTTGCAGAAAACGATCCTTGGTGCCGAGGCTACTAACGCAAATAAGCCTGATGGCTTCTTTACTGGCTCGCCAACTTATACGGTGACAGGAGAGGCTTCTTTCGCTAATATGATCGCTATGGAAACAGCGGTTCCCGTTGATGAGGCGTTAGTGAATAATCTTGCTTATATCACGTCAGTCAAAGGCGCAGGTATCTTGAAGGGTACTCTTAGAGCCGCAAGTGTAGCGGAGGGATTCATCCTGCAGAATGGCATGGCTAATGGTTACAACGTATATGCTACGTCAGGCATGGCATCCGGATTGCAAGAGGGCGCGGATGAGGAAGGTATCATTTTCGGTAACTGGGCGGATTTCGTTATCGGTCAATGGGGTGCGTTGGATATCACGGTTGATCCTTACACGAAGGCCGCTGATGGCGAGGTCCGATTAGTTATCAACGCCTTCTTTGATGCTAAGCCTCGTAGAAAAGAATCATTCGCTGTTGGATCTATTAAATAACTAGGCTCATGATACTTACGCTAGAGGAGGCAAAGAGGCATTTAAGAGTGGATTTGGATTACACCGATGATGATATGTATATCGAGGAATTGATAGGCATGTCAGAGATCGACATCGCTAATCGTTTAAAATTCGACTCATTGACGGATGTTTTTCCGGACGGTATTATACCTCTTCCGGTCAAACATGCCGCCAAGCTTGTCGTGGCTCACTATTACGAGAATAGGGAGCCAATAGCTTTCGTTTCCTCTAGCAAGGTTCCCATGATGGTAGATAGCTTATTGTTTCCTTATGTAAGGTATTATAATCCAAAGGATCATGAGAGCGGGATTGATGAGAGATAAGATCACATTCCAATTACCTGTAAAGTCCGAGACTGAGTATTCTGCCTCTGAGGTAATTTATGAGGATTGTTTCTCTACCTATGCCCGTGTTTCCCACATTAGAGGCAACAGGGCGATAGAGGCCAATGAGATCGTCAATACCTATACGGTAAGGATCGAGATACGCCTGTATCATAAGGTCGATTATGACATGGTTATTGTCCATGATGAGATAAGGTACAGGATACTCGATATCAATCCTGAGAGATCCAAGAATTGTATAACCATCACGGGGGAGAGGATCAATGAGTAAGGTCAAGGTTGATATATCGGAATATAACCGGATGGTGGACAGGCTTACCGGGAAGGAAATGGATAAGGCTATGATTTCCGCCGTTCGATCCGGCGGGCAGATCATAAGGAGAAGGACTATCCAGAACTTTGGTTCCGGAACCGCTTTCAAGGCTTTCAATGTCTATAAAGACCGTAACGGATCAACTAAGAGATTACCATTGGTAAGGCTTAACGTTAATAAGAAAACCAAAGATGCCGTTGTTGATATACTAGGGGATTTTAGAGCCAAGTTTTTTGAGCTTGGTACCAAACGGAGATTTACCAAGGGGCATCGGGTCACCGGCGTTAAAAGAAAAGGCGCTAGGCGATATTTGATTAGATTGGGGAAACCCGCGAATCGTGGCATTATCACGGGACGAAGGTATTTCAGGAAAGCGCAAGACTCGGAAGAATCAAAGGTGCTTGACGATATGGAGAAAAGAGTGATGAGGGCTGTAATAAGGATAGGAAGAAAGAAATGAGAGCGTTAGAGATAGGAGCTTTGATTAAAAGACTGTTAGCTGATATGAGTATCAATGACAGGTTGAAAGGCCGTATATATCCGGTCGTTGCCGAGCAGAAAACGCCTTTTCCTTTTGTTACGTACAAAAGAAGTGGGGTAGTCTTGGAATCGGACAAGGATGTGTCTTATCGTTATGGAATGATCAGCGTGGATATTATTATCGTCGGTTCTAGCTACTCTCAATCGCTGGACATTGCTTCCGCTATAGTGGATGAGATGCCAGACTATCCAATGAACTTGGATGGTTTTGATATCTCCGATATAAAGCTTGCCAACGCCGTTGAGGATTTTCAAGACGAGGCGTATATACAGGCTCTTACGTTTAATATTGTAATTGATAATTAACATGGAAAATAAAGTAGTAAGAGGAAGGGATTTGATGCTCTTCAAAAAGGTTTCAGAGAATTATGTGGCACTTGGCGCTGCCACTACGCATACAATGAACTTATCAAGGGAGGAGCTTGATATCTCCAACAAGGATACTGGAGAATATGGTGATACTGAGCTTGGGCAAATCAGCTGGGATATTCAAGCTGACTCGATGATGATAGAGGCAGACTATGATAGTCTGGTTGACGCTTTTTTATCGGGAGAAGTACTTCATGTGGCATTCGCTGTCACGGCCGAGGCAGGATCTAAGACGGGCAAACCTTCCGCAGGATGGACTATTGGGTCTGGAGGATATGAGGGAGACGTATGTATCACCTCTATCACGGCCAATGCCGCCCATAACGACAAGGCCACTTATTCCGCTACATTTAAGGGCAAAGGCCCGTTGCTCAAGAGATCTTGATCATGATGGAAGATAAGATCACTATAAAAGATAAGGAGTATCGCCTTGGATATAATCTTCGCGTCCGAATGATTTACGAGAAGATCATGGGAAAGAATATCGGCGATGACATGTTGACGTTTGAGAATATCGTGTTCTTTTATTCTGTATTGTTAGCGTACAATAAGGGTTTCACTATGGACTTGGAGGCTTTTACCGACATATTGTGCGATGACGAGTCTATATATCTTGATTTTTTGAAATGGTCCGTAGAGTACAACAAGAGGAAGGAGATATTGGAAAATACGGATAACGCTGATAATGACGATAAAAAAAAAGAATAAGCGGTAAGGATATATTCCAAGCCTTGGTTTTTGTTGGCGGGCTTGATCCGGCCTATGTGCTTGATGATATGGAACCATATGAGATTGACGCTTGTATGGAAGGTATCCATAAGAAGTACATAGAGAGCTGGAATCAAACCCGTCAATTGGTTTATACGATAGCCCAAGTAAATAGCAGCAAACGTATAGATATAAAGGATATGATGCCCTTCCCTTGGGATGAGAATGACAGCATGGAGATGCCAGAGGAAGAGCGTGAGAGATTGAGCTATATGTTAAATGAATTTGTAAAATTGAAGAATAATGGCGGCGGATCTATTCGTAAGAATCCTGTTCAAGAATAATGAGTTTGACAGGTCTATAAATAAGACAAGGAAACAGGTCTCTGATTTCAAGAAGGTGACAGAGTCCGTTGGAGGGTCAATCGTTAGCATGACAAAAGGTTTTGCCACTCTTGGCGGCATCTCATTTGCGCTTATGGACGTTACCAAGAAAAGCATGGAGTTCGAGAAATCATTGTCAGGTCTTAGATCTTTAACCGGACTTGGGGCTAAGGATATGGAGTATTTCAAGAAAGCTGCTATTGATTTAGGATCTACATCTACACAAACAGCATCGCAAGTAGTTGAGGCTTACAAATTGATAGGTTCACAACAGCCTGAATTATTGAAAAATAGAGAGGCGCTTAACGAGGTCACGAAACAAGCCATTATCTTAGCCGAAGCTGCGGGTATGGATGTCCCATCTGCGGCAAAAGCTTTATCTGGATCTATAAACCAAATGGGTGAGAGTGCTAATGTGGCAGGTGAATATATTAATATATTGGCGGCTGCATCGCAAGCGGGATCGGCTGATATACAATATTTATCCAAGGCTATAGAGAAATCCGGAGGTGCTGCTAATTCCGTAGGTGTTAAATACAATGAGCTTGTAGCCGCTATTGAGACTATCGCCCCTAAGATAACGGAAGCTAGTGAGGCTGGGACGAATTTGCGTAATATATTCTTGATATTGGAAGGAAGCTCTGATAATAATCTTAGACCTTCTGTGGTTGGTTTATCCAAAGCTTTAGATAATCTGGCAAGCAAAAATCTAGATGCTACCCAAATGACTAAAATGTTCGGAAGAGAGAGCGTTACGGCAGCTTTAGCTCTGGTTAACGCAAAAGATCAATACAAAGGATATATCGATGCCATAACTGGGACAAACACGGCTTTAGAGCAACAACGGATTAATAACGCAAATTTGGAGGGATCTTTAAATGCGGTATCATCCGCATGGGAAGGGTTTATTCTAACCATGAACAAATCAAATGGTTTTTTGTCTACCGCCGCCCAAGGAGTAGCCTCATTGATACAGAATCTTACTGATTTAGCGAAAACACAAGATGAGATACAAGAAAAGGTCATTGGTGATAAGGCAAATAAAATAATTGATAAAATAAAAGGAGCTTATGATGCAAACATAAGCGGGGGGCTATCAAAGCAACGTTCTATAGAATTAACCGCTATAGAATATGATGAGACAGAAGCCTATAAGATAGATGTTCTCAAAAGCGATTTGTCATCCTTAACTATGTCCTTGGGAGATCTAGAGAAGAGACGAAAGGAGTTGGCAGGAATGCCCGGTTATTATAACCGAAAAGAGAGAGGAGATATTCTCCAATCCATCCATGATACCAAGGAGAGGATAAAATATATACAAGAGGAATTGAGTGTAAGAGAAAAAGCAGATGCGAAAATAAAAGAATTTTTGAATAATACGACTCTAAAAGATAAAACTGATAAAGGGAAACCTATTGCCGTGTCAGATGTAGCCGCTAAAGGCTCAATAGATTATATCGAGACCCAGATATCAGATTTATCAAAGAAATTAAAATCCGCAACGGACGAGGCCACGAGGCAAGGAATCCGTATTGCCATAGAAAAGTTGAAGGATGAGAAATTAAAGATAGAGATGGAACCCTTACCCGAAGGCTCCATAGATTATCTTAACGCCCAGATATCAAGCCTAACGAAAAAACTTAACACGGAAACGGACGAGGCTGTAAGGCAAGGAATCCGCACGGCTATAGAGAAGATCAATAAAGAAAAATATAACATAGAGCTGGAAGCTACGCTTGGACGGTTGAAACCGATGGAGGGGGATAAATTCGGCGTGTCAGCAAAAGGCCGTAATGCGACTGAGGATATTAAGTCTGGCTATATATCGGTTAAAGGCATATCCAGTGACGCTATCAAGTCAAATTATGAATATGCTGATTCATTAGGAGCAATCGGTAGTATGATGTCCTCTGTTTCTCAGTTAACAAATGAGGGAGCCGCATCATGGTTAAGCTATGCGTCTAATATCATACAAGCTGTAGGACAAGCCTTGCCTCAATTATCAGCTCTTGCTACTAAGAATGCATCTGTCGCCGCTACAGGGGCGGCGGCATCAGTTTCCTCCATCCCCGTGGTCGGGTGGGTAATGGCCGGTACAGCTGTAGCCTCGGTAATAGCGGCGATGGCCAATGTCCCTAAATTCGCTAATGGCGGTATAGTCCCCGGTAACCTGTACTCGGGGGATCGTGTTCCGGCGATGGTCAATTCAGGAGAAATGATCTTGAATAGATCTCAGCAAGGACGTTTGTTCGATATATTAAACAGTAAAGGAGGAGTTAATGGGAAAGATGTACGTGTCACTGGCGAGGTAGTAGTGTCAGGGGAGCAGATGAAAATATTACTGGATAATACGAATAGAAAATTAAGGAGAGGGAGATGAATAGGAAATATCACAATGAGTTTAAAGGCATAGATGGGGCCTTGAATAGGATAGATATATTATCTAAAAACGAGCAGATAGATCAGCTCGTAAAAACAACGGGTACTCCATTCTTACTTCAATATCAAGATACTAATAAGTTAACTCCGATACAAGGAGCTCAGGCCACTATTGAACTAGTGAGCGAGACTAATTTTCAGTTTAAAGATCTACATACTGATGATATGCAGGGATATATGGTCTCCCTATATAGGAATAATAAGATCTTTTGGCACGGTTGGCTTGATTCAGAGTTGTACAACGAGACCTTATCTTCTTTTCATCCATACCCTGTAGAGTTCACGGCTGCTGATTTCAATATCTTAGAACGGATAAAATATACGGATGATAAGGGGAATAAATATGATGACATAGCATCTATGATAACGCATATAAATAGATGCCTAGACAATCTTGGGCTCCCATTCTCTAAGCTGTATATAGGATGTGACACTATTTTAGAAGGTGTCACGATGAGCGATCAGGAAACCGCTTTGCATAAATCATTTATCATGTCTTCCAACTTTTATGACGAGGATGGAGTATCAATGAGTTGCAGGGAAATATTGGAGTCGATCTTTCAGCCATTTGGATTGATGATGGTACAAAAAAACGGGAATGTATATATTTATGACTATAATACCGTGAAACGAGGTTTACCAATGAAAAGATATGATTTTAAGACATATGCATTCGAGGCAAACGAAAACGTTGATTTTTTTTATGGGAATATATTAGACGTAGGGTTAATGTCAAAAAACGGCGATTATGGATTTGAAGAAATGATTAACAATGTTAAGATCACTAGCTCGCTGTATGGAGATAACAGCATGGTGGATATAGATGTTTCAGAAAACTCATTAAGTGATCTTATTGATAGCTATCTAGGACGTGACTTTAAATTGTATTATTATTCAAAATGTGTTGGTGTTGAAAATCTTTCTGGGAAGTTCGCCATATACAAGAGAGATTATGAATCAGATATAGAGGGTGCTTTATTAGACTATGATCCAAATCCTTCTAATATATATCCTATTTATAGGATTAGATATCCTAATTATATTTTAGGTTCGGATACTTTATGTTTTATAAATCTTATATTACAGGCATACGTTAATACGAGAGAAAATCCATTTAATGAGGATAGTGGAGTCAAAGACAATCCAAACAGCGGAACAATGAAATTGTATTGCAATCTTTATATGACAGATAGTTCCGGTAAACCGTTGAGATACCTTGATCTTATCAATGATAACGGATCATTTTGGGTTGATGTGTCAAATGGGGTGATAGAGCAAGGTAAATGCCTGTTATGGATAAGTCAAGAATCATCGATAACTGGAAGCGTATTGGACACGTGGGTAGGTAACGCAAATATATACGATCCAATGCCTACACGATTTAATATAGAGACCATCCCATCTGCTGGCGATGGATTGGATGTGCCTACTAATAAGAGCTATGGATTTCTTGTTTTCGAGATCACGAATAAGGCTAGAGTCGTTAACCCAAAAGATGATAAAGGCTTGGGCACCGATGGACTTTTAGATGATAGTTTGGTTAAAAACATTTTGATAAATAATATATTCATGAAGATTATAACAGAAAACAAGGAAGATGTTTCTGTTGATGATTATGAATTTAAGAGTTATATAAATAAGAAGGTAGCAAACGATTTTAATGATATAACATTAAAATGTATATCAGCGAACGAGGACGGAATACCGATAGGAAAAGGAAACATATTAAAAAAAGAAGGAGACAAATACACTTTACAAACCTCTTTCACTCGATCTAATCAGACGGATATATTGGAGCGTCTGCTTATGTGCACAATCCACTCGAATTTCAGCCAAAAGAACGAGAGATTCTCCGTTACCTCCAAGATAGCTGGTAACCCAATGTTATCTTACATAACATATTATCCTGTCTTATCAGGAGAATATATTGTGGCAGGATGCACTATTGATTTCAATAAAGGCAGCGTAAATATTTCTGCTGTAGGATATTCCGATGATACCGCCAAGTTAAGCGATATACCATACGACTGATGTATTACACCATATCGGTACATATATAGATATGGTAATGAATGTACGTCATAGTAAGATAAGAAAGACTGCCCTTCCACGTACTGGAAGGGCACTAGATGCTATTCCCGGAGGTCCTGTGAAGCAATCCTTCCAATCTTCAGGGACGAATGTTGCGCAATATTGGAAATTGGTTACGATAGACAGCGACGGCAATCCCCTTCCGGAGGATAAGTGGTACATCCTCACGGACTACCCCGCCAAATCGGTAGGGGACGTTGTCGCTTACGCCACTGGTTCCGGCGACATCGTCCTTCCCATAGCCGGCAACGGGGTATTGGGGGCGATAAAGCTCCCGTCCGGTGGTGATAGTGCGCTTGTCATAGACAAAGATGGTACCTTGCGTATCAATGAGGGTATGATCGGCGGCAAGGGTAAGATATACTACGCCGGATCGGGCTTGCAATTGCTGAACCAGCCGAACACGGAGGACACGCAGAACCAGTTCGCCGTGAAATTCGGTAACGCCAAGGGCACTGTACTGGAAGGAGACAAGCTATACGCCGCTACGTGGTGGGGGCAGAAACTTAACTCCAACGGGATAGCTACCGGGGCGATGACAGGCGTGCCGAGTATCAACGGCCTTATACACCTTAACAGCGACAAGACGTTTGACGTGGCCAAGGATAAATCGGCGCAATGGGTCCGTTTCTCTGGGGGTAACTCGATTAACGGGATGACAGGCACGAACGCCGTGCTGTCCAACCTGTATCTCAATTATAAGGACGCTAGCCATTATGTCAAGGTGGACGCCAATGATAACGTTCTGGCTACCGGTGATATCGTTGCCTACGCTACCGGTAATTATGATATCATAAGTCCTATAGCCGGTACCGGGGCGTTAGGCATGGTCAAGGTTGGGAACGGCCTTAATATAGCTACGGATGGAACGCTGAGCGTGGCGGGTGATGTCGGTGGTAGCGTGTCTGGTATAACGAAAACAGGAACCGGGAACGCCCTTACGGATGTTGAGTTGAGCGATGACAATAAGATTATAGCGTTTACCAAGGGACTCACGTTTTGGCATGCCGGGAATGATGGCTCCGGCTCTGGATTGGACGCTGATATGGTAGATGGGTATCACGCTGGGTTTGCAAATAATCAAGTGGCTCTGTACCTTAATTTCCCATCATGGAGCACTTTGATTTCCCAAGGATTGCTAAGAAGTGATTATGAAAGCGCTGGGCATCCCACGGAGGATTATTTGAAAGCTATATGTAAATGGGCTATTAAGAGTTACGCCAATAGTGGGAATATAACGCTGCAAGGAATAGCAATTCCTAATTCCGCTGGATGGTTTGTGTTATCACTATATGGTGATGAAGGGTATGATGTGGCAACACTATTACCTAAGTATTGTAGTGGGCAGTTCAATCGTCTTGACGGAGGTTTGCAAATGTTTGGCACGAGTGCTTATGTTTGGAGATATTCAGGGACATTTGTCGGAAACGCAGCAAGTGCTACTAAACTCTTAGATATCCGAACAATTTGGGGCCAAAACTTCAATGGGACACAGAACGTATCCGGTAATATGACCGGGGTAGGCAATATAGCTATGTCCGGTAATATATATATGAATAACGCAAGAAATATATATGCCAAAAACACAGATGGGAGTGATATGCCAATATTTTATACTAACTCATCCAATGAATTAGTTATTGGCACTGGTAACGCACAAAAAGAAGCTAGAACTTACTTGTCTGGTTTAGAAATTGTATTTAGAACATCTGCCTCACTTAATGAAAGAATGAGAATTATATCCAATGGAAACGTTGGTATTGGTACTACAAACCCCGGATTTAAATTAGAAATAAGAGGTGCATCACCATTGTTAGGATTTAAAGCCGATGGTACGGCAAATGTATCATATACATACATAGAAGGATATCACGCTAATAATGGCACAACATTTAGAATAGTAGAATCAACTTCAACTGATCTATGGTTGCAATATGGTAAAGATGGTGTAGCATCATATAATTTTCATCTAAGCGGGTACTTAAATACACGTTTGAAGGAATTTAATGTTAATGCAATTGATTCAATATTTAGCGGAAACGTGAAAGCGGGTGGTGATGTAGTCGCTTACGCCACTGGTTCCGGCGACATAGTCCTTCCTATAGCCGGTACAAACTCGCTTGGAGCGATAAAGATCGGGTCTGGTATATCTATATCAGCTGACGGAACTATATCAGTATCTGGAACCGGTACTATCGGGGGGATATCAGTTACAGGAAATGGCAATGTACTTACGAACGCCGCGCTCAGCTCTGACAAGAAGATAATAACGTTTACCAAGGATTTAACGGCGTTGACCACTGCTAATTATGCTGCTACGCTCGATGGTAGGTATGTCAAGAAGGCAGGGGATACGATGACCGGGGCGTTAACTATAGCTTCTAATACAATAAACAGTCAATTGACACTTAAATCAACTGTTAGTGATGCAAAAAGTAAGGCCGCTGGCATAAAATTCACGTCCTCACAAGACGCAACACAAAACGTGATATTAAGACATGAGTATTATGATACGTTTTTAGCTGGATATGGGATCGCTATAAGCAAGGAAGGCATTTTAGAGGGTAGCGACCCTAATATGTTTCTGTACAACACAGGCCGTTATATCTCCAAGGTAGCCACTGGAACTAAACCTATTGATGTGGTTTCTACCACGTTATGCAATAACCTTAACGCTGATATGGTAGATGGGTATCATAGGAGTAATTTATATAATACAACAATTGATTGGTATCATACTAGTACTGCTAGGTCTAGGGAAATAACAGTAACAAATGATTATAACACATTCTATCCTGTAGTTTTAGAAGTTGCAGTTAATACCAATGGAGTCCCATATACAATAGGTGTAGGTAAATCGTTAGGTTCAACATCAAATCCTAATTGGGATGGCAACCATAGTAATAAAACTAGTAGTATTAATTACGTAGGTATTGGCAGAATAGGGTCTTGGGATGGCAATGCGAACTTTTTTACTACACTATGCAATCTACAACCGTATGCAAGTTTGTTGAAAAAAGTAGAAGTTCGGGGAAATGACAAATCCATTATCGTATTTTGGCTAAGAGGGGGAACAGCTACTTATAGAATATATTGCAGTGCTGGAATAAACAGTATAAATACTTACTATGCTAGAACTAATGTTGGAAGTACTTCAGCTGGTTATGAATACTATGTAGAGCCAATAGCCTTGTCAAAATCCGATAATGGTGGGAATTATGCTAAAGATTCCCATATAACAGCATCTATTTTTGAAGGATCATTAATCGGAAATGCTAATACTGCCACGAAGCTTAAGACTGCTCGAACTATTTGGGGAAGATCGTTTGATGGAACGGCCAACATTTTCGGTAGCTTGGAAAATGTCGGTAATATCTATTCGGTTAACAACACTTTTAGTATATACAGAAATGGCATATATTTATTAACTTCATTAGAAAGTGGCCAGCTTAATATAAATGCCTATGACGCCAATATTATACTGTTTGGCTACAGGGGGACTTCAGGATATAGTTTTTACGCTGGAACTGGAGCTGGAGATGCTGTAGGATCGGAAATAGGATATTGGAATAATAGTATTTTTACTATAAAAACAAATATCAACAGTAACCATATCTATCCTAGAGCTAACAACACTTATAATATAGGAAGTACGGGAACTAGATTCGCAAATGGATATTTTACGCAAGGCGTATATGTTGGAGACGCTAATACGAGTAATAATAGTAGCAGCAATAATACTCTTGTTGGCAGAGGATACATAGAATTAAATCATACTAGCCCATATATCGACTTCCACCACGGTAATAGCACGGCTGATTACACGTCCCGGCTCATAACCACGTCAAGCGACACGTTGAATTGTACGAGTAATTTTACCTCTAGCAAGGACATAAAAGCATCAGGAGATGTGATAGCTTACTCAGCCGGCAACGCTCCAGCTCCATTTAAATACTGGTATCCATCGGTTGATACGAGCGGTAACCTTAGCTGGACGAACAGCACGTCAACGACTACTCCAACCACGAGGAACATCCGTGGGCCGCAAGGGGCTACCGGGCCACAGGGACCTAAAGGGGATACGGGGCCTAAAGGTGCTACCGGGGCAACAGGAGCGACTGGGCCACAAGGCCCGGCCGGACCTTCGTTCAATGGGGGGAATATAACAAATATGTTAAGTATTCGAAACAGCGGTTACCCAACACTAGAGCTATACCAAAGCACAAGCGTTTATTGGCGTATTTGTGTCAATACGTCAAACGGTACTTTTTGCTTCAAAAAATGGGACACGATTGTCAGTTATATAAATGGCGCTGGAGATTATGTAAAAAACTCAGATATGAGGCTTAAAAATCGGATATCTACAGTTAAAGATGTACTTGACAGGATAATGAGACTAGACGTATTCCGATATACATTGAAGTATGATCCGGATAAAACCGTATCTATAGGTTTATCTGCACAGCAGGTTAATAACGAATTCCCCGAGATTGTCAGCAATGACGGTGATTATCTTGGAATATACTATGGTCAGATAGGGCCTATCGCTATTCAAGGTATCAAGGAGTTGTATCGTAATATGATAGATGTGGATAGATTTGTTCGCTCCACAAAGTCATGGATGACCGACAAGGACAAGCGCATAGCGGACCTTGAGGAAGAGGTTAGAGAGTTGAGAGAGGAGTTGAATAATTTAAAAGCGGCGTAAAATATGGCAAGATATTTGTTACCTACAACGGATTTAAGCGTAATGCATGTCCGCAATATATTGAGCTATCCAAGTACGGATGTAGGCACATTGTGCGGAGGCGTAGCCGCTTGCGCAGAAAAAATAAACAAATGGGCTAAATATAAACCCGTGCGTTACAACTTTAGTGATAATAGACCTAGCAATTGGTGGAAAGCCAATGACGGGAAGTGCGGTTTGTCTTTTCCTGTATATACGTCCCCCGGTGCGATAGGCAACGCTGGTTCTTTTCTTTATCAGTTAGTTAATCAGCTGGACAAATGGGACTATGCCCCACCAAGAGGTGGATCCGTTGAGCCCTTTAGGCTCGGTGATTTCAGGGGATATTATCATGACGCTATTATTCCAGTAGAAGCATCCGGGCAGGAAGACTACTATATTTCGGTAAACAACACCATACAAATAGATTTTGATTTGGCTGTACCTTCCGGAGATCCTGATAACCTAACACTATCAGACCTTGTGATATCCGGGACTCCGCTATCAGACTATTATATAGGTGTTGTATTATACAAGAACAGTTCTACGTATATGATAGGAACAAGTTCCAATAAGATGGGAACTGGTAGCGTATCTACTGTAATATCTGGTATAACACAATCGCATGTTGGGGTATGGACTGTTTATACTTTTTTATCTAAAGCATCATTTAGCACTGGGGGAAGTATACCGGCTAGCACGTTTATTTGTTTTCCGTTACCACCGCTGAAAATAAATATTAAGGGAACTGGTACGATTGTCCAGATTTATTGCATCGGTAACTGGACAAGCTCGGCAAGAAATAAGGTCAGCTTTACGATCACGGTTGATAATACGGGCTCAGGGCAGGTTACGCTTACTAATGTCAAGGCGATATTCGTAAGAACTAAGGGCACGGCAGACCCTGAGTCATCTGGTGAGACGGTAGCGACTTATAATTACCCAAATGCTATAACAGTCCCGGGCAAGCAAAAGGTAGTAGTTGGCCCATTCGAGCAATCGATCACGTATGCGAGTGGATATACCTATTGGATCGCTGGACAGGCTAATTTGCCAGATTTGAAGACTAGCTATATACCTATAGAGGATGTGGCAGAACCGTAATATAAATAATTTGAATATTAACATTTAAAAAATTAAAGACCATGACATTACAGGAAATTAAGACAGAGAGCGTAACAAAACAAATCAATGGTATCGGAGAAACTCTTGATATCAAGGAGAGCCGTGTTACGATAACGAGCGAGAACAAGGTGTCCGAGGCGAACGGACAGGTCTATAACAAGCAAGCCGGTTATATCGGAAGCTATAACTACACCAGATTTGGGGGATTGAGTGTCAATGTAAATGATAGCACATTTACCGTTCTGCAAGTAACTGGTGAGGTCTTGAAATACATCGACGCTGTCGAGAACCAAGTATCGGTAGTGATGGATTAATTATTTTTCCGGTCGTGTTATTTCGATGCGACCGGGCTTACAAGTTTATAACATAAAAACATAGATCATGAAAAAGAAAGAAGCGATTGAGTTGTACAAGGTGTTGAACGGATGCAAGCTGACCGGTATGGTGTCATCCTCGAAGATGACGGTGTTGAACAACCTTAGGAAATTGCGCCCCATATCGGAGACATACGAGGCTGATATAAAAGAAGCCATTGAGAAGTTTAAGCCGGAGGGCTTTGACGACCTGATGAAAAAGGTTCGTGGCCATAATGATTCCGTGAACACGGGCGGTAAGCCCGTGATGTCTGGAGATGAGCTGAGGGACGCGTCCTTGATCATAGAAGGATACAACAAAGAGGTCAATGATTTTGTCGAGAAGATACTGGAGGAGAGCGAGGATGTCGAGATGGAGAAACTGGACAATCTGAATCTGGAGAAATTGCTTGACGCTAACGATATCGAGGCTTCCCGGTTGGAAATAATTTACTCTTATCTGAAATGCGATTAAATGGAATGGGCTAACATCGCACCATGATTGCTGTTTCTCGAAAAAATATATTAAATACAAAATATGTACCGCTACCTCTCCTACATATCAGACCTCGCAAATTGGGCCAAGTCCATCGCCATAGCCGCCGTTGTCACGGCGATGGACTTCGTTTCGCCGATCGAGAATTTCTTGGTGGTGATCCTGTCGCTGGCCTTCATCGATACGTTCTGGGGGTTGGCTGCGGATCACGGGGATTTCCGGAAGAGCAAGTTCATCCGTAGCTGGGTGTACATGTTAGTCTATTTCCTGATCATAATCATCTCGTTCTGGATAGGCGTGATGATGGATATATCGGAGGATAACGCCAAGGCTTTCGTGTCTTGGATCACGTGGGCGATGATATGGTTTTACGGAACCAATGTCTTAAAGAACATGGGCAGGGTATTCCCGGATAACAAGGTGGTAGCCTTCTTGTATTGGGTTGCCGCCGTAAAATTCATTAGTAAGGTCAATTTCTTGGATGAGTTCAATAAGACTAAGGATAGAAAAGGCTCCCCAAATCCAAAAGGATAGGGGAGCTGGATGTAAAAACGCCTCTGTCACGCCTGTCACAGGTTATGATAGAGGAACAAGGTTAACAAAGCGCATAAAAGTATAAAAAATAATTGATATGAGAACGATTAACAGGAAAATCAACTTGATCGTGATCCATTGTTCGGCCACTAGGGTAGATAAGGATTATACCCCTGAGCAATTAGAGAGAGACCACAAGGCGAGAGGATTCAACTCCGCGGGTTATAACTATTATATCCGGAAGAGCGGGGAGATAGTATCTATGCGTCCATTGGAATTGATTCCGGCTCATGTGACCGGATATAACAAGAACAGTATAGGAATATGCTATGAGGGTGGTCTTGATCCGGACGGGAATCCGGATGATACACGTACGGAGGCACAGAGACAGTCGATTATAAGGCTGTTGATGAATTTGGTCGTACAGTTCCCGGATAGTAGGATCTGCGGTCATCGTGACCTATCCCCGGATCTTAACGGTAACGGTAAGATTGAACCGGACGAGTGGATGAAGATGTGTCCGTGTTTTAATGCCGAGGAGGAGTATCGCAATATATGAAACCTTGGCAAGTAATATTAATACTAGTGTGCTTGGTAGCCAGTTTCACGGCTGGCTACCATGTCCGGGGGGATGTGGCCAGTGATTCGATATCCAAGACCGGCAAGTTTACCAAGGTGGATACGATACACGACAGCATCCCGTACCCAGTCTATGAGACATTGGTGCGGACGATACCGGAGCCTTTTCCTGTCTACATTACATTAGACGGTGACACGGTAAAGGAACCTGTATATGTTCCGGTACCCATAACCAGCAAGGAGTACAAGACGGATGATTACCGGCTTTCAATTTCGGGTTACAAGCCAAATCTCGATTACATCGATGTATATCGCAAGACTGAGTATATAACCAAGACGATCTCCCCCCGTAGATGGGGAATCGGTGCGATAGCCGGTTATGGGATCGGAAAGCATGGCTTATCACCCTATGTCGGGATAGGCGGGTTCTATAGGATTTGGTGAGGCTTCCGTGGCTCACACCCGGGAAACCTCTGATAATAGAATGAATGCGTTATATGAATAACAAGGGCTGACGTTTTTTTGTTCATGATAATTTATATTAGTTTGATGGTGACTTCGTGAGAACGAACCGGAAAGGGAGGATAAAGAAAAAGAATCTTCCCTAAATAATCGGATCAGAAGTTTGATTATTTTTTCATGCCACGCACGACGGGAAGATTCTTATATGTCTTTCTGCCGTGCATTTTTTGTGCCCGGCTTTGATAGTAAAACAAACCACGAAATAAAAAGTTTATGAATAAGGTGGAAATTTTTTACAAAAAAGTGATAGAGACAGTCTGCAAGGAGTGCGGGACCGATCCGGTAATGATGTTTATCAACAATAAGGAGAGGAACGTTGACGCTAGGGGAGTGGCTATAACCATACTGGCCGATCGCAAGTTGAGCGACAATATCATATCCGATCTGACGGGGATGACGAGGCAGGCGGTCAACAGGATGCGTAACTTGTACCCGGACAGAATAAGGAGAAGTTACTACCTGAGGAGGACGGTGGAGAGCGTGAAAGAGGAGCTATCCGGTACGGTCTGAGGGTGCGTTATGTTGTAAGGCATGTGATTTGTTTATGAAAAAATTTTCATATAACAAAATTTTGTGCGACATTTGCGGAATAAAAGGTGATTTTTATAGCCTCGTCAAGTAACCAGCCTTGGCTGAGGCTTTACTTTTAACACCTTATATCTTAAAAAATGTATATTCTAAATAGATCATGAAAAAATATGACAGCGATCGTAGGAGTTTTAAATAAACATGCTGTAGCTATTGCGGCGGATAGCGCAATTACTACAACGGGTCTATCTAGACGAAAGGTCTTTAATCGGGGGAATAAAATATTCACGTTGTCTAAATTTCATCCAGTAGGCGTTATGATTTATAATAACGCTGCATTAGAGGGAGTGCCTTGGGATGTTATAATTAAACTTTATAGAAGGTCTTTGGGAGATAAATCTTTTCCAAAATTGGAGGATTATAAAAAAGATTTCATAAGATTTATCTATAAAAAGAATTTTTTTATAGATAAATCAATTCAGTTAAGCTATTTAAGTGCGTCTGTTCAGTTTATCATTACTAATCTTATCGGGAATGAGGCTGGTCGATTGTGTGGAGGTATAAGGGATGACAATCATGATGATTTTTTGTCACAGATGAAAAGATTAATGAGACAGTATTCTGATTTATATTCTTCCACAAAACAATGTGAGTCTCTAAGTGGTTATAAGATTGATGATTTCGTTAAGTATTCATCAAAAGTTTTTGATGACCTAATCAATTCTCTAAATCAGATATCTCCAGATAAGGAATTTAGGGAATATGCGGAGACTCTTATTTTCAATATGATAAAATCAGAGCATGATAATCTCCCTTTTACAGGTATAGTTTTTGTTGGTTATGGTGAAGATGATATATATCCTAAATTGGATCCTGTTAATATTTCATTGGTCATAGACAACAAGCTTCGATATTATGATGATATAAATAATTCTGTTGAGATATCGGATAAAAATTCATCTGCGATTCAGCCTTTCGCTCAAACTGATGTTATGGATACAGTTTTACTAGGTATCGATCCCAAATTAGAAAAGTTGTTTATTGAAAATTTTAAAAAGACGATAACTAAATATGGAAACATGATCGCAGAAGGTGTAGATAGAATTGATCCTCAAATGGCCGCCAAGATACGGGACTTGGATATAAGCGGAGTTGTCAATGAATTTAGAATATTGAATAGGGAATTGAAAAGAAAGCAATATATTATACCTCTAGTAAGGGCTATCTCTTCTTTAGAGAAAGAAGATTTAATAGATGTGGCAGAAAGTTTGATATCATTGACTTCCTTAAAAAGAAGGATGACCTTTGAGGAAGAGAGTGTGGGCGGTCCGGTAGATGTGGCTGTTATTTCTAAGGGGGACGGATTTATTTGGATAAAAAGAAAACATTATTTTGACCCGAATTTAAATGATCATTTTTTTAAAAACTATTATAGATAATACATATGGGAACGTTATTACAGTCTGATGCAGGTTATTTGTTCGCTCTTGATAATGATGTTATCATGAATGAACCTAATGAATTGGATGCCTATATAAAATCAAAAAGGATCCAAGAATGTAAAGATTCATTAGAGGATGGTATGAGCCTTGATGAAATATCGGAGGTCGTTTCCAATAGGTTAGTTGATCTTATAAAAAAACAATTAACAAGGGAATAGTATTCTATATTTCTTTATAACAAAAAAGCGTCGTCAATACAAATTGGCGGCGCTTTTTTTTGTCTCATCCCCTTCCGCAAAGAACTAGCAACAACCTCGCAACAAGCTAGCAAGGAGATATTTATTTAGCAAGGCACTTCTGTGGATTTTTGTGGTGTCCGGGATAACCCGGATATGACCATAAAAAACTTCACATATGGAAGCAGAGAAAATCATTAAGGAGAAAGAGATCGTCCATGAGGATGAGCACAAGGATTACGCAAGCAAGGGCGTGGGTAACGCCGGCTTGACATTGGGTATCATTGGCACGGCTCTTGGAGCTTGGGCGGTGTCACGTAACCGTGGCGGTTTGTTCGGCGGTGGCTGGGGAGCCGGTATGCCGGAGAACGTTAACATCAACACGACCACAGGAGGTGGTGGTGGTTCCGGGGTAGGCGCTCCGACTGCGTTCATGGCTTGGGAAAAGGGTTGTGAGGAGGCGTTATCGCTTACAAACGCAATGTGGGGATTGAAAGTCTCAGGTATGCAAGCCGATTACGATCACCGCCAGACGGATATCGCCGAGAAATTCGCCTTGTGGAAGTCACAGGTAGACGCTGATTTCGGATTGTACAAGTCACAGGTAGACGCTGATTTTGGTCTATACAAGAACCAAAGAGACCAGTTCGATGTCTTGAAGGCTCAGATCGATGAATTGAGGTGTCAGGTGGCTGTAGGTTCGGCGATTCGTCCTTACCAAGACAAGTTGCTTCAATGCGAGATCGAGAAGGCGTTCACGGCTAGTGTCAATTACACCGATCGTAGAACCAGCCGTATGATCACGGGAGAATTGGTATTGCCAAATACCCCTACGGTAACAGGCTATCCTAGCTACAATCCGTGCTCATGCCCGGCATCCGCTCCGGCACCTACGGCTTAAGGTAAAGTTAGTGGCTTGTGCTCCCTAGGGGGCGCTTGCCGCTTTCCTTTTTTTAACCACTAACAGTATTATCATGCAGACAAATGTTTTTTTAGGGGGGAGTGACCCTGTATTAGGTAGCAACCCTTATAATCCGAATATAAGCGAGATAGAAGCAAACATTCAGCGTCTCCAGCAAGCGCAGCAACAGATGGAGATTCAGAAGCAACGTATGCTTAACCCTTCTGCGCAACAGGCCCAAAGCCGTAATCCGGTGTGGGACGAGATAGATAAGCTCGTTAGCGAGATGTCGGATAGCGAGTTCGAAATGGTCAATAACAATCCGGAGTATCAACAGTCCTACCAGAAGGTAATGGCTATCCTTAACCGTGAATACATGCGCGTCATGCGTCCGTTGGTGGAGGAGAGCAAGGACGGAAAGGCCGCCTTGGAGGAATTGTTGGGAATGGCCAAGAAGATAAAGAAATCGGCCTCAGAGGAGGTTAACAAGAACATGGCGTTGTTCGCTGAGTACACGGCCAAATACGCCGATATGCCATACGCCGACTTCCTTAAATTGAAGAATAGCGGAAAAGGAGGTAAGAAATGACACGTGATGAAGGTATGCTTATCGAATTGATCGATAAGGTCAAGAGACAAGGGTATGCTATCAGTACCTTGAGAGAGGAAGTGGAACAATTAAAGAAAGAGTCCTATGGAACTAAAGCAACAAGCTCTAGAGCTAAAAAGCAGGCTAATTAACTCGGTGGAGATATGGGCGGAGGAAAGGGTCGACTCTTTCGTCTCCGGGAACACGGCTTTCAAGCCCCTTGGCAAGTATCTGAAAAGGGGTGTCCACAACATCCTCGTGCAAAAGGACAAGGAGATCACCGATAAGGTGGAGGGTTTCATGATGTTCGTCGCTGACGAGAACGGCAATTACGATAAGGAAGAGCTATTCGATGACGCTATGAACGTATTCAAGAGCATGAAACCTTACAAGTTCGAGCAAGGATTCTTGAAGGGTACGATAGGGGAAGGCTCCATCTTGATAGAGCTTCCAGATAACGGCCTCATGAATTTTATCCTTGGTGACACTAACGCTATCCGTATAACGGAAGCGGATTTTTTGGAGTTGAAATCAATATTTACCGAATAATAATATGAGATATGAGATACAAGGAACAGATAAGGGAGTACCAAGCCAAGGGACTAGGCTCCGAGAAGAAGATGTGGGCCTCCATAGACGTGATGGAGGAGGCTATGGAAAAGTTAAGGGAGAAAGACCCGGAGGCGTATGACGAGGCTATGCGTGATTTACATGAGGTGTTTTGTGGGCCTCATTATAATGAGTGCTTTGGCAAGATGGACGTGGCGGCAATGCGTCATAAAGGCAAGGCGGGAGAACATAAAGGTGAGCACTGGAATATGGAGCAGGTGGCTACCGCTATAAAAGGTATGAGCATCCCGGGAAATACCAACATATGGGACGTGTACGTTGCTCTTAACGCAAACTGGCATGACAAGGAAGTAAAATTCTCTGAATGGTTCGGCCCGGACGCCGAGAAAAAGATCATCGAGGATGCTATCAATTTCTACTTCATGGATGATGACGCTCCTGAAGGCAAGGTATGGATTTACATGTGTGCCATGGATGACTAAGAAAACCAAAAATAAAGGACACGCAAAGAAGGAATCCGCAAGACGGGAGATAGACCGCCTCACGGATTCCTTGGATTTCGAGCCTGTCAACTTCTATGAGGTGATGGCTCGGATTAGACACTTGATGTGCCTGTTATAATGAGTCTATCTCAATGACGGATTTAAGAGATATGGGATCGTCTTCCCACGTTAAGTATTTATTTGTTAATTTATAAATACTGCCTTTTGGAAGTACGATCGCCGAGTTGTGATCCTCGACGGAAAAATATTCCTCGTCATGCGCCGATCTCTCGTCCGTCCATACCTCTCCTTGCCGCACGGGGAAGTTATCAAGGATAACCTCGTCACCATTCTTGTTTACGGCCAAGAACACTATCGTTTGCTTGCCTAACTTCATGACATATTATAGTTTACTTATTCCTCGATTTGATTGGCTCATCAAGTATTTTTATCGACAATAGCGGATCTTTCTCCGTTAAAGTGTTCCTTAATTTTCATCATTATGAAGTCGAAGTGATTTCTAAATTCTTTGGTATGAGTAAACACGGGAAAATCTATATCAGACAAGTTCATATTTACAATATCGCTCATACACTTTACATGCTCGGAATGAGCCTTATTATAACCTATCCTATAAGCATCCATAACCAACCTTCTGACATCCATCCGGTCTATTGATTCTGGCTGTGGATCACACACCTTTTTTGAATGTTCAATCGCTAGCATTGTAACTTTTTTCTTTTTCATGTTCATATCTTCTTAAAATTGAATTTCTAATTGTTTTTTATTAGCCAAATAGATGGCTTTGCTTACTCCGGAACACCACCAATTAAAGGCATCTTCGGCAGAGTCGAACTCTAAGTACTTTCCGTATAAAGTCCGTAGCTTTTCTATTGTATTGATATATGCTCGACGGTGTAGTGGATACATTCGAAATTCTGAACGTTGGCCTTTACTATTCATAGGGCAACCAATACAACCTATTCTATCCATGATTTTGTAAAGAGGACAAACGGGAATATTTCTCATTTTCAGAAACTCGAAAACTTCCGAAGTTGTCCAGTCGAGAATGATAGAAAGTAAAGGTTTATCGCATCCCAGCTTGCAATCGGAAGTAAACTCTTTACGTTTTGCCCGGCGTGCGCTTTCTTCTTTCCTTATACCGATTACTACAAGTTCATTCAATCCTCTTCGTTCTTTGATTACTTCACAACAGTATCGACGATTCCGGAGGGGTAACATCTTCTTTTTAAGAATAAGCTGAAACATCGTTTTTTCCGGATACAGCCAAGTCACATCGGGATAGTTTGACCGGATAAACCGAAGTACTTCCATCGGGTCTACAGACGTTTTGTAGAAATAGGCATTGAACTTCACTCCAGCCATCTGGCAAAGCTCATAGATTACCTGTGAGTCTTTGCCTCCGGAAAAAGCCACATGAAAACCGCTTGGAGAGTATTTCAAAGCAAGTTTTTCATACTTCTGTAGGGTTTCAATGGCCTTATCTATTTTGCTTTGCAACATGATTCAGTTTTTATTAGTTTTACGTTAATCAATTTCTTTGATAAGCTCACTCACCAACCATTCAGGTGGAATAGCTCTTGCTTTACAGAAATTTTCAATATCTTCTCTCTTAATGTCAGACACCTTATGTCCTCGAATGGTAAACTCTCTTTGGGGAACTTCTATTTTCCTCCGATTTGAATATCCATATTTATCTTTATAATCATTCATATTTTCTTAGATGTTAATTCCGTAAGTATTCTTATCCTCTTTTGATACATTATACCAATTTTCTCCGGAGACTATACCATTAATACCTTCACCTTGCAAATCCGATCTATCTTTGATTGTCTCAGAGATAACCTTGATTTTAGGATAGGTCCCGGTGTAAATTGTTGGAACCGGCTTTACCGCCTGAACTTCAAAAATGGGAGGCAATCCTTCACCCAGAAGGTTATCCGGAACAACGGCCATTATTATCATTTTCCCTTCGGGAACCTTCTGGCATATCATGTTGAAATATTCGTTCTTCATACTTTATATTCTTAGCTGTTAGTTATTCTTTGAAATCCAGTTATCAGTATCACAGTGAAAGCAATATCCGGTTTTAGGATGCTCCGCACCGTCTTTTGCTCCACAGGTTCCACAATAATACTCCTTGTCATATTCCGGGGAAAGACCTTTATTCCGTTCTTTGATAACGGCTTTTCTTTCTTCAAGCATCATCATTTTATCGGGATTACGACTCAAATAAAACTTTCTGACTTTCCGTATTTGTTTCTCAAACAGATCGTCAGATTCGGCAATTTGTTTTGATGTATATTTGCTCATGATTCGTTGTTTTTTAATTATGAGCCTTCCCGTGAAGGCTCGGTTAATACTATTCCTCAAGATCGGGTATAGGCATCCAATGGGTAACCTCCCCGAATACCTTATAAGCGTCCTCTCCGTAAACGATAAAGCCGCTATCCTTGCCATGTAGATAAGCGGTGGCTTTGCCCCGTACTCACCTCTAACCAATACTATGTCTTGATTTTCCGGTAACCGCTCCTTCACGCTTATCCACGGAGATTGCTTTGCCTGCCATTCGACACCGGCTTCAAATAGATTGACACCGTATTTTCCAATGACAGTGCTAGATATTACATAGTGTCTAGCATCTCCATGGATCTTATAATCGGCATGAAGTTCCAGTATTATTCTTACCCTTTCTATCCTAGCCGCTTCCTCTATCGTCTGTCCCATATCAATATCTCTTTCCATGTTTATTCTCCCTTAGTTCGTTGTATCTCATTTTCTGCTCGATGTGCCATAAGAGATCTATATACAGCAAGTCCGCATTAAGAAATATAATTACGATTGAAGCCTTGATAACTTCGGCTATATCCCCATCGTTGGTTAGGATAGATGTTAAAAAGAACATCCTCTCAGTAAAAGACATTTCCTTTAAAGCATCATCCCAGTCTTTATATTCCGGTTCATTCGTGAAATCGTAGATATCATCAAGGCTGATATCTAACGATCCGGCAAGGTCTAGCAAGCGGATAACCGCATCGGCCATTTCATCAGATACCGTATCCTTGACATATTTCTCAAATGCGCATTCAAAACGCTTGTTTTCATCAACTAAAGCGGAATAACGGTTAAACTCACGCTCAAAAGTCGATATGCCTTTGAAATATTTTCCTTTCCTGTCCGCTTCCACGGCTTCCGAAAGCTCTGTTATCACTAGCATCAGAAGATGCCCATTGCTCAACTCCGTGTCATGAAACCCGTGCTCGCATGCGCATTTGTACGCACGGTCACGGAGTGCGTTGAAATCAATCTTGCTCATATTTATTTCTCCTTTTTATAACTTTTACAAATGTTACTTCTTGATCCGGATTTTCTTCCTCAAACCTAAATTTCTCGTTATAGAAGTCTACGAGTTCATCGAGTTCATAATCTGGAAAATTGCCGCATTGACTGTAACTTTGCGCTATGGCTACCTTTTCACCGATCTTGTATTTAGGTTTTAAAATGTAACAGTCAAAATCATCATCAATTCTCAACACGTCATCATCGTAATCATAAGACAACGCTCCTTCATGTTTCATGTAGTACTCATCACCCAGCAAGTCCAAGAACACTTTGTTTCTCGAGTAGTCTATTATTCTTCTCGTAAAGGTCTTACGACCGTCAAGTACGGCCTGTGTCAGACCGTACTTATCATTGAACATTATTTTCTTCATGCTTTATCCCTCATGAATAACTACGCACTCAATTTGTTCCTCAAACGTAACGTCCACTATATCGTAGGTATAGTCATCGGATGTTTTTATAATTACCTCCGCTTCCGGGTCTTGCTCTTGGAGAAGAGCTATTAGTTCTTTATTTCTCATGACTTATTTATCGAATTTGATTTGGTACAGGTGGAAACAATTCTCATGTAGGTTGACAAATTCATTACGTGGAGGGAATATCTGCGCTACCTGCATGCTGTCCGGCATGAACTTGTATCGTATCTCTTTCAGTTCGTAATATCCGAGCGTGTGATTGGCGGATACGGACAGATGCCATTCACCCATTTCCTTATTTATGAGGATGTCCTTTCCTTTGTAGGTGAACATACCCGTCTCGTAAACTCCGTGCTCATCCTCGATATGCTCATATATGAAATCGATCGGAAGCATCGTAAATGCCATTGGTAATGGCCGTTTATATTTCTTCAATTCCTCATTTGTCATTTTCTCTGTTTTTTTATTTATCTCATCATAGATGAATGCAGCTTTCAACTATGATGAAAGGTTGATGTTTCTATCGCCTTGAATATCTCAAATGCTACTTGTGGGACGATGGCGTTTCCGTAGGCATGAAATACCTCCTCTTTCAATCGAGATTTGCCATACAACTCAGATGATTTTCTGGAAAACCCATAATCCAAGCTACAAACCGGTGGTTGACCAGCCCACGTAACCCCAACCGATATAGGTGTTCCGGAAAGCATCCTGCGCTCCTTGATAATCTCTTGGCATACATTGGAGAAGAAAGGTTCTCCCTCATGTAATCGGATGCCGTCGGTGTGAGCAACCATGTAACACCTCGCTCTTCTATGGGGCGCACCCGCATCTGAAGCGTACATAATCTTCCATTCCGCATCATACCCCAGTCGGGCCAGCTCATCGAGGATCTTTGCAAAATCTCTTCCGTCGTTAACTCTTGTGATGTTAGCAACATTCTCTGCGACAACCCATCGTGGCCGGATCTCGTCGATCGCACGCGCCATATGCCGCCAAAGTCCCGTTCGCTCACCCCCAAGCCCGAGCTGTCCTTCCCCGAATTGTTTTGCCTTACTTGCGTCTTGGCATGGGAATCCTCCTGTAAGAATGTCCATTCGTCCTCTCCAAATAGAGAAATCTGTCGTCGTGATGTCATTATAGCTTACTCCCTTGAATCTTTTAGTTATAAACTCCCTACAAAAGTCATTTATCTCGCAATGGAACAGGTTCTCCCATCCCATCCATTCGGCGGCAAGGTCAAAGCCGCCAACCTAAATGCCAGAGAACAGAGATCCGTGAGTCAACCGGCCTCCTTCTCTGGCAAATATTCCTTTCTTATTTTTTTCGTTTAACATTATTCTTTACTCCTTCTTTTGATTTGTCAAATTTTCTATGGCAGCTACAGCACATTCTCCTATATCCATGTTCTACATCAGCGTAATCTCCGGTAACATTGGCCCATTCATATCTTTTAGAAGGGTCTACTGTTCCACACACCTCGCAATGTATTGGCCTGCCATACAACGATTCTACTCTTTTATGGAATGTTGCGTATGTTGCATTATCTCCAACCCATGAATTATTGTTCTTTCCTAACTGATTCCTTTTCGCAGCTTTTCTACATTTATATCCATTCCTTCGAAATGAATTGTAGATAACTTTTTGAGTAGTGCCAAGCTCATTAGCTATTTCTGTTTGCGTCATTCCTCTTTCATACATCTCTACTATCTTTTGAAAATCAATGCGATAAGTTTGAGATTTAGCCTTGCAACCAATTGAGCAATATTTAGAATTGCTAATGTAAGCCTTGTATGATTTGCCGCATACCTTACACCTTAATATCTCCATTGGTAAATATGTTTATTATTCAATGATCCATGTGTCATGTCTCTCTCGTTTTAGCAAAAACTACGCTCTCATGATCCGGCCTCAGATGGGCCATGCAAGCAGATGAGTACTCGCAGAATCTCGCTCCCTCGTCCCGGAAGACGCATCCCCTGCACGGGATCTTGTTCTGGCCGTTATAGTACGGCCTGTACTTTTCCACGATAATTTTCATGTCTCCTACCAACACGATCAAACCGGTAGGGGTGTTCTTCAGTCTGTTGATTATTTCCATGATCTGTTTTTTAAAATGGCATGTCCTTGTCACAACTCCCGTAATCGTAGAACTTGGTCATGCCGTCATTATGCTTAAATTTCACTAATCCCGTGGCTCCATCTCTATTCTTGGCCACGATCAACTCTCCGTAATTGCGTTCTACGTTACCGTTCTTGTCCTTGACCTCGATCTTGTAATACTCCGGTCTATGAATGAACATTACGATATCAGCGTCTTGCTCGATAGCCCCGGATTCCCTAAGATCGGATAGGAGGGGTTTCTTGTCCGGTCTGGCCTCGTTCCCCCTGTTCAATTGGGATAAGAGCAAGAAGGGAACCTTTAACTCCTTCGCCGTGATCTTGGCGGTTCTGGACATCTTCGCTACCTCACGTTCACGGCTTCCTTCCCGTTCACCGCTCTCCGCCAATTGGAGATAGTCGGCCATGATTATCCCGCACTTGCCTTGTTTCTTCAGTATTTTACATCGTGACCGGATATAGTCCATCGTCACGCACGGGTTGTCATCGACGTAGATCGGAAGTCTCCAAAGCTCATTCACTGCCGTCTCTACCTTGTTAATCTCCTCGTTTGTCATATACCCGGACTTGAACCGTTCCGGATCTACGTCGCACTCGGATAGGATCAGCCTGTTAGCCAAGCTTATGTCGGACATTTCAAGCGAGAATATAGCCACGGGCGTGTTGGATTTTGCCGCCGATTTGGCCAAGTGAAGCATCACGGCGGTATTGTGGGTGACTATGTAGTCATCCGTTATGTACAAGGCCTTCTCATGCGATACCGATATGCACTGGCATTCAACCCTGCGGTTGGTCGGTGTCACGGACATCACGGTCAAAGGTTTGTTCCTCCGGTCTGGCCTCACTCTGTTGAATTTCCTTGGGAGCGTGAAGCATTCCCTAGGATTGTCCGCTACGATCACGAGCCTGAAACTGTTCCTTTTCCGCTCGCCATAAAGGAATGAGCGTCTTTCTCTCAAGGAACATTTATATCCTAAAGACCAGCAAAGTGTTTGTACGCCTCTCGCCAATTTAGCGCTCGTGGTGTTGTAGCATATAGCCCCATTCTTGTCTATATCCCCGTCTGTATCGAGAAGACCGTTCAACAGCTCAACCCTTTGATCCCTGCATGCGTCAATGTACATGTCCGGGATGAACTTCTCGTAGGAATGGACATTCAACAATCCTAGGCTCTTTAGCTCTGACAGGTATTTATTGACCTTCCTGTTCTCCTTGTTGGTCACTAGGAAGCGATCATCCGACACGATAACATCGTAGTCGACCATACCTTGGATCTTATCAGCGATGAACTTGTCCGGCTTGCACCAGCTAACCCCCTTGCTCAAGACTCCATCTCCTAGCAAGACTCCCATGAGATATGGGTGGATCACGAAATCTTTCTTTTCTCCGAATATCCCGGAGAAACGAGGAATGCTTATTCTGCCGGAATATCTTTCCTTGCTTATCAAGTCCATAAGCTCTAGGGTAGATACGACCCTTTCGGCCTTGGCGTTGAACTTGGAAGATATTACGCTCCACAAGTGGCTGCCACAGCATTCGATCTTGCGACCGTCCGAGAACTCGACCATGTATGTCTTGACATGTCCTTGCGGGAATATGCCGGTCACACGTGATTCAGCCCCGTCTACGGAGCAAACTTGGTCGCCTATCGCAAGATCCTTGTTCAGTTTCCATCCTGAAGGTGTCAATACCTTGGCATCCATCCTTAGAGCCTTTCCCATGGAGGGCCTAGCCGCTATTATCACCAAGTTTCCCGGCTGCCATCCGTTCGTGATCTTGTTCAGGTCGTGAAGACCCGTGTCAACACCGGATCGGATGTTTTTCCTCGCCATCTCCACACGCTTGTATAAACCGTTCATGGAGCCTTTAAGGGCCTTGGATATATGCTCGCCATTAGACTTGCCGATAAGTTCCTCCATGAGGGTCTCTGAGCCGTTTATGGCCTTGTGAAGAACGTCCCCTATATCCTCGTTGGAATAGATGGCGTTCTCTAGGTCGTTGGCGATAGCTAGCCCCCTCCTCTGTATGGACCGCTCCTTGACGATCATGGCATGATCCAGTATATGGGCCGAAGACCCGATCTTGGAGGTAAGGGAGGCTATGTATATCGGCCCCCCAATACTCTCAAGCTCCCCGGATGACAGCATCGCTTGGGTGACCGTCATCATGTCTATGGGCTTTCTCTCCTTGTATAGCCCGGATATGGCCTTGAATACCGATTGGTTCCTCTTGTCGTAGAAATCGGCCTCAGATAGTTCCGAGGCGATTTTCTCGAAAGCGTCGCTCTCTATGAGGCAAGCCCCTAGTATTATCTGTTCTATCTCCTTGGCTTGGGGAGGTAGTTTCCCGTCAATCTGGGACGATGTAGACCTGTCTCGATCCATTCTGTTGTTTGTCTTCATTCTCGTTTATATTTTCAAACTCACTCTCCCATCTTCGCTGGTTTATCCAAGTTGTCAAGTGCGGATATTCGGGCACCCAATTGCCGGAATTCTTTTTCTCGTTATGCCATTCTATCTCTTTGCTTATGGCTAAAGGCAATAAGTCTATGACCTCGGCATAATCCTTATGCTTTTTGACAAAATTGTTGAATTCAACGTCAAGACCTTTTTTAGTGCCCGGATATGATTTTCGGAAAGCCTCGAATTTTTCTTTTATATATTTTCTTTTTTTATCATTATCAATATCATTATCATATAGGGTTATCTTCGGTAATGTTGGGTTATCTTCGGTTATCTTCGGTAATGTTGGGTTATCTTCTTTACCCTTTGAGTAATAGGGGTTTGACTTGCCTTTCTTGAAATTTGGATTACCTCCTTTTTTACCGGATTCCCTATTGTTGGATACTCTCTCATCATATTTTTTTTGATTGAAATCGATTTCTCTTTTAATGAAGGAGAATGCCATTTTAGCCTGCGGTCTCAGCTCCGATAGTGTCCCCGATACGGCATACCTAATAACCGCCTCGTACACTTCAAGTCTGATCTCCGAAGGATAATCCACTAACACCTCGTACCAATCAGCATTAAAAAGAAATGTTTTTTTAGATGTGTCCATGTCAATATATTATTCCTCTATTATATAATTCCTCCCTATATTGCTCCAACGCCTGAAGGCATCGTTCCTTGTCCATGTATCCCATTGGCATTATTCCGGCCAACCTTGCGTTGCATCGGTCTATGCCATATTTGAGATCCCTGTTTGACATTTTCTTTATATCCATGATTACTTAAATTTAAAGTGTACGATATACTCCCCGGCCTAGACCGGGGCTTTTAAAATTTAATATGCTTTATTCTTTAGATTTTAGACAAAAGAATTTCCAAGCAATCCTCGTGTGGATCACTTGAATGATAGTTGTTACAGAACTCACGAAACGCATCGTAAAGCCCATTGGAGAGGATGAAGAAATACGCCTTGTTCTTGGCGTTCTTCTCGGTTTCAAACTTTCGGTAGGATACAGTTCTCGCACTGTTAGGCGTAGATGTAGAAGTTACTATACTTCGCTTCTCCTCTAATTTCAAGTTTCTTGGCATTGTAGTTGAAATTTGAGTTATGTACAAAAAGAAAGCTGTTCGCTTCCTTATTTTTCCGCCAAGAAACACTACATCAGTATCTGAGGTAGCCTACAAAGGAATACGAACAGCTCTTTATCTTTGCAGATATAAGCAATCGGATGGATATAAAAAATCCACCTTAGATACTAATATGTAAATGTTTTCTTGGCGGGAAAACATCGCAAAGATACAACTCAAATTCAAAACGCCAAATGATTTGCTTTAAAAATATAGGACACGCATCCTAGTGATGTGCTATAGTGGTGTCGGTTGAGATGGATTGATAACCTCATTGTCTCGTTTTTGCTCTTTCCATTCCCTGAACTCTTTTAACTCAAGCAAAGAGTGGAAACCTCCTAGAACGAATGAATATACCATTGGGAGTTCTTGTATCGTATATCCTCCAGCTTTGCTTAAAAGAGACATCCTCAGTTTGATGTCTCTTTTTTCTCTTAGATAGTTTAAGATTTCTATTATCATGATTTAATCATATTGATAGCTCTTTTTAAATACCAAACAAATTGAAGTTTTTTTAGAACCACGGGATATATCCCGGTGGAATGTTATCCTTTTCCTTGAATCTTTTTAGATGCTCTTCCACGTTCAAACCTTCCCTTACGAGGATGATCGTGTTCTTGTCAACCCTTACGGGTATCCTCTTGAATTGAGGCTCCGGAAGTATATCCCCGTTTGCCTTAGTGTTCGCTTTGATCGTTCTCATATAAGTTATCGTTGTTTGTAGTTGTCGCAATACCGGAGGGAGTTAGCTACCCTCCCGGTGTTCAATATCTCGCACCATATGGCCAGACCCTTGTGAGGCTTACCGTTCACGCAATCGCCACATTTCACCTTTTCTTGCTCGTCTTTCTTCTTAGCCATTTCAATCCTTTATGCCTTTCTGATCCCTCAAATCCTTTATTCGTTTCTTGTAATCTTCGATCATCAATTGGTAATCGAATGCCGAGAGTTTAGAGATAGAGTGCTTTTTTACCTCAAGCTCGTTAATTACTTTTACACCATACTTATTTATCAAGCCCTTGGCATAACCGATGTTGTTGCCCTCGTCGAAACGGTTGCAAGACCTGCATTGAGCGTTGCAGTTTCTCTCGCTGTATCTGGTACCCATATGTGACCGGTTGACGAAATGTCCGCAATCTGCCTCTTTCCAATGCACGATCTTCCCACAGCTTATGCAACGGCAATAACCGTTGTTGTCAGCATCCCTTATTCTTATAAATACGGAGAATATACGGTCTAGTCTGTTCTTTAAAGAGGTTATGTTCTTTACTTTTCCCATGGATGTTTTCTTTTTTCGTTTATTAATAAGAATCCTGCCAAGATCACTGCTATAAGTCCGAGTATTGCGGTGATAAGGTATATGGCCATTGTCAAGTGATCTAAATCTTGTATTGTTCCCATGATTATATGTTTGTTATTCGTGGACGGTGCCGGGATCGAACCGGCCTCTTTACGTCATGCGCACTCCGTAACGTTTCATCCCGGAATACTTACCGCCCGAAATCCCCGCATATCCTCACGGACGGCGGGGATAAAAACTAAATCTAATACCATGAAAAACACACTAATATCAATATCAAACCTCTAGCTCTTCAATTAAGAGTTGTCCACATCCCATGAACCATACTTGGGAAGCTGGTGATTTCTGGAGCAAGGCGATCTCTATTGCGGCCTCCTTGAACTTGCTCTTGTCATGCCCGGCCTTTTGCCTGATGAAGGATTGCGTTCTCGTAATGAGATCTCCGTCCCCTTCCTTGGGATCACGGGTTATGATATCCTTGCACTCTCTCATCTTATCCTCTATTGATTTAGAGGTGTCAGACAATGATTTCTCTATCTCTTTTTTATCAATGTCAACAACTCTCTTATTGACATCCGCGTTGAACGGGAACACGTCCATGATCATTGTCTCCGAGACAGAGGCTATGGTATAATCCGCCATTGTCCCCTTCATGCCTTCTTCTAGCACGGTTATGGCCTCTTTTAGATTAGAGGCTTGGGCTAACATGGTAGCGGCGGTTTTCTTTTCCGCTCCGCTCTTCTCGTCCAACGTGATAAAATAAACCTTGATCTTATAGAACCGATCACCATTCTCGTTGAAGAATAATTCGGATAAACGAGCTCGTTTGATGTCTGTTACCGTGAACTCACCCGTGATGAAGGGGCGGATCTCCTCGGTGATGCGAGCTTCCGCCTCCGTAAAAGACAGGGCGTCTACCAAGTAAGGCTCGGTTACTTTTTTCTGCGTGCCATTTTCCAGCATTTTCTCGTAAGAGACCTTGCACTCAAACCAATTTGTCATAACTTATTAATAATTAATACCATATTTCTTTCTTTCGTATTGTGGGACATATCCTTTGCAAGGAGTATTCCCGTCAAATAAGGCCGATTCCGGCCTTACAGTTTCCCCATCTTTTTTAGACGGGTCTTTCCAATGCTTTTTCCGTTGATGACAGAGGCAATGTCTTTTAGAACATGCCTCATTGAGGCAGAATATCAGTTCTTTCATCTTGGATTATTTTCTCGAGTTTCTTTAGATCCTTTTTGGCTAATCTTACGGTATCAGCTATCCTTGGTCTTCCCTTGGAATCCACGTGTTCTAGGATAACTGATAGATGGCGGGACAGTGTTTTAATGAAAGACTCGGATAGCTGGTACCTTTTAACCATGGCCGTTATTTTTTATAAAAACCTTGGAACCTCACGATACCTAGATACTCGGGAGATTTCATTAGTCCGTCCCCCATGCCGCCCAACGTCTCGGCTCCCGGCTCGTCAAGAACAACCTTGGAGTCAATCTCCTTAGGTACACGGAAGCAAATCTGTACGGGAAAATTCACCTTAGCGTCTCCCGTGATCACGTTAACCGACGCTCTTTGCGTAGCCGCCATGATCCGGAACCCAAGCGATCGTCCCTTTTGTAACAACATCTTCAGATTCTCCTCCAATGACTTCTCACGGCCAACCGTACGTAGTTCCATTTTAGGCTCGAGGAAACCGAAAGCGTTCTTTCGCTGCCCAACCTCGACCATTTCCTTTATGTCTAGCTCCGTTCCCGACCGGGAGGACGCTACCGCGTCGGCGAACTCATCGAACACCACCAGCGTTTTCCATGATGCCCTCGATTTAGCCCTTTCCTGCATATCCTGTACGAGCTCTTTCATCTTGGCCTCTATTTCTTCTATATCATTATAGACCTTTATGTATTTCTCGGAGGAATAATTACAGAACTCGTATTTCGGATCGAAAATTACGATGTCCCGGATACCGGCTAAGCGGGCGTATTCTATCGTGGATATGATACACACGGATTTACCGCTACCGGTAGCTCCGCAAATCAAGGCGTGAGGCGTGGAGTTGTTATTAAGATCCCACACCACGAGCCTTCCGAAGTTATCCGTTCCTATGGGAATCCTCATGCCGTCGATATACTTCTTGTCCCAGTACAAGGACTTGGTTCTTTTCTTCGGTGATTCTATGGAGAGGTAGGATTTTCCCTCATACACCATAAGCTCGTTACCCATCCTTATGGATGGCACGTCCAGTGCGTTCGCTATGTCTAGCTTGTATTTCATCACTGTCGTGATCTTTGTCCCAGCGGATACCTCTAGCAGATACGTGTCTGACGAGTACCCGTTAATCTCCTTGGACACGTTCACGATCACCCCGAATGTCCGTAGGATATGTTCTATTTTCTCGCTGTTTGTCATATTACTATTGGATAAATCGTATTGAATGAATGAGGAAGCGTTCCTCTTGAACTCGGATATTACCTTGGGGTTTACCGATCCAAGGGAAGCGTCCCGTATTTTTTTCTGTCTCTTCGATATCAATTCCTTCTTTGACTCGGGCACGTTGAAATCATCGACCTCCGCTATCAGCGTCTTGGCCCAGAAATTATAAAGCTCGGCCCTGTCCACGAAGTTGTCGCTATCGTTGATCATGTACACGTAATCCGGATCGGACACGGCCTCTATCATCCTTTTTAGCGGCTCGTACAATATGGCCTCGTAAAGCTTCCTCGTGTCGTTATCGAGATTGATCACGAATTTCTTCAACTGGGAGGAGCCGTCCTTGTTTTTCGAGATCTTGTTCTCCACGAACCATACCTCGTCAACATTCTCCCCGAAGCGGGACTCATAGCACTTGACGTAGGTCATTGCCTGTTTCCCGCAGGTAAACGTTAGCTCCTCGTCATCGGTGAACTTGGCCCTTGACTTATGGTCTATGATGACCGTCCGACCGCTTTCCGTCCTTATCGCCAAGTCTAGCCTAGCGTGGCAGGGCAGGGGGATGTCCACCCCGTTTATCGTTACCCATTCCTCGCACCTTGATTCCACGGCGATTATCTCCTTGATACCGGAAAGATAGATATCCTTCTCCCCGTAGAAGTTATTGATAAGCCTCGTGGCGTTCTTGGTGGCCTCGATCTTGCATTCCTCTACGGTAGGTGTCGTTTTCTGTATCTTCCAATCATTCGGGTGTACCTCCTCTATGTATGAGAACGCTACCCTCTCCATTTCCGTGATCGGTATTATCTGCCCCTTGCGCTGTAGCTCCATGAAGAAATACTCCAAGGCCGAATGATAGGCGTTACCCGCTACCGTGCTGGAGGATGATCTGGATCTTTCCCGGTAAATCTCCCGTTTCTCGAACTCCTTCTCGTTCCGGGAGAAAGAGGCTACCTTGCTGTAACTCCAAGAGTCGATAAGGTAGTTTGATAAATGCTCCTCCAGCTCGGCGTTGGTATAGGATGAGTACTTGTTCATGGCATGTCCTCTTTGTTTTTGCCCTTAGACTGTCTCATCGCCTCCTTTTTTTGATCGACATCTTTCTTTGTCTCACGAATTGGAAGGATTAGATCGTTTACCGTGGTATCCCCGTCCTTTAACGCTTGTATGATCCCGATCAGCATGGCGATCTCGTCGGGGCCTATCTGATTGCTGGTCTGTTTGCCGCATAGCTTAATGACCTCCTCTTCCGTTATGGCGTATTCGTTCTTGAACTTGTTGATGATATTAGTTCTCGTTTTTAATATCTTGTCAGCGTCGGATAGATCCCCCGTGATGAATTTTTGGGCGGCTTGATAGACCCTGTCCACTATGGCCTTGGGGATAACGGCGAATACGGAATTGCGATAAGCTATGGAGTTGGCGGCGTTTCCCGTTACGGTAATCATGTCGTCTGAGTAACGTTTCCCCTTGCTATCCACTATGCTCCTGCGAACCTCGAACGCGGACGCTACGTTTGTCTCCAGATCCCAGCATGTACCCCTGCTGATGATCTGCTTGTCCGTTATCTGGATAACCTTGGCCTCAGTCCTGATATTACCCCAATTGGATACGATTATCTTGGCGAGGTGTACGGATGGCCCAGTAATAGGTTTCCCTCCTCTTGGCAAGGCATAACTGCATGACCTTGCCGTGTCTTGATTCATCGTGGCCATTACCACGGAATTATCAATACTCCTTCTGATATCCCTAGGATATCTTTTCGCGGTCGCAACTTGTGAGTCCACGTTTGCTCTCTCAACCGCATCTACCTGTAAAATTTGTACTTCATGGCTTTCTACTGGAAGTACCTCGTAACTGCTTGATTCCATGATTATTTATTTTGAATGATTTTCTTTACCAATATAAAGTGCTGGTTTCCCAATCTCGTTGATACCGATCGTCCTCGGATTCTGTTTCCTCCTCCCCGTCGTACTCCGGTTCGCCGTCGGGGTCTTTGATGTAGATGTCTCTCATGCGATCCTCCGATAAGCAATGCCTTGGGGCTATTGTATTTCTTTAAATACCCCTCCATCTAATTTGTAATATGTATCCGCCTTTATCTTCTCCCCGTCAACAAATTCCGTTTTTACGCAAACGGGGATATATCTTTGCTTTTTATCCGAATAAGACCATTCGGATAGTGTTATCCATGATCCTTTTGAGGCTTTTGCTACTGAGTTAATACCTGCGCACATGATGACACAGTCTTCGCCAGTGCTGTCAATCTTGGCACCGTAGCCGGACGAACCAATCTTGGCACCGTTGCCGGACGAACCAATCTTGGCACCGTAGCCGGACGAACCAATCTGGGCACCGTTGCCGGACGAACCAATCTGGGCACCGTTGCCGGACGAACCAATCTTGGCACCGTTGCCGGACGAACCAATCTGGGCACCGTTGCCGGACGAATTATCCTTTATGCTTGTTTTCATTTTTTTAGGTGATGTGATCTCTTTTAGCCATTCGACTCCAAGATTGATCATGTCAGCCAATTTTAACTCTGCTTTTATTTTTATTTTCGAGGAGCAAATCTTTGTCCCTCTATCCTCCTTGGATATATTTCCGTCTTGCTCTACTTCGCAAAACCTAGAGTCTATCATGGGATAATGATCAAAAACTTCAAATGGGCTTTCGCAAGCGTGAAACCCTCTGCTACACACCTTGATCTCTCCATCCATCTCATATTCCTTGCCTATTTCATATTGAAAATCCCGGCATTTTAAATTTTTGTCAAATCCCTTGTAAGATTTTATAGCAGCCATTTTATTTATCGTTTATTAGTTCTACAATGTCTTTTCTTATCTCTATCAATTCTTCTTTGCTAAGTGTCTTTAATTCGTCTAGGATATCGTCCTTCCTCGATCGATTCGGTCTTGATGGGGCTTGTACCACGTACAACACCCCGAAATCATTTTTCTGACTCATAAGTCATTATTACGATTTGATTTATCACAACAAATACTGATACTATGCCAAATATCAGTAAATGGATATGAGAAGGTTTTTCATTCCATTCGAAGATTGCGACTATTGAGGCCAGTCCCAATATTGTAGCTAAGACCATCCTAAAAGTAAAGATGATAATGCTCTTTATGGCCCGGAATATCTTCCAGAACCATGCTTGGTTTCTCTTTATCATATATATTGTTGTTTTTAAAATTCGGAAGAAAGGCCTCATATCCTCACGGACGGAGACCTGCTTTGTAAATTGTGACTGATTTTCTGATTGAATAAGCACCCCTAGGGGTGAAACGTGCTCCCTGCCGGGCTTGAACCGGCGACCTCTCGCTTATGAGGCGAATGCTCTCGACCAACTGAGCTAAGGGAGCGTTTGCCGGGGTGGGATTCCCCGGCACAGTTTAATAATAACTAATATCTAATTGCCTGCCTCACGGCAGTATATTAAGGTCTTGGTTGAGAAGTGTATAATAATTAGCAATGTGATTTAAGCGTGGTAGCCGGGGGAACTCGAACCCCCTGTAACCCTGAATAATAATATGAATTTATTATGGTTAGCTACCTGCCCTAGCCATTTCCTAGGGTGGGATTCTTCTTTCTTTCATTGTTATAAAACTTGGTTATTAATAGGTCTATCGGTTTTATTCGTTTTCTTCCTCTATTGTATCATCCAATAACTTATCGATAGCCATGATAACCTTATCCGGCAACTTATTGGCGGTATCGTTAGACTTGAGATATTCTATAGTTCCACCTATTCCGATAATCATCAGCATATCCCTTTTAGAGGGGATGAACACTAGCAAAAAAATAGGGATTGATATATAGGCGGCACATTTGATAGCCATGTTCTTAAACTTGGATTCGTTTTCAAAATCATCATCAACAAACCATCCGATAATACTTATGGAAGTTAATACTCCCAAGATAAATACTGCGATTATCGCCAACGTTTGTATGGCATCTAATCTTGTGATCCAATAAATCTCATTCATGTTGTTATTATTTTAAATGTTCGCTCCCCCACAACCTCCAACGGTTTCGAACCCGAATCATAGACGGGTGGGGGAGTATTTATCACTAACGTAAATCCGTAGTTCTCGGATTGACCGTCTTTCCGATCTGTCGTCATATGATTGTCTGTCCAATCTGTCATACGTTTGGCCGTATTAACCTCCTACTATATCTTAGATACGACCCGTAGGAAAAGTCGTATTATTTAGTACGATACGGTTTTATTTGCCAACCACCGAAAGGATACCCAAATGGGATCGTACTTATTATATATACATTATTAATTATATGTATAAATCCAATACCGGAACCGATTAAACTACATCGGGAGCAAGGACTATCGTCCTTTCCTGTATTTTCACCTTACGCTTATCCCGTTTATATCTCGTATACCTTTTGATAGCCATAAGGATTTTTCTCAATAAGTCAAAGAACTCTTTTTTTGGTCACCGGGGTGGGATTCGAACCCACGGGGTATTTCTACTCCTCTTTAGGAGAGAGGGACGCTTCCTGCTACGTGCTACCCGGCGTTTATACTTTATTTTGCCTTCCCGTAGTATTTTGATCTTCCAACTAGCCCTGTTCCCCTTGATCCAAAATTATCAGTAAGGGCGTGGCAATTAGGACAAAGTAATTGAAGGTTATCTTCGTTGTTGTTAGCTGGATCTCCATCTATATGATGGAGTTGCAATGGTACTTTCTTTGTGAAATGGTTGATTTCTCCCCATCCGCATACTTGGCATTTCTTATGATATTTCTCCATCATATAATTTCTTACGAATTCACTATGAGTGAATGCCATTGTTCCCGATTTACGACCATCTTTCCACATTTTAATAGATTCTTTTTTCAGATATTCTCCAGAACATTTACAGCTACAGAATCTTTTTCCTTTGTAATACATGTGAAATTTCTTTCCGCAATTCTCACAGACACCCCAATTTTGGGGTTTAGCATTAAACGTTTCACTCGGATTTATTGCTCGTCTTTGCTTAAGTGGTATGCACATTCTTTGAGCGGCTTTCTTTACAGCAGCTCCTGTGACATCATAAATCCTTCCAATTTCCTCATAAGACAAATCTTTGTTTATGATCATATCTTGTAATCGCTCTTTTTCTTTGATCCAATTCATATTTTATAACTTTTATACTAAAAATTATTTACTCTATCCGTTGAGCTATGGGGCTTGGTTGTCATCCTACCTTGTTCCGATTTAAGAAGCGATCAATACTCCTCAAGTCGTACCATATGGTGTTGTTCCATCGTGCGAACATAATCTCGGCATGATCTCTGAGTGTCAGTAAAAATTTATCTGAGCATCCCAGATACGCCATAGCCTCCGCTTTTGATAACCATATTTTTTGGATGGGCTCTACTTTTCCTGTCTTTCTCTCTCGTGCCATGATCCATTATTTTATTTCAACACCTTTGTAATACCTTAAAGCCCGTCTTCTTACCAAATCGGATTTTTTAGAATCCGTAATCCCTTTTAAGGCGGCTCTTACCGATACCGCTGAAAGCCCCGTGTCTTTTACCAGCTTTGTCTGTGCCCCGTATGGGACGATTATTTCTGTCTTTCTCATATAATTATGTTTTTAATTTCCTATATTTGTAATCTGATATAAAACTTTGCAGTTCTATATCGATTTTGATAGTGCAAATATAGTATAGTATACTCATATAGCAAAGAAAACTATCGAGTATATTCTTAGTGTTAACATTAATTAGCGTATTATATTATGGCAGCAAAAGAAAGAATACAGGAATACCTTGATTATAAAGGTATTAGTACATATAAGCTTGAATGTGCAATTGGGAAGTCAAGAAGTTATTGGGCTAATACAAAGAGTATCTCTGCCGTAACAGTAGAGACTATACTAGAAATATATGATGATTTAGATCCGGCATGGGTTATTACAGGCAAGGGGTCAATGCTGAAACAATCAGTAGAGGATAATATACTCGATAATATCATCCCTTTGTCCCATCCAAAGACCCCGGACAAGATATACCCGATGTCCGAGTTCAACTTATACGATATAGATGTATCTGCCGGGTTAAGCCGTCTATTCTCGGAGGATGGGGATCGAAACAAGGCTTACCTAGGGAAAATATCGATACCTAACATGCCGAAGTGCGATGGGGCTGTAAAGGTGATAGGTGATTCCATGTACCCGTTGCTTAAATCCGGTGATATAATAGCGTACAAAGAAGTGCATAGCATAGAATCCGTGCAATACGGTGAGATATACATATTGCAGATCGAGAATGATTCCGATGTGTCTGTCGTGGTTAAATACGTGAAGAAGTCAAGTGAGGGTAACGACTACTTGAATCTAGTGTCATATAATAAGGAGCATGACCCGAAGGACGTGAGGAAGGAGAGCATAACGGCGTTGGCGAGAGTTATTTTGTGTATAAGACAGTTTAGTATAATGTAGTAAAATCGTAAATCATGAGACAATTAAAGACAATCATTTCAATTTCATTTATTTTTTTCGTTTTTTTCGGATGTTCGGTCGCTAAGTTTCCTTATATACAAGAATCTAGCATCATTGATTATTCTAAATATTCAAAAAAAGGTTTTTTTATGACAGAATCAAATTCCGTAAGCTTTGATTACATGCCTATCGGAAGTGTCACGGCTAAAGTCAATAGCGGATATGAGGTGAAGGATGTCAATACAAAGGAGTATATAGATGACGCTGTTTACTCTGGTGATCCTAGCGTTAAATTAAATATTAATTATGGCAAATACATTAAGGCTACAACGGATAAGGCGATAGAGGAGCTATACAATCGTGCTGTAGAGAATGATGCCAATGGTATTATAGGATTGAGTATAACGCCAATCACGGAAACTAATCAACAATTCGGGACTGTGATAACAGGCTACTTCGTTAGCGGTATGGCAATAAAGAGGCAATAAATATTAGGACTATCAGTAAATACAGAACTAGCAAGCAATGGGTAAAATGTAATTTGAATATATATATGTATAAGTATTTTTTATTATTCGTTATGTTTGTTTTTATGACATCTTTTAAAGATGGCATATCAATAGAAGACAGGTTGGTTTCTTTAGAATCAAAAGTAAGTTCTCTTGAAAAAGAAAATAAAGATTTAAAAGATAGGGTATTGTCCTTAGAGAAATATATAAATATCAATGATAAAAATGAAGTTGATGTCGAAAACAAAACAAATATAAAAAATGACAATAAAACAAATGTTTACAGATCGACATATTCAGATAACAGATGCCAAGCTACAACTAAAAAAGGAGAGCGATGCAAGAGAAATGCTGAGCCCGGAAGTAAATATTGTTGGCAACATAATAAATGATCTTATGTATAAGCATTTAAGATTATTGATATTGGATAAAACAACATGGGAAACTGGGAGAAAAAGCAGGATGAGAAACGGGACATCCGTGAGCGAGAAAGGGTTTCAAAAGAAACACTCGGTAAGTTCTTTTATGACCTTTCCAAATTGTCTTTCGCGGCATTAGTGATAGGGAGCGTTGCGTCGGTTGTTATAAATAAGGATAACATTGATTCTTATATTATCATGTCAATCGGGGCGTTTGTTACTTACATATTTGCTTATATTGGGTATAAAATAATAAAGTAAAATAGTATGGGAGCATTAATAGGATTATTCTGCATAATGGCAGTTGTAGGATCAGCCATAGCGATTTGGCTTAATACTAAGTCTGGTAAAAAGTGGTTGGAAAGCCTTTAATTGATATTCTCGTGGGTCTCATTGTATAATATAGAGACCCACATTGAAAGAATCAAGCCTCGCTATATCTGTACTCGACAAGACATCTGGTCAAGTCCATGAGATCGGACATGCAGTAACGGGCTTTTTCCGCAATATCCGATTCCGATATTAGCATCTCCTTGGATATGAACAATAGGCTCAAGACAAGTGAATTTGAGATACTTGATATAGACTTGCCAAGCTGCGCTAGATCGCATACTTGATCCTCTGTGAGGTCGGGGAACCTCTTCTTGAATTTGCACGATTCCATGTGTTATAGATTTAATGCCGGACGTGATTGACCGTACTTTTATAAAACATCTGGTATGCAAATAAGTTCAACGGGTGATGGATATTTATCGGGCATTTCCTCTAATAAATAGTTCGCCTGTGACAATATTCCCAAGGAGGCATGATTCAAGGCGAATAACACAACGTTGCAAATTTGTTGCAAATTATTTTGTATTAGTGTTTAATTGTTTGAAAATTAAATTTTTATGTATATTTAAATCCTGCTTTGGGAGCAGGGGGTCCCAAGTTCGAATCTTGGTACCCCGACTTAGAAAAAGGGAAATGGTTGGTATTCAACTGTTTCTCTTTTTTTGTGTCCTACCCTTAAATCTAAAGGATAGTCAACGATTGTAATCAAAACAATTGTTCGTATCTTCAAGTAAAAAAAATTCTTCTTACTATATACAAATATAATTACTATCTCATCTATTTCCTGATTATCGCTGTGGAATGTATAGACCACGGCGTGATCTGTATATTCCACGCCTTGATCTGTACAGACCACGTCGTGGTTTGTAGAATTATACAGTATGCGCATAAGAATTCATAGGCTATCGAGCAAGAATTCATATAGGAGTAGAGCGTTTTTTACTTAGGGAGAAGAGGAGACGCTCTTACGTGTCAAAGTGGGAATAGTGTCAAACAATTAGACAGCGTTGTCAAAATATTGGACAGTTCTAAAAGAATAGCTTTTTGTTATCTGATTGTTGTTTAGTTGTTTATGTGTTTTGGCACGTTCTTTGCTATTATTTAGGTAGAAAATAATAGAGCAATGAAACAAATATTACTTACAACAGTTCTTTCTCTCAGTTTCGCTACCGCGACGGTGGCCCAAGAGAAACTTTGGACTTTGGATGAATGTATGCGCTATGCCGTGGAAAACAGCCCATCGGTTAAAAAGCAAGTTTATACATCAGATACGTATAAGGCGGAACGGAATGCCGCCGTAGCTTCTTTTTTCCCGGCGGCATCGGCTAAGGTCGGAGCGCAATATAGTTTTGGCCGTTCGATCGACCCTGCGACCAATACCTATGAGAATACTTCTACGTTTAATAATAACTATGGCCTCGACGCTTCTATTCCTATTTTTACGGGCGGACAGCTGATCAATCAATGGTTGATGGCAAAATCCAATCGCCGTATGGGAGTTAATGACATACAGAAAGCGAAAGATGATTTAGCGATGAAAACCATGCAGGCTTATATGGATGTGGTGTATTATAAAGGAACGATTCGTATGGCGGCCGAGAAATTGGAGGAGAGTAACCGTACCTTATATAAGACTCGCCGGCAAGAAGAGCTGGGTTTGAAAGGGAAAGCGGATGTAGCTCAATTCGAGGCTCAAGTAGCGGCCGATGATTATACATTGACCCACCAGCAGAATCTTTTCAATACCGCCTTGCTTACTTTGAGGGAATGTATGAATTATCCATCTGATTTAGAACTGGAGGTGGATACTTTATTACCGGATATCAATTATGTCCCGGAAGTAGAGAATGTGGCGGAGATTTTCGCCTATGCGTCCGGGAATAACCCTACCGCCTTGCAAGCCGAGTATCAATTAACGCAAAGTAAATACCAATATCGTATTTATAAAGGAAAGTTGCTGCCGAGCATTTATTTGAATGCCGGAATCTCTACGAGTTATTTCGAGAACCTGAAGTCTGATAATGCCCCGGAAGGTTTCAAGGATCAGTTTAAAAATAACCGTGGTGAATATGTATCTTTTAGCCTTAGCTTTCCCTTGTTCGATGGTTTGAGCAGACTAACGAACGCTCGTCGTTACCGTAACAATATGCGGATCGCACGGGAGACAAGGACAGAGGTCTTTCGCCAGTTGCAGACAGCGGTAGAGCAATCGGTCTTGGATCGTGAGGGATACGCTAAAGAGGCCATACAGATGGATAAGAAGGTGAAATCGGATGAGTTGGCTTATCGTGTTACCCTACGGAAGTACGAGGAAGGCCTGATGAGCACGCTGGATGTACAGACAAGTGCGAATACGCTGTTGGAGTCCAAGGCCAATCTGCTTCAAAAGCGATTGATGTACTTATTGAAAAGCAAGCTGGTGGATTATTATAAGGGCAAGCCTCTTATCAATGAATAAGAATTGAGAACATAGAATTTAGATGATAATAAAAAATATAGAATACGATGGATATACAATTAGAGAAAAAGAAAGGTCTTCAGAAGAAGCATATTCCTTATGTAGCGGGTGGCGTGTTGTTCGTTATCTTGTTGGGATGGATTATCTTTGGTGATCATGCTTCTACGTTGAAAGTGGATGCGAGAGGGATTAGCATCGGTAATGTGACCCGTGAGCAATTCAATGACTTCTTTCGTATGGATGGTCAGGTGCAACCTATCACGGTCGTGCAGCTTAGCCCCGAGGAGGGCGGTATCGTACAGGAGAAAGTCGTGGAAGAGGGTGCCCAAGTGAAGAAAGGCGATATCATTGTTCGTCTGAGCAACTCAAATCTAGATTTGCAGATCTTGAACGCTGAGGCCGAGTTGGCGGAGAAGCAGAACTTCCTTCGTAATACGCAGGTTACCATGGAGCAGGATAAGCTGACCAATCAGATGGAGAAACTTCAATACGATATGGACATGAACCGGGCCCGCCGCTCGTTCAACCAACAAGAGCAGTTGTATAAAGAGAACTTGATCGCCAAGGAGGATTATCTGAAAGCGAAGGAGGACTTCGAGTTAGCCTCTCAAAAGCACGCCTTGATTACCGAGCGCTTGCGCCAAGACTCTATCTCCCGCACGATCCAGATGGATGAGATGGAGGCCAGCTTGGCGAACATGCGGAAGAATATCCTGTTGATCCGCGAACGTAAGGAAAACTTGAATGTCCGTTCCCAGATCGACGGTGAGTTGGGACTGTTGGATGTCGTATTGGGGCAAAGCATCAATCCCGGACAAAAGATCGGCCAGATTAACGACCTTTCCGATTATAAGATAGAGGCCATGATCGACGAGCATTATATAGACCGCGTGAAACCGGGCTTAAGCGCCGCTTTCGAGCGTCAAGGCTCGTCTTTCGACTTAACGGTGCGCAAAGTTTATCCCGAGGTTCGTGATGGTAAGTTCCGTACGGATTTCGTTTTCACGGGTGAGCGTCCGGATAATATCCGTAGTGGACAGACCTACTATATCAACTTGGAGCTGGGGCAACCTACCGAGAGTATCATTATCCCGAAGGGAACTTTCTTCCAGAGCACGGGCGGAAGCTGGATATTTGTTCTTGATCCGGATGGAAAGAAAGCTTACAGGCGTTCTATCAAGATCGGCCGTCAGAACCCGCAATATTATGAGGTTCTTGAAGGTCTGGAAGCCGGTGAGAAGGTGATTGTGTCCAGTTATGAGAGTTATAAGGATAATGAAGTGCTGGTGCTGGAATAAAATCGATATAATATGAAAAACATACTAATCGCCATTCGTTCCATTTTTAAGAAAGGGCGGCATAACGTGATGAAAATCGTATCGTTGGGAATCGGCTTAGCGGTAGGCTTGGTATTGATCGCTAAAGTCTATTTCGAACAATCGTATGATGATTTTTATCCGGATAGAGACCGGGTCTATCAAGTCTGGGCGAAATACCAGCAAAAAGGAGGGGAGTTGAAGGATTATCCGCAAACAAGCGGTGGCATCGCTCCAACTATGCAACAACAGATACCCGAGATCGAGACCGTCACCCGATACACGAGTTTTGGAGACTGGACCTTTACGATGACCGACACCAAGATGAAATACTCCGGTCGTTGTATCATAGCGGATAGTTGTTTCTTTGATATTCTTCCTCGTCCTATGTTGATCGGAAATGCGAAAGAGGTTCTTTCCACCCCGATGTACGTGTTGATATCAAGTCGTATAGCGAAAAATATCGGAGGCGATGTTATCGGGAAAAACTTCACGGTAGACAATTCGCCGGGACGTACTATGACTATTGGTGGCGTTTTTGAGGAAGTTCCGGAAAATTCTCATTCCCGTTACGATGTAATTGTTTCCATGGCTTCGGCGGGTCGGTTCATGTGGGAGGGTTCGCCTACTAATATGTTGGGAAACGATCGTTACATAAGCTATGTGAAGTTGCACAAGGGGGTGAATCCTTTAGCTTTGGAGGAACAGGTGCGTACGTTTGTGAATTCTTATTTCCCTCCGGAGGAACAGCAAAAGGTCGGGTTAAGCATTGATTTCTCATTTCATAAGCTAGATAATCTACACAAGGAGTTGCCGCAAGTCAAGCGAATGACGTGGATACTTTCCTTACTGGCCTTCGCTTTGATCTTTACGGCGGGGATGAACTATATCTTGATCGTGATATCCTCTATCGTAAATCGCTCGAAGGAGGTGGCTGTCCATAAATGTTATGGGGCAAGCGAGAATAATATTCATGGTATGATGTTTGGTGAGGCGTTGGTACATATAGTGCTTTCACTGATCTTGGCCTTATTGTTGATCCTTGCGTTTAGAGGTACGGTAGAGGAGTTGTTGGCGACTTCGTTAGATTCCTTGCTCTTGTCTAATGGTAGCTTGGTCTTGCTAGGGATATGTATCTTGGTGTTTTTCGTATCTGGTTTTATGCCGGGATCATTATACGCCCGGATTCCGGTGGCCTCCGCTTTCCGTAATTACCGGGAGAATAAGCGTATCTGGAAGAAAGCCTTGTTGCTTGTCCAGTTTGTTGCTACGGGCTTTTTGGTGACGATGCTTGTTTTCGTTGCCCGTCAATATACGTTTATGGTGAATGATCGTCCGGGATATGCCTATGAGAACCTTGCCTACTGCGGGTTAGCTGGCGTGGACTCTACCTCTCGTGCCAAGATTCTGGATGAGGTGATGCGGCTTCCGGGAGTCGCTGCGGCTACCACCGTTTATCAATTGCCTTTCGAGCATGCTTCCGGTAATAATATTCTTTTACCGGGCGGGACTCAAGAGCTTTTTAATATCGCCGATCTCTATTGGGTAGGCAACGGATATCTGGACATGATGGAGATTCCCGTGATCCAAGGCCGCTCGTTCACGGAGAATGTGACCAACTCGAGAGAGGTGATGGTAGACCGCCGTTTCGTGGAGAAGATGAAATTGGTAGCGGGCTGGACGGATGATGTTGTTGGGAAGGATATTTGCGTCACCGAGCATAGCAAATGGAATGAGGAGCCATTCACGATTTGCGGCGTGTATGAGAATATCCGTCTGGGAGGAATCTCGAACCAAGATATGCGGCCCTCCGTATTATTCTATGCGCATAAGCCCATGTACACCTTGCAGGTGAAGTTCCATGAGCTGACCAACGATAATATGGCTCGTTTACAGCAGAAGATATCCGAGACATTTCCGGATCGTGAACTGAGCGCTATCTCTTTCCGTTCCGAGATCATGGATCTATATAAGGACTCCCGCCAATTCCGTGATTCCGTGATGATCGGAGGTCTGGTCACGCTTCTTGTTACGTTGATAGGACTTATAGGCTATACGAATGATGAGGTGAGCCGTCGTCGTAAGGAGATCGCCGTCCGCCGGGTGAATGGGGCTACCTTATGGGATATATTGAGGTTGTTCATAAAGGATATCGGATATATCTGTATCTATGCGGTCATATTAGGCGGTGGCATAGCATACTTTGTCTTGCAAAAGTGGCAAGAGCAATTCACGGAGAAAGTACCTTTGTCATGGTACATATTCTTGGGTTGCGGCGTATGTGTCTTATTGATTATATATTCCGTGGTTTGTCTGGATGCCCGCAAGACGGCTAATGATAATCCGGTGAACTGCTTGAAATCTGAGTAATTGAAAATTTATAATTCATGAATAATTTATTGAACTTTAAGTCCTTTTTCAAGTTCCTCGGAAGGAATAAGGCTTATACGCTGATAGACGTGTTTGGTCTGTCTGTATCGTTGATGTTTGTGTTATTGATAGCGGTCTATACGGTACAGGAGATGTCTACAGATAAATTCCATACCAAGGCGGATCGTATCTATCTGGTCGGGAATGAAAATTGGATGGCCACCGGAGCCGCCATTCCTTATAAGATAAAGGAACGCTATCCGGAGGTAGAAAAAGTTTGTCCGGTAGTGGCGGGTAATTCGAGTGATATAGTTGTAGTTTCCGGTGATCGGAAACTGAAGGCAAACGTGATGTTCGCAGACTCTACGTTCTTCGATTTCTTTGATTTCCGGTTGCTACAAGGCACTCGTGAGCAAGCGTTGGCCGCCGGGAACTATGCGGTGGTCTCCTCTTCGTTCGCCCGTAAGATGTTCGGAACGGATGATCCGATGGGACGGAAGTTGGTGGTGGGCGATACCATATCGGCTACTATAAACGGGGTGGTGGAGGATTTACTTCATTCCTCTATTCCCGAAGCCGATGTGATCGTGCGTTGGGAGCAGGTTCGGTATTTGAACTGGTCGTTGGCTCCGGATCAATTGGGGAATGCCGGAAGTACATCGGCTTTTGTCTTGGTGCGTGAGGGTAGTGATTTCCCTTCTCGTGCGGAGGATATGGCCCATTGGTTCAAGGAATTTTATTGGCCGTATCAATATGGGACGGCAAAAGAGGTACGCATATTGCCGCTTAGTGAGCAGTATTTTGCGAAAGCCGCTTCTTACTCTTCTTTGCGAAAGGGAGATTGGCGTTTCGTGATCGTGCTGATGTCCGTAGGTCTTCTTATCTTGATTTTTGCGGTTATCAATTATATTAACTTGACGGTTGCCCAAGCGGGTTTCAGGGCGAAGGAGATGGCTACCCGGCGCCTTTTGGGATCTTCACGGGGTGAGTTATTCATGCGTTTGATGCTGGAGTCCACTTTACTTACGTTTATTTCTTTGATTATCGGGGTTCTCCTTGCGCTGGCGGTCGTGCCGTTTGTCAATGATTTATTGCAGACACGTGTCGATATGAATGTATTGGGTAGACCTGTCTGGCTATTGGCTCTGGTTTCATTAACGGTTGCCGTGGGAGTTTTATCCGGCTTACTGCCTGCTATCATTATTTCTTCTTCTAAACCGATCGAGGTGGTAAGGGGTACGTTCCGGGCTAAGACGAAAATGGTATTCAGTAAGTTCTTTATCGTATTCCAGAATGTGATCACGATCACGATGATCGCCGCCTCTATCACGATGGTTTGTCAGATCGTTCATATGATCAACGCTCCTGTCGGATATAAAACGAAGAATTTATTGGCTATGCGGTCGGTGGATGAAAGGCAGTTATCCGCTTTTGTCGGTGAGTTGAAAGGTTTGTCATGCGTAGATAGGGTCGGGAAGACTCAAGGATTGCCTTTATTCGGTAGTAATAATTGGACTGCTACTTATCAGGGGCAAAATATATCTTTTCAGCAATTCGTTATGGATAAGGAGTGTTACGATATGCTGGGATTGGAGATTTTGCGTGATAACCATTTAACGACAGAGGGCTGGTTCCTAAACGAGCAAGCGATGCGTGAGATGAACTTATCGGAGGATGCGGCCTCTTTTATGCTGGACAGGCAAGAAAGACCGATAGCGATAGCGGGTATCGTCCGGGATTTCTATTGCTTTGGAAATGTGACGACAGGGATGAACCCTGTCATGTTCCGTTTCTTGAAAGATAATGAAGATCCTTGGATGATCTTGATCGAGACACAAGGTGATCCTTTCGCCGCAAAGGAGGCTATCGGTAAAGTATATGAGAAAGTGACCGGACTTGAGTTTGAGGCTTACTTCATGGATGAGCGTTTACAAAACTCATTCGACTCGCAAATCCGTTTGGCAAAGATCGTAATCGTATTCTCGATAATCGCCATCCTTATTTCTTTGCTAGGCTTATTGGCGATGTCCACTTATTTTATCCAACAGCGTTCGCAGGAGGTATCCGTACGAAAGGTATTTGGTTCCAGCAATCGGGAGATATTGGTTAAGCTCGTATTCACGTTCTTGAATTATGTGCTGATCGCTTTCGTGATCGCCATACCTATTATTATGTACTTTATGAAAGATTGGCTGTCTGATTATTCATATCGTATTAGTTTAAGTCCGCTGATATTTATCGCTGCCGGCTTATTCTGCCTCGTGATCTCGTTTGTCTCTGTCTTTTTCCAGAGCTACCGGGCTGCCACGTCGAATCCGGTGGATAGCTTTAGGCATAGGCTTTAATTGTTAAGCATATCATAAAAGGTAATAACGCTTGTTTAAAAATAAGGGGGGAGTAAATACCGACTTTTGATACCTCCCCTTATTTATTCTTGTCTGTTTTTCTAGCCCTTCAGATCCCGAACAAGAACGGTAACGGCTTGCTGTCCTTGAAATCTTTGGCGGTGTTTCCGGCGTAAATCTCGCCGTTTGTGAGCGTTAGTTTCTTGATAGGTGTACCTGCCTTGAAGTCCAAGCTCTTGAAATCGACCCAAAAGATATCCGGGCTTAAAGTAGACTCGAAGTAATATACCTTATTCTTCTGGTCGGCTACCGTACGCCAGCGGGTAGAGGAGATATTCGGTTGATCCGGGGTCGTGATTCCCAGAGGTACCGATACGTTACGCATTACGCTGAATACCCCGGCTACCGCTTCCCGGAAATTACTTGTCTGCGGGATGGCGTGGATATAGAAAGAGGCACGCACGAAACGATCGGAAGCCCGGTTCGTACCCGGCAACATGACCAAGCCACCTATCTGTTGCCAGTAGTCGTTTAAGGTTAGTTGCTTATCGTATGTAGGGGAATTCGTCATGACTTGGCATTCCCGTCCCTCATGGATAACCAAGTTCCCATTTAGGTACTCGAAGATAGCGCTATTCCCTGATGCGTCCGAGATCGAGAGATGCAAGGTTGATTTCGCCCCGTTCGGAAGATCCGGATCGTCGATGCGGAAGACCTCCTTGCTTAACTCGGCAACCGCCTCATCTACCGTGGCGAAATTATCGAGTACATACTGCGTCCAGATGCTAAGCCCCATAACCGGGCGGTTATCGTCCGGTCGGAAATAAGATGACTCGGTGAGGAACAATAGGTTGGCTACAAGTCCCTTCTCGTTCATGCCGTCGCACGTACCGATATCATACCCGGCGGTCACCACGCTTCCGTATTTCGAGGTCCATTGGATGGTATTATCGGATATCGCTCCCCTTCTCTGTACGCCCCGGGGGAAGAGATACAGGTTGGATTGCGGGTCCTCTTTCCAATCCATGGTACGTCCGGTTACGACCATATCGTCCGGCCCGAGGTAAACGGCCCTTGTACACGCCTCGCTTCCCATAGGGTTCATGAACATGAACAAGCCGGCGAAAAGAGAGGCCAGTGTTAAATTCTTTGATTTCATAAGATCTATATTATTAGGATAATCTATTTATGAAACAAGTGGCTTTAAGGAATGTTTTAGAATGATATACGGGATACGGAGCCGTGTGAACAACCCCCATTTCGTTTTTAGGCTTTCAAAATTCGTTTTGTTCGTAAAGGAGTCTTATTTTTCAAGTTTTTAAAGAACTTCGCGTATCGATTAAATAAGAAACATATGAATTTAAATTCTATATCATGACAGCAAAACAAAAAATGTCACGCCGTAACTTCATACGGAGTTCGGTCGTTATGGGTGGCGCATGGATGGTGGCAGGTTCTATACCTGTAGAGAGTATCGCAGGCGAAGTGAGGCCGGAGATTGCGAAAAGCGAATCCTCTGCCGGAGTTTCGAAGGTATATATGTTGAAAGATATCACTCCTCAGAACATGATCCGTCTCTACGACGCCTTGGGACGGAAGGCCAAGGGGAAAGTGGCGGTGAAGCTCTCTACCGGAGAGCCGGGAGGCCATAACTTCCTGCAACCTACACTTATCAAAGACTTGGTAAAGAAAGTAAACGGTACGATCGTGGAATGTAACACGGCTTACGGAGGCGGACGCGCGGATACCGACAGCCATTTGAAAGCCGCCGCCGATCATGGCTTCACGGCCATCGCTAAGGTGGATATCATGGATGCCGACGGCGAGGTGGCTCTTCCGGTTCAAGGCGGTAAACACCTGAAAGAGGATTTCGTAGGCTCCCATTATCTGGATTATGATTTTACGGTCGTCCTTTCCCATTTCAAGGGACATGCCATGGGCGGTTTCGGGGGAGCGCTGAAAAATATCTCTATCGGTATAGCCTCATCCGCCGGAAAGGCTTGGATACATACGGCGGGTAAGACGAAAACCGACTTGTGGAACAACCTTCCCGAACAGGATCATTTCTTGGAATCAATGGCCGAGGCGGCTAAGGCCGTGACTACCCATTGTGGCGAAAATATACTTTATATCAGCGTAATGAATCGACTCTCCGTAGATTGCGATTGCGATTCGAACCCGGAAGAGCCGAAAATGGCGGATATCGGTATGCTAGCCTCACTCGATCCCGTGGCCTTGGATAAGGCTTGCGTAGATCTGGTTTACGCCTCGCCGGACCCTGGCCGTGTCCACTTGATCGAGCGCATGGAATCCCGCCATGGCATCCATATCGTCGAGCATGCGGAGGCGTTGGGTATGGGAAGCCAGCGGTATGATTTGGTCTCCTTGGACGATAAATAATATCGTAAATTAAAAACATTTAATAACTTCCTTTTTATCGGGCTTATTACCTCAAAGGCGTTATCTTTGCCCATGAATAAATAACAGTTTTGGGAGTACAAACTAAAAACGATTTGATTATGTTCTCAGGTATTGTAGAAGAAGCGGCTCAGGTAGTAGCCCTCCAATCCGATAAAGGAAACCTTCATCTGACGATGAAGTGCTCATTCGTGAATGAGCTGAAAATAGATCAGAGCGTGGCTCACAACGGCGTTTGCCTTACGGTGGTAAGCATGACGGAAGATACGTATACGGTTACCGCTATCAAGGAGACCTTGGAACGTTCGAACCTCGGGAACCTGAAAGTGGGCGATAAGGTGAACTTGGAGCGTAGCATGTTGATGAACGGCCGTCTGGACGGGCATATCGTACAGGGGCACGTGGACCAGACTGCCGTTTGTGCGGAGGTGAAGGAGGCGGACGGCAGCTGGTACTATACGTTCGAGTACGCTTTTGATAAGGAGATGGCCCGGCAGGGGTATATGACCGTGGAGAAAGGCTCCGTTTGCGTGAACGGCGTCAGTCTGACGGTATGCAACTCCCAGCAAAACAGTTTCCAAGTCGCTATCATCCCTTATACGCACGATAACACGAACTTTTGCCAGATCGAGAAAGGTACGGTAGTGAACCTAGAGTTCGATATTGTCGGGAAGTATATCAGCAAGATGATGCAGTTTAAATAAGGTTCGAAGAATTTCCTATCCATAAAAGGCTTTAGCGGTATCTGATGATCCCGGCTAGAGCCTTTTCTATCTACGGACAATCTTAATTCCGTGCGTGTACGATTAAAAACGTTTTAAGTAAATTTTCACTAACCAAAACTATCCTTGGTATGTTTATTGTTATATAATTATATGAGAAAAATAGACTAAACATATCAGATTATGGCCTATATCGATTATTACAAGATTTTGGGGGTGAACAAGGACGCTTCTCAGGATGATATCAAGAAAGCCTATAAGAAGTTGGCTCGGCAATATCACCCTGACTTGAATCCGAACGATCCCGACGCCCATCGTAAGTTTCAGGAGATCAATGAGGCGAACGAGGTGCTTAGCGATCCGGAAAAGCGTAAGAAATACGACCAGTACGGGGAGAATTGGAAACATGCGGATGAGTTCGAGGCTCAACGGAAGCAGTATGGCCAGCAAGGTGGCGGCTTTGGCGGTGGCTTCTCGAACGGCGGAGGTACGTATTGGTCCTCCTCCGGCGATGATGGAGAGTTCTCGGATTTCTTTGAGTCTATGTTTGGTTCCCGCCGGGGTGGCGGTGGCCGTTCTAATCATGGATTCCGTGGACAGGATTACACGGCCGAATTGCACTTATCCTTGATGGATGCGGCCAAGACACATAAGCAGGTGATCACCGTGAACGGCAAGAACCTGCGTATCACGGTTCCCGCCGGCGTAGCCAACGGGCAAACCATTAAGCTGAAAGGCCAAGGCGGGCCGGGCATGAATGGAGGACCTGCCGGTGATTTGTACATCACGTTCATTATTCCGGACGACAGCCGTTTCAAACGGGTGGGAGACGATCTGTACCTGACCGTCCCCTTGAACCTCTATACGGCGGTCTTGGGTGGCGAGCAGATTATCGATACCTTGGATAGCAAGGTGAAACTGAAAGTAAAACCGGGCACGCAAAACAATACGAAAGTCCGGTTGAAAGGTAAGGGATTCCCTGTTTACAAGAAGGAGGGGCAGTTTGGTGACTTGATTGTCACGTACTCGATCGAGGTGCCGACCAACTTGACGGAGAAACAGAAGGATTTGTTCCGGGAAATACAAAGTCTAAATTAAAAACAGGTGTATTATGCAAACAGATTTAGTTATTGTCAGTGAATACTGCCAGAAATGCCATATAGACCCTTCGTTCATCATTTTGCTGGAAGAGGGAGGTTTGATAGACATTAATATCACGGATGGAGAGAGGTATCTCTTCTCTTCCCAGCTCCGTGATCTGGAACAATACACACGTATGTATTACGACTTGTCTATTAACATCGAGGGAATCGAGGCCATTCATCATATGCTGGACCGGATGCGGAATTTGCAGGCGGAGATACAATCGTTGAGAAACCGTCTGCATTTATATGAACCATTCGGTTTTGATACGATCGAGAATTTCTAGTGTCAAATTGCTGCTTAACAAGGCTTCACTGCCCGATAGCGAAGGGTGTACGCAAACAAATTGAAAATATTTCTTGAAAATGTTTGGAAGTTTGGAATGTAATATATACCTTTGCACTCGCAATCAAGAAATGATAGCGACTATATCGCGGAGTGGAGCAGTGGTAGCTCGTTGGGCTCATAACCCAAAGGTCGTAAGTTCGAGTCTTGCCTCCGCAACTAAAAAGTCCTCAAGTCATTGACTTGAGGACTTTTTCTCTATTCAATCAAGCGATCGGGCGATGCGACCCCGATGGAAACGAATAATAAGCTATGCTTATTTCTTCCGTAAAGGCCCTTTGTTCTTCCAGAATCCCAATTTATAATAGATATAGGTGATTGTAAGCCCGATGCAAAGGCTGGCGCCGATGGCCCACCAGATACCGCTCCGTCCCCAGATAGAGCTAAACCAATAGGCGAGGGGAATGCGTATCAGCCAAAGACAAGTGATGCTTACTGCCATTGGGAACAGGGTATCGCCAGCTCCCCGTAATGCCCCGTTGAAGACGTTCAAGCCGCCGTGTACGATAAAGAATCCTCCCATGATCAATAAATATTCCTTGCCAATCCGGATCACCTCCGGGTCCTTGGTGAAAGCCAGCATCATCTTGTCCCCGAAGAAATAGATGGCCGTGAAGGTTGCTAGACCCAGCAATAGGTTGACAAGCATGGCGAATCGTACCCCGTCACGTACCCGGTCCAAGTGCCCAGCTCCGATGTTTTGCCCGCAGAAAGCAGCTAGCGCCCCAGAGAGGGTCAATACCGCTTGGATGATGATCGTGTCGATCTTTCCCGCTGCCCCGTAAGCGGTGAGCGTATCCGTGCCGAAACTGTTCACGATCCCCAGTAAGGCAATCAATCCTAGCGAGATGGCACATTGCTGTACGCTGGAGGGAAGCCCGATGCGGAGCCCTTCCTTGAACAGTCCCATATCGAACAATAAATCCTGTTTCTTGATAGAGAGCAGGGGATGGGTGTTGTTCACGTAGCCTAGGGCCACGCACATGCCGATCCCTTGGGCGATCACCGTAGCCCGTGCCGCCCCTTCGATCCCCCATTTGAAAACGACAATGAAGAGTAAATCCAAGGCTATATTCAAAATCGTGGTAAGCAGGATAAACAGCATGGGGCGCACGGACTCCCCGACACCCCGCAATATGGAGATAATGCTATTGAAAGTGACAAACAAGAACGTACCCCCTACATAAATCCTAAAATAAGCGACCGCCTGCGGGATCACGTCCTCCGGTGTGTTCGTCAGCCTGAACATCGGCTCGGCAAAAATAATTCCCGCTATGGACAGCAATACCCCTGCGACCAACATGAAGATAAAGAAAGAGGAGAAGGCCTTCTGCACCTTATCGAACTCCTTCGCCCCGAAAAACTGTGAGATCACCACCGACGTACCGCTCCCGATACCGATCACCAGCGAGATAATAAAGTAATAGATGAAGAAGGAAGCCGATACCGCCGCCAGCGACTCTTTCCCCAGAAACTGCCCGACGATGACGCTGTCGGTCACGTTATAGAGTTGTTGCAGCAGATTGCCGATCAGCAAAGGGAAAGCGAAACGCAGGATCACCTTCCATACCGCCCCACTCGTCAAATCCCTATTTCCTGTATTAATTCTCAATTCTCAATTCTCAATTTTCAATTCCCTATAGGTCTTTCAGCAGGATATTGTCGTTTGCCTTTATCATATCCTCACGTGTCTTCAGCAGGGCTTTCCATTCCTTGCTGAAAAGCTTGCTCGTGTCAATCTTAAAGTTCTCGGAGCCATACTCGTCCATGCGGGTCAGCAGGTAGCTGACCGTGATCTTATTGACATCGATCGCCGGCTGGTAGTATGCCACACGGTCGTCATTCCCGTAGTTCACCTCGATGATGATGTTCAACTCCGTGAGCAGGTATAAGATCTGTGTCGTTATGCGGATAGGGATGCGGTAAGCGTCGGATAGCTCGTCGGCCGTATAGGGTTTCTCGCCTTTCACGAACCGTTTGACGATCAGCGAGGCGATCAGCAAGGTCAAGAAATCCTTGTACCGGCGGCTGATACTTTTGCTGTCCCTCTCAAAGCTGAATTTCTTCACGTTCTGGGAGGCGTACGACAGCTCTGCGCCAAACAAGCAAATCAACCAAGAAAGCTGCAACCAAAGCAACAACAAAGGCAGTGCGGCAAAACTACCGTAAATAGCGTTGTACTTGCTCACCCAAATCTGCCCACTGATATAAATAAATTGGAACAACTGGAAGGCGCAACCAGCGATAAAGCCTGCCACCAACCCGTTCACGAACCTTACTTTCGTATTCGGCAGGGAGACGTACAGCCCCGTGAAAGCCAATGTCGTGATAATATAAGGCGCTATATGCAAGAACAGCTCTACGAGTGGCGTAAAAAACAAGTATTGCCCCAAGAACGAGTTCTGCAAGGTAGACATGAAGATGGACAAACCGCTGGATGCCGTCATCAGCACCGGCAGCACGAGGAATAAGGCCAGATAATCGGATATCTTCCGGTACCACGGACGGGATTTCTGGATCTGCCAGATGTCGTTGAACGTATCCTCCACGGACGAGATCAAGTTGATCACCGTATAAAACAATAAAATCAAACCGACCCCGATGATCACTCCCCCCTGCGCCTGCGCCAGATAGCTCTCCACGAACTCGAACGCCTTGTTCAGCTCCATCTCGTGCCCGGGGAAATAATCGAACAACTCCTGCCGTACCGTCCCTTGGAAACCGAAGCCCTTAGCTATACCTAATAATACGGCCAGCAAAGGTACGATAGATAACAAGGTGCTGTAGGTAAGCGCCGACGCCTTGGTTTGCAGGTTCTCGCTCTGGAAACCCCGCACGGCGAGTATGACCGTCTTGATGATATTGATATAAATCTCCTTCAGCCCACTAACTTCATTCTCGGTAATCCGCCAAATGTCGTAGGTAACGAAACGGATGGTTCGTGCTAATAATGCGCTGATCCGTTCTCCAATAGGTTTCTTTTCTTCCCGTGGCTTGTTTTTGGGCATATCGGCACATGATTTAATTGGCAAATAAAAAAAGCAGTCTGCCTATAAGCCGGGTCCTGTACCTCTTTGGAAAGAGGCGCCTGCCATTTATCTTGTCTTACCGTCGCCGGTAAGCTTTAGCGGTCTACCCCCCGGCATCGGACGAGCCATCCTACATGCGCCGGTATACATGACCTTACAACCCATAAGACGTACGGCATCCCGTATCGCTACGGGACCCGGTGAGCTCTTACCTCACCTTTTCACCCTTACCGGACGAGTCCGGCGGTTATTCTCTGTTACGTTACTCTACCCTCACGGACAGCTTCCCGTTAAGAAGTATGGTGCTCTGTGTTGCCCGGACTTTCCTCACACCCGAAGGTGAGCGACAGACCGGCAGACTGCGATAGGACAAAGATAGGTATTTTAGTTGACAGTTGACGGTCGGCGGTTGACAATTATTTTGGAGACGCATCGGAGAGATAGGATAACATTTTCTTTTTCAGCCGTAAACATATTCTGTCTCCTAGGTGTTTTTTTATACGAACAGGGATTCTAGATTGCCAGTAACCGACTGTCATTTATCAATTGTCGACTGTCAGTTATCGCATGTCAACTGTCAATTCGTCTGCTGTTTAATTGTTAAAAAGGTACTTTGCAATACACAGTACTGTTAAGTGCGGTTAAGCCTCTGTGATGCCTCGTTAAAAGTGATAAAAAATACGATGGAAATGGAATATCCGCACAATTTTTGAGTTTTCTTTGCCGTAAAGAAACTGTTAAATTTAAGTGTTTAATTAAATAAGAAAAGTATGAAAAATATCTGGAAGAATGTGCTTGGTGTTGCTCTGATAGCAGCCATTAGTTCTGGTGCCGCGATCGGAACGAGTACTTACCTGATGAATAAGAATCAACGTCCGGCGGAGTTGGCCTCCGGAGTTGAGAATACCTTCAAGCAACCGTACCGATTGACGAATTATGGAACCGTGGCCGCCGAGAATATCGATTTCACTACGGCCGCCGAGAGCGCCATCCACGGGGTTGTCCATATCAAGGCCACGGCTAATGCGCAAGCCTCTAACGGGGACGGCGGTCAGCAGTATATGGACCCGTTCGAGTATTTCTTCGGCTTCGGTGGCCGTGGAGGGTTCCAACGTCCGCAACAGCAACCTCGTGTGGGCGCCGGCTCGGGTGTCATTATCTCTACGGATGGTTATATCATCACGAACAACCACGTGATCGACGGAGCAGATGAGCTGGAGGTTACCTTGAACGATAACCGGAAATTCCCGGCAAAGATTATAGGGGCTGATCCGACAACAGATATCGCCTTGATCAAGATCGAGGCAACCGACTTACCTACGATCCCCTTTGGTGATTCTGAGAAGTTGAAAGTAGGTGAGTGGGTGTTGGCGGTAGGTAACCCGTTTAACTTGACCTCTACCGTTACGGCAGGTATCGTGAGCGCTAAGAGCCGTGGTAACATCGGCGCCGGTGGCAAGGATCGTAGCAAGATCGAGTCGTTTATACAGACAGACGCCGCCGTGAACCCGGGTAACAGTGGTGGGGCGCTAGTGAACACGAAAGGCGAGTTAGTCGGTATCAATACCGCTATCTACTCCGAGACCGGTAACTTCGCCGGATACTCTTTCGCCGTGCCTATCAGCATCGCCGGTAAGGTGGCTAACGACTTGAAGCAATTTGGAACCGTGCAGCGTGCTGTATTAGGCGTATTGATACAAGACCCGCAATACGTGCCCGACGCTGAGAAAGAGAAAGTGAAAGTATTCGAGGGCGCTTACGTAGGTGGTTTCGCCGAGCGCAGCTCCGCTAAGGAAGCCGGAATCGAGAAGGGTGACGTGATTGTAGCTGTGAACGGCGTGAAGATCAAATCGTCTAGCGCTTTGCAAGAGCAGATCAGCAAATACCGTCCGGGCGACAAGGTAGAGTTGACGATCAACCGCAACGGTAGCACGAAGAAATTCACGGTAGAACTCCGTAATGCGCAAGGTAGCACCAAGGTCGTGAAGGGTGGCGACAGCGCAGAGGTTATGGGCGCAGCGTTCAAGGCTTTGAACGACGAGCAGAAACGTAAGTTAGGTGTAAGTTATGGTATCGAGGTCACCGGTCTGACCAGCGGCAAACTGAAAGACGCCGGTATAAAGAAAGGCTTCATTATCATGATTGTAAACAACCAGAAGATCTCTGCTCCGGAAGACTTGGAAAAGATTGTGGAAAGCATACTTCAAGGACGTACGGAAGATCAAGGCCTCTTCATTAAAGGCTTCTACCCGAACGGACGTACGAAGTACTATGCGATAGATCTTGCCGAATAAGATAAACAAGGACTGTAGTCTTATAGGTGTGAAAAGATTGTTAAAGGTTTTTAATTGGCTGGATGTGGGGTGCATCCAGCCAATTCTTTCAACAAAAATGGTTATCTTTGCACCCCGTATTCTCAATTAAACAAATTGAATGAGACAATTAAAGATCACAAAGTCCATTACCAACCGCGAAAGCGCTTCGCTGGATAAATATCTTCAAGAGATTGGTCGAGAAGATCTTATCACGGTAGAAGAGGAAGTGGAATTGGCACAGGCTATCAAAAGAGGAGACCGTAGGGCGTTAGAGAAATTGACCCGTGCGAATCTCCGTTTCGTCGTTTCTGTGGCTAAGCAATATCAGAACCAAGGTTTGAGTTTGCCCGACCTTATTAATGAGGGTAACTTAGGCTTGATCAAGGCTGCCGAGAAATTCGATGAGACGAGAGGTTTCAAGTTTATTTCCTATGCTGTATGGTGGATTCGCCAATCTATTCTGCAAGCTTTGGCAGAGCAGTCAAGAATCGTGCGTCTTCCGTTGAACCAAGTAGGCTCGCTGAACAAGATCAGCAAGGCCTTCTCCAAGTTCGAGCAGGAAAACGAGCGCAGACCGTCTCCAGAGGAACTTGCTGATGAGTTGGATATCCCGGTGGATAAGATTTCCGATACCTTGAAGGTGTCCGGACGTCATATTTCCGTGGATGCCCCGTTCGTGGAAGGCGAAGACAACAGCCTTTTGGATGTGCTTGTGAACGATGACGCTCCTATTGCGGACCGGTCGTTAATGAACGAGTCATTGGCTAAGGAAATTGATAGAGCGCTTGCTACACTGACCGAAAGAGAATGTGAGATAATCAAGATGTTTTTCGGTATTGGCTGTCAGGAAATGACATTGGAAGAGATTGGCGACAAATTTGGCCTCACTAGAGAGCGTGTCCGCCAGATCAAGGAAAAAGCAATCAGAAGATTAAGACAAGGAACTCGTAGCAAGCTTCTAAAATCGTATTTAGGCTAATTTAAGGAATTATTGAGTTGGCGAAGGCTCCGGTCCGAAAAGGATTGGGAGCCTTTATTTTTTTTCTTAACTTTGCCACTGGAATATAATACCATAAAAACTATATAAATGACTACAAGACGTAATTTCCTGAAAACAGGATCTATTTCCTTGGCCGGCCTGTTGGTTGGCGAGAAGGTATACTCCGCCGTGAGTACGCCCGACAATAAAAAGAGTTTTAGCACGATCGCCTCTAAGGTGACCGGCGATTACGCCAGCAAGCGCCCGGCTCCCGAGGCCCGTAAGTTTACCTCCAAGGCGGTAGAGGAGCAACTGAAGGCTTCCAAGGCCCGTATCAAGGACCCGAAGCTGGCTTGGATGTTCGAGAACTGCTACCCGAATACCTTGGACACGACCTGTGAGTTCAAGATGGTAGACGGCAAGCCGGATACGTTCGTGATCACCGGAGATATTCACGCCATGTGGTTGCGTGACTCCTCGGCGCAGGTTTACCCCTTCGTCACCTTGGCGAAGAAGGATAAGGACTTGCGGCAAATGCTGGTCGGAGCTATCAATCGCCAGACCGCCTGCATCCTGATCGATCCCTACGCTAACGGCTTCAACGAAGGCCCTACCGGGAGCGAGTGGGAGAGCGACCGCACGGAGATGAAGAAAGAGCTTCACGAGCGTAAATGGGAGATCGACTCGCTTTGCTACCCGATCCGCTTGGCGTATCATTATTGGAAAGAGATTGGCGATACCTCCGTATTCGACAGCAAATGGGAGCAGGCAATGGAGGCCGTTTACCGTACCTTCCGTGAGCAACAGCGCAAGGATAGCCTCGGGCCGTACCGTTTCTCCCGTGTGACGGACCGCCAAGGCGATACCCTCTTGAACGATGGTTGGGGTAGCCCAGTGAACCCGGTGGGCCTAATCGTCTCTTCTTTCCGTCCTTCCGACGACGCTACGCTGTTCGGCTTCTTGGTACCATCGAACTTGTTCGCTATCACCTCGCTTCGTCAGGTGGCTGAGATTCTTCGTGTCGTAAGAAATAACACGGACTTGGCCGGCCGTTGCGAGGCGTTGGCGGGTGAGGTAGAGGAGGCCGTGAAGAAATACGCTATCGTGGAGCATCCGGAATTCGGTAAGGTATACGCCTTCGAGGTGGATGGTTATGGTGGACAGGTATTCATGGACGACGCTAACGTACCGAGTTTGCTGGCTTTGCCGTTCTTGGGTTGCGTGGACGTGAACGACCCGGTTTACCAGAATACCCGCCGCTTGGTGCTGAGTCCTTCCAATCCTTACTTCTTCAAGGGAAAGGCCGGCGAGGGCATCGGCGGTCCGCATATCGGTTTCAACTATATCTGGCCGATGAGCTTGATCATGCGTGCTACGACTTCCAACGACGAGAAGGAGATCCGGTATTGCATAGAGACGCTTCGTGATACGGACGGAGGCACGGGCTTCATGCACGAGTCTTTCCATAAGGACAATCCTTCCGATTACACCCGCTCGTGGTTCGCTTGGACGAATACTCTGTTTGGCGAGTTGATCGTGAAGCTGCAATCCGAAGGCAAGCTGAAAGACCTCCTCGGCTAATACCACCAAGGTTAATATCACCAATTGTAGAGACGGGACATGCCCTGTCTCTACAAGTCTGTAGCTGAGTGTATTTAGGCAAAATCAATCAAAACAACATAAATCTAAGCGGAATACATGAAAACAAATAAACTATTCATTCTGACAGGTCTGGCGGCGATAGCCTCCACCTCCTGTAGCCAAAAAGAGAATACGTCCGGGCAGCCCGCCAAGCCCATGAATATCCTTTATATCATGACGGACGATCACTCCTTCCAAACCATCAGTGCCTACGACAAGCGATACATCCAAACCCCCAACATCGACCGCATCGCAAACGAGGGCGTACGTTTCACCAATAGCTTCGTAGCCAACTCCATCAGTGGCCCCAGCCGTGCCTGCATGCTGACCGGCAAGCACAGCCACAAGAACGGCTTCATCGATAACGCCCATACCTTCGACGGCTCGCAGCAGACCTTCCCGAAGCTATTGCGTAAAGCTGGCTACCAAACCGCCATGATCGGTAAATGGCACCTCACCTCCGATCCCACCGGTTTCGATTACTGGAACATCCTCGTAGGCCAAGGCGATTACTATAACCCCATCTTCATCGATAACGGCGAGAAGCGTCAGATCGAAGGGTACGCCACGAACATCACGACCGATCTGGCTCTTGATTGGCTGGACAATAAACGAGACAAGAGCAAGCCTTTCTGCCTCCTGCTGCACCATAAGGCCCCGCACCGTACTTGGATGCCCGATACCTGCGACCTGCGTCTTTACGATGATGTGACCTTCCCGCTGCCCGAGAACTTCTACGACGATTACGCCGGCCGCATCGCCGCCTCGGAGCAGGAGATGAGCATCATCAAGGATATGGATATCGTATACGACTTGAAAATGGCCGATAAGGAGAACGAGATCCATTCCTCCAACGCCGATCTGGAGAAGTACGGCCGTGAGCTTTATAACCGCATGAATCCGGACCAGAAAGCCGCTTGGGACGCCTATTACGATCCGATCATCCAAGACTTCAAGGCGAAGAAACGCACGGGTAAGGAGCTGGCCGAGTGGAAATACCAGCGTTATATGCACGATTACCTTCGGGTGATCCATTCCGTGGATCGGAACATCGGTATCGTGCTCGATTATCTGGAGAAGAACGATTTGCTGGATAACACGTTGATCGTCTACACCTCCGACCAAGGCTTCTACATGGGCGAGCATGGCTGGTTCGACAAGCGCTTCATGTATGAGGAATCCTTCCGCACCCCGTTGCTGATGCGTCTGCCGGGTGGCAAGAAGGGTGATATCCCGCAGCTCGTGCAGAATATTGATTACGCCCCCACTTTTTTGGAACTGGCCGGAGCCCCCATCCCAGCCGACATCCAAGGCGAGTCCTTGCTTCCCTTGCTGAAAGGCGAGCGGCCGGAGAACTGGCGTAACTCCCTTTACTATCATTACTACGAGTATCCCGCCGAGCATTCCGTGAAGCGTCATTACGGCGTACGTGACGATCGTTATAAATTGATCCATTTCTACAACGACATCGACGTATGGGAGCTTTACGACCTCCAAGAAGATCCCCACGAGATGAATAACCTTTACGGTAAGCCCAGTTACGAGGCAGTGATGAAACGCATGCGAGACGAGCTTTATAAGCTGCAAAAACAATATGATGATCCTGTGGGAATACGCTTCAATGTGTCGGACTGATGAGAGCGGACATTCGTGTTCTGTTATCAGATTTTTTAATTAGTTGTGGATTAAGGTGCATAAAGGACTTGGAACTTGGGGGATGAGAAGTTGAGTCTTTGCGCTTGATGACTTAGCTCTTTGCGTTCTTTGATTTAAGTCATTGGCTTGAAGGAATTAAGTCTATCGTATGGCTCTTCTTTGCTTATGCGTGTATCGAATTAAAAAATGACTATAGGCAGGTTTCAAGTTTCAAGGTTTCATGAAACCTTTTTCTTCACACACACGATACGTACATTATATAGGTTTCAAATAAATCCCTTTATGTTTGTTATGCGGGATGGATAGCCTCGAAGAACTTGCGTAGCCACGACATGATGTTTTTACCCGAGGCGGACGGAGCGATCATGAGGAACTGTATTATATGTACTTGTGCGTGTGTGAGGAAAAGGGGTTCGTGAAACCTTGAAACTTGAAACCTATTTCCATGCCCATCCAGATATTGTCAACATCAGTACAGATAAATATATGTGCCTTTATCGTGTGCGTACATTAAACGTAAGGATTGTTGAGCCATGAGAAAAAACTTGAAAAATAATGCCGAAAATGTTTGGAGGTTATGTTTTATAGCGTTACTTTTGCACCCGCATTCGAGAGAGAACGGCGATACCGAAATAATGAAACAAATTTTTCTTGAAAAAAGTTCTGAAATAATTTGGAAGTTTAAAAGAAAAACACTTATCTTTGCATCCACGTTCGCAAAACGAAAGCGACAGAAGAGTTCTTTGATAGATTTACATAATTCAACAAGTAGTACAAGTATTGGAGAAG
>OGOT01000068.1_pt1 | contig 101332 bp, 95 predicted proteins | sample 1552791 | NCBI WGS metagenome assembly OGOT01 (sample SAMEA2580160, study PRJEB22360) | human gut metagenome | biome: human gut; feature: human-associated habitat; material: faeces | place: Denmark | collected 2008/2010
GAGCCATAAGGAGGTGTTATGTGATCCTGGTAAAGCTGTTGCACGGCGAAGAACGCAAACAAGCTTTCCTTGATCATTATGTCCTATTGCGAAGATCTGACCGACTAATTTACCGAATGGGCCACAAAGTTCGATTAGATGGAAGCTTGATATTGAACCCAAAAATTCTGAATAAATAGTTTGCATGTTGCCTCTTTGCTAATGAATTGAACTTGAACAACTCAATTATGGCAAGGAGGCAACAGCCACCATTCCGCCCCTCGTAATGAGGGGCTTTTTTATTGAGGATCTAAAATGAATGAGTTAATTACTCTTCCGTCTCCGACATTAGAAATTATTGACGGTGTTCCCACCGTTCTCTCAACCGTTGTCGCCGAATATTATGGCTATAGACATAAAGACATTTTGGCGATTATCAAAGGTTTGTTGGAGCGCAATCCTGAACTATCCCGTCAGCCGTACTTTCGGCCGACGGAAATAGAGCGTCCCAATCCGTTAAATAACACCTTTCTTTCGTCGCCTGCCTATCAAATGACCCGTGTCGGCTTTGAAATTTTATCTATGAAACTAACATCGCCGAGAGCTGAAAAATTTCAAATCAGATTTGCCCAGGCCTTCGAAGCAGCAGTGAAGGCTTTACAAAACATCAACCTGTCGACATATCAAAAGGCCCTACGACTGGAGGCAAAGTTCGACGAAAGAAAACGGCAGATTAGTTTCTGCGCCTCCTCTCTAGCTAAATGGAAAGATGAAAAGAAAGTGATGCTTTTAAAAATGGACGAGTATCAAAAAGACGTACAGATGTCCCTTCCTTTCGATTCAATCCTTATAGAAGTGCCGCACTAAATGAACACATCAAAACTCAGAGCATCCGTTTCCCGGGTGCTCTTTTTTATGGATAAAGCAAAATGAAATCAACAAGAATCAGCCTGAAGCACACAACCGAAAACATTCAAATTCCCGACTGGGCGAAAACGATCGTCATCCACGCAGACACCACGGCACCGTACTCAGAGAAAAAATTACATCAAATCTACGGGCTGTTTTTCAAAACCCTCGGCATCACAGACGAATCCAGAACTAGATACACACTTCGTTTTCACGTGAGATTCGATCGTCCTGACACTGATTACTACGTCGAATTTGCTGACATGATCATCAATGATCGCGTGAGGTTCTGACGATGCCAAGAAACAAGAAGCCTCGAAAGAAATTCACGTGCCGGAAGATCGAGCTTCCGCGTATTTCTGAAGAACGAATTGATGTGATCATCAACACGATGACAAATGTTGGACTCTCTGTTGAGCTTAAATTGCCCTATGGCAAATTTGATCGCGACGATTTGAGAGCTCTGGTCGATTTCAGCAACCTGACAGGCGTGACCTTTAGCGAGTTGGGGCACGACCGTTTGAGAGAAGAAGATCTGATTTCTTCCAATGAACTGCAGTGTGCTCTCTCAGATAGTCTGACATCGTTATATCTCCGGACATACAAGAACAAAGCTCGGTTCTACGTTCCGACCGGAGAGGAGCTCAAAACAATTCAGGAGGCTGTCACATTCTTCCTTCCGGTCATGGAAGAGATCGTCAAAGACAGCCCAAAACTAATCATCAAATTCTGGAACAAAACAAAAAACTTAATGACGCGCCCGGATGGTGCGTATAACGGAGTAAAGGTATCAAGCTATGACTGACATTGACTATGACAAATTGTCGAGCATGGTTGCAGACAAACTCTCCAGTCAGATCGCGGAAAAGTTGATTCAAAAAACAACAAAGCTCACGCTAAGTAAACCTGAAGTTGAGGTGAGAATCGGTTTTGCTCCTGGATCGTCTGCCGCTCGTGAGGTGATGAAGGATCCAAAGTTTCCCAAGCCAGATGCTTTTTCGGAAAATGGGCGTGATCGTTGGTACACAAAAGACATTGATGACTATATGGAAAACAAAAGACACGCCCGAGCCAAGCTCGCTATTTCAGCCGCTTAGCAATTTCTTCTGCGCTCGCTCTGTAGTACCTCTGGAGCATTTTTAAATCTTTGTGCCCCGTTTGCCTTGCCAGCGCCAGGACATCTAAACGGGGCGCCCCTGTTTCTGGATCAGGGCTGGCGGCCCAAGTTGCAAAGGTCGCTCTCCCGTCATGGAAATTCAGCCCTTCTCTTATCAGTCGGTTTTGTGAATCGTACTCAGGACCAAGGCCGGCCCTATCCCTCACCTTTCGGAATAACGTGTCTCTGTTGTGATCGTTGAGTCCGCCAAAAATGCGTGGTTCAAACTCGAGCTTCATAACTAATTTAAGAATTTCACGAGCTCGTTCTGATAACGCCACGTCACGCCTAGACAATGTTTTTGTAGCCTCTGCTGGCACATGTAGCACATTGTCACCTAACCAAGAATATTCAATCTTTAAAAGCTCCCCTGCTCGCATTCCTGTTTGACAACTAAAAAGGAAGGCTGCTACCGCAAGTTGCATTTTGTTCTTTGGCACTGTGTGGCCGTCCCAACCGCTAGCCTGCAAAAGTTTCTCTATATCCTCGTCTGAAGCAACTCTCTCGCGGTGCTCTGGCTCTCGAGGTTTTTCTACACCTCTGCAAGGGTTCACATCCGTGAGCTCGTTTTTAATTGCGTATTGAAAAACGTCAGAGAGAATTGTCAGCTCCCTGTTTACAGTCGATGGGAGCACATTGGTGTCTCGATGCAGGGCCCTCTCGTTGAGGCGGCGTTCGATATAGTTTTCAATCGTTCTGTTTGTAAATGAGGATAGAGTTTTAGTTCCTAGCTTATCTCTCTGGAGGCGCCTCAGTCGGATTTCTTCTGTACGTTTAGAGCGTTTCCGAACAGTAACTTCTGAGATGTAGTCGTCAATCAGGGCGGCCAGAGTAATTGATGACGAGCGCTGCTCGGCGCTAATGTCTAACTCAGCGGCAAAGCGTTTTGCCTCAGCTCGAGTTTTAAATGTTTTGGAGAATCGCTGTTTGTTTCCGTCCGCCTGAAGTCTGTATCCGTAAACTTCATACGTACCGCAAGGAGTTTTTCTAATTCCTGCCATATCCGCCTCGAGAATTTCCGTTAGCGTTTCCGTTAAATTTCCGTTATCTAAACCTGAATATAACGAGATATGCCAAAACGGACAACAAAAAATCCCGTAAAACCGAGGCTTAACGGGATATGACAAGTATGTCTGGTGCCCGGGACTGGACTCGAACCAGCACGCCCGTGAAGGCGCTAGCACCTGAAGCTAGTGCGTCTACCAATTTCGCCACCCGGGCAACAGAGAGATGAAATTTTACCTATAAGATTCGATTTTTGCAAACACCTATATAGACTCTATTTGTAATAAATTATTTCAAATGAGCTTCGATTTCAATTTATCGGTCCCGGAGAATGCGAAGGGCAAAAAGAAAACCTCGCGAATCTGCGAGGTCTCAGGAATAAATCTGGTGCCCGGGAATGGATTCGAACCAGCACGCCCGCGAAGAGTGCGTCTACCAATTTCGCCACCCGGGCACAGTAAGCCGCAAAATTATTTATCCTCAAGGCAAACGGTTTTCAAGGCCCTGTCACACCATCATTATTCGGGTTTTCTTTTTCCCTCTACTTTGGCTACCAGCTGTCCGAGGCGCATTGTGTCGTACTCTTCGAACGGCTGGTGAATCCAAGGATTATCTCCGAGATATTCGACATAGTAGTCAGGTTCAACCTGAGAGCAGCCTTTCCACCACAAAACAGCAGTGCGAACTTCGGTCACGCCCGGATAGTTGTTCTGAAGGTGCTCAACAACCTTCTTCAAAGTCAGTCCGGAATCGACCAAGTCGTCGACCAATAGCACTCTTCCTTTGAGAGAGTCAGGACGGCTGGAAGCAATGTACTTACCGATGTCCAAACTTCCCTGAATCGTGCCGGCAGCTTCTCTATAGGAGCTGGTCGACAAAATGTTCAGCGGCATATCGAAAATTCTAGAGAGGATGTCTCCGGGGCGAAGGCCGCCTCGAGCTAAGCAAAGCAAAGAATCAAACTTCCAGCCGCTGTCATAGACATTAAAAGCCAGAGTCTCAATAAGGCGGCGATATTCTTCCCAAGAAACGTGAAGATCTTTCATTCCTATTCCTAATTATTCAAACGGGTTATGAAGCAAAATTGTCTGAGCACGATCCGGGCCGGTAGAAACAACTGCGATCGGGCAGCCGGCAACTTCGGACAGACGAGTTAAATACTTCTGAGCGTTAACGGGCAAATCTTCCCACTTTGTAATACCAAAAGTCGGTTCTTTCCAGCCGGGGAAGTCTTCGTAAATGACTTTGCACTGAGCAACTTCTTCAGCGCCGACAGGCATGATGTCGATCCTTTCGCCCTTGTATTCGTAGCCGACGCCCAAACGAACGGTTTCAAAGCCATCCAAAACGTCGAGCTTCATCACAGCCAGACCGCTTAAGCCGTTCCATTCAACAGCGCGGCGAAGAGCAGCACCGTCGAACCAGCCGCAGCGGCGGGGACGACCGGTCACTGCACCGAATTCATTTCCTTTCTTAGCAATGGTCTTGCCGACTTCATCAAAGAGTTCGGTCGGGAAAGGACCTGAACCGACGCGTGTGCAGTAAGCCTTCGTGATACCAAGGATGTAATTGAGTTTCTGAGGGCCGACACCGGATCCGGGGCTGGCAAAGCCTGCAACGGTGTTGCTGGAAGTGACGAACGGATAAGTTCCGTGGTCGATGTCGAGCATGGTTCCCTGAGCTCCTTCGTACAGGAACTGTTCGCCTTCCTTCATCTTAGTGTTGAGAATGTGAGAAATGTCGCGAATCTTCGGAACAATTCTCGGAGCCATTGCCAGCGTATCTTCGATCATCTTTTCGACGTCGACAGGTTCGCTGTTGTAATAGTTCGCCAGCAGGAAGTTGATGAGCTTGCAGTTTTCACGAACTTTTTCTGCAAAGACTTTCGGTTCTGCCAAGTCTCTGACATGGACAGCGCGGCGAGCGATCTTGTCTTCGTAGGCCGGCCCGATGCCACGGCCGGTCGTACCGATTTTCTTATCGCCTAAGGCGTTTTCACGAGCGTGGTCGAGCGCGATGTGGTACGGGAGAACCAGCGGACACTGACCGGAGACAAAAATACGATCTTCGGCATCCATTCCGTGAGCCTTCAGGTCGTCGATTTCCTTCAGCATTGCTTCGGGGCTAACAACTGCACCGTTACCGATGTAGCACTTGACGTGAGGATGCATAACACCGGAGGGGATCAAACGAAGAACCGTTTTCTGGCCGTTGATCACGAGTGTGTGGCCTGCATTGTGGCCGCCGTTGAAACGGACAACGCCTTGTACACTTTCGGTGAGCCAGTCAACGATCTTGCCTTTGCCTTCGTCGCCCCACTGAGCGCCGACAACGACTACATTTTTACTCATTTCATCCTCTTAAAAAATTAACGGTTCGACGTACGGGCCGCTACCGTCCAAACACCATTGATACAAACTAATTCTTCATCCAAGCGGAAAGATTCTTCCAGCGAAGCAACATTGTCTTCAGGCAGTTTTTCAATCACGATGTCGCCGTTTTCGCGAAGTTCACGAATGCGGGACTGCAGGGCGGCATCGTCCAGCCTGTTGGGCGCCAAGATCGCATAAGGACGCTTTGTGTCCATCACGGCGATAATCTCGCGCAGGTATAACGTAAAACCGACCGCGGGACGTTTGCGTCCGAAACGCTCACCGATATCATCGTAACGACCGCCGCGCAGAATCGGCTGATAACGGCCGGGAATATTGACGCTGAAAGTCACGCCGGTGTGATAGTTGTAACCGGCAACGTCAGCGAAATCATAGCTGACGATATCTGCGCCGGATTCACGACCGAGTCTGCGGACGCTTTCCAGAATTTCCGGAATTTCCGGATAATCGGAAAATTCTTCGATAACTTGATTGAGAACGTCTTCCGAACCGAAGAGCATCGTCAGGCGAATTAAATCATCAACGGCTTTCTCTTTAAGAACACCTCTGAGCTCCTCAAGTGCAGAGCGGTCCTTATGACTCAAAGCAAAGAGAATTTGGTCCTGAACAACTTCACTTACAGGATCACTGTCCAGAATTGCCTTGACCACACCGGTGTGGCCTAAATCTAAGAAAATATTTTCAAGACCGAATTGACGCAGAGACTCAATTCCCAAACAGATCACTTCACGTTCGCTTTCCACACTGGAAGAGCCGAACATTTCAACACCGGCCAAGTACGGCTGGCGCGAAGCAAGAGGATGCAGAGGACGTGCATGGAGAACGCTTCCAACATAGCAGAGGCGGGATACACCCGAACGATTGAGAATGTGAGCATCGATTCGAGCAACCTGCGGCGTCATATCGGCGCGGATGCCCATCGTCTTTCCAGTTACCTGGTCGACGATTTTAAAAGTTCTGAGATCCAGATCTCCGCCCGTTCCTGTCAGAAGAGAGTCAACGTACTCCACCAGAGGAGGACGGACGACTTCAAAACCGTGGCTTGTCACCAGTTTTAGGAAAGAACTTCTAAGATGCTCTATGGCCCTCGCCTCTCGTGGAAGCATATCCGCGATATTTTCAGGTAGCAGCCATACTGACATAAAGATCCTTTCTAAAAAAGCAATGAACCGGCCCAAACGAGCACCAGCCCTAAGACTACACTTTCTAACCCGATATAACGGATTTTCTCGCTAGGAAATCGTGAGATAAATCTCACTGCGCGCTTCCATAAATCAGGAGCCAACATAGGTAAAAGGCCTTCAAGTACAAAGCAGAAACCCAGTACGTACAAGAAGGCCTTCATGATTTAGATCACAAAAAATTTATGGTTGTTTATTGGCTTGAGCTTCACCGCGGGAATTCTTGAGATAGTCGAAGAATTCGCTGCTCGGATCCACCACCATCATGTCCTGAGGTTTATTGAAGGACTGGCGATAAGCATCCAGTGAACGGTAGAACTTCGCAAACTCCGGATCTTTGCTAAATGCTTTGGCGTAAAGTTCGTTAGCTTGAGCGTCGCCGGAACCTTTAATGTTCTGAGCGTCACGATAAGCTTCGGCCAAAACAACGGTTCTTTGACGATCGGCGTCAGCCTTGATCTTTTCGGCTTCAGCAGCACCCTTGGAGCGTTCTTCGCTGGCAACGCGCTTACGTTCGGCTTCCATGCGGCGATAGACAGACTCAGAAATTTCCGGTGTGAAATCAACTCGCTTGAGTCGGACGTCAACAACTTCAATACCTAAGTCGGAAACGCGCTTCTGGAGCGCTTCAGAGATTTCTGCCATTGCGCGTGCTCTGTCGCTGGACGTGATGTCGTTTACCGTGCGGCGGTTTACAACCTGGTTGAGCACGTCACGAAGCAGCGCAGACATACGGTCGTCCGCAGCGCGCTCGCTGCCCTGGAAGGAAACCCAGTAGCGGCGCGGATCATTGATACGCCACTTGACATAGGAATCAATCATCAGGTTCTTCTTCTCGCTGGTTTGAACCAAGTCCGCTGCGGGCGTGTCGATTGTGAGAATACGTTTGTCCAAATAGACAACATTCTGAAGCGGTGACGGCAGTTTGACATGCAGACCCGGTGTAGAAACAACGCTCTTTAATTCACCGAGCATGAAGACTAAGGCGTACTCACGCTCGTTGACCGTGTAAAGGCAGGTTCTCGCGAGCAAGGCGCCAAAAAGAATAACAATAACTAAGGAAAGTAATTTTTTCATCTTTCTGTCCTTATCTCAAAGTGCGGGATAAAAGACGGGAAGTAGGCTGACTCGCGTCCGGTGTTAAAGGCGGCTGATCTCCGCCGGGCAGATTATGCGTCTGCTGGGCAGATGAAGCAGGAACGTTCGGCTGCACAGGTGCGGCCGCAGCTGCAGGCGCCGGTGCCGGAGCAGCTCGTTTAGCCAACTGATCCAACGGCAGGTACAACAGGTTATTGGAAGACTTATTGTCAACCATTACCTTGGTCGTGTTGTTGAAGATCTGCTGCATGGTGTCCACGTACATACGGTCGCGGGTCACCTTCGGAGCTTTCTCATACTGTGCGTAGACCTGATTGAAGCGGTTTGCGTCACCTTCGGCTTGAGAGACAACACGAGACTTGTAAGCTTCAGCCTCCTGACGAAGTCGTTCTGCCAGACCGCGGGCCTTAGGCACAACATCGTTGGCGTAAGCCTCTCCTTCATTAATCTGGCGTTCTCGGTCCTGACCGGCCTTAACGGCATCATTGAAAGCGGCCTGAACTTGTTCAGGCGGCTGAGCATTCTGAATGGCGACGGACAGAACCTGAATACCTGAGTGGTAGCGGTCCAGCATTTCCTGCATCAGCTTTTTAACTTCTTCTGCAATTTCCTGCTTGGACTCGAACAAAACGCTGTCCATCTTCTTGCGGCCGACCACTTCGCGCATGGCGGACTCGGCAGTCTGAACAACTGCACCCATCGGATCGCGGGTGCGGAACAAGAACTCTTCAGCGCCGTTGCCCTGCTTAATTCGATACTGAACATTGAACATCACGTCAACAATGTTCTCGTCGTCGGTCAGCATGAGCGCTTCTTTAAGACGCTGTGTACCGCCTCTCAAACCGATTTCAGCCTTACGGACGGAAGAAACGTCGACCAAAGCAACGTCCTGAATCGGATAAGGCAGGTGCCAGCGGAAACCGGCGTTGGTACTTTCGGTGTAGCGGCCGAAAGTCGTCACGACGCCGTTCTGACCTTCCGGAACAATGTAGAAACCGGAAGCGAGCCAAGCGGCCAAAGCGATAACAATGGCGGAAACAGCCATTCCGCCGGAGAATGAAGACGGAACTTTAAACTGCGGGAAAGAGTTTCCGCCGCCGTTTCCATTGCCGCCGCCATTGCCGAACGAATTCTGCTGATTTTTGAATTCGTGGTCTTTGCGCAACGGGGGTTCGTCGAAGTCGTAGTCTTCGTTTTTCTGATTTTGTGTCTGAGAAGAAGCTGACGGCTCTTCTTTCTGAGCATTGCGATTTTGATTGCCTTTGGTGCCCAACATCGAGTTCAGACGATCGTTGAACTGTTTCCAAAGCTCTTCTAAATCTCCGTCATTGTTGTTCTGAGCAAAGCGTCCGGGCATTTCGTTTTTGCTCGGTTCAGCTTTTCTCGGTTCTTCATCAGTCTCTTTGGGAGGCTCTTTGATTTCGTTTTCTTTCTGGGAGGAATCATCCTCCGAGCCTTTTCGGCCCCAACGGGGGTCATTAAGCGACATTGTCGAATATTTCCTTAAAAATCACAGGACATAGGGAACTTGTCCGAGTGAGTTAGACAAGAGAGCAGAGAATTTTAGCACTTGAAAAATAATAATATTTTTAAGATTAAAGACTTATTACATTTAACAAAGAGCTAATCGCGGCCGATCTTTTTCAAAGAAGGCCCCGAAGGAATTACCGCTCAAATTCAGCGAGCCAGTCCTCATTATCGGGAGCCTCTTGGGGCTCTTCCGGCTCTTTTTCTGCTATTTGACGAATGGCGTCTTTGAGAAGATCGATGCCCTCACCGTTTGCGGCGCTGATACCGACAGCTTTCGGCGCTCCGTCCTCGGCACAAGTGATAAACGGACTCCTGCCTTCCAGGTCGATCTTATTGAAAACCAGCAGCTGCGGAATATCTTTAGCGCCGATTTCTTCTAAGACTTTATTGACTTCCGTCATCTGTTCTTCTCTGGCCGGCGTCGAGGAGTCGACGACATGGAGCAGAAGGTCTGCCTGGGCCGCTTCGTCCAGTGTCGATTTAAAAGCCTCGATCAGCTGGTGCGGCAATCCGCGGATAAAGCCCACGGTGTCACTTAAGACGACTTCCACATCTCCGCCGACAAAGCATCTGCGGGCGGTCGTATCCAACGTTGCAAACAACTGGTCGGCCGCGTAAACACCGCCTCGAGTCAGACGATTAAAGAGCGTTGACTTACCAGCATTGGTATAGCCGACCAGTGCGACAGTCAGCACCTCGCCTCTTTGACGAGATTTGCGCTGAGTATTGCGTTGGCGTTCAAGTTTCTTAAGCTGTTCTCTTAACGCTTTGACGCGCGTCGCGATCATTCGACGGTCAAGTTCGATCTGCTTTTCACCAGGACCGCCGGTCTTGGACAAACCGCCTCTCTGGCGTTCCAAGTGCGTCCAGCCTCTGACCAAACGTGTCGACAAGTGAGTCAGTCGAGCAAGTTCGACCTGCAGGCGGCCTTCTCTGGTCTTTGCCCTTTGGCGGAAAATTTCCAGAATCAGATTGGTCCGATCAAGGACTTCAATTCCGACGGCTTTTTCGATGTTGCGCTGCTGCGCGGGAGATAAAGCGACATCAAAAATCAGCGCCTTTGCCCCGTTAGCAAGCGCTTCACTTTTAATTTCTTCGATTTTGCCGCTTCCGAGGAAAGTTTTAGGGTCCGGACGATCGCGTTTTGCTTCAGTCAGACCTGCAACTTGGAAGCCGCAGGATGTCGCTAATTCTGATAATTCAAGTGCCGCGTCTCGATGAATTTCGCGGCCCACAATGACAGAGACGAGCCACACCTTTCCGGGTGTCTCGTCTCCCTTTTGATATTGATAATCCACTATACGGTTTCTGCTTCTTCAGTTCCCTGCTGTTCATTGCCCAGCGGTACGGCGCGAGCCGGAACAACAGTGCTAATAGCGTGTTTATAAACCATCTGAGTTACGGTGTTGCGAAGCAGAACGACATACTGGTCGAAAGATTCGATCTGTCCCTGCAGTTTGATACCGTTCACCAAATAGATGGAAATAGGGATACGTCCCTTACGAAGACTGTTTAAGAATGGGTCTTGTAACAATTGCCCTTTTGTCATTGTTTTTCTCCAAACGGAATTTTCCGCTCATAAATCTGAATAAATTCTAGCTGCGGCACACCGAAATTGTTCTTTGTATTAATCATTTTGGGCGCACATTTAATTCTTCTGCACTTCTATGATCGAAGGACTCTTGTTGGGCGACAACCCCCTTGTGGAGCTGTGTTTCCGCAGCAGATTCTCTTACTACAGTAACTATTTTAGCTGTAAATGCCGTCAGGAAAGATCATTGTTAATGCTTATTTGAGGCACAGAACGGGCAGCGTCCTTCAATCGCGGCTCCTTATAAAAATTCCCGCACTCGGCGGGGATTCTTCGATTAGGCCTTTTGGGCGTAGGGATTCTTGTTCGTTCTAAATTCGATTCGGAGCGGTGTGCCCTCGAGTTTGAATTTATCTCTGAACCAGCCTTCCAGATATCGACGGTAGCTTTCCGGAACATCCTGAAGCGCGTTTCCGTGAACCACGATAACGGGAGGATTCTGACCGCCCTGGTGTGCATATCTCATCTTCGGACGTCCTCCGCCGACTCTCGGCGGCAGCTGACGAGTCGTGGCTTCGATCAAAGCGCGTGTCAGCTTCGGTGTAGAGAGCTTCATAAACGCAGCGGTATGGGCATCGTTGACTGCGTTGAGCAGGTGATGCAGACCGCGTTTTTCCAACGCGGAGATATAAACAATCTTGGCCCAGCGCAGGAAGTGCAGCTTGCGTTCAAGTTCTTCCTTCACGCAGCGTCTTTCGTAATCGTCCAAGCTGTCCCACTTGTTGACACCGACCACCAAGGCACGACCGCTTTCGAGAATGTAGCCCGCAATGTTGGCATCCTGTTCGGCAATACCGGCGTGCGCATCGAGAAGAAGCACAACCACGTTGGAGCTTTCGATTGCCTGAAGCGTTTTAATCACAGAGAACTTTTCGATTGCCTCAAACACTTTGCCTTTACGGCGAAGGCCGGCGGTATCGATCAGGGTGTAATCACGATCTTTATATTGGAACTCGACCTCGATCGCATCGCGAGTGGTTCCGGGCATGTCAAAAGCAATCAGGCGATCTTCACCGATCAGAGCATTGATCAGCGTGCTCTTGCCTGCGTTCGGACGGCCCGCAATGGCAACTTTAATCTTATGTTTGAAATCCTCTTCCTCATCGATTTCCTTTTCGGTCGGGAAAGGTTCCAAAACAAGGTCCATCAAGGCTTTGACCCCTTCGCCGTGGGCGGCGGAGATGGTGTAAGGCTCGCCCAAGGCCAGTTCATAGAACTCGGCCTTAGCCGTTTCCGTTAAACCTTCGGCCTTATTGACGACGAGATAGGTCTTCTTACCGGACTCGCGCAAATTCTGGGCAATTCGCTGATCCTGCGGCGTTAAGCCGGCGCGTCCGTCCACTAAGAACAAGACGACGTCAGATTCGGTAATCGCCAACTGCGCCTGTCCGGTCATCTCTTTGACGATGCCTTCGGTGCGGATCGGTTCAAAACCGCCCGTATCGATGACTAAGTAAGGTTTATCGCCGATACGACCGTCGCCGTAATGACGATCTCGGGTCAGACCCGGGAAGTCTGCCACTAAAGCGTCTCTCGAACGCGTCAGGCGATTAAACAAGGTCGACTTTCCGACATTCGGACGACCAACAAGCGCAATGACTGGAACCATAATTCTTATCTATTCGACAAATAAGCAACGTCGCCTTTACTGGTTTGGAAAATAGCGCCTGCACTAAAAGGCTGTGCCTGCGTTACGATCGGACCGCTCAAACGAACACGCGCCATTTCTTCACCGGTTCTCGGCGAAAGGAAATGAACATAACCGTCTTCATCACCGACAGCCACGGCGCCCGGGAATACGACCGGCGCGGAAAGTCCGCGGTAGAGCATGGTCTTATTGGACCAGCGCTGTTCTCCGCTTTCGCGGTAGAAGGCCTGGACTTCTCCGTTGACGCTGACGGCATAAACGTTGTCTTCGTCAATGGCAGGACCTGCGACGGCATCAATCTTTTGCGTCCATCTCGTCTGTCCGTTGGTGCTGTCCACACAAGTTACAGCGCCCTGGAAGGCGGCGGCGCAAACTAAGTTGTCGCTGAAGGACGGCGCCCCGACAACGTCAACCAAACGTTCGACTTCGGTCACGCCTTTCGCTTGGGCGACTTGGAATTCAAACATCGGTTTTCCGGAGGCAATATCCAAAATCACGATATGGCCGTTCGGCTGTCCGACTAACAAAAAGTTATCATGAGCCAGCATTCTTGTGGGTAAACGGACCGTCAAAGCGGGCTGACTTCTCTGATAAGTCCACTGCAGTTCGCCGGAGGAAGTTTCAAAAGCAGAGACTCGGGTATCCATCGTGCGGGCGATCACTAGGCCGTGAGAAACCACGGGAGGAGAAGCCAGCTCCGTTGTCAGTTTCTTTTCCCAGCTGACCTTGCCTTCGGCATCCACAACTTCCAGATTGCCGTCCCAAAGACCGACAGCTGTAACGTAGCCGTCAGAGCCGACACCCCCGGTAATCGGGCTGTTAAAAGAAACGGACCATTCGGTTTCACCAGTCCTGGCATTTAAACGAGTCAGCGTCTTTCCGCCGGCTGCAAACACCATATCGTCATATACCGCGGGAACTAAGAAGCCTTCGGCAGAGGAAAGTCCTTTGGACCAAACCTCGGTGACTTCCATGCTCGGTGTAAATTTCACCAGCGGCATGGGTTCATGTTTAGGACTGGAACAAGCCGAAAGCAGAACTGCTGCAGCGACTGCGGCCGCAATCTTGAGTTTTGTACTCATGAATTATTCCTTGGGTAAAGAATTTAATTTGATTTCGATGACGCCGACCAGCGGATTGGTCATAGGCGCATGACGCAAGGCGTCTTCCCAGCTTTTACGAGCAGCGGCAACATCGCCTTTGGCGAGATAGAGGTCGCCCATACGGTCATAAACAGGAACTTCTTCGCCTTTAGCGTCTTTAACTGCATTGAGAACAGTCAGGCCCTGATCATATTTGCCTTCATCAAGATAAACACCAGCCAGACGGACAGAAGCGAGCGGCTTGAGTTCGGGATACTTGTCGGAATCAACGATCCACTTGAGTGCTTTTTCTGCTTCGGCATACTTACCGGCGGTTTCCGCATTATGCGCAGCAAGCAGAGCCCCCATTCCGGCGTACGTCGTCGAAGCATAACTTTCGTGCAGACGGCCGGCGATTGCCTGAACGCGAGCCTCATCCTTCATATTGCTTGCCTGAATCATCTGTGCGTACAGAACACCGGCATCCGTCGATTCTTTCATCTGATACCAGCGCCAGCCCTGAAAACCGGCGGCGCATAAGCAGGCGACCGTCACGACGGTCAAAATTAAGTTACCCCATTTCTCCCACCAAGCCTTAATCTCGGCAAGGGACTCTTGTTCTTCTAAGTCATAGGCCATGTAATGTATCTCCCGGTCTATTTAAAGGTTCTAAATTCAATTTCTAAAAAAAGAAGTAAACGTAAGGGGACGCCGTCCCCTCTTCTTTTTAAACGTGCTGGCCGAGTAACGAGACCGCTTCGTCGATCGTAAGCGTCTTCTGTTCACCGTAACCTTCAAGGTTTTCACGAAGTGCTTTGAGGCCGACCTTTCCGGCCGCCGCTTCGTCGGCTCCGATCACCAATGCATAAAGAGCTCCTGAAGCATCGGCGCGCTTCATCTGGTTGCCGAACTTCATGCTGCCGCTGTGGATGATCGTCGCGATATCAGCATCTCTGAGTCTTTCAGCTGCAGACAGTGCGTTAAGGTAAAGCGCCTTGTCCCAAACGACGTAAACGTCGCATTCTCTGGATTCGGGCTTAACGCCGCATTCCTTCATGAGTTCAAGCACGCGTTCAATGCCCATGGCAAAACCGCAGGCCGGAGCATCGCGTCCGCCCAGCATTCCGATGAGCGGGTCGTAGCGGCCGCCCCCGCAGATTGTGCCCTGAGCACCGAGTTTATCGGTCACCCATTCAAAGACCGTGAGGTTGTAATAGTCCAAACCGCGGACCAGTCTCGGATTGACAACATAGTCGATACCTTCGGCTTTCAAAATTGCTTCCAGGTCTGCAAGGAACTGTTTAGATTCTTCGCCTAAGGAGTCATAGAGCTTCGGCGCATTATTGACCAAGTCCTGCATGTCGGGGTTCTTGGTGTCGAGAATGCGCAGCGGGTTGGAATAAAGACGACGAGAAGCGTCTTCGTCCAGAATATCTTTGTGAGCCTCGAAGTATTGGATCAATACTTCTCTATAGGCTTTGCGGTCTTCAAGCTGGCCTAAGCAGTTGAGTTCAAGGCGAACCGGAGCAATTCCGAGGCGCTTCCAGAGGCGGTTAAGCATCAGCAGCTGTTCGGCATCCGTATCCGGGCCTTTGAAACCCATGGCTTCCATGCCGAACTGATGGAACTGACGATAACGTCCTCTCTGGGGGCGTTCGTGACGGAACATCGGGCCCATGTACCAAAGACGCTTCGGTCCTTCATAAAGAAGATTGTGTTCAATACAGGCACGTACGACAGAGGCCGTGTTTTCCGGACGCAGAGAAAGCTCGTCGCCGTTTAAGGAATCGACGAAGGAATACATTTCCTTTTCAACGATATCAGTCACTTCGCCGATACCGCGTTTAAACAGACGAGTCTGTTCGACGATCGGAGTACGAATGTGCTGATAACCGTAAAGTTTCGCCAGAGAGGAAGCTTCTTTTTCAAAGAAGTGCCAAAGAGGGGCATCTTCCGGTAGCATGTCGCTCATGCCGCGAATTGCCTGAATCTTTTCAATCGCCATTATTGTTCCTTAGCATTTTGGTAATTTTTCTGAACGTACTCTTCGATGAGCGAATGGAATTCTTCGCTCATCTTCGGCCCTTTCAAAGACCCCCATTTCTTACCGTCGATAAAGACGGGAGAAACCGGCGCGTCGCCTGAGCCCGGCAGAGAAATACCGATGTTTGCATGACGGCTCTCTCCGGGGCCGTTCACGACACAGCCCATCACCGCCACATTCATGTTTTCAACACCCGGATTATGCTTGCGCCAATCCGGCATTCTCAACTTAATAAAATCCTGAGTTTCCTTTGCCAGCTCCTGGAAGAGGCAGCTGGTCGTGCGTCCGCAGCCCGGGCAGGAAACAACCTGAGGCGTGAAGTTCCTCATCCCGAGAGCCTGCAGGATCTCGCACGCAAGTTCGACTTCCGCTGTACGAGACTGGCCCGGTTCCGGTGTCAGCGAAACACGGATCGTATCTCCGATATTTTCCAGCAGGAGCACGGAGAGTGCAGCGGTCGTAGAAACCGTACCTTTAAGTCCCATTCCGGCCTCGGTCAAACCGAGATGCAGAGGATAAGCACAGCGAGCCTCGAGCTCACGGTAAACGGCGATCAAATCCTTGACGCCGCTCACTTTCGCGGAAATAGCTACCTGAGAGGGCTTCATACCGAGCTCAACAGCTCGATCCGCATTTTCAACCGCGCTTCTTACTAAGGCCTCACGAAGTACTTCTTTTGCGTCGAGCGGATTCTCGAGCTTTTGATTTTCCGACATCATGCAGGCCAAAAGATCTTGGTCGAGCGAGCCCCAGTTGACGCCGATTCGAACGGGCTTGTCATACTTCTTCGCGAGCTCAATCATTGTGCGGAAATTTTCTTCCTGCTTGTCGCCTTTTCCGACGTTGCCGGGATTGATTCGATACTTAGAAAGCGCCTCGGCGCATTCGGGATATTCGTTCAGCAGTTTGTGGCCGTTGTAATGAAAGTCGCCTACCAGCGGAACAAAGCAGCCTGCTTCATCCAGCCTCCTGCGAATTTCAGCGATCGCTTTTGCAGCTGCCGGAGTGTTGACCGTAAGACGAACAAGCTCGCTTCCTGCCTGAGCGAGCTCTAAAACTTGTTTGGTCGAGGATTCGACATCGGCCGTATCCGTGTTCGTCATGGACTGGATCACTACGGGGCGGCCGGCGCCGATCTCAACGATATTGTCCTCCCAGCGGACAATCATCGGTTCTTTTTGTGAAGAGGACATTCGTTATTTTTGAACCAAAGTAAACACGGTGGAAGTCGCGCGATTATTGATATTCAGATCAACAGGTGCGCCGTCAACTTTCACAAAGCCCTTAGCCCGGTTGCCGACGGAGACTTTGAAAGGATACGGAACTTCATAATCCCGAGTTTCACCGCTCTTTAACTGAGCATTGTGAACGAGCTTCTTGTCCTGGTAAACACCGAACCAGCATTCCCCGCCTTCGGCACCGATCGTCACTTTGTACGTTCCGTTGGCGGATTTCGGAACCACGAGATCCCAGCGGCCATCAGCTTCGTTATGAGTCAGCGTCAGCAGTTTAGACGGAGCGGCAGCTGCCTTCTTGGCCTCTTCTGCTAAGCGCTTTTCTTCAGCAACTTTCGCTGCGGCTGCTGTCTCAGCTTCTTTTTGCAGTTTTTCTTTTAATGCGGCATCCCGATCAGCCTGTGTCTGAGCTTCTGCTGCGGCCGGAGCCGAAGCAGCGGCAGCGGGCTGAGGAGCGGGTTCAACCGTTGTGTTGGAAACCAAAACAGGAACGGCTTCAGGAGTCTTTGCAAGTTCAGAAGCCGGAGCGGCTGCCTCAGCCGGCTGTGTAGCCTCTGCCTGAGGAACTTCGGCAGCTTTTTCGGTTTTTTGACTCATGTAGTAGTTGTAGCCGATCCAACCCAATGCGATTACAACTGCTAAGAAAAGCAGTCCGGCAATAAACTTACCGACAAAGTTTTTCGGCTGAGCATCGTGATAAGGAGCGAGCTCCTGAGTCGTGCGGCGGATGAACGTACGCGGGTCTTTATCGTCCGGAGCCAATGCCGCATTAAAGAGCGAAATGATCTTGGCTTCATCGACGCCTAACAAACGGGCATAGCTGCGCAGGTGGGCGCGAGCGTAAACAGGGGTCGGAAAAACTTTATAGTTGTCCGACTCCAATCCTTCGATCTGATCCGGTGAAATTCTTAGCTGAGAAGATACCTGATCAATACTCAATTCTTTATTTTCACGAGCAATACGCAGCAAGCCGCCGTACGTCGTTGCTTCAGACGGCTGGTCTTTGGCTTCCAAGTTGATATTGTTCTCAGACATTTTTCTCGCCTCCTGTTGCCTTTGCCGGGCTCTTAATCTCTTTGATGATTATCTCGCGATTTGCTCTCTTTTCTGCGAGCTTAGTACGGTCTTTAATTTCCCCGGCCAACTGACCGCAGGCCGCATCGATATCGTCACCGCGGACCTTTCTCACAGTAGTGACAATACCTGCGCCGTTCAGTCGGTCGGCAAAAGCTTTGACCTCTTCGGGCTTACTGCGCTCAAGACCGGATCCCGGGAAGGGATTAAAGGGGATCAAGTTGAACTTGCAGGGAATGTCCTGAACCAAAGTAATCAGTTCTTTGGCCTGTGCGAGTGAATCATTCACGCCGCCGATGAGAATGTATTCAAAGGTGATGAAATCTCTCGGGGCATGTTCCAAATAACGCTTGCAGGCCGCGAGCAGCTGCTCGAGCGGATGCTTGCGGTTGACCGGCATGATCTTGTCTCTAAGCTCATTGTTCGGAGCATGGAGACTTACTGCCAATGCGACCGGACACTGTTCGGCAAGCTTATCCATCTGCCTGACCAGGCCGGAAGTGGAGACGGTAACGCGGCGGCGGGATAAGCCGTAGGCGTTATCGTCGAGCATCAGTTTCAGGGACGGGATGACAGCGTCCAAATTCTGGAGCGGCTCACCCATGCCCATCATGACAACATTGGAAATTACTCTTTCGTTTTCATCGGTGATACCGAGATCTTTTCTTAAAGTGTGTTCGGCATGCCAAAGCTGACCAATAATTTCCGATGCTTTCAAATTACGGTTAAAGCCCTGCTTACCCGTCGAACAAAACAGACAGTTCATTGCGCAGCCGGCCTGAGAAGAGACACAAAGCGTGCCGCGGCCGTCCTGAGGAATATAAACCATCTCAACGGCGTTACCGCTGCCGACGTCAAGCAGCCATTTACGAGTTCCGTCAGCAGCTGTTTTATCCCGAATGATTTCGGGACCCCGAATCTCAGCAACCTTCTCGAGTTTGGCTCGGAAGGACTTGGCGAGATCCGTCATTTCAGAAAAATCGCGTGCTCCGCGGCGATGAATCCAACGCTCAAGCTGTTTCGCACGGAAAGGCTTCTCTCCGAGATCTTCACAAAACTTCTTCAGCCCCTCGGCATCAAATCCAAGGAGGTTCACTTTCTGAGGCAACTTTTCTTCTGTCATGATCGGGTGTTATCCCCGCTTGCGCGGGGATATTCTTTACATCGCTAACTAAACTACATGCGCGGTCGATTAACGGCCGGCGTAGATGTCCATCTGCGGGAAGAAGAAAGCGATTTCAACGGCAGCTGTTTCAGGGCTGTCGGAGCCGTGAACAGCGTTAGCGTCGATAGACTGAGCGAAGTCGGCTCTGATGGTGCCCTTGGCAGCCTTCTTCGGGTCGGTAGCGCCCATGAGTTCACGATTCTTCATGATGGCATTTTCACCTTCGAGAACCTGAATCTGAACGGGACCGGAAACCATGAAGTCAACCAGATCTTTGAAGAAGGGGCGTTCACGGTGAACAGCGTAGAAAGCTTCGGCTTCCTGGCGGGAAAGCCACTTCATTTTGGAAGCAACAATCTTGAGGTTGTTAGATTCAAAGCGGGAGTAAATCTGACCGATAACGTTTTTGGCAACTGCATCGGGTTTAATAATCGAAAGTGTGCGTTCAATAGCCATTTCAATCTCTTAAAAACGAAAAAAGTAAAAAATAGAAATGCAGAGGATTCCGCACTTCTTTTTGTCTAAAAGACAATCGGTTGATTTTATCATGCAGGGATTAAGGACTAAGGTTTTACGAGAGGCTGAAACGCCTGATTACTTAGTTTTCCGCTGTGCAAGGTTTCCTGCAACCGGTCAAGGTGCAGGCGTATTCGAAGGTTTGAAACGGTAGGTCAGGCCGAGCAGGATCAAGTTAATCACAGCTACCACGATGAACGTCTCCAAACCGGAAGAAACAAGTTCTGTGGCGCGATCCTGCCAGATCATTTTCGGAACTTCAATAAAAACTACGGCGGTAAATGCGACCGGAAGAATGATCGCGAAGCGAAGTGCTTTGAGGGTCACGAGTTTGCTTTCGACATAGAAGCTTCTGGCAAACCAAATCGAGGGAAGGATAAAAAGCAGATAGATCGCGACAGAAGCTTTGACAAATGTGTAGGCGTGGATCATCAGTCCTCCGTTTACCGAAGCGATATCGTGCACTACCCAAACCAAGAAAGCCAGCATGCCCGGTTCAAACAGCATGATTAAAGACAAAATCAGCACAGCAGAAACCGGAAGTCTCGGACGATGGATCTTTAACTGCCGCGCCAGCCATAATGAGCAAAACAGCATCACAGTTGTTGCAATCAGTGTGCGGACAGCCATAAGAAATTCCATGCGTTCACTCCTATTTCTTTTCCCGATCTTTCTTCGGCTGGTGACTAATGGGATAATTATCCGCTACCTGCGGACTCATTCTCAGGTAAGCAGTGATCACCATGAGCACTGCAATATAAGCACCCATCGTATATCCGGCAGGAATCGCCACCGTAAATCCGTGAGAGCCCAAGATAATGAGCGGCAGAATGCCGGCTGCCAACACAATAAAGAAAGCCGAGGACCACATGATTCTCAGTGCCCGAACCAGGCTTTCGCGGTTGTGACGGATGTAAAGCAGCCAAGAAGCAAAAATGCTTTGACCGATGGCAACCAAAATACAAATCATGGCGAGCGCCACATACAGCTGGTCCAGCGTGGCCATCTTATGAATGGTTCCGTAAAGCAGCGATATGCTCGGAGACTCGTAATTGGCGCTGGTAAAGCTCAGCCACAGAGAAGGAAGAACATCGCGAATCAGACTAATTGAAAGGAGCGGCAGTCCAATAAACAGGAAGACAATACAAAGCGCCAGCCCCCACGTCGAGATGCCCTGCCCTTTGGTTTTGACGACATAGGTCGGAAACCAGACACAAAAGCCCAATGCAAACAAAAAAGCAAACCAGTACTCAAATACTCCGCTTTCTTCCACTCTCTTTCTCCTTAGTTTTTATTTGTTTATTCGTTGCTGAATGTTTTTCCAGCGGCCTCAGAATACTTTACGTAAATACCCACGCCTAAGGCAAGTACCAGCGACAGGCATAAGAACGGTAGGTCTTCTTTGGCAAGATTTACTCCGAAAGATCCGAACAGCAGATACGGCGCAGCTGCCTGAGACACCAGATTTAAGAGGTAGCCGAGACCCGTGAAGAGCAGGACTAAATTTATCGTCCCGCGGGCGCGGCTTTCCACGATAAGGTAAGCCGCATACAAAAAAGAAATGATGGCCCCGGTCGACAGTCCCCAGCTCATCCAAGAAAGCGTCAGTACCGAACCCACCCCCCAGGCTGCAAAAGGCAGCATCGTGTTGTTGAGCTCGGCGTTATTCACGTACGTGAGCACGGGCAAAAGGATCATCAAAATAGAGGCAGAAAATGCCAGACCGAAACTTAAGTCCTTCTTGAAAAATTTTAGGGCGAAGGCCGGCACTAGAATGATGACCAGCAGCTCCGCCAAAATTTTTACAAACAGAATTACGATCTGAAAAACCAAAGACGTCATTTCCGTTAAATCTTCGGTTCCTCGGATCGAGCTTCCTGCTCAGCCTCTTCAGTCATTCCGCCGATTTCGATTTCATCGATTTCGTCGATTTTTTCCGGCTTGGGACCCGGTTCAAAAACGGCAATGCTTTCAACGTGCGCCGTATGCGGGAACATATTCATCACGCCGGCAGACAGCAGTTTCCAGCCGCCTTCCCTTACGAGCAGCGCAGCATCGCGGGCCAGCGTTGCCGGATTGCAGGAAACATAAACCAAACGAGCGGGACGCTTATCCGTGTCCGCGAGCGAGCGGCAAAGCGCCATAGCGCCTTCACGAGGCGGATCGATCAGAACACGATCCACGCCGCCAAGCTTGTTCCAGACGGCATCCCAATCGTCCAGCGTCCAGTCAAACAGGTTACGAGCCTCAAATTCAGTCTTGTCTGCGAGATTATTGTCTTTTGCACCTGCACGGGCACGATCAACCAGTTCGGTGCTTCCCTCGATACCGAGAACTTTTGCTGATCTTGTCGCCAGCGGCAGCGTAAAGTTGCCGAGACCGCAGAAGAAATCAATGACTTTGGACGAGGGTTCAAGATGCAGCAGACGAAGCGCTCTGGTGACCATCACTTCATTTAAGCGATGATTTACCTGAGTGAAGTCTGTCGGTCTGAAGACGACTTCCACACCGGTTTCTCGATGGTGCAGTTTCAGTCGAGTCGCATTTTCAGGGTTCATCGGATAAATGGAATCCGGGCCTTTCGGCTGATACCAAAAATCGACGCCGTAGTCTTTTTGGAACTGTCTGAGTTTTGCTTCATCATCAGCCGTCAGTTTTTCCAAGACACGAAGCACTAAAGCCAGCGCTTCATCTGTCACGGCCAATTCAATCTGAGGAAGCTTCTTGCGAAGCGATAAAGAGTTAATGAGTTCGCGCAGGGGAACCAAAAGATCGCTGACACGCTTGGGAAGAATTTCGCAGCTCTTCATGTCTGCGATAAAACTGGAACGCTTTTCATGGAAGCCCACGAGCACGGTTCCTTTTTTCGCGACTTCACGCACAGACAGACGGGCACGATGACGGTATCTCCATGCAGAGCCGTAGATCGGTGCCAGAACCTGTTCAGGGCGGACTCTGCCGATATGCCACAAGGCGTCCATCAAAACCTTTTGCTTCATGGCCACCTGAGCATGGGCCTCGAGATGTTGCATGGCGCAGCCTCCGCAGCTGCCGTCCTTGACGCCGAAGTGAGGGCACTTCGGCAAAACGCGAAGCGGGGATTCCTTATAAATTTCGGTTGTCAGTCCTAATTCAAAAGAAGGTTTGCTGCGGTAGACCTCGTATTCGACTTTCTCGCCGGGGAGCGCCCCCTCGATGAAAACGACTTTACCGTCACGGCGTGCGACACCGCGGCCTTCCTGATCCAGAGACTCAATAACGGCGACATACTTTGCCCGTTCTTTTTTAGCTCGTGCCATGAATTTTCCTAACTACTAACTTAGCGCTTTTGGAGCATTGTAAGAGGATCGATCGGTTTGCCGTTTTTACGTATTTCAAAATGGACACGGGGAGAAACATCCGTTGTTCCCATCACGGCAATCGCCTGGCCCTTACGAACTTGATCGCCCTGTTTTACCGAGATCGATTTCACCCGGCCATAGACAGAAACACAGCCGTCTTTATCGCGAATCATCACGACCTTACCGTAACCCTGGACCTGACCGTCAAAAAGCACCGTACCGTTCACAGCAGCGTGAACCTTTTCGCCTTCGGATCCAGCGATATCGATACCTTTATTCAAGCCGCCGAAATTCTGAATAATCTTTCCTGAAGCCGGCCAGCCGTAGGTGCCGTTTGCGCTGCCGACAGAGCTACTTGAAGAAGCGGTCTGGGTAGTACTTGCAGATGCGGCAGGAGCAGCGCTTGAAGAGGTCGAGGGCTTAGCAGAACTGCTCGAACTCGTCTGTGTCTTGGTGTTGGCTTCAACTCTGCGGATATTGGCGTCCGTTGAAGACGATACGGACAAGCGAAGTTTCTGACCGACCAATAGGTGGGACGGATTCGTCAAGTGGTTTTCGCGCGCAACCACGGCGGGATCGAGGCCGTAGCGGGAGGAAATCGCATACAGCGTGTCTCCGGACTTAACGGTATAGACGGATGCCGTCGCTGAACCGTCCGTTATCGGGGCATTGCCTCCGGTAAACGAACAGCCGGCTATCACCGAAGCAAACACCATCGGCCAAAGATACTTACTGCAATTCATAACTCCTCCATGAGCCTCTTTTATTTCTCTACCGAACAGATTTTAAGTAAAAACCGTCCTAATCGTCAGAACAAATCGAATTATTCTCAGGACTGAAAGCTGTTACACCACGTCCGAACGGTATCCAGCATCCCGTAATTCGTCATATCCACTTGAAGCGGCGTAACGCTGACGTAATTGTGCGATGTTGCCCAGAAATCGGTTCCCTGAGTGCTGTCACGCGCGTCACCGGCGGCGCCGAGCCAATAAATCGTCTCGCCTCGCGGATTAACCTGCTCAATCACGGATTGGGCGGCGTGACGACGACCGAGACGTGTCACGACTAACCCAGAGAGCTGGTCAATCGTTGTGTTGGGGATATTGACATTCAAAAGGAACGGCGCAGGAAGCGGACTTTTAATAAAGTTGTCCACAATGTACTCGGCCACCTCCGCGGCGGAATCCAAACAAGACCAGCCCGAATGCACCTGAGAAAAAGCAAAGGACGGGCAACCGAACAAGAATCCTTCCATAGCGGCAGCGACGGTTCCTGAATAAAGCACGTCGTCACCCATGTTCTGGCCGCAGTTGATGCCGCTTAAAACGATATCCGGTTTTTGAGGCAGCAAGCCGGTTAAAGCAATATGGACACAATCCGAAGGCGTACCGTTCACAAAGAAAACATTTTCCTGAACCTGACGAACGGAAAGCGGACGGTTAAGCGTTAAGGAGTTACTGGCCCCGCTGTGGTTTTGTTCGGGTGCAACCACTGTGACATTGCCGAATCGGCGGATACGACGGGCGAGTTCCTGAATACCGGGCGCTAAATAACCGTCATCGTTTGAAATCAAAATATTCATCGCTTTCCTCAGATAGCCGAAGTTTTCAGTCCTCAATTATCGCGATTTTCCGACTTCTTAGCCAATGCCGCGAGCGCAGACCGAGGACTATCAGAGGAAAGAATTTTTAGAGGCGCCCGAAAAAGCAAAAGCCGCAGGTATGCTAAATTTCTGCGGCTGTGCATCGATGTCGGCAATCGGCCGACGAAATTATTTGTCCTGCCGAATAGATTAGGCGGTAGCCTTAGACAGGGTCATTCCTGCGGAAACAGCAACGACTTTTTGCTTCTTCTCTTTTTTCTCAGACTTCTTAGCAAGGGAGATCAACTGAAGAGAAGCCCCAGCTAATAAAAGACGAGTTTTCATTGGAAGAGATTCAGGCATTTAGTCCTCAAAGGTTGTTATGAAATCACCTTCCAATTTAGTAATTCAATATGACAGCTTTATGACAAAAATGACATAAATCTCAAAATTTAGTGTTTATCCTTAGACACTTACCATGACGCGGTAACCTCTTCTTTCAAGTTTGTCGCGGATTTTACAAAGTGACTCTTTATCTGCCTTTTTTAAACCAGCCGCCGGTGTGTCGCGGTCAAGGGTGTAAATCATGACTTCCCGAGGCTTGATTTCTTCCAGCACATCAATCCACGGATCTACAAACTCGTCTGTCGTGTTATCCACGGACTGTCCTTCAAACTCACCTTTCATGAACATCGTCTGAATAATCGGACGAACCGTCATGTTTTTGAGTTTCTCGATGACATCTTTTACATCGTACTTGGCGTTCGGACGATCAATGCGCTTGATGTAGTCCGCGTTTATGGTATCGAGCTTCATAATCGGGTTGTCCACTTTTGCCAAAGCTTTAACAACCTTCTCGCGCGCAAGGAAGGTAGAGTTGCTTAAGACGCTGATTTTTGCGTTGGGAAAATAGCGATCTCTAAGCTCAATCGTGTCATCAATGATGAGGTCAAAATCAGGGTGAGACGTCGGTTCTCCGTTGCCGGCAAAAGTAAAGACATCGGGAACGACGCCTGTTTTCTGCAGATAAATAAGTTTCTTTTCCAGAGCTGTTCGAACTTCTTCCCGCGTAGGGAGCTTGCGTTTGGCGTCGTGGTCTTTATTAAAGCCGCATTCGCAGTACACGCAGTCAAAAGAGCAGACTTTGGCTTCAGCCGGCAAAAGATTGATCCCTAAAGAAGTACCTAAGCGTCTGGAATGAATCGGTCCGAAGATTGGTGAAGGAAAAAGAATACAAGCCATGCCGACCTCCTCCGTGAGAACCGCAAATAACAAAAAAGCTGCCACTTGGACAGCCTTTCGAGAATTCGTGGTCGGGGCGGCGGGATTCGAACTCGCGACCCCTTGCACCCCATGCAAGTGCGCTACCAGGCTGCGCTACGCCCCGACTCAAGAACCGTGATATTACACGATTTTTTTTAATTGTGCAAAAACTCTTCGATTTTTTCTAAGTTATAGACGACAGAATCAAATTCTTCCCAATCGATTTCCGGCTGAGAAAAGGTCCCGGCCCCTTCAAAACCAGGGAAAGAAGTCTCCGGAAGCTGTGGTGCAGATGCACCGGCTTTTGCTTCTCTGTCTTCTTTATTCAAAATTTCTCTTGCCGCATCAATACGATAGCCGTCTCCGTAGAGAAGCTCCCGTATTCTGCGGGCAATCAAAATATCTTTTGCGCGGTAAGCACGCTGGCTTCCGCGCTTCATCGGTCTGAGCTGAGAAAATTCTTTTTCCCAAAACCTCAGGACATAATCTTTTACACCACAAAGTGAGCTCGCTTCCCGAATCGGAAAATACCTTTTCGAAGGTATCGGCGGCAATTCAGGAAGCTTTTTCTTTCTAGGCATCCGCTATCAAGCCTTTTGGCGGAGGTTGTAATCGATAAAGTCCGTCAGTTTCTTGGAAGGATGGAAGTAGACATCCAAACGGGTCGGAGCGTCAAACCATTCCTTGGCCTCCGGATCAAAGAACATTTTGTAGGCTCTTCCGCAGATTTCAAACCTGCCGAGTGTCGTGAGTTTTACTTCCTCTCCGGTTGCCAAAACATCCGAAATGGTCTGGAAAAACTGAGTCACAAAAACTCGAGACATCTCGCGGCTGAAGCCGAGCTCTTCGAAGAGAACTTCTTCGAGCGTGCTGCGGTTCATTGTGTTCTTATCCCCAAGCAACTCTTTGACGAGTTCAAAATTGTCAGGACCAATGTTTGCCATGACTTCCCCTTAATCTCTCAAGACTGCACCCTCTTTAGCGAGGGCTTCTACCACAGCGGCGACGGCCTCATCAGCCTCTTCTTCAGAAAGCTGAGCATCCGGGCGCTGGAGCAACATGTTAAACGCAAGGCTCTTCTTCCCTACATTAGCACCATCCTGGGGTTTGTAAAGATCAAAGAGTTTGAAAGATGACAAACTCAGCAGGCGCGGATCCTTCTTCGCTGCCTTGCGAACGGCATCCATCAGCTTCTGAACCGGAACTGCATCGTCAATGAATACGGCGATGTCGCGGGACATCGGCTGGAACTTAGACAGACTGCGGTTGACCGGTACTCCGATATCAAGAAGCGCTTCTTCCTTGAGTTCAAAGACTATCGGAGAATGCGGCAGCTCATACTTATGAGCCAATTCCGGGTGAAGCTCACCGATAAATCCGATTTCTTCGCCGTCGAGATAAGCCGTGGCGGCGCGTCCCGGATGGAGTGCAGGATGGTTAGATTTTTCGAAGCGGAGATTGCGGCCCGGAAGCAGCATCTCTACTGCGCCCTTTAAGTCGAAGAAGTCAAAGTTTCTGGCCTTCTCTCCCCACTGAGCGGGACGGGCAGAACCGTATACCAGTGCGGCAAGATGTAGCGGCTGATACACGCCTTCAACGGCGGAGTCGGAACCCTTAACGGAAGGATCACGCCTGAAGATGCGGCCCAATTCAAACAAAGCGGCTCTGTCAGCCTTGCGATTGAGGTTGTACTTAAGGCGATCCACCAAACCTGAGATCAGCTGTGTTCTCATCACAGCCATTTGAGAAGCGATCGGATTCAAAACCTTGATCGGATCTTTCACTTCGGCAAAGTCTGCTTCAGCATCTTCACTGATGAAGGAATAGTTAATCAGTTCCTGGAAACCTAAACCAGCCATCTTCTTGCGAAGTTCATGACGGTCGAGTTTTGCTTCAGGACGTTCGAGCATAGCTACGCGAGCCAGCGGCGGAATTTCCGTCAGGTTCTGATAACCGTAAAGACGAGCAACTTCTTCGATCAGGTCTTCTTCAATCTCAATGTCAAAGCGATAGCTCGGCGCATCTACAACGAAGGTGTCTCCTTCTTTCTTGAAAGAGAAGCCTAAGCGAGTAAAGCACTCGGCCATTTTGTCGTCGGAGATATCTGCACCGATGACTTTCCTGCAGCGGTCAGCCCTCATGCGAACGGGTTCGCGAACGGGCAGCTCTTCGATTTCGTCGACAACCGGACCGACCTTGGTTTCAGAGGTACCGCAGATCTCGAGGATCAGGCGAGTGATGTATTCCATGTGATCCACATTGGACTGGAAATCCACACCGCGCTCGAAACGATAGGCAGCATCGGTCGAGAAGTTTAATTTTCTGCAGCGGCCCTGAATGGCTTTGGGCCACCAAAAGGCAGCTTCAATAAAGACATTCTTCGTCTCCAGCGAGACGGCGGCAAGATCGCCGCCCATGATGCCGGCGATGGCTTCAATGCCGTTGTTGTCGCTGATCACTCCGAAATACGGATCGATATCGACGGTCTGACCGTTGAGCAGTTCGCCCTTCTCGCCTTCTTTACCCCAGCGAACAGTCAGCGGACCGTCAAGCTTATCGAGGTCAAAAATATGAGTCGGACGGCCGAGCTCGAGCATGACGTAATTGGAAATGTCCACCAACGCAGAAATCGAACGTTGTCCAGAACGTTCCAGGCGGTCCTTCATCCACTGAGGCGTCGGAGCCTTCGCATTTACGCCGCAGACCACACGGCCGGCGAACCGTCCGCAAAGATCCGGGGCCTCATTGCGTACTTCGTGAACGCAGTCGCAGGTGGCCGGAACCGGAGAGAAATCCGGGAGGGAAAGCTCGGCACCGGTCAGCGCTCTCAAATCGCGGCCGACACCGATCACGCTTAAAGCGTCACCGCGGTTCGGAGTTGCTTTGACTTCAATCTTCTTGTCATCTAGACGTTCGTAGACGCGAATGTCTTCTCCGACAGGCGCATCTTCCGGAAGAATCCACAAACCGGAATGATCTTCGCTGATACCTAACTCTCGGCTGGAGCAGAGCATACCGTTGCTCTCGACACCGCGGAGTTTGGCTTTTTTAATCTTGAAATCGCCGGGGAGAACGGCGCCGATGGTGGCGCAGGGTACCTTGACGCCGGCCTTAACGTTCGGAGCACCGCAGACGATCTGTACGGGCTCGCCCTTGCCGATATCAACTGTACAAACATGCAGTTTGTCTGCATTCGGATGCTGATCACAGGTCAGTACCTGAGCAACGATCACTCCGGTGAAAGCCGGCGCAATCGGTTCGGCGCCTTCAACTTCCAGACCGCCCATGGTCAGGGTTTCGCACAGCTCATCGCTGCTGAGGGCAGGATTGATGTAATGGCGTAGCCACTCTTCTGAAAATAACATTTTTATCCTTTCGCCGATTAGTTGAACTGTTTGAGGAAGCGGAGGTCGCCTTCGAAGAAAAGACGAAGGTCATCGATTCCGTAGCGGAGCATGGTCAGTCTTTCAAGACCGGAACCGAAAGCAAAACCGATGTAGCGTTCCGGATCTAAACCGAAGTTTCTGACGACATTCGGATGGACCTCGCCAGAGCCGCTGATTTCCAGCCATTTTCCCTTTCTAGGACCGCTGGTGAACATCATGTCCACTTCAGCGCTCGGCTCGGTGAACGGGAAGTAGCTCGGACGGAAGCGAACGATGAGGTCGTCCGTTTCAAAGAAGCGCTTCAGGAAGTCAACATAGACGCCCTTCAAGTCGGCAAAACTGATGTTTTCGTCGATCCAAAGACCTTCGACCTGGTGGAACATCGGGGAATGCGTTGCATCGGAGTCCACGCGATAGGTTCTTCCCGGAGCGATGACCTTGATAGGCGGCTTGTGCTGACGGGCATAACGAACCTGCATCGGAGAGGTATGCGGTCTTAAAGGAAGCTGTTTGCCGGTTTCATCCTTCATGTCCACGTAGAACGTGTCCTGCATAGAGCGGGCCGGATGATTAGGCGGATTATTTAAAGCTGTAAAGGTGTACCAGTCGTTTTCAACTTCAGGGCCGTCGGCGACATCAAAGCCGATCGTTTTAAAGATTTCTTCGACGCGCATCCAAGTTCTCATGACCGGATGAATACCGCCGTTGCCGAACGTACGTCCGGGAAGCGTGATATCGACCGATTCAGAGGTCAATTTACGGTTGAGTTCTTCGCGGGCCAAAGCTTCACGTCGATTATTGAGCAGCGTTTCGACTTCACGTTTAGCTTTATTGATTTCGGCTCCGCGAACGCGTTTTTCTTCGATGGACAGTTTTGCCATCCCCTTCAGCAATGCTGTCAAAGAACCGTTTTTGCCGAGATAGACCGCTTTCGCGTCTTCAAGGGCTGCCGGCGTTGCGGCCTGATCAAAAGCCTCTTTGGCAGATTGAATGATTAGACTGAGATCTTCCATATTGGGTCAGTTGGATTTTTAGTAACCTGAAAAAACAAAAGCCTGGCATATCAAACCAGGCTTTTGTAGGTATTTTAGCAGTTTCAAAGCACTGAAAGTGGCTTGAAACCTGCGTGTCTGAAGCTAATTAAGCAAGGCTAGCCTTAGCTTTAGCAACAACAGCGGCGAAACCTTCTTTATCGAAGATAGCCATGTTGGACAGAACTTTACGGTCGAGTTCAATACCGGCTTTCTTGAGGCCGTTCATGAACTGGCTGTAGTTCATGCCGTTGGCACGAGCACCGGCGTTGATACGAGCAATCCACAGACGGCGGAATACGCGTTTCTTGTTGCGGCGATCGCGGTATGCGTACTGACCGGCACGCATAACTGCCTGCTTAGCGACACGATAAACATTATTGCGGCGAAGGGTAAAGCCCTTGGACAGCGCAAATACTTTCTTATGACGGGCACGAGCCGTTACACCACGTTTTACTCGGGGCATCTTATTCTCTCCTCTAAATTAAGCGTAAGGCATCATCGCGCGGATTTCTTTTTTATCCGACTCGCTGATGGTTAACATGCCGCGCAGGTGACGTTTGTTCTTCGTCGTGCGCTTGGTGAGAATATGACGCTTGGTAGCGTGTGCACGCTTGATGGAGCCGCCGGAGCGAACTTTAAAACGCTTGCTCGCAGCTTTTTTGGTTTTCATCTTGGGCATTTTGCCTAAGTTCCTTTTATTAGATGATTGCAGGCGCCCTCAGACACTGAGGATCTTGTTCAGCCTGGTTTCACTTATTTTCTGCCCGAAAGCAGGGTCGTAATAATACTCCAAAACAAATCATTAATTTGTAAGAATACTATTTCTTTTTCTTAGGAGCCAGAACCATAATCATCTGGCGACCTTCAAGTTTAGGAAAGGATTCGACCTGAGCAATATCAGCCAAATCTTCTTTCACTTTATTCAGGAGATCTGTACCAAATTCCTGGTGGGCCATTTCACGGCCTCTGTAGCGCAGTGTGACCTTTGCTTTATTACCGTCGGCTAAGAAACGAGTCAAAGCACGAAGTTTCGTGTCGTAGTCGTTCTTATCCGTCTGCGGACGGAACTTCACTTCCTTGACCTGAATGACTTTCTGCTTGGCCTTCTGTTCCTGTGCCTTCTTCTGCTCCTGATAGCGGAATTTACCGTAATCCATCAGACGGCAGACCGGAGGACGAGCATTCGGCGCGACCTCCACTAAGTCAACATCTGCCTCTTCGGCCATGGCTAAAGCCTGAGAGGTCCTGACGATACCGATCATCTCGCCGTCAAGACCCGTCAAGCGAACTTCAGGGACGCGGATCTCGCCATTGATCCGGTGTGTACGTTCTTGAGCTATTTTCGTCTCCAATTAGTTATTCAATTTCGTTCACGTTGCGGCGCGTTGCCACATCTTCCTGAACGAGCTTAATAAAGTCTTCCACGCTCATGGCGCCAAGATCCTTGCCGCCGCGAACTCGAACCGCGACTTTACCTTCTGCCTTTTCCTTAGCTCCGACAACGAGGATGTAAGGAAGCTTCTGCAGGCTAAGTTCGCGAATCTTATATGTAATTTTGCCGTTTCGCAAATCTGCTTCGGCACGAAGACCCGCCTTTTTGAGCATAGAAACCACTTCTTTGGCGTAATCAGCCTGGTCGTCGGTAATGTTGGCAACGGCGACCTGAACCGGAGCAAGCCACGGAGGAAGCTGACCGGCATAGTGTTCAAGCAGCATGCCGATGAAGCGTTCCAAGCTGCCGACGATTGCGCGGTGGAGCATCACCGGAGTGGCTCTGCCGTTGCTTTCGGTCACATATTCGGCACCGAGGCGAGCCGGCATCTGGAAGTCGACCTGGATCGTACCGCACTGCCAACCGCGGCCTAAGGAGTCGCGCAGATGGTATTCGATCTTCGGACCGTAGAAAGCGCCTTCACCCGGAAGAATATCGTACTTGATGCCCGAAGCATCCAATGCATCCATCAGAGCTTTTTCTGCTTTATCCCAAGTTGCGTCGTCACCGATACGTTTTTCCGGACGTGTTGCAATCTTGTAGGAAATATCGGTAAAGCCGTAGTCGGCGTAAACCTTCTGAACGAGCTTGGTGTAAGCGGTGCATTCGGAAAGAATCTGATCTTCTGTACAGAAGATGTGCCCATCGTCCTGAGTGAAACCGCGGACGCGCATCAAGCCGTGCAGAGAGCCGGACGGTTCATTTCTGTGGCAGGCACCGAATTCACCGTAGCGGATCGGCAGATCGCGGTAGGAGCGAACGGCGCTGTTGAAAATTTGAATGTGGCCCGGGCAGTTCATCGGTTTCAGAGCGTAGTAACGGTTTTCCGACTCTGTCGTGAACATGTTTTCTTTATACTTAGACCAGTGACCGGATTTTTCCCAGAGAGAACGGTCTAACAGCTGAGGAGCCTTAACCTCCTGATAGTCGTTGTCCTGGTAAACACGGCGCATGTACTGTTCAACCTGCTGCCAGAGTGCCCAGCCACGAGCGTGCCAAAAGATAAGACCCGGAGCTTCTTCCTGGAAATGGAAGAGATCGAGTTCCTTGCCGAGGCGGCGATGATCGCGCTTTTCTGCTTCTTCCAGTATATGGAGGTAAGCAGCCATATCGTCTTTCTTGGCCCAGGCGGTACCGTAAATTCTCTGCAGCATTTCATTCTTGCTGTCGCCTCTCCAGTAGGCACCGGCAAGTTTCATTAGCTTGTGAACTTTCAGACGGCCTGTGCTCGGGACGTGAGGTCCGCGGCAAAGGTCGACGTAGTCGCCCTGACGGTACAGAGAAATAGTTTCACCTGCGGGAATAGAACCGATGATTTCGGCCTTGTAGTGTTCGCCGATGGAGTTGAAGTATTTGACGGCCTCGTCGCGATCCATCTCTTCACGAACGATCGGAAGATCGCGTTTGACGATCTCGTCCATCTTCTTTTCGATGAGCGGCAGATCTTCGTTGGTCAGATGTTTCGGCAGAGAGAAGTCATAGTAGAAACCGTTTTCAATCACCGGCCCGATCGTGATCTGGGCTTCCGGATACAGTTCCTTGACTGCCTGAGCCATCAAGTGAGAGGTCGAATGACGAATGATCTCAAGGCCCTCAGGGTCTTTGTCAGTCACAATCGAAACCGTACTGTTTTCGGTAATCGGGTGAGACAGGTCCACGAGTTTGCCGTTAACTTTACCTGCCAAAGCAGCGCGAGCCAGGCCGGCGCCGATAGAGGCTGCAACGTCACCTACGGTAACCGGTGAATCGAATTCACGTTTGGAGCCGTCGGGCAGAGTTACTTCGATCATTAATCTTTCTCCAAAAATTCTTCAAATTATTCGATTGGTTCGAGCGCGGACGCAAAAAGGCCCAGCCGAACGTAAAAAGTAGATTTTACCGTCTAACCGGAGCCTAATGCTGAGTCGCGCCTTACTTTTTCAGCCTTTCAGAGGCTTAATACTTAGCTTTAAAACTTATTTCGTGGGTTTGTCCTTAAACGCTTTCCCGCTCAGGATGACGCCGAAAACCGACAGAACGGTAAGCCAAATACACTGACGGATAAACCAGTCGGTATTCACTGAGCCGATAACTTCGATCCAAAGGAGGAATTTAAGAATGATGTAGGTTGCCAAAATACCGGTAAAGGCACCTATGACACAAGCCAACACCACCCCGAGAAAATTAGGAACTCTCTTCCGAAAAAAGAGGCCGGACAGAATTCCGATGCAAAACGACAGGATCAGCGTCAAAAATGAAATTAGCACTTTCGCTCCTTATGCGATTTTCTTAATATGAATGTTGCAAGGATACCTATTCCAAATCTTCAATTACTGCAAAAAGGTCCGAAAATGGAACACTTCTCTCCCAAGATTGTCGAAGCTGTAGAAACAGTCAAAACCAGCCCTTCCGTACAACGTGCTTTCGACTATGTGAAAGACCATCTCGAAGAAACGATTCGTGATCAGAAAGAACTCGTACTGATCGAAGCGCCGACCGGTCACGAAAAAGCCAAAGCTGAACGCTACCTTTCTATGCTTCGTGAGGCCGGTCTGGATGATATCTACATGGACGAGCACTTTAACGTCATCGGCAAGCTGCAAGGAACCGGCAATACCGGCTGCAGTGTTTTACTCGAAGGCCATTTAGACACCGTATTTTCTTTCGGCGACGTCAAAGGGATTGAGACAGATGCCGAAGGACGTATCCACTGCCCCGGCATTTGCGACGACACCCGTGCTATCGCCGCCAACCTCGCTGTTCTGAGAGCTTTTAAAGCGGCAAATCTTCGACCCGTTCACGATATCTACTTCTGCGGTACGGTCTGCGAAGAAGGTCTCGGGGGCATGAAAGGCATGGCCTGGACACTTGACCAGCTCAAAGACAAAACCAATCTGCTGGCCACAATTTCCATTGACGGCGCGACGGCAGAAATTTTTTACGCCAACGCCACCGGCATGATCGACCTTGAGGTCACGATTGAAGGCCCGGGCGGTCACGCGTGGACAGCGTGCGAACGCGTCAGCGCCATCCATACCGCAGGCTTAGCCATCGCGGAAATCGCCAAGATCGTTCCGCCGAAAGATCCTAAGACAACTCTGACCGTCAGTTTGATCGAAGGCGGTCAGGCAATTCACGCCATCGCTCAGAAAGCAGTCTTCAAGATCAATGCTCGTTCAAATTCTCAGGCTGCACTGAATGAAATAGAAGAACAAATCTATCATGCCATCCGCCGCGGCGTTGAAATCGAACAAAAGAAAGAAGACGGCGAAGGAGAACTCAGTCTTTCGATCGAAAAGACGCTGGACGTCCCCGCAGGATCTCAGCCGGATGATGCCGCGATCATTCAGCTTGCCAAACTGGCCACTCAAGCCGTTGGCAGAAATTACAAATTCCTGCCGGGCGGCTGCACCAATACCAACATGTCTATCGAGCGCGGCATCCCTGCCGTGACACTCGGACGCGGCGGCGAAGAATACGGCACTCACACGCTTAAGGAGTGGTTCAATCCGAAAGGCGTCTATGCCTGCGAACAGAAGTCCATTCTGATGCTGTCCGTACTCGCCGGATTAGACGGTGTTATTGCACCTCTGGACAAAGCCTAAAGGAGCGCATGAAGTGTTTTCTATGATTTATTTGTGGCTGATCGGAGCCGTCGTATTAGCCGGCGCCGACATTCTTCTCGGCACGATCTACCTGCTCATTATTGCTGCAGCCGCATTGGCCGCCTTTATCTTTGCTTTGATCGGAGCGGGAATACTGTTTCAGCTGCTCGCGTTTGCCGTCTTTGCCATTGCCGGCTGCGTTTATCTGTCCTATCGGAAAAGGAAAAACTCCGTAAGCACGGATGCCGACCATTTGCAGCACATCAACGACGGACACTCCGTCGAAGTCAAGGAATGGAAAAAAAACGGCAAAGCTCGAGTTTTCTATCGCGGAACCGTCTGGGATGCCAAACCGGAAAAAGGTTCACCGATGGTTCCCGGCCTTTGGGAGATCGTCGGGATGAGCGGAAATACTTTAATTATCAAACTCAAACAGGAGAAATAATATGGAAGCAATCGGAGGGTTCGCCGTATTCATCATGGTGCTGGCAGTCTTTGCCGTCATCTTCATTGCCAAATCGGTTCGCGTCGTTCCACAGCAGGAAGCCTGGGTCGTCGAACGATTTGGAAAATTTCATACCGTGCTTCAGCCGGGTCTGAATTTCATCATTCCGATTATCGACCGCGTTGCCTATCGCCAGACGCTCAAAGAAATTCCAATGGATACATCGAGCCAAATCTGCATTACCAAAGACAACACTCAGCTGCAAGTGGACGGTGTCCTCTACTTCCAGGTCACCAATCCGGAACTTGCCAGCTACGGAACATCCGACTTCGTGATGGCCATTACACAACTTGCCCAGACTTCTCTCAGAAGCGTCATCGGCACGATGTCGCTCGATAAAACGTTCGAGGAACGCGAAGAGATCAACGCAAGAGTTGTTCAGGCGGTAGACGAAGCCGCTCAGACCTGGGGCGTGAAAGTCCTCCGTTATGAAATTAAGGATCTGACGCCGCCGAAAGAAATTCTGCGCGCGATGCAGCTGCAGATTACGGCAGAGCGCGAAAAACGCGCTGTCATTGCCACTTCGGAAGGCCAGAAGCAAAAAGAAATCAATATTGCAGAAGGCGAAAGAGCGGCCATGATCGCCCAATCCGAAGGCGAGAAACAAGCCGCGATTAACAAGGCGGAAGGTGAAGCCCGCGCGATTGAAGCCGTCGCCAAGGCTCAAGCTGAGGCCATTCGTGCCGTTGCACAGGCTATCAGCCAGCCGCAAGGCATGCAGGCCGTCAATCTGCAAGTCGCGGAAAAGTACGTGGAAGCTTTCGGAAAAATTGCTAAGGAAGGTAATACGCTGCTTCTTCCGGCCAATCTCGCCGACATGAGCTCGATGGTCGCTTCAGCGATGACGATCATCCGCGAGCAAAACGGTAAGCCGGCCGCCGCCCCGGCCATCCCCAAGGTCGAATAAGACGCCTATACGAAAATGCCCGGGAGCTTACGCTACCGGGCGAAATCTTGGTAGGCACAATTGGACTCGAACCAACGACCCCCACCATGTCAAGGTGATGCTCTAACCAGCTGAGCTACGTGCCTGAAGAAGGCGAAACTATACAGTCATTTTTTTAGTTGTGCAAGTCGAACGCAAGGCTGTTGCAAACTCTTACGTTCTTCTTGCTGAAAACACGCCTTTAACTTCGCGAATAGCGGCCAAAGTACGGTTCAAATCGTCCTTGCCGTGAATTTCGATCGTGAATGTCATATGCACGTCGCCCTTGACGCGAACCGTCTGCATCGCAGAAATACTCTGTTTTTCTCGAGAAAGGATTTCAGAGATATCTTTAAGCAAGCCCATACGGTCGGCTGCGATCACCAAAATCTGGACTGGGAAGACGGACGATTCATCCTGAGTCCAGGAGACTTCAATCAGACGATCCCTGCCCTCTTCGTCCAACGAACGAATGTTCGGGCAGTCGGCGCGGTGAACCGTTACGCCGCGTCCGCGTGTCACGAAACCGACGATCTCATCCGGGGGTACCGGATGGCAGCAGCGAGCCAGTTGAGTCAGCAGTGAGTCGACGCCTACCACCAGAATCTTGCCTTTCTCGTGCTCGGGGGTTTTCTTAGGCGCTGTCGGTTCCAGCTTTTCCTCTTCCTGCGGGTTCTTCTGCGGACGAGGCGCTAAAACGTTTTCGATCGCTTTCTGACCAAGTTCGTCTTTTCCGGCAGCCAAACACAGGTCATCAACGGTGTTGAAACCTAAACGCTTAGCCAAATCTTCGAGCTTGACAGCGGTTTTACCCAAGCGCGCCAAGTCCTTGTCGATTTTTTCTCGGCCTGCCGTAAGTGCCTGCTCCATTTCCTGAGCATTGAACCACTGACGGACCTTCGTGCGGGATCTCGGAGAAGCCGTAAAGCCTAAGTCCGGGTTTAACCAGTCTCGGCTCGGAGCACCGACTTTGGCCGCAATAATCTCAACTGTTTGGCCGCTCTGAAGTTTGGTATTCAGCGGAACCATCACACCGTCAACTTTGGCGCCGCGGCAGCGGTGGCCGAGTTCGGTATGCAGAAGGTAGGCGAAATCGATCGGCGTACTGCCGGCAGGAAGATCAAGGACTTTGCCCTGCGGCGTCAGAACGTAGATATGTTCGTCTTTAGCGGCTTCCGGCGTCGGAGCAGCCTGAACGTCACTCTTCCAAGCCAGCATCTGGCGCAGCCAAGCCACACGATCTTCTTCGTGTTCTCCGGCCTTGCGTTTGGAGCCTTCTTTGTAGCGCCAATGTGCGGCCACACCGAGTTCTGCGAACTCGTGCATCGCACGGGTTCGGATCTGGATCTCAAGCGGTCTTCCTCTGGAGCCCACAATCACGGTGTGCAAAGACTGATAACCGTTGGGTTTCGGTTTTGCAATGTAATCGTCGAATTCTTTAGAGAGAACTTCGAAAGATTCCTGAATCAGCGAAAGCGTCTCATAACATTTTTCGACCGAATCCACGATGATGCGGATCGCTCGCACGTCGAAGAGCTGTTCGAACTTCAGGTTCTTCTTGCACATCTTCTTCCAGATGGAATAGATGTGTTTCGGACGTCCGGAAACCGAAGCCTGAATACCTCGAGAAGCCAGCAATGTCTGAATTCTGCGCACGGCTTCCTGAATAGAAGCAACACGTTCTTCACGGGTTTCTTCAAGGTTATTGGCAATCGTGTGGAAAACTTCAGGTTCGGTAAAGCGCAGAGACAGATCTTCGAGCTCCCATTTCATCTGCCAAATACCTAAGCGGTTGGCAAGCGGAGCGTAAAGCGCCAAAGTCTCGGCACCGTATTCTTTTGCACCCGGAGCTTTGGTTGCTGCGAAGTAACGTAGCGTCTGAAGACGCGAAGCCAAACGCAGCAGTACCACGCGAAGGTCGGTACACAGAGCAAGCAGCAGACGGCGTACGGCGTCAGGCTGCTGACTGATGCGAGCCTCTCCCTCACGGGAGCGGGCTTTTTCGCTCACGTCAATAACGACTTTAAGATTTGCGACGAGTTCGCAGACTTGTCTGCCGAAGTGCTTGGTCAGCCATTCCTTCGGATTTTTGAGCTGGTTCCAAACACAAAAAAGATAAGCTGCAGCCAGGAGGTCATCGTCATCGCGAATGCCGCGAAGGATATCCACGACGCCCTCGGCATGAGCCATTACGGACTCGCCTGTGAAAAGTTTCTGACCCTCGTAAAGAGGCTCAATGATACGACGGACATCAGCCAAATTAAGAGTCGGAGCAGATTCTTCCATTCTTTTACCACTAAACAAAAGAAGGCAGTCCTGATACAGAAACCACCTTCTACAAAAGGATGCGTAATTTTACCGAATCTGTCTGATTTGTCTAAATTTCGGCGCGTTAATCCACTACAACTGCGACTGTTGAAATCTGTACTTTCCAAGACGGATCGGGAAGTGCAGACTCGAGGACGGATCGGGCCGGGGGATTGGTTTTGCTCACCCATTCTTCCCAAGCCTGATTCATCTCGGAAAAGTAGCCCATATTCGACAGGTAGACAGTGCAGCGAAGAATATGTTCTTTGTCCGACCCGGCTTTGGCCAACAGGTCGTCAATGGTTTTGAGAACTTCTGCGGTCTGTACTTTCGGATCTCGGTTACGGGCTAAATCCACTTGTCCGGAGATATAGACCACTCCGTCGCAGACCACCGCTTCACTGAAGCGGCGTCCGGGCTCGATACGTTTAATCTCGGGCATATTGGTTTCCTTCTCTTAGTTCTTGAAGCTGTGAATCGGGGCCGGGATGCGTCCGCCGCGGTTGATGAAGCCAGCCGCCGAACCCTTTTGAACGGCCATAATATCGGCGCCGCCGAGCAGACCGCCGAATTCGGCACGTTCACCGACGGTCTTGCCGGGAACAGGAATCAAACGGACAGCCGTGGTCTTGGCATTGATCATACCGATGGCGCTTTCATCGGCAATGATGGCGGAGATTACGTCAGCCGGTGTGTCGCCCGGGATCGCGATCATATCGAGGCCGACAGAGCAAACGCAGGTCATGGCTTCGAGTTTTTCGAGTGTCAGGAGGCCTTTAGCGGCGGCATCGGCAATGGCCGCATCTTCACTCACGGGAATGAAGGCGCCGGAGAGTCCGCCGACGGAAGAGGAAGCAAAGACACCGCCCTTCTTCACGGCATCGTTCAGCATGGCGAGCACAGCAGTAGAGCCCGGAGCTCCGATAGAGGACAAACCGACGCTCTGGAAGATTTCACCGACAGAGTCGCCGACCTCAGGTGTCGGGGCCAGAGACAGGTCAGCCACACCGAAAGGCAGATTCATTTTTTCGGCAACTTCGGTGCCGATCAGCTGACCGACCTTCGTTACCTTAAAGGCAGTGGTCTTAATGATTTCAGCAATTTCTGTGATTGAGACCTGCTCGCCTCTTCTGCGAACGGCGCGGTCAATTGCTTTTTTCACAACGCCCGGACCGGAAACACCGACGCTGATCACGGCATCGGCTTCGCCGACGCCCAGATAACCGCCGGCCATGAAAGGCACATCTTCCGGGATATTGCAGAAGACAACCAGCTTGCAGCAGCCGAGACCGTCGCGATCAGCAGTTGCGGCAGCAACATCCAGCACTCTGTGGCCCATCAGCTTCACTGCATCCATATTGATGCCGGTGCGGGTGCGCCCGACGTTGATGGAAGAGCAAACGTGATTGGTTGTTGCCAAAGCTTCGGGCAGCGCGTCAATCAGGTTTCTTTCTCCCGGAGTAATGCCTTTTTCGACCAAGGCACCGAAGCCGCCTAAGAAGTCAACGCCGGCGTCGGTGGCGCAGTCATCTAAAAGTTTGCAGACTTTGACCATCTGATCGCGGCTGTATCCGGCACAGACGGTTCCGATGGGAGAGACCGTAATACGTTTATTAACAACGGGAATACCATAGCGGTCGCCGACTTCGTTGCAGATGGCAACGAGGTTCTTAGCATGGCGATTAATTTTGGAGCGGACGCGATAAGCGAAAGTGTCGAAGTTATCGCTTGCGCAATCGAATAAGTTCAAGCCCAGGGTCACGGTACGAACATCCAAATGTTCGCTTCTGAGCATATCCAGCGTGGAGATGACCTCGCGTTCTGTAAGCATTTGATTTATTCCTTTTTGAATTAAGCGATAGACACACGATGAACCGCTTCAAAAATTCTGCGGTGCTGCATGCTCATGGAAAGATGACGGTCGTGGGCGATATCGGAAAGTGTTCTGCTCAGAGCCTTTCTGTCCACTTCGGGAGGAACCGTGACTTCAAACACCAGAAGAACACGCGGCTGCGGCAGAGGGTTGCCGGCATCGTCCAGTTTTACTTCAATTGTTCTGAAACTGTCGATGTTGATGCGGCCTTCATAAAACACTCTGGTAAACGCCGTCAGAATATCCCTGCTGTCGGTACCGTCCACAGTCAGAACGAACGGTTCGCCTTGGGTAACGGTAGCTTCGCCCGGAACGTAATCGCGGACGAGGACGGACATATCGAAGCCTTTGCCCTTCAGTGCTTCTTTAATAATCTTTGCGACTTCGTCGTCGCCAACACTCTCCGGCTTATCCACGATCATGATGGCGGAGTATTCATTTCTCACCGTCGTTTGATCCATATCGATGATGGAACAGCCGAGTTTGTTTAGAGTATCGGAGGTTGTGTAAACAACACCGAAGCTGTCGGGACCGGTGACAGCCACTAAAATTCGCTTCACGTTAATTTCCTAAAAGAATGAGTTTTGCCACAGACTCGGATGTCATTTCCGATCTTGGCGATTTATAAGGACAAATTCTCCCAACTCGGCGACCGTAATCGTCGAGACAGTCTTTATATTAGCCAAGCAAAAGCCCTCTTTTAGGAAACAAAATGACTTTTTTCGTCTCAGGAGGCGGAAATTAACACTCCGAATTTCGGGATCGCTTTGAGTGTGTTTTGAATGCTCTGTTCCGAGATTTCTTCTATCGTCGTATTTCTTAATTCCGCAGCAACTGCGCCGTAACAGGCCGTGTCCGCAAGGGCGCTTTCGGGGTTCTCTTTGTTTTCTTCGCGCACCCAGCTCGGCGGCATATCCGGACAATCCGTCTCAAGTACCCAGGCGTCATCCGGGAGTTCAGACAAGATTTTGCGGATGCGCTTAGAGCCGTCATAGGACACCGCTCCGCCGTAGCCCAGCTTAAAACCGTTCTGCAGAAAAGCCTGTGCCTGGGCCATACTGCCGTTAAACGCATGAATGATGCCGAGCTGCGGGGGCAGACGGCGAATGTATTTAAGCACGATATCCATCGCTTCACGGCCGTGAAGACTCAGGGGGAGACCATATTTGCGGGCAAGTTTTAACTGCGTGGAAAACACTTCTTCCTGAACGTCATGCGGAACGCTGCAGGCTGCAGAGAAATCCAGACCGCACTCGCCTACCGCTGCCAGACGAGGATCTTCTCTGTGCTCTTTCAGAAAGGCTTCCAACGCTGTCAGATCTTCTTTCCAGGAGTATCCGATGTAAAGCGGATGAATGCCGCAGGCGTAGGCTTGATCATGTTCATAGGCACAGCGCCGAGCCTCTTCCAGATTACTGACACCGCCAGCACACACCAAAGAAGAGACGACGCCGACTTTGCGGGCCTCCGAAACTTCTTTTTTCTGCTGTTCTTCGGGAAGAACAAATAAGTGGTTATGGGTGTCAATCCAACGAAGCATTTAGTTTTCCTCAGGCAAGATGCATCCGTTCTTTAAACGCACGACACGATCGCATCGCGCGGCAATATCCGGATCATGCGTCACAATGACCAAGGCAAGGCCCTGAGAGGACGACAATTTGAGCAGATAGTCGATAACGACTTCGGCCGTCTCACCGTCCAGGTTGCCGGTGGGCTCGTCGGCCAAAAGACACAGCGGAGAGCCGCTCACGGCTCGGGCAATGGCGACACGCTGGCGTTCGCCGCCGGAAAGCTGACTCGGCAGATGATCCACGCGGTCGGCAAGACCCATGGCTTTGAGCAGGCTTTCCGCTCTTTTTTGCGCGACGGAAGCTTTTTCACGGCGGATTTTGAGCGGCATCGCCACGTTTTCCATGGCCGTAAATTCCGGCAGCAGATGGTGGAACTGATACACAAAGCCGAGTTTGCGGTTGCGCAGCTCGGTTAAGCGCTGCTCGGAGAGTTCGGCGATGTTTTCTCCGCCGATTTCGATCAAACCTTTATCAAAACGGTCCAGACCGCCGATGCACTGCAGGAGCGTTGTTTTACCAGAGCCGGATGTGCCCACGATTGCCACCGACTCGCCCTCGTGAACTTCCAGATTGACGTCTTTCAAAACATGCAAAAGTCGGCCGCCCTCTTTATAGCTTTTCTGCAGGCCGACAGCCTTTAATACGACGTTGTTATTCATATCTCAGTGCCTCAGCCGGTTGAATGTTTGCCGCTCTCCAGCTCGGATAGACAGTGGCCGCAAGAGCCAGCAAGAAAGAAAAGACGGCGATCGGGATCACATCGGATGCCCTCGGATCACTCGGCATTGCCGAGATAAAGTAGATTTCTTTGGGCAGGAACTGAACGCCGAACAGCTGTTCGATCGCGCCTACGATGGAGCCCACATTGCAGGCAATGAGAAGCCCCACGCCGACACCGATCAGCACGCCGGCGGTTCCGATGAAGGCGCCCTGAACCATAAAGATGCGCATGATCGAACCGCGCGTTGCGCCTTGGGTTCGAAGGATTGCGATGTCGCTGCGTTTGGAGTTGACGGTCATCACTAATGAAGAGACTAGACCAAACGCGCCTACTAAAACGATCAGGAACAAAATGATGCCCATCATGCGTTTTTCGACTTGAACGGCCGCAAACCAAGTCCGATTCTGACGAGACCAATCGGTTGCCAAAAGACCCGGCGGCATTTGATTATTGAGTTCAGCGGCGACTCTCGGTGCATCCTGCATGTTGGAGAGCTTCAGTCGAATGCCTCCGGGTGTTTGAGTACGCATGAGTTTTTCGGCGTCCGTGAGATTGATGAAGCTTATTGCACTGTCAAACTCGTAGTGGCCGGAATTAAAGACGCCTGCGACCGTGAACTGGCGCATGCGAGGCATGGTTCCGGCCGGCGTGAACTGTCCCTGAGGCACCATCACGTTGACCTTTTCTCCGGGGATCACGCCGAGCATTCTGGCTAAGTCCGTGCCGAGAATGATCTTGAATTCACCGGGTTTTAAATCAGAGAGGCGCCCGATCTTCATATTTTTTGCGACATCGCTGACCTGAGATTCCGTCTCAGGATCAATGCCGTTGAGCTGGACACCGCGCACGTTGGTGCCGCTCGTGAGCAGTCCCTGCCCCCTTAAGAAAGGCGCTGCGCCGATGATCTCCGGCTGCTGCTTCTTCAGTTCTGCGGCAGTCTTCTGCCAGTCCGGAATCGGAGCTCCGATCGAAAGCACTTCGGCATGCGAAAGCACGGAGAGCATCTTGTCTCGAACTTCTTTCTGGAAACCGTTCATCACGGATAAGACTATGATGAGGGCCATGACGCCCAAGGCTATGGAAGCCATCGACATGGCTGATATGAACGATACGAATCCGTCGCTGCGTCCTTTGCGGCGCGACAGTGTATATCGCAGACCGATCATCCACTCGAAGGGCAGACCCGATAAAGGTTTATTTTTCACAAATTTTATCCAACTAAACGTTCAGGCTATTCTAGCTGTGAGATCAAACAATTAGAATTTAAGGCTATGCCCGCATGTATATTTTTATTGCCCAATTCACTGCCTTCTCCTAATGAAATTAAAGCGTTAGGAAAGGACGCCTATCCGCCCGTTTTGCGGAATTTCCTTGAAGGTTTCGGAGAACCGAAGGTCGCCACGATTTTTGAAAACCCGGCGCTCAGCGGTTTTGCTTCGATGCAGTGGGTATGGATGCTTCTGACTCAGCGCGAAAATCTTGCCCCGTCCGCTCCCTATCTTTGGAAAGGTCTTGGAGGTCCGAAAGTCCATCAGGAATTTTGGGCTTTAAACGGCTACCGCAAAGAAAACGGCGTGCTTAAAAGCGCCGGTGATGTCTTTGATATCGATGAAGAGTGCGACCTCAGAGACCTTTTGAATCCGATTGCTCGTCAGTTTAATTTTGAAGTGCAGGTTTTGGACGGACGCTTTTTCCTCGCGCGCAAAAAAGCATGGCAGGTTCTGATTACTCCGTGGCTTGCTCAGGAAGACAAACCGGCAGCACAGCCGGGTGGTCCCGAAGCCGCTGAATGGACTGAAATCACTCGAGTCATCGAAGAAAGTCTTGCAAAAAGCGTTTTCAATGAATACAGAGCAAAAGCCGGACGGCCTCCGGTTGAAGGTTTCTGGATCAACGGCGGAGCTTTTGAGGAGCAGCTTCTTCCCTACACTCAGATTCGCTGTGCTCTGACAAGCGATCCCACGATTCGCGGGATCTCTGAGGCGGCGGGCATTGCGCGGGCCTACATTAAATCTTCGACGGCTGTTTGGCCCGACTGTCCTGAAGGCGACCGTCTCTGCATCCTGGATGACTTTAACGATCCATCCGTCAAAACGGATCCTGCGCGCTGGAGTGCCGCATGGATACGCGCCGTTAAGCGCATGGAGCACCTGACCGCCACGGCAAAAGGATTTGAAAAATATCATCCCCGCCTGGTCGCCTCCGATGGTCTGCGCGTCAGCGTCATTGAAAAACTTCAGGAACAAAAATCTTCTTTTGCCTTTTGGAAGAGCCCAAAAAATTACACAGAAGCATGGCTGAACTCCGGCCGCTAAAGAACACTAAAAAGTTATGACCAAAATAACGATTCGCCGATTTGACCGAAATGTCGTTCAGGCGCTCACCAACCGCGGCTTTCCCGAACCTCTGGCCCGCGCTTTAGCGGCCAGACACGTCACCAGCCCGTCCGACTTTGATTACGAATTCAAGGAAATGCTTTCTCCGTGGGACCTTAAAAACTGCAGAGAAGCCGGAGAAGCGATTGCCGATGCCATCTGGAAGCAGAAAAAGATCGTAATCATTGGGGACTACGACTGTGACGGCGCGACTGCTGTTTCCGTCGGTATTCTGGGACTGCAGGCGCTCGGCGCCTTCAATGTCTCTTATTTAATCCCGGACCGCGACAAGGACGGCTACGGCCTGTCTCCTCAGCTTGTCGATCGAGCAGCCGCTGCCGGCGCCGAACTCATCATTACCGTAGACAACGGAATTTCTTCGGTGGCTGCGGTTGAACATGCTAAAACCCTCGGAATCGAGGCCGTCGTTACCGACCACCACCTGCCCGGCGATGAAATCCCCGACACCCTCGTCGTCAATCCGAATCAGCGCGGAGATACCTTCCCGAGCAAATCTTTGGCGGGTGTGGGCGTCATCTTTTACGTGTTAATCGCCGTGCGCTCCGCACTCCGCGCCAAAGGCGCTTACCCGAACGGAAAACAGCCTAATCTTCAGCATCTCATTGATTTGGTGGCCTTGGGTACGGTTGCCGACGTTGTCCCGTTAGACCGCAACAACCGAATCCTCGTTTCCAAAGGCTTGGACAGCATTCGCGCCGGCAAAATGCAGCCCGGCGTGAGCGCCCTGCTCTCCGTAGCAGGCAAGAATGCGCATCGCATCAGTGCCAATGACTTGGGCTACATCCTCGGGCCCCGCATCAACGCCGCAGGTCGTTTGGACAGCATCAACAAGGGTGTTGAGTGTCTGACAAGCTACGACTACAACACGGCGCTCTTTTACGCAAAAGAACTCGACCAAATCAATGCCGAGCGCCGCAACCGCGAAGTATCCATGCAGTCCGACGCTATTCTGTCCCTACAGACGATTTCCGTCGATGACAGCAATTCCATCGTTCTTAAGGGTGACGACTGGCACGCCGGCATCATCGGTTTAGTAGCCTCCCGCATCAAAGAACAAACTTATCGCCCGGTCATTGCGTTTGCTCCGTCGGAAGAAAACGGCGAGCATGTGCTTAAAGGCTCGGGGCGCTCTATTCCCGGCATTCATCTGCGCGATGCATTGGATCGTGTCAGCAAACTGAGTCCGGGGCTGATCCTGAAATTCGGCGGTCACGCGATGGCTGCAGGTCTTACGATCCGTAAGGATGCATTTGATGAATTCAAGGAGCTCTTTGCCCGCGCTGTCAAAGAACTTTCCGATCCGGAAATGTTCGAGCGCAACATCGTCACAGACGGCGAGCTCAGAGCTTCCGACTTCAACATTGAACTCGTTGAAGCCATCCGCAAGCACGTCTGGGGTCAGGCTTTCCCGGAACCGCTCTTTGCCAATCAGTTCAAGGTACTTTCTCAGAGAGTCTTGAAAGATCAGCATCTGAAGCTCTCTCTTGAAGTCGACGGCAGAGAGATTCAGGCCATTTGGTTCCGCCACAAACGCGAACTGCCTCCGACCGTGCGTTTAGCTTACAAGCTCGACATCAATGACTTCCGAGGACGTCAGTCGGTGCAGCTCATCATCGAAGGTATGGAAGACGAGTTTGAGGACTGGACGGCCTAGCGGTTTTCTGTCGTGCAAACAAACTTACACAATTGACAAAAAACGGACCCATTTCCGCCCGATCAACGAGTTAAGGATTGGGTCCGCTCTTATATAATTAAGGGTTCTTTTTAATATCAACGCGTTAAGAAATGGAAGTTGAACGTTTAAACCTAATCGGCACCACCGCCGAGGACCTTCAAGCTCGCACTGAAGAGCTGCGGAGGTATCTTTGACTACGACCAGAAAGAGCGTCGTTTAGAAGAAGTTAATCAAGCGCTCGAGGACCCGAGCATCTGGTCTGATCAAGAGCGAGCTCAGCAGCTGAGCAAAGAAAAGAAACGTCTCGAAGACGTTGTCCTTACCATCAAACACCTAACTACCGGCCTTTCCGATGCTTTGGAATTATTTGAAATGGCCAAAGAAGAGGACGATGACGCCTCTCTGGAAGCGGTAGAAGCCGATATCAACAACCTCAAGAAAGAGGTCGAACATCTCGAATTCCAGCGCATGTTCAATCAGGAACATGACGAAGCCAACTGCTTCCTGGAAATTCAGGCCGGCGCCGGCGGAACCGAAGCGCAGGACTGGGCGAGCATGCTTGAGCGCATGTATATCAAGTTTGCGGAACGCCAAAGCTTTAAGCCCGAGATTGTTGAAGAAACCGAAGGAGATGTGGCCGGCATTAAAGGCTGCACGATCAAAATCACAGGCGACTATGCCTACGGCTGGCTCAGAACCGAAACCGGTATTCACCGCTTAGTTCGCAAGAGCCCGTTCGACTCCAACGCACGCCGTCATACTTCTTTTGCTTCTGTGTTCGTCGTTCCCGAAGTCGACGATTCTTTCGAAATCGAAGTCAATCCGGCCGATCTGCGCATTGACACGTTCCGCGCCTCCGGCGCCGGCGGTCAGCACATTCAGAAGACCGACTCCGCCGTCCGTATCACGCATATTCCGACCGGCATAGTCGCTGTCAGCCAGACCAGCCGAAGCCAGCATCAGAACAAGGAAGAGGCCATGACGATTTTGAAGAGCCGTCTTTATGAAGCCGAGCTCCGCAAACGCCAGGCTACCCAGCAGGCATTGGAAGACAACAAGAGCGATATTTCCTGGGGTCACCAGATCCGTTCTTACGTGTTGGATCAGTCCCGCGTCAAAGACCTGCGTACCAATGTCGAAACCGGCAACACGACTGCCGTTTTAGACGGTGCTTTGGAATCCTTTATCGAGGCCAGCCTCAAGCAAGGAGTTTGAGCGTGAAGACTCTCACCATTATTACCGGCGCCTCTAAAGGGCTCGGCTTTGAATTAACCCGTCAGTCGCTTAAGGCCGGCGACACCGTCGTGACGATGGAACGCCGTCCTTCCAAGGCTTTGGTGGAAGAAGCCGATAAGATCGGCTGCAATTTCATCCAGTTTACGGCTGACCTGCTTGACCGTAAAGGCGCCGTCGAGCTTTTGATGTGGCTGCTTTCCGATAAGGAATACGCCGAACATGACCGTCTGATTCTGATCAACAACGCCGGCGTGCTGGGTCCTGTCGGTCCGATCGAAAACGCTTCCCCGCAGGTTGCCGTTGACTGCATTCGCGTTAACTTTGAAATCCCAGTGCTTCTGACTCAGGCTTTCCTGAATGAAACGCGCAGCTGGAAAGGCGAGCGCCGCGTCATGAATATCTCTTCCGGCGCCGGCCGCAAGTCCGTTCCGGGCTGGGCCATGTACTGTTCAACCAAAGCAGCGCTTGACCGCTTTACCGCCGTCACAGCTGAAGATCAGCTTGGCAAACCCAATCCCGCACGCCTTAGCGCCGTCGCTCCGGGCGTTGTGAACACTGGCATGCAGGGCAGCATCCGTGCTTCGTCTAAGGAAGATTTTCCGAACGTTGACCGGTTTATCGACTTAGAGAAAGACGGAAAACTTCAGAGCCCCGAAGACACTGCCAAACGACTTTTAAATTACCTCAACAGCGACGAGTTCGGCAAAGAGCCCATCTCGGATATTCGCAATATTTCTGTTGGAGACTAAAGTGGAAAACCAGAAAGAAACCGTCAAAAAAGAAGACGTTCTTGAGACTGAGAACCATATCATTGCCGAACGTTTAGCCAAACTCGACAAACTCAGAGCCGAAGGCGTTGCTTATCCGAATGATTTCGTTCAGAAAGACCGCATTGAAGAAGTGCGCGCTGCCAACGGCAGCAAAACTCCGGAAGAGCTTGAAGCTGCTCCGGTCGAAGTCACTGTCGCCGGCCGCGTCATGCTCAAGCGCGTCATGGGCAAAGCCAGCTTCCTGACCGTTAAAGACGGTACCGATCACATCCAGTTCTTCATCACCAAGGCTGAAGTCGGCGATGAAACTTACGACTTCTTCAAGAAGATGGTTGATATCGGAGATATCGTCGGCGCTACAGGCACACTGTTCTTCACCAAGACCGGCGAGCTTTCCGTCCGCGTTAAGAACTTCCGTCTGCTGACCAAGAACATTCGTCCGCTCCCCGACAAATTCCACGGTCTCTCCGATCCGGAAACCCGTTATCGTCAGCGCTATGTTGACCTGATCATGAACGAAAGCACACGTCGCACCTTCATGATCCGTTCCAAGGCCATCGCCGAAACCCGTAAATTCATGATGGAACATCACTTCATGGAAGTGGAAACTCCGATGCTCCATCCGATCCCCGGCGGTGCGAACGCTAAGCCGTTCATCACACACCACAATGCGCTCGACATGGATATGTATCTGCGTATTGCTCCGGAACTTTATCTGAAGCGCTTAGTGGTCGGCGGCTTTGAACGCGTTTTTGAACTCAACCGCTCCTTCCGCAACGAAGGCGTTGACGTTCGCCACAACCCTGAATTCACAATGATGGAGTTCTATGCAGCCTACAAGGAATACCACTGGCTCATGGACTACACCGAAAAACTTCTGCGCACCGTCGCTGAAAAGACTATCGGTACCGCTGTCATTCAGTATCAGGGTCATACCATCGACCTCACAAAACCGTTTGATCGCCTGACTGCTAAGGAAGCCGTTCTGAAGTACGCTCCTCAGTACACCCCTGAGCAGCTCGAAGACAAGGACTTCATGCAGGAAGAACTCAAGCGCCTGGGTGAACCTGCTAAGGCTGACGCCGGCGTCGGCGCTTTGCAGATGGCCATATTTGAAGCCGTTGCTGAATCCAAACTCATTCAGCCGACTTACATCATTGACTACCCGGTTGAAATTTCTCCGCTGGCTCGCGCCTCCGACAAGGTTCCCGGCATCACCGAGCGTTTCGAACTCTTCATGGCCGGTCGCGAAACCGCCAACGGCTTCTCCGAGCTGAACGACCCGCAGGATCAGGCTGCTCGCTTCATGGCTCAGGCAAAACTGAAAGCCAGCGGCGATGATGAAGCCATGTACTACGACGCCGACTACGTCCGCGCACTGGAATACGGTCTGCCTCCGACAGGCGGCTGCGGCGTGGGCTTAGACCGCTTTGTCATGCTGCTTACCGACTCTCCGAGCATCCGTGACGTTCTGCTCTTCCCGCATATGCGTCCTGAGGCCTAAGAATCATGAGCGAAAGGAAGCTGAAAATCGCCGCTCTGTTAAAAGAGCTTTACGACATGGCCGAAGTTCCCGTGCCCTCCTCTCGTATTCCGTTTTACTTTAACGACGTACGAGCCGGGCACATTGAACGAACTGATGCCGAGTTTTTAGCGAGTACCTTTCGCTTCTGTGACGTCCGTCCGGATGCTTTCGTATTTACCGCGGAAGACTCCGGACAGGCTTCGCGCCGTCTGGCAGCGATTTCGCACCTTTATAAAGGCACGGACAAAGTCTTTGCCTGGCGAGATGAACTGCTTTCCGTTACTGCTTCGGATGACATTGCCTGCGAGTCGCCTTTGACTGTTATTGAGCGTGCAATGTGCCGTCCCTTCGCCTTTAACACCTTTGCCGTTCACTTGAATCCGTTCACGCGTGACGGCAGGATGTGGGTGGCTCAGCGTTCTTTCAAGAAAGCGATCGGCCCTGGTTATTGGGATAACTGTGCTGCGGGTCTAGTCGGAGCAGGCGAGCCTTTCGGGCTTGCTATGGAACGCGAAGCATTTGAAGAAGCCGGTGTGACACCGGGTTCCCTTGAAATCTCTTTTAGCGCGCGCAATATCATTTCGCGTCCCGTTCATGAAGGCTGGATGCGAGAAATCGCTTACATCTGCAATGCTTATGTTGAAGACTCTTTCCATCCTCACAACATGGACGGCGAGGTCGAGCGCTTTGAACTCTTAGAACCCGAAGCGATTATTGAGCGCATAGAAAAAGGACGATTCACATTCGAATCGTCCCTTGCTGTTTTAGCCGGCTTAGCCTGGCAGGAAGGCCTGCTTGATCTTTTGGATCAGCCGGCCGTCTAAACGCTAATCTCTTTCGTCCATCCAAACGACCAGGATGGCTTCCAGTATTTTTTCGTTGCTTGCTTCCGGATCATCATCAAAATCCGGGAGCGCGACGATCATTGCATGCATCTTCTCAAAGCTGATCGTCAGCGGATCTAAGTCCGGATTTTCGTCATACAGCTCTTCCGCAATCGCACGCGGATCCTTCCAAGTCAGCTTCATTACTCGTTCTCTCTGGCGTGATTACGGGAGTATTTCGGAATTTCAACGGTAATGTCTTCTTTGCCGACTTTTGTCTGGCAAGTCAGGCGTGAGTTCGATTTCAGACCCCAAGCCTGGTCAAGCAGATCTTCTTCATCGTCTTCTGCCGGTTCCAAAGAATCAAAGCCCTTGTCGATGTAGCAGTGGCAAGTCGTGCAGGCGCAGGAGAACTCGCAGGCGTGGTCAATATTGACGCCGTTTGCGACCAAAGCTTTAGCTAAGTTTGCACCTTCGGGGACTTCAAACTCAGCCCCGTTCGGACAGATTCCAGGATGCGGTAAAACGGTTACTTTCGGCATTTTTAAACCTCGTCAACAGATTTGCCTTGGAGTGCTTCCAAGATCGTACGGTTCATTCGACGTGCAGCAAAGTCTTTCGTTCCCTCGGACAGCGCTGAAATCGAATTTTTAATTTCATCTTTGTCATCTTGCGCGCGAACCGTCTCGAGATGTTGAATCATGGCGTCGATCTGAGCGCGCTCAGCCTCATTGAGAAGGTCGGCGTCGGACGACAATGCGGAATAAATGCTTTCCAAAAGGCGAGCGGCTTCCACTTTCTGCTCGCGTAATTCGCGAAGCTTCATATCTTCTTCGGCGTGACCAAAGGAATCTTCCAGCATGCGGCTGATTTCATCTTCCGACAGACCGTAAGAAGGTTTGACCGTGACAGATGCTTCCACGCCCGTGGTTTGTTCGCGGGCCGTGACCGACAACAGTCCGTCAGCATCCACCTGGAACGTCACACGAATACGAGCGGCTCCTGCAACTTTCGGCGGAATACCGCGCAAAGAGAATTTAGCCAAAGAACGGCACTCTTCTACCAAGTCACGTTCACCCTGAAGGACATGGATCGACATCGCGGTCTGACCGTCCTTGAAGGTTGTGAAGTCCTGAGCCATGGCTACAGGAATCGGCGTGTTGCGGGGAATGACTTTTTCAACGAGACCGCCCATGGTTTCAAGACCCAAGGAAAGCGGCGTGACGTCAAGAAGCAGCCAGTCTTCGTCGCTGCGGTTGCCGGCAAGCAGGTTTGCCTGAAGCGCAGCGCCGATTGCCACCACTTCATCCGGGTCAATATCGGTAAGCGGTTCGCGGTCAAAATAATCGGCCACTGCCTTGCGGATGCAGGGCATGCGCGTTGAGCCGCCGACAAGCACGACACCTTTTACTTCATTGCGTTTGAGACCTGCGTCCTTTAATGTCTGTTTCGTGGCTTCGATGGTTCTTGCTACTAAGTGGTGCGTGATCGAATCAAAGACTTCGCGCGTAATCGTGACATTGATGATTCTGTCGCCGGAAATCTTGGCGTGAATCGTTGCTTTCTTTTCCGTCGTCAGCGTTTCTTTGGCTGCCTTGGCTTTTGCCATCAGCATGCGGCTGTCGGAATGCGTCAGCAGCGGACGACCTGCCTGGTCAATGACCCAGCAGTAGAGACGCTGGTCAAAATCATCGCCGCCTAACTGGCTGTTGCCGCCGGTGGCGAGCACCTCAAAAACGCCTTTGCGCAGACGGAGGACGGAGACGTCAAACGTACCGCCGCCCAAGTCATAAACGATGTAAAGACCTTCGGCGCCGGTATCGAGGCCGTAAGCCAAAGCGGCCGCCGTCGGTTCGCTCAAAAGACGAAGAACATTCAGACCGGCAAGCTTTGCGGCGTCTTTAGTCGCCTGACGCTGAGCGTCATCAAAGTAAGCCGGTACCGTCACGACAGCGCCGACAAGTTCGCCGCCTAAGGCGTCTTCGGCGCGTTTTTTAAGGACTTTTAAGATTTCTGCTGATACTTCAACCGGACTCTTCGCGCCTTGTGCCGTGTTGAGCTTCACCATGCCCTCGCCTTTGATGAAGTCATAGGGCATGTAGCGGTTATTCTGCAGCTCAGAAGCGCTTCGGCCCATCAAACGCTTGACACTTGAGATCGTGTTGAGCGGATCTGCTTCTGCACGTGAACGGGCTTCTTCACCAACAACCACGCATCCATTCTTTTCGTAGTGGACAACAGAAGGAAGCAGTTTCTGATTCTTTTCGTCAACGAGAACTTCGGGAGAACCGTTTCTAACGGTGGCTGCCAATGAATTCGTGGTGCCCAAATCAATACCGACAGCAAACCGCTCTTCGTGCGGTGCTGTCGACATTCCCGGTTCGGCAATTTGCAGAAGTGACATTATTCAAAATCCAGTAGCTGGCGATTTAAAAACATAACCTTTTTTAAATCTTCTGCCGCCAGCGAGACATCAGATTTCACATCGAACGCGTCTGCCACCTCGTTGAGCAGCTCGTCCTTTTCTTTTTCAATCGCTTTCTTCAGCACTTCCAGCTCAGCCGTATTCCCGGAATCCTTTGCATCTGAGATCGCCTCTCGGCGTTCCAGCTGCTCAAGAAGAAACTCTTCAGAAATCGAACCGCTGCTGTCTTCGTCAATGAGGTGTCCTCGCAGCGCGCAAAGGGCTTTACCTCGCTGGATCGGATCGCTGAGCTTCTGAAAAGCGTCATTAATCAGCGTTGCCCACTGCTGAGCAACGCGCTTTTCAGTATCGCTTGCCGAAGCAAAACGGTCGGGATGAACCTTTTTTTGGATTTCAAAATACTTTTCATCCAACTTTTGTTTATCGATTCTGAACTGTGGTTTCAAACCGAAAATTTCAAAAGGATTCATCGCCGCCATAGCGCCTCCGTTTCAGTTAGACATGGAAAGACTTGCCGCAGCCGCAGCTTTCTTTCTCGTTCGGGTTCTTGAATTTGAATCCAGTATTGAGACCTTCACGGACAAAGTCCAGTTCGGTTCCGTTGATATAGGGCAGGCTCTTGGGATCAACAATTACTTTAATCCCGTAGCTTTCGTACACCTGATCTTCGGGTTCGATTTTGTCTGCAAACTCTAATGCGTAAGCCATACCGGAGCAGCCGCTGGTTTTGACACCGACTCTGAGGCCGACGCCTTTGCCGCGTTTGCGAAGGAATTCTTCAACGTGAGAAGCTGCTTTTTCTGTCAATGTAACCGACATTATTTATCCTTAATCTGAGCCTGTTTCTGGCGATAGTCTTCCACTGCGGCCTTGATGGCGTCTTCCGCAAGAATGGAACAGTGGATTTTGACGGGAGGAAGCTCAAGTTCTTCGGCAATTGCCGTATTTTTGAGCTGTTCGGCTTCTTCCAAGGTCTTGCCCTTGATCAGTTCGGTGACCAAAGAGCTGGAAGCGATGGCACTGGTGCAGCCGTAGGTTTTGAACTTAGCGTCTTCGATCACGCCGTTGTCGTTGACCTTGATCTGCAGGCTTAAAACGTCGCCGCAGGCGGGGGCGCCGCGTGTACCGGTTCCGACGTTCGGATCGTTTTTATCCAGTCTGCCGACATTTCTGGGGTGCTGGAAATGATCCATCACTTTATCGCTGTATTGCATTCTTTTCTTTCCTTGTTAGTGTTCTGTCCATTTAACTTGTTTCATGTCCACGCCTTCCTTGTACATCTCCCAAAGCGGGGACATTTCACGAAGCTGTGCAACCTTCTCTTTGATGAGCTTGACGGTGTAGTCAATCTCTTCTTCCGTCGTGAAACGGCCTAAGCTGAAGCGAATGGAGCTGTGGGCGAGTTCGTCATCAATACCGAGGGCACGCAGAACGTAGGACGGTTCCAAGCTGGCCGAGGTGCAGGCAGAACCGGAGGAAACTGCGATTTCAGGGCAGCTGGCCATGAGGGCTTCACCTTCAACAAACGCGAAGCTGACGTTGAGGTTGAAAGGAGCTCTGTGTTCCATGCTTCCGTTGACATGAACGGCTTCGATTTCGCTCAAGCCTTTCCAAAGTCTGTCGCGAAGAGCGCCGATACGCTTCATTTCCTCGTCCATTTCCAGGCGGCACAGTCTGTAGGCTTCGCCCATACCGACGATCTGGTGTGTGGCGAGTGTGCCTGAGCGCATGCCTCTTTCGTGACCGCCGCCGTGAATGATGGCTTCAATACGAGCACGCGGTTTGCGGCGAACATAAAGAGCGCCCATTCCCTTCGGTCCGTAGAGCTTGTGGGCGGAAAGGCTCATCAGATCAACCTTGAGTTTTTCCATATCCAGAGGGATCTTGCCGGCGGCCTGAGTGGCGTCGACGTGGAACAGGATTCCGCGTTCACGGCACATTTCACCGATTCTTTCGATGTCTTGAATGACGCCGATTTCATTGTTGACGGCCATCACGGAAACCAAGGTAGTATCCGGACGCATGGCTTTGGCCAAAGCGTCGAGGTCCAAAAGTCCGTCCTTGCCGACGTCCATGTATGTCACTTCAAAGCCTTCGCGTTCAAGTTCTCGCATGGAGTCCAGCACGGCTTTGTGTTCGGTCTTTACCGTGATTAAATGCTTGCCTTTGTCCTTATGGAAACGAGCTGCACCTTTGATCGCGAGGTTGTCGCTTTCGGTGGCGCCGCTAGTCCAAACGATTTCTTTCGGATCGGCATTGATTAGTGCTGCAACTTCGGCACGGGCGTTTTCAACAGCTTCTTTAGCCTTCCAGCCGTATTCGTGGCTCGTGCTGGCAGCGTTGCCGAAATTCTCGTAGAGGAAAGGAATCATCTTATCGACGACACGAGGATCCACAGGCGTAGTCGCAGAATAATCAAGGTAAATAGGGAACTTCATGATTAGCTCCAATGAAGAGATAAATTGGGGATTTATTAAACCTTCGGTTTGATAATGGATACGGGGCTTAAGCCCCGATCTTTGAGCTTTTTCTTGTCAGCCAGGTTTTTCAGCGAGATCCCTTTCAGGAACTTGCGGATTTCCTCGTTGAGGCTTTCCCAAAGATCGAATGTGATGCACTCACCTTCTCCGTCGCAGACGGCTCTGTTTTTATCGCAGCTGGCTTTCTCGAGAGGGTCGTCCACGGCTTCCAAAATATCGATCACCGTGATCTGATCCGCAGGTTTGGCCAAACGGTATCCGCCGGCAGGGCCGCGCACACCTTCAAGGAGGCCGGCTCTGCGCAGCTTTCCGAAGATCTGCTCAAGATAGGCGCTTGAAAGATGACGTCTGTCCCCGATCGCAGCGATGGATACGTACTCTTCCGGGTCATGGAGAGCAATATCAAGCATTGCGGTGACGGCAAAACGGCCTTTAGTAGTGAGTTTCATCTTTATTCCGATCCATTTAGTCGGAAATAATAGACCGTTTTATTTCCGAGCGCAATAGTCGGAATTGAAAAAGCCCTCCGAAGAGGGCTAAGAAGGAAAATGAATTTTCAGCGGCTACAGAGCTGAGCCGGGAATGTAGACGGAAGCGCGTTTCTTAACAACTTCAAGCAGGCCTTCGCAGGCGTCCTCACAGTAATCAAGCACCGTGTTGAAGCCTTCGTTGCCGCCGTAATACGGATCAGGCACCACGGCCGTGTCGTATTCGGTTGCATAGCGCATCAGGAGCGCCAGCTTGTGTTTGTACATCGGAGGGCAGATCTGCTGCATGGCGGTCAGATTTTCCCAGTCCATCGCCAAAATGAAGTCGCACTCTCTAAAGTCGTCGGATGTAATCTGACGAGCCCTAAGTTCGGATAAGTCATATCCGCGCTTACGGCCTGCAATCTGAGCGCGCACGTCCGGCGCCTCTCCGACGTGATAACCATGTGTACCGGCAGAATCCACGATTACTTTGTCAGTCAGTCCGGCTTCCTTCACCATTTTCTTAAAAACTGCTTCAGCCGTAGGGGAACGACAAATGTTCCCCATGCACACAAATAAAACTTTTACCATGTTTTTTGCATTCTTCTTAATTGACGAATTAATCACACCTCTCTCGCGTACACCGCAGGCAGGTTGCAATAGCTTACGAGCCCCAAACGCTTTTTGCAAAAATGTATAGGGTAATTACCAATAATTCAACTCAAAATGAGCACCTATACGTTCTCTTTTGCACCTTCCTCATCTTTTCCGGGCGTCGCGCCGAAAACTTGTTTACGAATTGAAGCCAATTTATCACGGACTTCCGAGGCTTTTTCGAATTCGAGATTCTTAGCATGCTCAAACATTTCGTTTTCGAGCCGTTTGATTTCGCGTGCCAGTTCCTTCGGACCCATTTTTTCGTAATCCTGACCGTCCACCAATCCGAATTCATTTTCGAGGTTATCGCTCTTGTAGACACCGTCAATAATGTCACGGATTTCTTTCTTGACGCTCTTCGGCGTGATGTTATGCGCCACGTTGTAAGCAGTCTGCTTTTCTCTGCGTCGAGCCGTTTCGTCCATCGCTCGGCGCATGGAGTCCGTAATCGTATCGGCGTATAGAATGGCTTTGCCTTCAACGTTTCGCGCGGCACGGCCGATCGTCTGAATAAGAGAACGTTCGCTTCGCAGGAAGCCTTCCTTATCAGCATCTAAGATCGCGATCAGTGCCACTTCCGGAATATCCAAGCCTTCTCTCAATAAGTTAATGCCGATCAGAACATCGAAGACACCGGCACGAAGGTCTCGAATAATTTCTACGCGTTCCACCGTATCGATGTCCGAGTGCAGGTAACGCACCTTGATACCGTTGTCCTGCAGGAAGTCGGTTAAGTCTTCTGCCATGCGCTTGGTCAGCGTTGTAATCAGAATGCGCTGGCCCTTCGGAATTCTTTCTTTGATTTCGCCGAGCACATCGTCAACCTGAGTCGTAGCCGGACGTACTTCTACTTCCGGGTCTACGAGGCCGGTCGGGCGCACCACCTGCTCCACGATCTGAGAAGAATGATTCAGCTCGTAGTCTGCAGGAGTGGCCGAGACAAAGATCGCTCGGCGCATCTTGCTTTCGAATTCGTCAAAACGAAGCGGACGATTGTCTTTAGCGCTCGGAAGACGGAAGCCGTAGGTGACGAGGGTTTCTTTTCTGGCACTGTCGCCGCGGTACATACCGCCGATCTGACCTAACAGAACGTGAGATTCGTCGAAGAACATCAGCGCATCTTTCGGCAGATAGTCGATCAAGGTAGGAGGCGGCTCTCCGGGCAGACCGCCGGCCAAGTGGCGGCTGTAGTTCTCAATGCCTTTGCAGAAGCCCACTTCGTGGAGCATTTCTAAGTCAAAGAGCGTTCTTTCGCGGATGCGCTGCGCCTCAAGCAACTTGCCGCTCTCGATGAATTTTGTCTCCTGGTCTCTGAGCTCATCCTTGATGGCTTCAATCGCTCGGAGAATATCGTTTCTCGGCGTGACATAGTTAGACGTCGGATAGATCGCGAAGCGGTCTACCTTCTGGCGTGTTTTACCGGTCAGCGGATCGAAGAAATACATTGCTTCGATTTCGTCATCAAAGAGTTCGATACGGAGCGCCATTTCCGAGTGTTCGGCTGGGAACACGTCAATCGTGTCACCGCGGACGCGGAACTTACCTCGCGTAAATTCCATGTCGTTGCGTTCGTACTGGATGCGGACCAAGTGCGAGATCAAGTCGCGCTGTTCAATCTTATCACCGACTTTCAGGATAAGACGCATCTCGGTATAGGACTCCGGCTTACCGATACCGTAGATGGCAGACACGGTCGCGACAATGATCACATCACGGCGTTCGAGCACGCTCTTTGAAGCCGACAGACGCATCTGCTCGATGTGTTCATTGATAGCAGAATCTTTTTCAATAAACAGATCACGCTGAGGGACGTAAGCTTCGGGCTGATAGTAGTCGTAGTAACTGACGAAATACTCCACCGCGTTGTTTGGGAAAAAGTCCCTCATTTCCGCGTAGAGCTGAGCGGCAAGGGTTTTATTCGGCGCCATGATGAGCGTCGGCAGACCGGTTCGAGCGATAACGTTCGCCATGGTGTAGGTTTTGCCGCTACCCGTCACGCCAAGCAGCGTCTGGGCCGTCAGGCCGTCCTCGATGCCTTCGACGAGTTCTTTGATTGCCTGAGGCTGATCTCCGGCCGCCTCAAAGGGCTGATGCAGTTCAAACGGAGAATTAGGGAATCTGATGACTTTCAAGGTGGTGTCTGCCTAAAGAATCCTTTGAATTTGAAAAGTTTAGAACGAATCCTAAGACATCGGTTTTCCGATCATCCGATCTGGTCAGATTGCCTCGACCTCAGTCTTCTCTGCTTTAGATGAGTTCTAAGGAGACATCCATTTTAAGTTCACTTTCAAACCAAACCCCTCTCAATTAAGCTTCGGCACCTTATTTTCTCAAGCACGCAGGGTGATTTAAATATCAATAATTCAAATTTATAAAATCACCCTTGGCTGGACACTCTCGGAATAAAATAAAAATTAGCACATTACATAAGCTGATGAGGTTTGTTTTCGGAAAAAGTAAAACATCGGTCTGAAACAACTCCTTAACTTTCTAGAAGGATATATCCTTAAAAAATCCTCTCTATTCCAAATTTAATCTTTGTTTAATATTTATCAACCATTATCATCAACCCCTCTAATTATAAAATCCCATTTTGAGTTTATTTTTTGCTAATTAGCTAATTTATAAGAATTTTCATCTTCTCTAAATTTCGTAACAATCTATTGACTTCTAGAAATTTTGCTGTCAGAATGCTTATGTCTGTTGTTTGACAGACATGACAATTGGGATTACTGCTATGTGCATATTTAACATTGGCAAGTGCCTATTCAACATGGGCATGCGCCGCACGTTACACCTCACGCGGTTTACGATGCGTGATTGCTTCTCCTTCAATAAATTCCTCTCCGAATCCGACATCTAGTCCTCCGGCCGATTCTTTATCGGTTCGGCTCGAATTGCTTTTCTCTTAATTTCTTCCGCGAAATCTCTTAGTGTTCAAGCCTTTATGACGCTTGTTCATAGGGGGGGTATTTCCGAGAAAAGCCAATACCACAATTCATTTAATTACGATGCGGATTTATTTACCTTATTAAATAAATCTGGAGGACTACTATTATGCAAAAACTTAAAGTCGCAGCTTCTGCATTACTGAAAGATAAACTTCAGGTTGAACGTGAAGTCGTTTGCCTCTCAAATGCTGACTTTACTGAAGTCTCCGCTGTTGTTATCGACATTGAAGACTATCGGAAAGGCGGGTTAAACAAGGTTAATGCCACCGCCTTGGAAATTCCTGTTTTTCTTTATCTCCGCGATGAAGACACCACTCCGGAAGAACTCGTCGGTCACGTGGTCGGTGTGATCAACGATGACCTTACAGACAGACGTCTTTTCGGCCGTCAAATCGATGAAGCTGCCAAACGCTACGAAGACAAGCTCCTTCCTCCTTTCTTCGGTGCCCTCGCCCAATACGTATACAAAGGAAAGTCCCAGTTTGACTGCCCGGGACATCAGGGAGGCGCATACTTCCGCCGCCATCCGGCCGGCCGCGCATTCTATGACTTTTTCGGTGAAGAGCTTTTCCGCTCTGACCTTTGCAATGCTGACGTTGCGATGGGCGACCTTCTAATTCATGAAGGTGCACCGCTAACCGCTCAAAAAGCTGCCGCTAAGGTATTCAATGCCGATAAGACTTATTTCGTTTTGAACGGAACCTCCGCCTCTAACAAAGTTGTATTAAATGCGGCTTTAACTCCCGGTGACTTGGTTTTGTATGATCGAAACAACCACAAGTCAATTAACCACGGAGCTCTTTTGCAAGCCGGCGCTACTCCGATTTATCTTGAAACTGCCCGCAACCCCTTCGGATTTATCGGCGGCATTGACGAAAAATGTTTTGACGAAGAGTATCTCCGCAGCCTAGTTAGAGAAAAATGTCCTGAAAAAGCGGATGCCAAGCGCCCCTTCCGTCTTGCAGTCATCCAACTCGGCACTTATGACGGCACGATTTATAACGCTCGCCAAGTTGTGGACAAAATCGGCCACCTTTGTGATTACATTCTCTTCGACTCCGCATGGGTAGGCTACGAGCAATTCATTCCAATGATGCGTGACTGTTCCCCGCTTCTTCTCGAGTTAGGACCGGAAGACCCCGGCATCTTCGTCACTCAGTCCGTTCATAAGCAGCAAGCAGGTTTTTCTCAGACTTCACAAATTCACAAAAAGGACTCTCACATTAAGGGACAAGACCGTTATATTCCTCATAAAGTGTTGAATAACGCTTTCATGATGCATGCATCAACCAGTCCGTTTTACCCGCTGTTTGCTTCTTTGGACGTCAACGCAAAAATGCAAGAAGGAGAAGCCGGCCGTAGACTTTGGGCTGACTGCGTTAAGACAGTTGTTGATGCTCGCAAATTACTGCTTGAAACCTGTCATTACATCAAACCGTTTATTCCTTCTAAAGTTCGCGGCTCCGATTGGAAGTCGTACCCAACGGATTTGATTGCCCAAGACCTGGAATTCTTCAAATTTGTTCCGGGTCAGAAATGGCATTCTTTCGAGGGATATGGGGAGAACCAATATTTTGTAGATCCCTGCAAATTTATGCTGACGACTCCGGGCATCGATGTTGAGACCGGCGAATACGAAGATTTTGGCGTTCCGGCAACGATTTTGGCTAATTACTTGCGCGATAACGGCATCATCCCCGAAAAGAATGACCTCAATTCCATTCTTTTCCTCATGACTCCCGCAGAAAATAAAGAAAAAATGGATCACCTGGTTAGCCAGATCGCTCGCTTTGAAAAATACCTCGATGATGACGCTCCCTTAGAAGAGGTTCTGCCCAATCTTTACAAAGCTTACGAATCTCGCTACCGCAACTATTCCATCCGTCAGCTCTGCCAAGAAATGCATGACTTCTACAAGGAGCGGAATATTAAAGAGATTCAAAAGGAAATGTTCCGTACAGAATTCATGCCTAAGAGCGTCATTAATCCTCAAGAAGCCCACTTTGCATTCCTGCGCGGCCAAGCCGAGCTCGTCCGTCTGGAAGATGCAGAAGGAAGAGTTGCTGCTGAAGGCGCTCTGCCCTACCCACCGGGAGTCTTGTGCTGCTTCCCGGGTGAAGTTTGGGGCGGACCCGTGCTCAAGTATTTCTTAGCTTGGCAGGAAGCCATGGGACGGATGCCTGGATTTGCACCCGAACTTCAAGGTGTTTATGTCGAAGACAACGGCAGGGGCGGTAAACAAGTTTACTGCTATGTACTAAAAGAAGATGCTGTCGAACGTCTGACTGCTAAAGGTAAATAAGCCGCGTGCGCGGAAGCTCGCGCTTCCGTGCTGCCTCTCTACACAGAACATACTTGAGGATATTTTTATGTCTCAGCAAAACCGTACCAAGATGTCAGTCACTCAGCTGACTCTTCTCACTGCTATTAATATGATGGGCTCCGGCATCGTCATGCTGCCGACCAAACTGGCTGAAATTGGAACAATTTCTATTCTTTCCTGGCTCATCACTGCCGTGGGATCCTTGTGTTTAGCCTATGCCTTTGCCAAGTGCGGCATGTTTAGCAAACGTCCGGGTATGGGCGGCTATTCTGAATATGCCTTCGGCAAAGCCGGCAACTTCATGGCTAACTACACTTATGGTGTTTCGCTTCTTTTTGCCAACATCGCTATCGCGATTACCTGTGTCGGCTATGGGGCCGAATTTTTGGAAATTGAACTAACCCCGGTTCAAGTTTGCCTTTCTACGATCGTCGTACTTTGGATCTGTACGTCCGCAAACTTTATGGGGGCCTCGCTCACCGGAAAATTTAGTGCCTTAGCCGTTTGGTGCGTCATCCTTCCCGTGTTGCTTTTAACCGTTATCGGCTGGTTCTGGTTCAGTCCTACGATGTATGTCGAAGCCTGGAATCCGCACAACGAACCTTTCTTCTCCGCTGTCGGGGCTTCAATCTCTATGACGCTATGGGCCTTCTTAGGACTTGAGAGCGCCTGTGCCAACAGTGATGCCGTTGACAATCCCGAGAAGAATGTTCCTATTGCCGTGCTGGCCGCTACCATTGGTGTTGCTATTATCTATATTGTCTCCACCAATATCATCGCGGGTATCGTTCCGAATGCCGAGTTGGTTAAATCAAACGCTCCCTTCGGCCTGACCTTTACCATGATGTTCAACTCTACCATCGGCAAGATCGTCACTTTCCTTCTTGTTCTTTCCTGCGCAGGCTCTACACTGGGTTGGCAGTTCACGATTGCTAAGGTATTTCAGCAGTCTGCAATCGACGGTTTCTTCCCGAAGTGCTTTGCTAAAGTCAACAAATGGAAAGCTCCAGTGCTCGGTATGATTATCATTACGGCCATTCAAACCGGCTTCTGTTTCATGACGATTAGCCCCGAACTGTTCAAACAATTCAACCGGTTGGTAGATCTCGCCGTAGTAACCAATATCATGCCTTATCTGCTGTCAATGGCGGCTGTTGCCGTCATCATGAAAGTCGCAAAAGTGGAGCCCTCCAAGGCCAAACTTTACAACGTCATTGCAATCATCGGCGCCATCTACAGCTTCTACGCACTCTTCTCTACCGGAATCACAGAAGTTTTCTACGGCTCTTTAGCCACATTCCTCGGATGGACGCTTTGGGGACTGATTGCACCTAGATTCGCCAGCAACGAAGCTTGATAGCAATTTGCTCTCAGTTAAAGGACTGCCCGTGCGGCGGTCCTTTTTATTTGCGATCTCACAGGTTCAGGAGTTTAAATATTTCGTTAGAAAAACGATTTTGCCGCCAATTTTGAATTAGGCTAAGTAATTGACATTTTTTAACACCTCTAGAGAATCTCATGTCCAAATCCATTTTTGATGTTGTCGGACAAGCTCCCGACGATCCCATTCTCGGCCTCAACGAAGCTTTCAAATCCGACCCCCGCGACAAGAAAGTTAATCTGAGTATCGGCGTGTACAGCACCGAAGACGGCAAAGTACCTCTTCTGCGCGTCGTTGCCGAAGCCGAGAAGAGAATCCTTGAAGCCGGCGAGCCTCATACTTATCTTCCGATCTCCGGTATTCCTGCTTTTAACGCCGGCGTTCAGAAGCTGATTTTCGGTGCCGATTCTCCGATCATCAAAGAAAAGCATGCCGTTACCGTTCAATCTCTCGGCGGTACCGGTGCTCTTAAAGTCGGCGCAGACTTCCTTGCAGCTATTCTCAAAGATCCGGAAGCCGTTGTCAGCACACCGACATGGCAGAACCACGTTGCAATTTTTGAACAAGCTGGTTTCAAAGTCGGCAAGTATCCGTACTATGACAAAGAAAACAACGGCGTCGACTTCCCTGCCATGCTTAAGAGCCTCAGCGGTTTGAAAGAAAACACCGTTGTGATTCTGCATGCCTGCTGCCACAATCCCACAGGCTATGACCTGACTCAAGAACAATGGGCCCAGGTTGTTGACGTCTGCGTTAAGAACAAGCTGATTCCGTTCCTCGATATTGCTTACCAGGGCTTCGGTGACGGTCTTGAAGAGGATGCCGGCTCCATCCGTCAATTTGCCGATGCAGGCATTCCTTTCTTCGTCTCCAGCTCTTTCTCCAAGTCCTTCTCTCTTTACGGCGAACGTATCGGTGCACTGACCGTCGTCTGCAAAGACCAGGAAGAAGCCTCCCGTGTCCTGAGCAAACTGAAAGCTTTGATTCGTGCCAACTACTCCAATCCTCCCGCCCACGGCGCCAAGATTGTTGCTCAGGTACTCAATGATCCTGAACTCATGAAGCAGTGGCATGAAGATTTGGGCGAAATGCGCGAACGTATCAAAGAAATGCGTAAGGATCTGGCTTCCGAGCTCAAAGCACTCGGCGCCAAGAAAGACTTTGACTTTGTCACTCAGCAGAAGGGCATGTTCTCCTTCTCTGGCCTGAACCCCGAACAGGTTCAGCGTCTGAAAGACGAATTCGGCGTCTACATCGTTAAGAGCGGCCGTATGTGTGTTGCTTCTTTGAACAAAGACAACGTGAAATACACGGCAGAAGCCATTAAAGAAGTGCTCTAAGCTCTAAACTACGCGTTTCTACGGAAGGCTCCGAAAAAATCGGAGCCTTTTTACATTTTTAAATTTCCTTTTGAATCAAGGAGTTCATGAGAGAGTGAATATAAAAACAAAAAAGAATGAAAAAATTTTTAGTTTTTGATTTGCACGACTTCAAAAACTTGTATATAGTCTCGTCTTGTTGATTCCCCGATAGCTCAGTCGGTAGAGCGACGGACTGTTAATCCGCAGGTCGTTGGTTCAAGTCCAACTCGGGGAGCCAGAATTCTGAAAAGCGCATCGTAAAGAATGCGCTTTTCTTTTGCCAAAATTGGTTCGCACCGACTCCGCTTTCTCAAGTCGAAATCAAGCCGCCCATGTTTAGACGGACGGCCCATCGGAATCCTGAGATTAATTCTTCAGACAATCAGACATAAACTTCTTGCGAAGCTCGCCCTTCAGTGCTTTCTCTTTAGCCTCCTTGCTGCACTTGACCATTTTTTCCTGCTGTTGGGTAAGTTTCTTTTTTCCGTCATCAACTTTCTTGGACAAGCACTCCTTCATGAATTCCTTACGCTTATCGCCGTGAAGATCCTTAGCCGCAGCTTCTTTGCTGCAGTAAGACATCTTATTTTGCTGAGCGGTGAGATGTTCGGAAGTGTCTTTTGCGATGGCCGGATTCATGCATACGGCAAAACCCAGGAGAGAGGCAATCAAAACCAAACGTTTCATAATCAGTCCCTTAAAAGGTTGCAAAGAAGTTGATATCTCCTTTATAACTCTTTAGAGGTAAAAGCTTTAGGCAAAAATCCAAGATTGAGCATGAAAACTTCCGCGCTCATCTTCTTGCCAAGACGGGTAATTTCCTTCCTTTACCTAATAGTCCTACCTCTAAATATCGGGTTTTTTCTGTCTCTTCTCCGAAAATCAGCGATTTTTTCTCTCTAAAATAAGTTCATGTTCAGCGCGTGTTCTCGGCGAACCGCAGGCATTTTTACGGATAACCAATGAATACATCTGAATATTTAACTTTGATGAGGGAGCGACTCACCGCAGCTTTCGATTTCAAAGAGCCGCCTCAAGGACTCAATCCTCAGCCGGCGCTTTGGGCAGTACATAATCGAACTTCAGAAAAGTACTTCCTCTCAAAAAGCATCTCGTTATACACAGTGAACAATGACGAGTATGTCGGGCTTTATGGCTGTACTGACAAAATCAAGGAAACAGACATCGAAGCCGTTTTCGAACAGTTCAAAAGACTGATTTCGGAACTACCGACGGACGAAAAGCATATGTCCTCAATTTTCACTGCGGCGTTGATTTCCGAAGAGGAAATTGACCTGAAGATTGTTGAGACGGCGTCTGCCAAAAAGTTTCATAAAGACTTTTGGTTCTCTCTTCGCGGTTGGGCCGATCTAGCCTTCATTTTGGTCGATCTTAAAAACGAAAAGATTTATTCCAATTCGTTCGGCAAAAGGACTGTTAGAAACTTCGGATTCCCCAAGAAGTCTGACTAATAGCTTTATTTAATTTATCTCAAACACCTAGGAATGGAAATGAACGGTTTTACCTTACTTATCGGCTCAGCGGTCATCTTTCTGATCGCCTATGTCGTTTACGGCTCCTGGCTTGCCAAGCAATGGGGCATCGACCCGAAACGCAAAACACCAGCAGAAACTCAGAAGGACGGCATTGACTACCTTCCGACAAAACCGGCTGTTCTTCTCGGTCACCACTTCTCTTCAATCGCAGGCGCCGGCCCGATCGTCGGCCCGATTACCGCGGCTGTTTTCGGATGGGTTCCCGTCACACTGTGGATTATCGTCGGCAGCGTCTTCTTCGGCGGCGTGCATGACTACGGTTCTTTGGTGGCTTCTTTGCGTCATAAAGGCAAGAGTATCGGCCAAATTATCGAAGCCAACATCGGTGAAAGAGCCAAGATTCTCTTCGCCATCTTTGCCTGGATTACATTGCTGGTTGTGATTGCAGCCTTCGCCAACATCGTTGCTGCTACTTTCGTGGCCAACCCTAGCGCCGGCACATCCTCCTTACTCTTCATTCTGCTTGCTGTCGCTTTCGGCCTGCTCGTCTACCGTACCGGCATATCTCTTTTCCTCGGTACAGTCCTGGGCCTCATCGGCATGGCTGCCGCTTTCTACATCGGTCATATCTTCCCGATCGTCCTTTCTAAAGACATGTGGCTCCTGATCATGATGGGCTACATCTTTGTTGCCTCCATCGCACCGGTTTGGATTCTTCTGCAGCCTCGCGACTACCTGAACTCCTTCCTGCTTTATCTGATGATCATTGCCGCCTTCCTCGGCATCTGCTTCTATCAGCCGACCATGGAGATTTCTCCGTTTGTAGGCTTTGATCTCGGGCACGGTCAGTGGCTCTTCCCGGTTCTGTTCGTTACTGTTGCCTGCGGTGCGATTTCCGGCTTCCATTCTCTGGTTAGCTCCGGTACCAGCTCCAAGCAGCTTGATAACGAAAAGAACGCCAAGCTCATCGGCTACGGCTCCATGCTGATTGAAGGCCTCCTGGCAATCTGCGCCATCATTTCCGTCGCTTACGTTGCTGCTGACAAACTGCCGGCTCTCCTGAAAGCCGGCGGCCCGGTCAACGCCTTCTCTCAAGGCACTGCAACCTTTATGACAGCGCTGGGTCTTGATTTCAATCTGTCTAAGGAGTTCGTTGCTCTGACGATTTCCGCCTTTGCGCTCACTACTCTTGACACCGCAACCCGTCTCGGCCGCTTCATCTTCCAAGAACTGGTTACACGTCCTGTCGAAAGCCGCAACGGCGGTAAGGAACAGCCCATCGCTGCTTTCCTCGGCAACCGTTACGTCGCAACGGCGATCACGATCGCTCTGGCCTGGTACATGTCCGTCGGTTCTTACCTCACGATTTGGCCGATTTTCGGTACTGCAAACCAGATGCTTGCCGCTCTGTCTCTGCTCGCTATCGCCGCATGGCTCAGAAAAGAAAACAGAAAGACATTCATGGTCACGATCCCGATGTACTTCATGTTTGCCGTCACCTTCTGCTCTCTTGGTCAGCTGATCTACGCCAACCTCGGCAAGAACTGGCTGATCGTCGGCATCTCCGCCGGTCTGGCTGTTCTGTCTGCAGCTCTGTTCATTGAAGCCTACAGAGTCTTCAGCAACGACAAAGGTCAGATCCCGAGTAACCTTCAAGCTCAAAATCAAGAGTAAGTCAGTAGTTACTCACTCCTAAAATTACGGCCTTCGCCTAAAAAGTGAAGGCCGTTTCGTTTAGGTTGCTTAGAAACACTGGGCCTTCTGCCAGACTATTCCTGGCTGAGAATTTCCGGATTCAGCATCTCCAACTCATCAATTAAAAAGCCCGCGACTGCAAACCGTTGTTTTCTCTTTAAAGCTCTTTCGGCCCATCATCGAGCCACTGGAGATGCTTTTTAGAGAGACGGCTTGAAGCTCTTTGCTGTCATTGGACAACATACAAATGTCTCGAAAAACAACTCTGTTATAGAGGGGAAATTGGAAGAGCGTCCTTCCGACTCCAGCCAAAACAAAATTCCCGCCCAGAGCCTTCTGTAATCTGAACGGGAATTTAGCTTTTGTCGGTGACTGTCTCCATAGAACATCAAACAGCGGACAGAACAGTCATCAACAGAAATTAAGTCAAGGGAGCGAGCAGCGCTAAAACAATATTGGCAACCAAGAAGAAGACGATCGCAGAAAAATCAATGTTCTTCCAAACCGGAATAAATTTCTTAATCGGTGCCAGGAAGGGGTAGCAGAGATAACTCAGCGTACGGTAAAGAGCGCTTGTTTGGTTTACCCAAGAGAGAATGCAGAAAAGCAATGCGGCAAACATTGCAAGTTCAATGGCCCAGTACACCACCAGAACGGCGGAATCAAAGAAAAATGGGAAAAATCCCCCGGCCCCCGAGCCCATCAGCCAGTGGAAGAACTGATAAATGACGGCGACTAAGTAGCAGACAAAAATTGAAGGCCAGTCAATGGTCGGCGTTCTCGGAATGAATTTAGAGACCGAACCGACAGCCCACTGCGTCGTGGTATAGGCGAAAGAAGTGATCGGATCGTTTCCGGGAGCACGCAAAAACTTTAAATAAGCTCTTAACAAGAGCAGGCACGCGAAAACCGTGCAAAGAAGTCTAAGGGTTAATAAAAAAATCGCGGACACTTTCTGATCCTCTCGTTTTACTTGTTTTGTTGTTAATCATTCTAAATGAGGCGGCGGTCAACAATGCAGAATTTTGGCCTGAACCGCTCAATTAGACGTTTAGACATAAGGAAAACACAACGGCTTACCGGTCTTGCAGAGACTCTCATACGTAAGCCAGTCGAAAGCAGGGCCCGGATCCGTCTTGCGAAGCGGTGCGATCATGGAATGGCCCGTGACGTATTTGATAGGATAAGCTTCGGCAAGTGCATCGGTGAGGCGCCCGAGCGTTTCATATTGCGCCTGCTCATAGGGTGCTGAATCTGTACCTTCCAATTCCACGCCGATCGAGAAGTCATTGCAGTTCTCACGGCCCTCGTAAGAAGAAACGCCGGCATGCCAGGCACGGTCCAAACAGGAAACGTACTGGAACAGGCGTCCACTCCGATCAATAAAGAAGTGTGAAGAAACGCGCAGTCCTTCTAAATCTTGGTAGGACGGATGCTTGCAGCAGTCAAGCGTTCCGCAGAAAAGCGCGTCGACATCTCCGGTTCCGAACTGGCCGGCTGGCAAACTGATGTTGTGTATCACCAGAAGAGAAATCTCTTCGCCTTCCGGCCGCTCGTTGAAATGCTCGGAGGGCCGAATTGCCGCTTCGTCACACCAGCCGTTAGGAAAAATTCGCATCAGTGCGCCTTCGGGCCTTTCATTGCGTGCTGGCGGCAGCAATAGTACTTCCCATTGCTGTATACAGCTTCACTGATCGGAACATACAAGCCGCAGTTCGCGCACGAAACCATCTTTTCGCCCGGCATATCGTTTTTGTGTTCCGCAAGATTGGCTTTTTCCTGTTTATCCAGGCGCTTTTCAAGCTGAATCTGCTTTAAGCGCATGGAACGCCAGGCAAAGTAAATAACGGCAACGATAAGAACAAAGAAAATGATCCTGGACATGACTTAGGCTCCCGGAACAACTTCCATAACAAAGCGAACGCCGATATAAGAAACCATCAGAACGCAGAAGCCGATAACGGTCCAAAGAGCGGCAAACTTTCCTCTCCAGCCTCTGAGATGATGTCCGAGAAGCAGGATTCCGAAGATGACCCAGGCCATGCAGGTGGTGACAGTCTTGTGGTCAAAACGGAAGGCTTGGCCGAAAAGTTCCTGAGAATAGACAGCACCGAACAGAATCGCAGCGGTCAGAACAATGAACCCGACCCAGATCAAACGGAAAAGGATTTTCTCCATTTCCATCATGGAAGGCATGTTGTCCAAAATATTGACGTGCTTTGCGCCCTCGTGAGTAACAAAGTCCTTGGCGCGGACTCTCTTATGAACGGCCATTAAAAGCAGTCCTTGGATAAGCGCCATCGTCATCACGCTGTACGCAAGAATCGCCAGAAGCAGATGCAGTCTGAAAGGGCCGCTCGCGGTTTCCGGCGCTAAGGGAGAACCAGGCAGCAGAAGCGGCAAAAGCATGCTAACCGCAGAAAGCGGCAGAACAAAAACCAGCATGGCGCCGATCTTAGAGAAGAAACTTTCCAAGAGCAGCAGGAACGTGCAGGTGAACAGCGTAATCGTCAGCGCTAGCGCCATTCCAAAGTGCGGAGTCCCGTACAGGAACAAAGCCTCGTAAATCAGGTAAGCCTGGATCAGAAGACCTGCGCAAATCAGGGGGCGAATCCAGAATTTCTCCGTAGGTTCAGGCTCTTGCAACGTTTTGTAAATTCCGAAGGCTGCGGCTAAATACAATACGGCCGCAAAAACGTAAAATATGGCATTCAATGTCATCGTTACGACTCTTTTTTATATAGTTGATCGTATTGTATGACTTAACTCTTTCCTTTGAATTAATGTAATGCTCGATTCTCTTACTCAGCGTCTTACCAAAGTCGTCAAAACCATTCGCGGACAAGCTCGTCTGACCGAATCCAACATGCAGGACATGCTGCGTGAAATTCGTATTGCCCTCCTCGAGGCAGACGTTGCCATTCCCGTGGTCAAAGATCTCATTGCAAGAATTAAAGAAAAAGCCCTCGGAACCGAAGTTCAGACAAGCCTGACTCCGGGCCAGGCATTGGTCGGCATTGTTCACGACGAATTAACAAAAGTTATCGGCGGAGAGGATCCTGAAAATGTTCGCGAGATCAACCTCGCTACCCAGCCTCCCGCAATCATCCTGTTAGCCGGCCTTCAAGGTGCCGGTAAAACGACGACCGCCGGCAAGCTCGGTAAATGGCTCAAAGAAGAAAAGAAGAAAAAAGTTCTGACAGTTTCCGCCGACGTGTACCGTCCTGCCGCTATTGATCAGCTACAAACAGTTTCTCAGCAGGCCAACATTGACTTCTTCCCGAGTACTCCGAACGAAAAACCGCTCGATATTGCCCGCAAGGCCCTCGAATACGCAAAGCTTCATTACTACGACGTGCTCATCGTCGATACGGCCGGTCGCTTAGCGATCGACGAGCAGATGATGAATGAGGTCAGCGATCTGGAAAAATTCTTAAATCCGATCGAAACCTTCTTCGTGGTCGACGCCATGGTCGGTCAGGACGCAGTCAACACCGCGAAAGCCTTCGGCGAAAAACTTCCGCTAACCGGCGTGATTCTGACTAAGGTCGACGGCGACTCCAGAGGTGGTGCAGCGCTTTCCGTTCGCATGGTCACCGGTAAGCCCATCAAATTTATGGGCGTTGGTGAAAAACTCAACGGTTTCCAGCGTTTTGATCCGCAGGCCATGGCCGGACGAATCCTCGGCATGGGCGACATCGTTTCTCTTGTCGATGAAGTCCGCAAGAACGTGGATATCGAAAAAGCCCAGAAGTTCGCTGAAAAAATGCGTAAGGGCGACGATTTCACACTCGAAGACTTCAAGGATCAGCTCGCTCAGGTCAAAAACCTGGGCAGTTTCTCTTCCTTAATTGAGAAACTCCCGGCACAGTTCGCCCAAGCTGCCGGCCAGGTTGACGACGAACAGGCTAAGAAACAGCTCGCCCGTACTGAAGCCATCATTAATTCGATGACACCGCATGAACGCAGAAAACCCGAAATCATCAAAGCAAGCCGCAAGCGCAGAATCGCTGCCGGCGCCGGCACTACCGTTCAGGAAGTCAATCGTCTGCTCAAACAGTTTGAGCAGAGCCGCGAAATGATGAAGATGATGAAAAAAGGCGGCATGGGCAAAATGATGCGCGCTTTCAGAAGCCTTAGCGGCCGCTTCCCGGGTATGGGCGGCATGGGCGGAGGCTTCTAGTGAGCCAAAAGGCTGTTCGTATTCTCGGAATTGACCCGGGGCTTAATCACACCGGCTACGGCCTTGTAGATTTTGTGCCCGGTCATTTCACCTATGTCGCCTCTGGTGTTTTGAATGTACCCGCAGGCGAACTTTCCGACAGACTGGGATTCATTTTTAAGTCCTTGTCGGCTTTGATCGAGGAGCATCATCCGAATGTCGCTTCGATTGAAAAAACTTTCTTGAATACGAATGCCCAGTCCAGCATGCTGCTGTCACACGCAAGAGGCGCTGCGATGTGTGCTGTCGCATGTCACTCTATCCTATGCAAAGAAATCAGCACTCGCGAGATTAAAAAATCCGTAACCGGCTACGGCGCCGCTGACAAAGATCAAGTGCAGCAAATGGTTCTAAGGCATCTGAAGCTTGAGGACACGCGCTTCAGTCCGGACGAGTCGGATGCTCTGGCAACCGCGATCTGCTACGGCAGCTCCAGTATCCTGCTCGGCCTCGTACCGACACTCGGAACCAAGGCCGGCAGCAGCGGAACCGGTGTATCCCGCAGAGGCTCAAGTGCTCGCCGCTCAAGAAACGAGTGGACGAAACGTTATGAAGGAAAGGTCTAACTAATGATTGCAACCATTCGAGGAAAAATTCTTCAAAAAAATCCTCCGCAAGTTGTTGTTGAGTGCGGCGGACTAGGCTACGAGATCGATGTCCCGATGTCCACTTTCTACAATCTTCCGAACATCGGCGAAGAAGTGTTTCTGGAAACCGTCATGATCGTTCGTGAAGATGCGCAGCTGCTTTACGGCTTTTTAACTTCTCAGGAAAAATCAGTGTTCCGGCAGCTTCTGAAAGTGAGCGGCATCGGTCCAAGAATTTCGCTCGCCATGCTCTCCTCTATGTCTGCAGAAGATATCGGAAACGCCATTGCCAATAATGAAATCGGACTTTTGACGATGGTTCCCGGCATCGGTAAGAAAACGGCCGAACGTCTCGTTCTTGAGCTGAAGGACAAGATGGTCGTCACTTCTGCGCCCACGGTTTCTTCCGTTCAGACAGAGGTCATCCAGGCTTTGGTTGCGTTGGGTTTCAGCGAACGCGAAGCTCGCGGCGCTGCGAAAAGCGTCCCTGCAGATGCCGACGCCTCCGAAGGCATTCGTCTCTGTCTGCGTCAACTTGCTCAGAAAGGTTAATCCATGGCGGACAGCAATTCGATTCTTTCCTCTGAAAGAAAAGAAAAAGAAGAAGTCATCGACAAGGCCCTTCGTCCGACACGTCTCAAAGACTATGCCGGCCAAGACGGTATTCGTGAGCAGTTAGATCTGTTCATCACGGCTGCACGCAATCGCGGAGAAGCTCTGGATCACGTTTTGCTCTTCGGCCCTCCGGGCTTAGGTAAAACGACACTGGCAAACATCATCGCCAACGAACTCGGCGTCAAGCTTCGTCAAACGTCGGGCCCTGTTTTAGAAAAGGCCGGGGACTTGGCTGCCATGCTTACAAGTTTGGAGCCGCATGATGTTCTCTTCATTGACGAAATCCATCGTCTCTCGCCGGTCGTCGAAGAAATTCTTTATCCGGCCTTAGAGGACTTCAAGCTCGACATCATGATCGGCGAAGGCCCTGCTGCCCGTTCGATCAAAATCGATCTTCCGCATTTCACGCTTGTGGGTGCCACGACACGTGCAGGTTCATTGACCAAACCGCTGCAGGATCGTTTCGGTATTCGTGCCCAGCTTCAGTACTACTCGCCTGAAGACCTGACAACCATTGTGCTGCGCTCCATGCACTTGCTAAATATGCCGGCAGATAAAGGCGCAGCCGGTGAGATTGCCCGCCGCTCCCGCGGTACACCTCGAATCGCAAACAGATTGCTTCGACGTATTCGCGACTTTTCCGAAGTCCGTCATCAGGGTCAATTGTCCGAACAAATCGCAAAAGACGCCCTTACCATGCTAGAAGTCGATCCGATCGGCTTAGACAGCCTCGACTGCCAATTCCTGCTTGCGATCATTGAAAAATTCCAAGGCGGTCCCGTCGGTATCGAAAACCTGGCTTCCGCTGTCGGTGAGGAGTCTGATACGCTTCAAGATATGGTCGAGCCTTATCTGATCAAAGAAGGTTTTGTTCAGAGGACACCAAGGGGACGCGTGGCGACACCGCGCGCATACAGCCATTTCGGGCTCGATAGAAAACATAAAGATTTGGGATTTTTATTCGATGACGACCAATATTAGTTCTTACAATCTGTCCGAACGTCAGGTACAGCTGGACTTGTCCGTTCTTCCCTACGACTTCGCAGAAAACGTCAAAACATTGAGCGAACAGGCTCGTCAGGCTTGGAACGACGTTCAGGATTTGGAAGCTTCTGCCTGCCCTGACAATAAGGCTCAAATCACCATCACAATGCATCCGTCTTTTGCTTCTCAGATTTATTTCCCTGAGGAGTTTCTGCTTGTCATGGGGTTGGACTGCGTCGGCGTACGTCAGGTTCAGTGCTTCCCGCGCGACACTTCAAGCTGTGACACTGAAGACGGAGAAATCACCGTTGCGCTCGTCTGCGTCGGAAAGAGACAGGACATCCAGGCCATTCCCAGCAAACTGGAAAAGGTTGTCGCAGACACACTCGTCGGAAAACAGATTCGAACCATTGAAAGTATTGAAGCCGTCTCGATCTATGACCGCTTAGATATTCCCAACGATTACTTCGATGACCATTTCTTAGTCGGTGTCTATGTGACACCCGGAAAAACAGTCGAAGAATCCAAGGAAGACTTTAAAAACTACGCTCAGAAAAATGATCTTGAAGTGCACCCGAACTTCTTTGTCGAAAAAGACGGTGTCTTCTACGTTCTTCTGCGCGGTGCCCGCTATAAACTCGATGCTATCGGCGACTACGCCTACACCTTCTGTGTACGTGTACCGCCGCTGAAAAAAGCCTGACTCAGCATCACACAACTAAACTAAAACGTCGGCTTTTCCTAATTGGAGGGTCCTCAAATGATTTCAACTTTTTACTCGAATTCGTTCGAAGTTCTTCGGACGGTTCTCGCCACAAAAATCGGTTTTAATCTGGAGGACCTGCGAAACAGGAACGCCTCCTTTTTTGAGCAAATCAAGGTTATCTCACCTTCGACGATGATCGAGGATAACCTCAACCGCTTCTTAGCGGACCATTTCGGGGCCTCTCCGGGGATTGAATTCCTCAACCTCGCCAACTGGATGTTCAAAGTTCTCCAGCAGGGGTCTCTCTCCAACGCTGAAACTTCCCAGCTCATTGACTGGACCTTTTACGAGATCCTGCGTCAAAAGCAAACCGAAAAGACCTTTCCGGCAGAAGAAAAACGTCTTTATGAATACATCCAGACGTTGGATCCCGTCGGTGTTTTGGAATTTGCCCGCCATCTGAACACCGTTTTCATTACCTACGGTTCTTATCGCTTTGACTGGCTGCAGCAGTGGACTTTAGAAAAATTCAAAATTGAAAACCCACTGCCCGTCCCGAATGCCAAGGCAGAAGAAGAACAACTTAAGGACAATCCTGACTTTTTATGGCAAAAACGTCTTTGGCAAGAATTAATCAAACGAACCAACCCAGGAATAGACGGAAAAATCTTCGGCTGGCTTGAAAATACCATTCAGCGAATCCAAGAGAACAAACCTGCTGAAGGCAGCCTGCCGACTCATTTATTCCTGCCGTTCTCGATCCCGCCAAACTTACTGCCTTTGATTCGAGCTTTTGAGGATTCTCCGGCAGAGCTTAATCTTTACATCCTTAATCCTTGCGCCGAGTATTGGTTTGAATCGGTGCCGAAAGCGCAGTTCGACTGGTCCGAGAATTTCAAAGTCGACAACAGCTGCCTGAACTATCTGTTGACAAATGCGGCAAGCACGAGAGCCGCTATTGACCGATTGGACAGCTTCCTTTTTTCTGAGGAAGAAGCCTCGGCCATCGAAACTGATATTTCGGATGACGACAAACAGAAACGCCAAGATGCATCCGTCAAACAGCCTGGCTCTCGCACCTTCGTAAGCTCAGAAAAAACCTTTGAGAATTCTGACGAAGAGGTCAAAACCAAAGTTAATGCCGAGACGAGCTCTGCTTATTTGGAGTATCCCTCCAAGTCATTCCTGCATAGTTTTCAAAACTCCATTCTTAGAATGGACAGCACGCTGCTGCCCACTGAGCCTGACGAGAAGGATGTCAGTCTTCGCATTCTCAAAGCGCCCTCTTTTGTCAGAGAGGTAGAAGCAGCCATCGACATTCTCCAGAATTGGTTCACAGATAAAAAGCGCGGCCTTAAACCTTCCGATGTTTTGATCGTTGTTCCGGACATTGAAAGGGCGGCTCCCATCATTGAAGGCGTCATGGGATCTCTGCCGAAAGATCTTTATATCCCTTGGAAGATCATCGGTCTCAGCGAAGAAAAACAGAATGCGCTTGCAGATGCGTTTGTGGGCTTAGGCAAACTCTTGATGTCCGATTTCTCGGCCAGAGAATTCTTTGATTGGCTGGAAAAACTCCCCGTTCAGCAGCAATGGGGACTGTCATTAGATGACCTCTCTATCCTCCAGACTTGGCTTTATTCCGCCGGATACTCTGTCGGAATCGATCACGAACAGCTTGCAGCGCTGAATTTCACTGACGAAGATAGCTCTCTTCAGGATGCCATGGAACGGCTTTCTCTCGGCTTTTTCCTTGATGAGGCTTCCCCTCTGCCGTTCAAAGAAGTTCTTCCTATCCGAGGAAATGAGGAAGTCAATTTTGACGTAGTTTCCGACGGATCGGGCCGCTTGCTCCAAGCGCTTTCTCAGTTATATCTGAATCTTGGCGATCAGCGCCGTGAACTGCTGGCTACTAATTTTGCACTTTCGGCAGAGGCCTGGAGGGAAGCACTTCTGGACATGAAAAATCGATTCTTCGGCAACGGCTGCGATCCTGAAGAGTCCTACAAGTTCACGCAAATCATCGAGACAGTTTGCAATGGTATGACCACCGCCTACGGAAGCACCGAAAAACCGGTCGGTTTCGACGTTGTATTGAGCGAGCTACAAAGCGAACTCTCCAAAACAAAACGCGATATACCGAGCACGGGAACGATGACTTTCACATCCATTTCGCTAGCCAGAGGCATTCCCTACAAGGTCATTTGCTGCTTGGGTTTTGATGAGAAAAGCGGGTTCCCGGGAACACCGAAATTTGAAGAATTTGACTTAACCAAGGATCACCGGCGCCGCGGTGACCGAGACGCGAGAAAAGACAATAACGCTGTCTTCCTTGACACGCTTCTCAGCGCTCGGGAAAACCTTTTGATTTCCTACACCATCGGAACTAAACCACAAAGCGAAAATAATCCTTCGCTCGTCATCGATAATTTCAAGAATTACTTTCTTTCCCATGCCATGAGCGTAGGAATGGAGGACGGCACTGCTCAGGAAAAGGCTGACGAACTATGGAAGAGCATCGTTACGAAGGTTCCTTTGAATCGCTTTTCCGTTCGAAATTTCTTAGAGGAACCGAAATCTTTAGACAAACGAGAGAACAACCTTTTCTGGAAGAGTCCGCGGAAAGACGTCCTCCTCTCAATCGAGCACGCCATCAAAAATCCCGGAGAGAAGGAGCCAATGTTTGCCAACACCGGTATTCCTGACAAGAAACTTCCCAAAACGATGCAGCACCCCGAACTTCGAGAACTGCAGGTGAATTTCCTCATAAAGTTCCTGACCTCGTTTGGCGAGTGGGCGGCTACCCTGCTCAAACTTGAATCCTCAGAGCTACAAGCCGAAGAAAGACTGATCGTCCCTGCTAAAGAAGACAACCTAATGCATTCAAATGTCAAACGAAAATTCATTTCTTTGCTTGAGAACAACTTCACAGATGAAGAAGCTCTTGCTCTTCTGGACCTTAATCCGAAGTACGGCATCGAAAGTGTCCGACGTGCGGTTCTCAGTTCAGAAACCTCAGAAGTTGCCGAAGCATACGCCGCGAGAAAACAATTTATGGGGACGGAAACACTAAAAGCTGTCTCTGCCACGCTTGATTATCGGATTCCGACCAAAGTTTCTAATTTCGTCCATAGACTCACAGATAAAACAGACCTCTTCCTTTGGGAAAAGAAGGATAAAACCGTACGCGTCAAGCTCGGCGTATTTTGCTCTGCATCGGAACAAAATCGTGAACTATTGCGCCAAATTATTTGGACCGAAGCCGGAGAACCCTACGATTTGCTCATCTTTAACGAAAGTTCAGACACAGATCATTTCGTTACTTCTAGCTCGACGCTTATTCAAAACTACGGCAGCGAGCCTCTTAAAGCTTTTTTAAAGTTATTCGAGTGTCACTGCAAAAATGCTTTGGGCATGAAAGCCTCCGAGGATGCCCTGCTTTGGCAAGGAATCTCAGAGGAAAGTATTCGAAAAGCTGCTGATTTATCTAAAACTCTGGAAAAGGATCTAGGTGATTACTTCAATCTGCTCAAAGAAAAGGAAGAAAAGAAAGAGCTCAAAGGAAAGGGTAAAAAGAAGGATAGCAAAGAAGCAGACGAAAAGAAAAAAATCCATTTCCCTACAGCAATCGATGAATTCACCAACTTCATTCTGCAACTTAAACCTTAATCGGAGCATCTATGCCTTCTAATGAATTTAATCCTGCCAAAACGCCGATTGAGGGGCGCATGCTGTTGGAAGCCAGCGCCGGTACGGGAAAAACTTATTCCTTGATGCGAGTACTGCTCAGGCTTTTAGTCGAAAAAGAAGTAGAACTTGATCATATTTTGGTCGTGACATTCACGAATGCAGCCACTGATGAGTTGTCTTCTCGTTTGCGCAGCAATCTGACGGAACTGATTGAACAAATTAGGCTGAACGAGAGCGGAAGCTTCAACGATCTGCTGGATAGTTGGGGAGAAAAGAAGTATTCTCAGGACGAAATTCTTGAAAAACTGCAAACAGCGCTGAATAAGATTGACGACGCGGCCATTTTCACTATCCATGGCTTTTGCCAACGAATTCTCCAGGACTTTGTCTTTTCTTCAAAAGGGAACTACGACTTTGAGATCGGCGATGATTCAAATGCGAAAGATAAAGCGCTCAGCACTTTTCTTCGCACAAACCTTCCCAGGGCTTATCCAACCCGCCCTACGGAACAACTATCTCTGGCGCGAGACATACCATGGGATGATATCCTAACAACTGCTGCGGGCCTGAGCAGAACTAAGCCCCTCACTCAGCAAATGAAGCTGATGAAAGACTCCGATCATGAGCCTGAAGAAGAAACCAATCAGTTTTTTAATACATTTATTGATCAGGCAACAACGCTCTACGAAAAAAACAAGAAAGATGAGCGTCTATTTACGTTCGATGACCTGCTGATTGAAGCAGAAGAACGCATTGTTAAAGATCCGGAATTCACCAAAGCCATTCAAAATCTTTATGGCGCTGCATTAATTGACGAATTTCAGGATACGGACCCGATTCAATACTCTATTTTCAAACACCTGTTCTTAGAAGGTCGGGAAAAATCCAAGCCTGTTGTCTTTGTCGGCGATCCGAAACAGTCTATTTACCGCTTCAGAAATGCCAGCCTTGAGACGTATTTAGTAGCAAAAAAAGAAATCGACAACACTTATCAATTAATAAAGAACTTTCGTTCCTCACCGGGGATCATTGCCGGAGTTAATGAATACTTCAATCCGGTAGGAAAGAGCCCACTAGGCGGTTTTTTGAATCCGGCTCTTACTTATTCGCCGGTAAAAGCCAATGAGAAAAAATTACCTCTCTTCATAGAGAGAAAAGGCACGCTCGAACCCCTTTCTTCTTTTGCGTTCTGGTCCAACGCCGACACTCGTGCCTTGTCCAATGCAGAGGAACTTCGCGATATGGAGGCAATTGCTATCGCAGAGGAAATCGAATCCTTGCTAAAGGAAAAGGTCTTCTATGAAGGTCGGAGGTTGAGACCCAGCGACATCGCCATACTAGTTGCGCAACGCAAGCATGCAGACAAGGTCATTGAGCAGCTGCGCAAGCGAGGAATTCGAACCCTTCGCTCCTCGAATGAAAATGTCTTATGTTCCAAAGAAGCGCACGAACTCAAGAACGTTCTAGAGGCTATGTACGATCCGAGAGATACGCGTCTTGTGGCTGCGGCTCAGGCAACCAGGATTTTCGGCGACTCGCTGAATGACTTACTGAACAACGATGCGGCCTCCGCGCAGGCACGTCTGTTATTGGAAAATTCAGCAAAAATCTACGAGAAGAGCGGAATTATCGCTGCTATTTCGAACCTATTTGCCGGCGCCAAAACCGAAGAGCGTTTACTGCAATACGGTGGAGAACGCGCCCTCACGAACTATCAGCACATCTTGGAGCTTCTACATCAGCAACACAACACCATTGACAATCTGCAGGGACTTCTGCGTTGGTTAAAACAAGAAAAAGAGAAGAGCAACGAAAACTACAAACTAAGACGTGAAACCGATTCCGATGTTGTTCGAGTTGAGACCATTCACAGCAGTAAGGGCCTTCAATACCCGGTTGTTTATTACCTTGACCGGCCGATAAGCTTTTCCAAAAGTCAAAAATTTAGAGATGATGCAACAGGCGTCATTACCTTCTATGAAACCGAACAGAAGGCACCGGACGACTTTATTGAGAAATCATATGAGGAGTCCATGAGACTGCTGTATGTCGCCATGACGCGAGCAACAGCAAGAGTGGTACTTCCCTATTTCTTCAAGAAAACTAAGGACGGAGCGCCCAACGGAAGTGTCGGCGGCAAAAATCCGCTCGCTCAAGCTATTTGTGGAGAGAGTGCTGGCAAAACGGCAATTACTAACGGACTGAATCGATTGCGAGATGCTTTAACGCCGAACGGATTGGCAGCTGCAGAAGTCAAAAAAGCCTTACTTGAGGGAATAGCCGATTACAACAAGAACAGCCCACATCCGCTCACGCTCTCTAGAGATGCCTTGAATGCCTACTCTCCTTTTGATATCCGTTTTGACTTCGATCCGGACAAATTTAAGGACTCCAAGGTCTCCTTCAGAGAACAGCCTATGCATCTTGATCTCAGAGCTGGTGATGGAGCCAAGCAATCTTCTTCTTGGACTTCCTCCAGTTTCTCAAGTTTGTTGAGAACTATGGAGGCTCAGGACTCTGCTGTCATTACCGATGAAACGGAAGTTCCCGAATCGGAGGAACCGATCGTGGAGTCGAAAGAGGAAGATATATTGGAAGTCCTCAAAGGCTCCCAGAGCGCTACTGAATTCGGCACAAAAGTCCATGAATTGTTGGAAAAGATCTTCGGCTCAGGCTTTCACAATTGGGGAACCAAAGTCGATATATTCTTAGGGGAGCGTTTTAAGGGTTATGTTGTCCCCGAAACGGAGGAGCGTAAGGCTGAAATCGAATCCAAAACCATAAAGCTCTTCGATGAGTTGTTTTCAGCAAAAATACTTCCAACTGCTCCGGAATTCAAACTCTCTCAGCTTTTTAAAGATCTTAAAGAGTGTCGTCCGGAATTGAAATTCATGCTTTCCGTCGGAGCTCCGATAAAGGGCAGAGAACGTCTGACGGCGAGCCTTTTGGCGGAAACGCTGGCGGCCTTTGATTCTCGTTATAAAGATTTCCATTTGTCGGAACTCGATATGCGCGGATACCTCACGGGCTCCATCGACTTGGGATTCGCCGCTGACGGCAAATATTGGATCATCGACTGGAAGACGAACAAAATTGATTACCGCAATAACGCTCCCGAGCTTTACACGCCAGAAGCCGTAGACGCCTTGATGAAAAACAATCATTATGAGCTCCAGTTGACGCTTTACCTGGTAGCGCTCAAACGAATGCTCGAGGTGCGGTTAAATCTGCCGGAAGGTGCGGGTTATAAATCCGTCGGCGGCGCGGTTTATTGCTTCCTTCGCGGCATCAACAAAGATGCGCGCGGAACGTATTTTGAACGTCCCAAAGATGCGCTGATCGAATGTTTAGACGACTTCCTGAAAAACGGGTTCAATCGTGAACTCCTGGAATCCCGTGCTAAAGGAGCTGTGTAAAATGATTTCGCAAAACCAAAATTCATTTGAGAACCTCGGCACCATTCTGCTTGACCTTTTAGCTCGTCGAGGAAAAACCGTTACTGAAGAGCTAAGAGGTGCACTGGCTTTTTTCATGCTGCATCTCGGACAAGCCGAACACCTCGGAGGTTTGTGTGTCGAGCTTGATGCAACGCCGCAAAATAAAGAATACGTGGAGCTGCTTAGGGAAGCTGAGCTGCTAACCGACAGCAGCAACAAGATTGCTGACGAACCTAACAACCTCTCCGTCGCTCCGGCTCCCTTCCTTCTTGACGAGAGCAAACCGAAAAAGTTGAGAATTTATTCCCGCCGTAACTTTTGCTCTGAAAGCCGTTTGGCTGCGGGCATTCACGGTATGTGCTCTTCAAGCGCCAGCGAAGTCAAGGAAGTAAAAGAGGCCTTGGGACAGCTAGAGCAGACGTTAAAGAATGCACGAGAAAACGGCGACAAGAAAGCCTACTCTTTAAATTCCCTACAGCTGGAAGCAGCCGAACTTGCGGTTTCGGAAAAATTCTCCGTCATTTGCGGCGGTCCCGGTACCGGCAAAACAACCACCGTTGTGAAGTTCATTGAAGCCTTTTTGGAAATTCATCCGAAGGGCATCATTCAAATGTGCGCACCAACTGGGAAGGCCACAAGCCGCCTCCTTGAATCCGTAAAAAATCAGGCGGATGGAGGTCCGGCCTCTGCTCCCTACTACCCTGCTGTTCGCAGAGCTCTTGCGGAAGACAGGCTGACCTCTTTAACGATTCATAAATTACTGGTTACGGATTTATCCAACGGAAAACGACCGTCTGCGGATAATCCGATTGAAGCAGATTTGCTAATCGTGGATGAGAGTTCAATGATTGACTCGGCCTTGGCTTTGAAGCTTGTCAGAGCAATTGACCCGGGCAGAACTCAAACAGTGTTCTTAGGCGACAAGCATCAGCTGGCAGCCGTCGGGCCGGGTTCGGTATTTGCGGATATCTCTGATAATTCAGGAGTTTTGAAAGGGCACATCGTTGAATTAAAAGAGAGCATTCGCTTCAATGACAAATCCGCTATCGGCAGGTTAGCTCAGTGCATGCTCGCGCTCGAAGAAAAGAAAGATCCCGACCTTTCCAGCTTTATTTCGCAAGTTGAATATACGAACGATCGTCCCTTCGAAGGATTCAAGGATACCGGCGTGTTTTTCAAATCTGCGGGAAGGAACCTTCCTCTGCAGGCTCAGAAATGGTTAGAGGAAAAACTCGATCTCTACTGCAAAGCAGTCCAAAACTTAAACCTGACTTTAACTTCGAATGATAAAAACGAAGTGGATCCCAGATCAGCCAACTTCGAAAACCTTCCTAATGATGTACGACAAGCTCTTGAAGAAGTTTGGAACGAACTGAGTACTTTCCGTCCATTGTGCGCACAACGTGAAGGTCCGACCGGCGTCAACGCCGTCAATGATTTTTGCGAAGATTTTGTTAAATCGGCTTTTAAAGTTTCTTCTGCTGATGACATGTACAACGGCAAAGTCATCATTGTTCGTCAAAACGACTCCGGACTCGGTGTCGCTAACGGTGACGTAGCTGTTATTTTCGGCCTAAAGACGGCAGATTCCGACAAACCGACGTGGTATGCGTTCATCGGTGATCTGAAGAAGATTGTTCCGGCTCAGCTACTGCCGAAATATGACTCAGCCTTTGCCATTACTATTCACCAATCTCAAGGTTCAGGCTTCCGTGACGTCGCCATCTTCCTGCCGACACTAAGTGCCGGAAGTGATGCCGCTTCCTTATGCACGCGCGAACTTCTTTACACCGGCATTACTCGTTCGGAAAAAACGTGCCAGATTTTCGGATCTAAAGATGTTCTAGGCATGTCTTTAAAGACCGTCACACAGCGCAGCGGAGGGCTGCCTCAGCGGCTTAAAGAACGCTTCAGCGAACAAGGCTAATTTTTGCCCTTCTTGAGAGAAGAAGCCGAGTCGGTTAATCAATCTGATCGGCTCTTCTCTTTTCACAACATGACAGATAAGAAATCCAGTTCTCAAAAACAAGAGCTCCGTCCAAATACTAAAGAGCAGATGCTCAAGCGTTTCAAAGAAAACCTAAGCACCTTCAAAAAGACTTTTGATTATCTAAAAGACAAATGAGTACACCATTAGATATTGATGCGGTTGTCTTGATAAACGAAGCACTCACCGGTAATCGTTGCTCAGAAGAAAGAAAACAGCGAGTCGGCGGATGTCTGTCCAGCTATTCTTATTACGACACCGTCCGAGAGCAGATAACAAGCATCGTCGTCAGCCTTCTCAAAGGTCACTTCTTCCAAGACGGCAACAAAAGGACAGCGCTGGCGGTCTACTTGGATCTGTGTCAAAACAATGAAATCAAGTTCTTGTCGGATCAAGACCGCTTAGGCGATGTTTTCATAGACATCGCCACAAACCGGAGAGATGTCCCTGAAAATTGTCAATTCCTTTTTCCTGAGTTTTAGGCCTAAATCTGAGGTTTTTATTTAAAAATCATAGATTAAAGGCCTATTATTTTTCATCTTATTGTGGTAAAACAATAGTAATATTATAAAGGAAGGACCATGCGTTACCACATCATGTACAGTTCAAAAGGCGATAACAGAAGTGTCTACATCGCCTACTCTTATCGAAACGAAAACGGCCAATCGCGCAAGAGTATCGTTCGCAGGTGTGGAAACATCAAAAAGCTTCTGGCCGCGGATCCTCAAGCCTTAGAGAAGATCCAAGAAGAAGTTAGAACCCTTAATATAAACGCAGCCGAAGAGGATATAAAGAGACGACTCATAGGCAACGAAACTATCGAAGCCGATATTATCCGAGCTGGCAAAGACGGGATCTTGCTCAAAGGGGAAAAGCCCTGTCTGCGAGGCTTAGGCATGGTTGTTCTCGACAGGCTTTGGAACGAAATAAATCTGTCCTACAAACTGTCTTACCTCAAGAAAGACTCTGACATTGAATTTGATTTTGAAGAAGTAGTAAGACAGCTTTGTCTTGGCCGAATTCTTGCTCCTTGGTCCAAAGCTAAGACTTGCCGGTAGGCTCCTGTTTCTTACCTTGGTGCGAAAGAAGAAAACCTTTTCCACTATTACAACTGTCTTGATTTACTCAGCAAAAATAAAGACTCCGTTATCAAATACCTGAATAAAAAACTCTTAGAGGGAAATCCTCATCGCGACACCCGTGTTTGTCTCTACGATATCACTACCTATGCGGTTGAAAGTGTCGAAGCTGACAGCCTAAGAGAGTTCGGGTACTCCAAGGACAAAAAATTTAATGAAGTACAAGTTGTTATGGCTCTAGCCGCGGACAAGGACGGACTTCCAATCAGCTACAACCTTTATCGAGGCAATCAGGGTGAGTCTCCTACGATGGTTCCCTTCATTGAGGAACTGAAGAAAACCTACGGCGTCGAAAATCTTATCGTTGTTGCCGACAAGGGGCTCAACAACACCGCCAACATTCATTGCCTGCTGGAACTGAGCAATAACTATGTTCTCTCCTCAAAAATCAGAAGCGCATCCCGGGAGATCAAGCAAGCCGCATTGGATCCTACGGGAAGAGTCGAAAGGCTTGTGGCTGATGGCAACGGCGTTCTCTCAAAAACTTGGTTTAAAGAAATCATCTTGGAAACCAAAGTTAGCTACAAATATCCCGACTTTGCGTACGAAAACAATAATCCTGAAGAGAAAGTTCGAAGATAAGCTGAAACCATACACAACAAAATACGGCAACAAGCGAAAGAAAGGAACCATCAAACGTCGTTTTATTATCACCTTCTCAGAAAAACGACTTATCAAGGATAGGATCGACAGGCAACGGCTAATAAAGAAAGCTGAAAGGCTTGTGGCTAATCCGTCTAACTTCTCTGCTGAGTTAAAGAAAGGCGGAAAAAGTCTGGTCAGCGTGGATATCGACAAAGAGAGTCTGGCTGTTGATTACGAAAGAATCTCAGAACAGGAACTCTTTGACGGAATGCATGTCATCGAAACTTCCCTGAAAGATCCGGGTGAAGAGGTTCTGGATATCTACAAGGGACTTTGGCATATTGAAAGCAACTTCCGAGTTTTTAAGAGCCAGTTGGAAGGCCGCCCCGTATACGTAAGAACCGAAGACCATATCCGCGGCCACTTTCTTTGCTGCTACATCTCATTAGTCATCTCAAGGTTGTTGGAATACAAACTTAGAAAGAGAGATACACCGATCCCGATAGGTAAGATCGTTGAAAGTCTCAACGGCCTTAGAACAACAAAAATTAAATTAGACCGGCTGCCTGCGATTTACGCCACAACTGGAATCTCTGAGGAAATAAAACAAATATGCGCCGCCTTAGAGATGACTGTCCCTGAAGACTATGAAACAGCCGCTTCGCTGCGGAAGAAGCTCGCCCTACGAGGAGAGCTTGGGAGATATTTCCTGACCAAAGGAACTATTACCACAGAAGAGGAAAAATTAAAAAATTAGAGAACCCTTGGCGCCCAAAGGTTCTCTTGAAATTATCTATGATTCTTCTATAAAACTCAGGAGCATCGTCGTCAGCATTCTCAAAGGTCATTTCTTTCAGGACGGCAACAAAAGAACAACTCTGGCGATCCACTTGGATTTGTGTCAGAACAATGGAATCAACTTCTTATCTGATCAGGACCGCTTAGGAGATGTTTTCATAGACATCGCCGCAAACCGGAGAGATGTCCCTGAAAATTGTCAATTCTTTTTTTACTATAAGGGCGTTATCGAATCAGTGCCAACAAATAGAAAGATGCTCACCCCAAAGAATCTAAGTGTAGGGTAAGAAATGAAAAAAACATGGTGTTTAGATCTCAATAAGGTAGTGGCGAAGAGATTCGTTTATTTTCTTTGTTAATTCCTTAGCATTAGATTCAAGAGGTAAAATTTTCTTTTCGAGTTTTTCTATTTGTCCAATAATTTCATCTTGAGTTTTGCGGTCTGCAATAAAGAATGAAATCCCTTGTATTCTGTCGATAGACGCCCGATAAGCTCGTGAAAAGCCAGCCTTCCTCCCCTCACGCTCAAGAACGTGGGTCAAGTACCTTGGGTTAACCTCGGGCGTTTTACAACGTAGAACCCCACAGTGATCGGTTGGATAGAATTTTATATTTTCCGGCATATAAGCCGTCATCCAGTCACCGTCAATTCCCCATAAGACGGAGGGAACTGTAAAATCTTCGATGAATAACTCAGAGATATAACCGAAAGGTTCCTTCACGTTGGCGCTGAACACCGGAATTTCTGCAGTCGAAGAAAGTTGCTTATTGAGCACTCGCTTCCCTATAAAAATATCGAAATTTCTGTTATCGGAAAGGACTAACCCCCCCCGTCTTTGTTGAGAGATTATATCTAATTGATTAAAAAGCCCTTCTATTCTCTTTCTGTAGCTTTCAATACTCATTCGAGTCGACTTGTACTGTTTTCCAATCTCTTCACAAGCGTCAATAATTTGTTGCTGAACCTCGACAGGAGGAATAGGTATATTTACATTCTCTTTTAAATAGGTGCTGTTCAAACTTTTACCAAAGGCCTTATCCCCTACATTCTTTAAGTCTATAAGGCTTCCAGTAAATAGCCAGAATAAATATTTATCAAGAATCTCTGACGAATTCTTAGGAACTAAAGCCGCAATTGCCTCATTTGTATATAGGTCCTCGCCTGCTATAGCCGTTTTCCCAATGCTTAACTTAAAACTAAGCAGAGTTGTTCCTGCGCGAACAAGCTTAACGTTTGAATTTTTAACCGCCTCATCTGTAATTTTTTCTTTTGTATCAGTGATTACTTGTCCTCTCATCTCTGATATGGATACCCAAAGGTTCTCCCCTGTAAAATAGTTCGGATTATTTCTCGAAGGTGTGCCTCCAATCAAAACCTCACACATCTCCCCGAGCGGCCTTATCGGATATTTGCTTCTTATCTTCTTTTCTGTAGGAAATGAAAGACGAAGGGCACTTGAAAAATTGCTTCTTAAGAAATCAAACATGTCTTTAGTTCGCACTACAGATGCGTATTCTTTTTGCGTCTCGGAAAAAGTGGGAATTTCTCCATTAAACGATCTTCTAATAGCGTGTGCTAATGTTCCCACGGCTTCTCTGTTCGAATCATCGTACATTTTTCCGCCTGGCACAATGATTTGAATTCCTTCATTTCCTTTTCGATTTGACCAATCGTAGCCGAGGAAGTTTTTTTGGCCATTGTTGTCGACAGGAGCCTTTATGAGCACTGTTGACTGTTGATAGACAAGAGAAAAGTAGAAAAGCTTTTCCGCCTCAACCGCTTGAACAACACTATAGAATTTCTCCAGATAAGCGCGTTTTTGCTCAACTACACTCATTTTTTTATAAGAACGCGCTCTTGTAAGATTTTTCGCCTCTGGCGAATCAGAAAAGGCGTTTACATATATACGGAAATAGTCATCATTAGACAAAAACTCCAAATCAAGTTTTTTGCTAATGAATGAAGAGTATCTTGCGTCTTCAACTTTAATTTGTTTGAGGTATTCGGACAAAATTTTTTGGTCTTGCCAATTTCTGAGGTCCTTCCCCGTCATGATCGCCTCCACCGAATCCGAATACAACTCTGATTTCTTGGGAGGTTCATTAAACTTTTCTAGAAACAAAATAACAGTATTTGTCCCCGTGGCTCCAAATGTTTTTGATCCTAAGGCCACAATAGCATGGATATAAAAATTTTTAAGAAGAAGCTCCCTGGCTCCTATGTAACTTGAGGTTTCATTGGACAAAATGGAACTTGGAAGAATGACGGCCGCAACCCCTGTCGGCTTTAAAAGTTGCTCAATGCGCTCTACAAAAAGAGTTTCTATTTCCCCGCCGTTCATTCCGATTTTGTCGAGGAGGGTAAAACTGTTGTTTTTAAGTTTCAAATGTTGCTTGAAATCTTTCACAGAATAAGGTGGATTTGCTACAAGAATATCAAAAGATTCATTTTTGATATTTTTTCTGGCACATTTTCAAGTCCGTCGCCAAAGATTATATTGCCCTCTCCTGCGCCGTTCATAAATAAAGATATCTTTGCGACTCTCGCAAGACGATAATCTTTCTCTATACCAAAAATATGGTCGTGTGCCCAGGAGTTGTCTTTCTTTCTAGCTACAAAGTGATTTATTGCTTCGATCGCTTCTGTTAAAAAATGCCCTGGGCCACAGGCATAATCTATAATTTTTGGATAAACCTCCCCGCGTTCGGAGTTGACCATCCTCGTGACTGGCAGGCTGTCCCAAATGAACCTCGTAATCGGCATTGGAGTAAAAAATTGCCCCTCATTCTGTTTAAAGCCCTTGTTTAAAAGCTGTTCGAATAAATCTCCAAGGAATTGGTGCTTTGATGGGTAAACTATTCGGTACCTTTGGAAAAGCTGGACCATTTCGACAAGGATCTTGCCGTTTTGATAAAAAAGTTCCTCGTTGTGGACATCTTTAAAGGCGAAATCGTTGTTTGAGTAAAATTTCAATATTCGAATAGTCTTCTGCAGATTCGCAATAGCATTCTTTCGATCTGCACCGGTGTACGTAGAGAAAAGCCACTCGGGATAGGATGCAGAAACATAATAGATTTCTTCCCCCATAAATTTTTCCATACCATCACGGTGCAGGCGCTGCAATCTGTCCTGAAGAGTTTCATAGGTATCAGTTCCAGGCTTGTATTGAAACTCTACTATGTCATCTATGTCTTTTGTACTTTCGTCCACGAGCTTACAGATAAAAAGTGCTATAAGCCTGTTAAAAGCGTTCTCTTTATCTGACACGTTATTATGTCTAAGTATTTCTTCAAACTTATTAACTATCTTGTCATCCGGCGAAAAGTCTAAAAGATCCTTCTTTCTAAGAGGCCTTACTCCAACTTGGTAGGCGACAGAATCCTCCGAAAAGATAAGATCTTCGTGAATCGCTTTTGAGTATGTTTCATCCCATACTTCAAACCTTTCTTCGGTTGTATTCGCATCTTTGTATAACTTGATAGATTTATCTTTCTTGGCAAGAAGCAAAATGTTTGCATCATCTGAGCAACAAATCGTCTGAGCTACGTATTGAACGCTCCCTTGAGATTCAATGGAGGAATACAGCACCAACCATCGGGTAGACTGCTCTTGTTGCCAATAAGAGAATAACTGGGCTCCATCGTTATAAGTATCCTTGAGAGCTTTTTCAAATTCTTTCCCCCATGTCTTGCACTCAATGATGAGTAGCATGGAGCCCGAATCATCCGTTACACAGATGTCAGCCCTACCGCTTTTTGAATCATGTCCTAAATGCCACTCTTTTTCGAGTTCTATATGTTCAGGCCGATAACCTTTTTCTAAAAGTCGATGGACACACTCAAAAACGACAATATTCTCGGGAGCATTGAACCCGTCATTTCTCTCTCTCCCTGCAATTCCCTCGGGAAACACCAACTTATTTTTGCCGAAATCTACAAGCATAGAGACATTGCTGCCGTAAGCGGGAAATTTCTTTTCATAGATGTCCCCGTCCGCTATAAAACCAAGAGTCCTCAACAAAGATTTGAGATTTGTAATATTAATCATTGTTCTATTTCCGCCTTTTGTTTGTAGAAAAGCAAATCTTGCAAAGAGTATAACTAAGAGTATCAGAATGGGTCTTATCACCCTACAAGCTTCGATTTAAAGAATTTTTCACTGTGAACAGCACAATAAGTCAAAATTCGGAACCGCTTCCAGCAAGCGACAGGTGTAAGGATCTTTAGGACGGTTAAGAACTTCTGCCGCTGATCCCGCTTCTACCACTTCTCCGGACTTCATCACAATGACTTCATCGGCAAGATAACGCACGACGCCAAAGTTGTGAGTAATAAACAGGTAGGAGATATCTCGGCTTCTCTGGATTTCGTTCAAAAGGTTCAGGATTTGAGCCTGTACCGAAACATCCAAAGCCGATGTCGGTTCGTCACAAATCAGAAGTTTGGGTTCGACCACCAATGCGCGAGCAATGGCCAAACGCTGCCTTTGACCACCCGAAAACTCATGCGGATACCGATTCAACGAATCGGAACAAAGCCCGCAAAGACCGATGACATCTTCAATTCTGCCAAGTGCGTCGCTCGCCGGAATATCCGGATGCAGACTCTCCAATCCCTCAAGAAGGATTTCTTTAACACGCATTCTCGGATTCAAGCTGGAGAACGGATCTTGGAAAATAACCTGCATATCGACTCGAGCCTGTCGAAGGTCTGGACCATTCAAGCTGCCTAAGTCCCTTCCATTTAAGAGCGCAGAACCGGTGATTTTTGCCTGCTGTCGGAGAAGCTGAAGAATGCCTCGGGCCACCGTGGTTTTACCGCTGCCGCTTTCTCCGATCAGCGCCGTGGTCAATCCTCCGCACACATCAAAGGAGACATTTCTTACAGCTTTGGCGTACTCGGTCGGACGCAGAAAACCGCCGCGAATCGGAAACCAAACGCTGTAATCTTTGACTTCCAAAATTCGAGGTACCTCTTTCTGCTCTCTTTCGACAACCACGTCGCTTCGCGGAAGTTCGACCGGATCATTTTCAGGGAACAGACATCGGACTTTTCGGTCGCCAATCTCCCCCAGGCCAACTTTATGTTCAGAGCATTCCGGACGCGCTTTTTTGCAGCGCTCGGCAAATCGACACCCATGGAACTCTCGGTTCAAGCGAGGCACCATCCCCGGGATCGCCTCGAGCATCTGGCTCTTTTGCTTTCCTTCAGGAAGCGCCTTCAAAAGATTGCGCGCATAAGGATGCAATGGTTGGGAGAAGAATTCACGTGCCGAAGCTTCTTCCACTAGCTCACCGGCATACATCAGCCCTACTCTGTCTGCTACCTGAGCTACAACCGCCAAATCATGAGTAATCAGCAGAATGCCGATGTTTTCGGTCTCCTTGAGCTGCTTTAAAAGAGCAAGAATCTGAGCCTGAACAGAAACGTCCAGCGCCGTTGTCGGTTCGTCCGCAATAAGGTAGTTCGGCTCGGCCGCTAGGGCGATAGCGATCATCACACGCTGTTTTTGGCCGCCGGAGAGCTCAAACGGGAATGATGTCATTCTGCGCTCCGGGTCAGGGATTCCGACCTTTTTCAGCCAGTCGAGTGCTTTTGCTCGCGCTTCTTTGCCGCGCAGCGGCGTATGAAGAAGAATGGTTTCAACGATTTGATCACCGACGGTCATCACCGGATTTAGCGACGTTGACGGCTCCTGAAAAATCAGACTGATCTTAGAGGAGCGAATGTTTCGCATCGCGGCTTCGGGCAAGCCCATGATTTCCGTTCCATCAACGGTAACGACACCGCTGGAGACTCGTCCGGAGCTCGGAAGAAGTCTCAGCAGAGAAAAAGCTGTCATAGATTTGCCGCATCCGGATTCTCCGACCAAGGCGCAGATTTCTCCTCGATTAAGCGTCAGACTCAGGCCGTCTACAACGCGAACCGTGTCCTCGGACGTGAGGATTTCCGTCACCATATTAGAAATACGGAGCATTACTTTTTCCTCCCGATTTTGAGGACCAATCTCGGGTCAAATGCTTCCCGAACGGCAGATGCAAATAAGTTGGCAGACAATACAAGTGTGAGCATGAAAGTGAAGGCTGCGCAGAGGTTCCACCAGACAACCGGTGTTCGGGAAAGTTCAAGACGACCGGCATTAATCATGGAACCGAAACTATGCGTTGTCGGATCGACGCCGACACCGACGTAAGAAAGTACAGCTTCATAAAGGACAATGCCGGAGAAATCCAATACTGCCACAATCAAAATGATGTGGATGACGTTCGGTAAAACATGACGCTTCATGATCTTGAACGCTCCCAATCCGAAGGCACGTGCCGCTTGAATGTAATCCAACTGAGAAATTTTTAATGTTTCGGCGCGAAGCAAACGAGCGAGCGTTGCCCATCCCGTCAGACCGATGATGATCGAAAGCATGAACAGGCGAAGGTCTGCTCTCTCAATGCCGGTCGCATACATGCCGGGATGAGAATCGATAAAAACCTGAATCATCAGAACGGAAGCCGCAATAAGAAGAACGCTCGGTATCGAAGACAACGTGGTGTAAAGATATTGAATTAAGTCGTCCACCCAGCCTTTGAAGAAACCGGCACAGATTCCCAGCACCACGGCAAACGGAAGCGTCGTCAAAGTCGCTAGCGTTCCGATCACAAGCGCCGTACGCACGGACTTAAAGGCTTGATAAAGAACATCGTTGCCTGTCTGATCCGTCCCCATCACGTGGTAATACGGCCAGAGTGCGCCGATCAGGCACCCCAGAACCATTAAAACCGAGCATGTCGTAAGGATTGCCTCGTAAGGAACTTCATCGCGGCGCTTAAACAAAGTGCTCACTTCTTCCTTAAACGAACGACCCTTATAACGGGAAACCAATCTGACCGTCACAAGCCACAGCAAAGCGCTAAGTACCAGCCCTGCGCCTAAACCGCCGGCCGATTTAACGGCGACGTCTTCTGCCCAATCGGCTTTATTTTTAAGATGCGCTCCGCCGGCTTTCAGCGGTTCGTAATCGCGCACGGGCTTGCCGTCTTCAAAGCGGGAAATTTTTTCAAACGTCTGAGTCGCCAGAGGCATCGAATAAGACTTCTCTTCCGCCGAAGACGCTTTTCCGAGCGCTTTATCCAGCAGGGAATAAGCCTTGACGTCATAGATCGGACGTCCGTCCTGAACATCAATAACCGGGCGGAAATGTACCGAATCTACGACCGATAGCAAAAGGAAGAAACACAGCAGCGAAAGCGAGCACAACGAGGCGCCGGAACTCACAACATACCGCCAGCGTGCTTTGAGCTCCTCGGAGCGGGCAACATGAATCAGATAAAACGTTAGCGCCGCAAGAAGGACGACAATCACGATATCCGTCGGAAGCAAAACAAATTTAGGCATCATTTCAAACGGATCCTCGGGTCGGCAATCGTATAAGCCACGTCTGTCAGAATCAGACCGATGACATACAAAACGGTTCCTACAAAAACCATCGTACGGACAATGGCGAAGTCCTGAGCATTGATCGCGTCAATCGTAAAGCTGCCCAAGCCCGGAATGCCGAAGAAGCTCTCCATCACTAAAGAGCCTAAAAACAGCATCGGGAGCACGGCAACCGTTGAAGTCAGAATCGGCAGGCTGGCGTTGCGCAGTACATGTTTAAAAAGAACCGCCGTTTCGCTTAAGCCCTTAGCCCGAGCGGTACGAACGTAATCTTTATTAATTTCTTCTAGAAACATTGAGCGGTACAGCAACGCATCTCCTCCGATGCGAGAGAAAACACCGATCGCAATCGGAAGAATCAGGAACGAAATCATGGCCGTTCCCGTCTCAAAACCCGAAATCGGAACAAGCCGCAGAACTTTTGAGAAAAGCCACTGACCGAAAATAATGTAGAAAAGCGACGAGATCGACATCATGACAATGGCAAAGACCACGCCTCCGATCTCGAGCTTCGTGTGTCGGAAAAACACTAGGCCTAAAGAAAACACAACGATCACAAAAACGCCGAGCAAAAAGGTCGGAAACGCCAAAGCAACCGACGGGCACATTCGGTTTTTGATTTCATAGGCAATGTCGCGCCCGGCGTCAGACGCGCCGAGATCTCCAACCATCAGCCGCGCACTATGCTGCCAAAAAATCGTATCCGTGAGCTTTTCCGAGCCTTCGGCCTTCTCATTCCAAAGCAGCGGCTTGTCGTAGCCGTGTTCTTCTTTCCAGTTCTGGATCGCTTCGGCCGTCACACGTTTGCCGCCAATATTGAGGCGTGCCATGTCGTCCGGCGTGTTGACCGTAAAGAACAGCATAAAGGTCAAAAGATTGACGCCGATCAAAATCAGGAAGCCGTAGCCGATACGTCTTAAGAGATAACGAATCATTTCACTTGTTCCTCGGTGATACGCGCCGTCATTCGTTCCCGCTTTCTATGAAGGACCACGGCCGGAATAATCACTAACGCCGACAGCAGAACAAAAACCAGCAGCGGCCAGTAAATCGGTTTGTTCCATTCTTTAATGGCCTTTACCCGCGTCTCAGGATCGAGCCTCAGATATTGAATATGGTTGCGTACGACCTGCGTGGGTTTACCGTTATGCACCCACTGATGGAAAGCCGCCGAATTTGTCGGAAAGTATCCGAATGTCCATGGTGCATCTTCCTGAACGATCTTGATCAATTCATTAATGGCCTCGGCCTTAGCCGGACCTTCGTCCATATAACGCATGCGGCTGAAGAGCTCGTCGTACTTCGGGTTTTGATAATTCGAGGCATTTTCCCCCGAGCCGCCGGTCTTGGACTTGGCGTTGGGGCCGTAAAGCAGGAAGAGGAAGTTCTCGGCATCCGGGTAGTCGGCGAGCCAGCCCCATAAAAAGAGCTGATGATTGCCGGAGATCACCTTATCCTGGAAACGGTTGTAGTCCGTGCCGCGGATATCAAGCTGGATACCGATCTTGGCAAACTGCTTCTGATACCAATCGAGCACTGCTTTCGTCGAAGGAGATGCCGCTGCTTGGAAGTTGAGATTCAAGACCAAGGGTTCTCCGGTCTTCGCATCACGACCTCCGGGGTAGCCTGCTTCAGCTAAGAGTTTCTTAGCTTCTTCGATGGATTTGCGGCGCACAAGACCGTCTTCGGACTTTTCGTAAACAATCGGATTAAATGCCGCTGCGCCGTCCTCTCGATAACCGAAAAGTCCCGGCGGCAGCGGACCATGCGCGGGAGATGCCAGTCCCTTCTCAAAAATCTGGATGTATTCTTCCCAGTCCATGGCAATAGAAATCGCCTGGCGGAGCTTCTTGTTGCGCTCACGCTCGTCAGGCGTCTTGCCTTCGCCCACGACCGGATCCATCCAGTTAAAGCCGAAGTATGTGTTTTGCGCTTCTACCGTCTGCGGAAACTGCAGTTTCTTTTCTTTGTACTCTTTTTCTTTTTCCGCGCTGTCGGCCATGCCGATCAAAAAGCCCTGACCGTTGTCGAGACGTTCAATCTGCGGAGAATCGTAGTAACCCTGAAGGAACTTCGTGCGAAGCGGGACGCTTTCTTTTTCGGCCGTGATTTCAATCCGATCAATGAAAGGGAGCGGTTTTCCGCAGTCCTTTAAAAACCCTTTCGCTTCATCCTCAGGCTCGCCCGTGCACGGATAAAGCTCCGTCTTTCGGAAATTCGGATTGCGCTCCATAACATGTTTGCGGTTTTCAATCGATTCAACCAGCATGTAAGGACCGGTGCCCACAGGCCAATAGTTCAAAGACAAGTTGTTCTTAGCCATGCCCTTCTGGGCGTAGAAGGCTTCTGCTTCCCACGGAACCGGCGCAAAGAAAGTCATTGCCAGCCAATTGGGGAACTGCGGATACTTTCCTTTGACTTCGAGTCGCAGTGTGTACTTGTTCGGCGCGGAGACACCCTTGAGCTCGAATTTCCTTAAATCTAAGAACGGTAAGTCTCGATCGGAGGGTTGGAGGCCGGCGCGAAGGCGCCTGTCTTCCGCCCGAACCTGAACGGCAAAGTCTTTTAAACCCAGAAGGTAGTTCACCATCGTTCCGTAAACCGGAGCAATGATGCGGGGATTAGCCATCCGCTTGATCGAGTAAACAAAGTCTTCGGCGGTTAGTTCGCGAGTACCCTTCTGCGGCAAATCCATCGGATTGTGCAGTTGGTCGATAACTTCAGGAGCTAAAGCATGATTGATGTACTCGCCTTTCTCATTTTTAGCGAAGGCCGGATGAGGCGCATACAAGATGCCTTTCTTAATCGGAATCTCGTAAACGCTCAACGCAATGTCTTCCGCCGATGCTGTCTCCGGGAGCACCTTCCCGTCTTTATCCAAATAAACCGGTTTGACGACTTCAGCAGCTGAACGAGGAATCAGACGGTACGGCCGCTCTAAGAAGTGATACTGATAAAGCGGTTCGTAAATACTATAGGTGTAAGGCGTCTCATCGGAAGAGTAAGAACTCGTCGGATCCAAATGCTTCGGACTGCGGCCTGAGAAAGGCGTGTAGAGCGTATTGGAGGCAAGTTCCTTTTCCGTGTGAACGGAGTTCGGAATTTCTTTGCAGGAGGTCAGTGCGATCACAGCTAAGACGGCCGCCGACAACCTAAGGAGCCTGCCGTAAACTGCGCCGTATCCTACTTTAATTTTCACTGGTCTTCCTTTCGCCTATTTTGGGACGGGATATCTTATCAGATCGCAAAAAAATCCAAAGAAATAAAACATTTAGGCACACTTACCGACTACGGGTTACCTCCAATTCAGTTTGTCGGATCGAGCGCTGATAGAGACAAAAAAACGGGTACAAAGTATGACCGCCCTAGCCTGATTCTCAGGTACCCGTTTGATAAAATGCGCTCTTATGTGGAGCTGGGCTTCAAGGAGCCTTTGGGGTGCACATAGTGAGCCCTGATGAGAATTTGTTGATGGAAAAACACTATTTCGACTGGCCAGTTCGAGTCTATTACGAAGACACAGACTGTGCCCGAGTGGTTTACTACTCGAACTACTTCAAGTTCATGGAGCGTGCGCGCACGGAATGGCTGCGCGCTTTGGGCTGGAGTCAGGAACGCCTGTACTCCGAGCTCGGCGTCGTCTTCGTCGTTGCCGAAGCGAAAGCCAAGTACAAAAAACCGGCTCGTCTTGATGACGAATTAGTCGTACGCTCAACTGTGACCGCGTGCGGCCGTACTTCTTTTGAATTTCATCAGGAAATTTTGAGGGGAGACGAGGTGCTCAACATCGGAGACATTCGCTGCGGAACACTCGACGCGCATACCTTCCGCCCGGTTGCGATGCCCGAGCCCATTTCAGAAGAACTCAAGAAACTTTTAAACCATTAATTTTTATTAGTACAAGGGACTGTGATGGAAGCATCTGCCGATTTATCAATCATCACTTTGGTAGCTCATGCCAGCGCCGTAGTTCAGATTGTTTTGGCTATTCTTTTAATTTTCTCATTAGTGAGCTGGACCATTATTTTTCAGAAATGGTTCCAAATGAGCCGCGCAAGAAGAGAAGCCCGCAATTTCGATAAACGTTTCTGGGGCGGCGCAGATTTAAATAAACTCTACGAAAGCGCCACCGAACGCCGCTCTTCCATTGGACCTCAGGAAGGCATCTTCTACTCCGGCATGACCGAATTTTTAAGAAGCCGTGCGAGCAACCTTGAAGCTCGGGCCGGCACCTTCGGCGTCATTGACGGTGTTTCGCGTGCTATGCGCGCCCGCTATCAGAGAGAACTGGACATTCTCGAATCCGGCCTAAGTGTTTTAGCCACCATTGGCTCCGTATCTCCGTACATCGGTCTGTTCGGTACGGTTTGGGGCATCATGGACGCCTTCACGGGCTTAGGCAATCTGGAAAGCGCTTCCCTGGCTGTCGTCGCCCCGGGTATTGCCGAAGCTCTAGTCGCAACCGCCATCGGTCTTTTTGCCGCTATCCCTGCGGTTATAGGCTACAACCGCTTTGCTTATAGTCTGGATCGTCTCTCGAGCCAGTACGAAAGCTTCATGCAGGAATTCCAAAACATTTTGGGTCGTCAGGCCTAAGGACGCAACATGGCACGCAACGGCAAAAGACGTCTTTTAGCAGAGATGAACGTCGTCCCGTACATTGATGTGATGCTGGTTCTCGTGGTGATCCTGATGGTCGCCGCCCCTTACGTCAATCCTTCGATCGTCGATCTGCCGAAAGTCAACAAAGCGGCTCCTACTCCCGACAAAGTCGTCGAGGTCATTATTACGCCTGACGGCAAGCTCCAAATCAGAGATACTGCGAAGAAACTAGTACCGGTCGACTTTCCCCAATTAGTCTCCACAGTCGAATCAATGCAGACCGACGGGACACAGGTTCCGGTTGTCATCGCGGCGGATAAAACCGTTGCATACGAAAAGGTCATCGACGTGATGCGCAATCTTCAGAAAGCCAATATCACTCGTATCGGCCTGTCATTGCAACTTGAAGGAAGCGGTGCCAAGTAATGGACGACTTATCTCCGAATCAAGCGAATCGGCTCTCAGGCGCTCAAGGGTATTGGGGCACGGCTTTTGTGCTCGCTTTAATCGCCCACGGGCTTCTTTTTGTGCTGCTCTTCGTTTCCATGCAATGGAGATCGGAGCCGACAGGACCCGTTTATGCCGAATTGTGGAACGGCGACATGCCGGCAGCTGAAGCTCCGGCTGAAACACAGCCGGAACCGCAGCCTGAGCCAGAACCCGAGCCGCAGCCCGAACCGGAGCCCCAGCCAGAACCTCCGGCAGAACCGGAACCCGCTCCGGAACCTCCTGCTCCTGAAGAACCTCAGCAGCAGTTGCCGCCGCCCCCTCCTCCTATCGCTCAGACAGATTTAGATCGTCAGGCCAACCTGCTTGAGGATCCGGACATCGTCCAAGAACGGCTCGATCGAGAAAAGAAAAAGCAGGAAGAGGAAAAACAACGCATTCTTGAGCGCGAACGTCAACTGCAAGAAGCCAAACGAGCTGAAGAACAGCGTAAGGCCGAAGAAGCTCGCCAGGCCGAACTACGCCGCCAGGAAGAACAACAGCGCATTCAAGAACAGAAACGTCAGGAAGAACTGAAAAAACAGGAAGAGCAAAAACGCTTAGCAGAAGAAAAACGCAAAGCGCAGGAAAAAGCTGAAGCCGAACGCAAAGCTAAGCAGGAAGAACTCAAGAAACAGGCTCAGGAACGTGAACGAAAGATCGCGGAGGAAAAAGCTCAGCGAGAAAAGGCATTAGCTGAAAAACGCAAAGCACAGGAAGAACTCAATCGTCAGAGAGCCGAAGAACAGGCCAATGCCGCCCGCAGAAAAGAAATGCTCAGCCGCTTAACCGGCCAAAGCGGCTCTGCCATGGGTTCGGGCTCCGGTGCCATGACCAACTTCCAGCAGGCGCAGTACAACAACCGTATCGTTGCCTGTATCCGTCCGCATATTACGTTCAATACACCGGCAGGTGCCAAACGCGGCATGTACGTCGCCAAATTCGACGTCCGTCTGCTCAAGAACGGCCAGAAGGCAGTCCCGCCCAAGATGATCAGCAGCAGCGGCCTGAAGGCTTTCGATACAGCGGTGGAAAAAGCGATTTTGATGTGCAATCCCTTCCCCAAGCCCCCAGTTGGAGACATTCCATCTTCCATCACATTGACATTTGATCCGGTTGACGACGCCAGAAGTCGTTAACCTCACGGAGAAAACGTATGGCAACTACGGCAGGCGCCTCCCCCGCAAACCCGAAAGGCCTAAGTGTAG
>OGOT01000075.1_pt1 | contig 98948 bp, 143 predicted proteins | sample 1552791 | NCBI WGS metagenome assembly OGOT01 (sample SAMEA2580160, study PRJEB22360) | human gut metagenome | biome: human gut; feature: human-associated habitat; material: faeces | place: Denmark | collected 2008/2010
ATACTTTGTGTATGAATTAGTTGGCTGATTTTGTAATATTTAATGAATGTCCCTACGTATATATTGCGCCACACGTACGTATGTGATGGGTTACGGTAACTCTTGTACCCTCTCTGCTTCAATTCTGTTTTCTACCTCATCCGGCAGGGCAGGGAAGAAATCTATATTCGTTCTTTTCTCTACGCTGTCCACTGTTACTATATATTTCTTCAGCGGCTTATGTCCGGCGCTGTTGGGGAAGATAAATCCTATGGCTTGCGGATTTTTCTTATCATTTATCAATATGACTTTATAGAAAGCATGGGGGACTGCCACTTTGTTGTTGCCGATTCGTTTGGGGCGTTTAGTATCATATATGGGGCCGCAGGCAATGTACACTGCTCCATATTTTTTTGCCCATTGGCGTGACTTTTCCTCCAGGTCATTCCAGTCACCGCGGTTCAGATTAGGGTTTTGCGGACAAATGTTGCTCATATAAAAAGATTCTTTCATGGCTTGTTTGCTCCATTTCATATCGGCGGCAGGGGCCATGTGTCCCCGGTCGTATCCTGATTTTGTATAATCTCCCGTATATGCTTTGGCTCCACGTACGTCCGGGTCGGGCAAGAATTTGTCTGTTCGCCCTTCTTTTCCTTTTGTTTCTTTTTTAGTAAGCTCCCATGCTACCCATTGTGGAGTTTTGTAATCGGCATTATAAGATAGGGTATATCCTTTACGTTTCAATATCTGTCCGCCTGTGCCCGATTGCATCGTCGGGATTTCCAATGCACCGCCATGTTGGGGCGAGGTCAGTATTTCTGGCTTTTCTTCATTGCTTTCGATAGTGGGGATATTTTCAAGCAGTTTCCCGTCAAACAATTGATGTTTATATGCCAAAAGTCCCAGTAATACTAAAATAATGATGACTCTCAGGGAACTATTGGATTGTTTCTTTTTCTTTGCGCTCATATTTGTTCTGTTTTAGGGGTGCAAAGATAGAATAAAATATAAAAATACATTATCTTTGTCCATTATATAGCTGTAAATTTTAATAATACTGACATGCTATCCTAACTAATCAAACCTATTATATATGAAAAAGAACCGATTATCGTTAGCGTTCCTGGGTTTGCTGATTGCAGCTTCCCCTTTACGGGCACAGGATACGCCGCAGACTGAAACAGCCGAGCAAAAGGACAAAAGAATGGAATGGTTTTCACAAGCCAAGTTGGGTATTTTTATCCATTGGGGGATTTATTCTGTTAGAGGAGTGTCCGAAAGCTGGTCCTTCTTTAACAACTACCTGCCCTACGATGAATACATGGAGCAGGAAAAAGGTTTCACAGCCTCCAAGTATGATCCGAAAAACTGGGTGGATCTGATCAAAGAGAGTGGGGCCAAATACACAGTGATAACCACCAAGCACCATGACGGAGTTGCGTTATGGGATACCAAAGTAGGAGATATCAGCGTCGTGAAAAGCACTCCGGCAAAACGTGACCTTATCGCTCCCTTTGTAAAGGAAGTGAGAAAACAAGGATTGAAGCTTGGTTTCTATTATTCTTTATTGGACTGGTCGCATCCTGATTATCCTAACAAAACCCGTACGGAAGTACGTTATAAAAATGATCCTGAACGTTGGGCCCGATTCAACAAGTTCAATTTCGGACAATTGGCGGAGCTGAACAAGACCTGGAAACCGGATCTGTATTGGTTTGACGGAGATTGGGAGCAAAGTTCGGAAGCATGGAATTCCAAAGGAATTGTAGATTTGCTTCGTTCGGATAATAAAAATGTGATTATCAACTCGCGTATACAGGGGTATGGTGACTATGCCACTCCCGAACAAGGAGTGCCGGTGGTGCGTCCCGAAGATAAATATTGGGAACTTTGTATGACCATGAATGATTCATGGGGATATCAGCATACAGACAGCAACTATAAATCACCCTATATCCTGCTTCGTACATTTGTAGACTGCCTGAGCATGGGTGGTAATCTTTTATTGGATATCGGTCCCAAAGAGGACGGTTCCATTCCTGAAGAACAGATCGCTGTGTTGAAGGAGTTCGGCCGATGGACCAAGAAGCATAAAGAAGCTATTTATGAAACTCGCGCAGGTATTCCTACCGAGCATTTCCAGGGATATACCACACTGAATAAGGCGGGGGATATTCTGTATTTATACCTCCCTTACAAACCTAACGGTCCGGTGGAAGTAAAAGGGCTGATGAACAAAGTGAACCGTATATGGGTGGTTGGTAACGGAGCTATGTTGAATTACAAGGTCTACAATAAAAATTATTGGAATTCAGTGCCGGGTAATCTCTACATTGATGTACCCCAACAGGTGCAGGATGAGCAGATTACCGTGCTGGCCGTGTTGCTGGATGGACCGATCAAACTATATCGCGGAGTGGGACAAGTGCAAGATAATAACTAACTTGAATCTGAAAAATACATGAAGAAACTTATTTATACCCTGTTACTTCTGCTGGTTACTTTTCCGGCAATGGCACAAAGCCTTTTTGAACAATATGAGCGTTTTCTGACCGAACCGCGTACTTATGTATGTTATCGTCCGGATGGAAAGTTGAAAATAGATGGTAAACTGAATGAAAGTTCCTGGAATAAGGCGGCGTCTACTGCCCCGTTTGTAGATATAAGCGGAGAAGGATTCCCGACTCCCAAATATGAAACTACCGCCAAGATGCTGTGGGATGATGAATATTTATATGTAGGAGCTGTTCTTCAAGAAGAGGATATCAAGGCGCGTCTTACCCAGCGTGATACCATCATCTATTATGACAATGACTTTGAAGTGTTTATTGATCCGGATAGCGACGGACACAATTATTTTGAAATAGAAACCAATGCGCGTGGCGTGATTTTCGACCTGATGCTGGACAAACCTTATCGTTCGGGTGGAAATTTCATGGTGCAATGGGACTGCCCCGGATTGAAGACCGCCATCCATTGTGAAGGTACACTGAATAAATCAAAAGATAAAGATAAGTATTGGAGTGTGGAAATGGCCATTCCTCATCAGGCGCTGACCATGAACTTTAACAATCCGTTGAAGGCTGGCAATACCTGGCGCATCAACTTTTCGCGTGTACAGTGGCTGAAGGAGAAAGGACCCGAGGAAAATTGGGTATGGACTCCTACCGGAAGAATCGATATGCACATGCCCGACCGTTGGGGATATCTTTATTTCGTAGACAAGAAAGTGGGAACCTCGCAAGATGAGTTGGTTTACCCGTACAATCAGGCCATTTATAAATTGCTGTGGGCCATGTTCTACGCACAACAGGATAATTATAGTAAACAACATAATTATCTGCGTGCCACAGAACAATTCTTTTTGACTGATAAAGAGTTGAAAGATCTTCCGGCTGATGCCCGGATTGCGGTGGAAGCGACTCAGAACACGTATCAGATAGCTATAACCAATCCTGCTGAAGGAGTTCGTTATGTGATCAATAATGAAGGACGTTTCCGGACAGAAAAGATACCTGCCCGTGAAGTTAAAAACTGGTTGTGGATGCGTCTGAATAACCGTTCGGATGCCGAATGGCAAAAGTGGTTTGCGTTGTTGAAAGAATGTGGTATTTCGGGTGTCATGTTCGAGGGATACAATGAGAATATTTACCGCCTCTGCAAAGAAGCCGGATTGGAGGCGCATTATTGGAAATGGACGATGAACCGCAGGGAACTGCTGGACAAGCATCCCGACTGGTATGCTGTGAACCGTAAAGGCGAGTCTTGTCACGACAAACCTGCCTACGTGGATTATTATCGTTTCTTGTGCCCTAATCACCAAGGTGTGGCCGAATATCTGGCAGAAGACTATGTAAAGGAAGCTCATAAACCCTACGTGGATGGTGTTCATCTGGATTATGTCCGTATGCCGGATGTAATCTTGCCTGTCAGCTTATGGAAAAACTATGGTATCGAGCAGAAAGAAGAGTTGCCGGAATATGACTATTGTTATTGTGATGTATGCCGTGAATTGTTTAAAGCTAAAACAGGACAGGATCCGTTGGAATTAAAGTATCCGATGGAAAACCAGAGTTGGATTAATTTCCGTCTGGATGCCATCACTCGTGTGGTGGATGCCATCACTAAAGCAGTGAAAGCGGATCATAAAGCTATTTCTGCCGCCGTATTCCCGGGACCGTCCATGGCTCGTCACATGGTACGCCAAGATTGGGGAGAATGGACGCTGGATGCTTATTATCCGATGATTTATAATAAATTCTATTATGAAGGTCCTGAATGGATCGGGCGTTCGGTAAAGGAAAGCGTTGAAACGGTGAATGGTCGTGCCAAGATATATGCCGGACTGATGTTTGGTGATATTAAGGACAATTTTGAAGAGGCGCTGGATGAAGCATACAATAACGGGGCATCCGGTGTATCCTTCTTTGATGGTCCGGATGAAGAATATTTGCATAAATTCAAAGCTTATCTGGATAAGAGAGGGTTTGTGGTGAAGTAACCCTGGGCTGATAGATCCTTATATCAGAGAAATAAATCTCTTTTTAGCGGTCACTTTCGATTTTTATCGTAAGTGGCCGCTTTTGCGTTTTATCGTTTGTCCTTTCGATGAGTGCGGAAAAGGAATTTATGTATCCCTTTTTCTGCTTTCTTGGATTTGTCTTGAAAATGAATGTGTTAGAATAAAAAAAATGGAGTTCTCTTAGTAAGAGAACCCCATTCCGCTGCAAATGTAGCTATAATAATTCAAATACGGAAATCTTTTATTCAGGAATCAGTCTCTGATAAGGATTCTTATGATATTTGTTTGCAAATTATCCATCTCTGATTATTCGTAAATATTTTATTGTCAGCAGTATATGTCTTTTTGGGGTTCTCTTACTAAGAGAACCCCAAAAAGACATACATAAAAAGTAATGTTTTGATGGTAACAGAAAATAGTATGGAGCTTGAAAATCAAGCGTTCCTTTCAAATCAAGACATAACGGGCGAAGCGCCTAAGTTACTGCTCTGCAGTTCAATCGCTTCCGGCTCAGACCTGGGGTCAAATGAAGGAATCACGCCAATGGCGGGAATAGGAAAAGAATATCCTGAATTCAGTTGGTATTACCTGTATCTTTCCAACAAAGAACTGAAACGCTATATCAGTGTTTTCAGTGGCAGGAAAGCTGTTCGGCTTCGTACACCATCAGGTACCGTAGAGGAGAAATTCTTTTGTTTCAAGGTGTTTTCTTACACTGCCACCGATCATAGAAAACGTTTCGAGCAATGTGCTTATACCAAAGAGGAATATACCGTGCGCCGTGACTCTGCACGGATCGTGAAAGAGGCTTTTGCTACCGGCTCCATCCAAAAACTGAATACGTTGACGGACGAGAAAGGAATTGAAGGCAACGGTTGGCTGTTTGTATGTGCCCCCTTGGGGCAGTTGGAATGTATTCTGTCTGCCATGCTTCCCCGCCAGTATCTGGTGACGGACTATAACACCCACCGTGCGGCGGTAATCCCTCACCGTCAGATGGAAGAATTTATCTATTTGTATGAATCCATGCCTTACAATATCGAGCTGATGAACCGGCCTTTGGAGGACTATCTTCAGAAAAAGCAACGAATCCGTATCACCGGTGGTGTTTTCCGGGGGAAGGAAGGATGCATCATGCGTTTGCACCGCAATACAAGGTTGGTATTCGCTTTCGGAAATATGACGGTGGCTGTGAGCTATCTTCATGCGTTTCCGTTTGAAAAAATTGATTAGTTTAATTAAAGCCATCCACACATCCCTTGCAGGACGATGGATGGCAGATAAGACTACAGACGCAACTAAGGTTGCAAATCTATATATTCAGCAGTGACATTGAAACAGGGACAGGTTTTTTGCGGATTCAAGTCATGATGACCGACAATCAATGCCTTGGGATAACGCTGATGCAGATGTTCAATCAGTTTTCTCAGAGCTACCTTTTGTGCTTCCGTCCGGGTATCCTTCGGAGTCTTTCCGTCGGCATCCAGACCACCTATATAGCATATACCGATACTGTGACTGTTGTGGCTTTTGCAATGTGCGCCGATCATTTTCGGTGGGCGTCCGGCTTCTATAGTTCCGTCTGTAGGAATCACATAGTGGTAACCACAGCACTTCCAGCCCAATGAACGATGGTAGCGGTCAATGTCCTCTGCTCGCAAGGCACTGCCCGCCTTGTTGGCAGAGCAGTGCACGATAATCAACGAAACCGTTCTCATAAACCGCTTCCAAGCGCTCCTCCGGCAGCGCCTGTAATAAGCAGCTCAATGATGCGGACGATGTACAGCAGTACATTTTTCCAGTTCTTTTTCATACGCTTTGTCTTTAAATAGATGAATAATATAAGTTCCATGACGTTAAAAGATTCGTGGAGCCATTTTATATTCCATATCTGCAAATGTTTCCTTGAGTTTGCGACACGGGGCAAACACGATGTGCGCGCCCTTGATGTTCTTCTTGGAGAACAAAGCCTCCGAAGCGGCTCCTTCGCATTTCAGGGAGACACTGAATGTTCCGAGGCCGTCCAGGGTGACTCGGTCGCCTTGGGCAAGATGCTCGGACAGGCGGTTGAAGACTTCCTCCAGCACCGCTTCCATCATGCCGTGTGAGAAAAAGCGGAGATGTTCCGTCACTTTCTTTACGAGTTTCTTATGCGAAACCTTTTCGTTGGCCACACACTTTACATATGCTTTCTTGGGCATCGTCCTGTCGGACGCATTTCCCATCGAGAAAACGTGGTATTTTATCATAATGACGGATTGTTTTCATTCGTGGAAGCCGAGGTCTTTCCTTTGGCGGCATTCAAGTCGACTGTGCCTTTACCGGCCTTTTCGGCCTTCAGGGTGGCGGCTTGGGCTATGCGGCTTGCTACGGGATTGAAAGTGGCGCGGGAACGAAGATTTTGGAAGTCTTCTCCCGGCGTGAACACAATGTTGACGGCGGTGATGTTGCTTTCTGTAAATTTCTTCAGGTCTTCCGCACCTTCCGAGCCTATAGAAATCCAGAAATTACCCAATTCAGCCAGTTGTACTTTCTTTCCCTCCAGAAGCATCTCTACAAGGCACTCGCACATATCGGCTATTACACCTTTTACCGTTCCGCGAGTGAATACGCCATTGTGGTCGGCAATGTGTTTGACAAACTGGCTGAATGGCATGATTTCAGAAACTTGAGCTTTTGCATACGCTTTTTGGGCGGCATCGACATCCATCGGGTTGCCCATCATAAATACACTGTAATCAATCATAATAAAATAAAGTTTAAAAGTTTTGTGTTTCCGGGATGTTCGTTCATCCTTCCGACACGACAAAATTAATGCGGGGAAATACCGTAAAAAAATCTATTTATTATCGTTTACTAACTGTTGACTGCCGTTCACTAGCTATTGACTGACCGTTAACTACCCGTTGACGAATCATTCAAACAATAAGCTTATGGATAGTGAGACACACTTCAGCATCGTCTTCAACATTTATGGAGGCAGCAACCAGATTCTTCCCAATGCTACTTCCGCCACACAGAATTATTATGGTGATGAGGCGGAACTAGAGAAGGATGATGTAAGCAAGGACAAGGAACCTGCTTTATCTCCCGAGGCTAGGCGCCTTTTCTCTTATATAAATAAGGTGGAGGATTTACGTATCTATCTGGTACAGATAGCAGAATGTACCAATGCGGTGGAACTGGCCAGGGTTATAGTTAAGATGGGCGAACGGGAACCGAAGATTACTTCGGAAGAGATGGTGAAGGAGCGTTTTATCTCGTTGTTCTTTCCTCTCACACCTTTGTTCGTATCGGGCAAGACTGTCAGTAATATTCGTGCGCGTATCAATAACGCTTGGGCAAGACGACCGAGAAAGCGGTTATGACCGGAGGTGAAAGAACGGTGATAAGTGTGGGAAAAAAGTAAGATATGTTCGTGGGCAAAGTAAGATATGTTATTTTGCGATTTAAGTCCACTTACTTTGCTTGGGAACATATCTTACTAAAGATCCGAAAAAATAGCTTTCGTGAAAAGTATGGTAAGTACCTTTGCTTTTGAAACAATATCTATAATCGATAACAGAGGTAAGAGTGCTTACCGAATTAAATGCTTATGTGATGAATGATTACGCAAATATTACTCAAATAACACTTTTGGTCAGGAGACTGGATATTGGTACAAAAGTAATTAGGGTTAGACAGCATTCTCAAGAAAATCAATTGTTCAAATATAGAAAAGATCTATCTTATCCACCGAAAGAAAAGGTTAAGTTGGCAAGGGCTAATATGGATGGACAACCTATGTTTTATGGTGCTGTTTTTTCAAACTTCTGTATAAATGATAATCCACGTCTTACATGTCTTTTTGAAACCAATAGGGAAGTCTTAGATGATACTTTTGTAGGGAAGAAAGATTTGACTTATTCACTTTGGCTGAATAAGAGAGAGATTAATCTTTTTGTAATCCCAGTATTTGATAGTTATCCACATCCTGCGAAGGACTTTGAATGGTATTATGAACTATGGAAAGAGTTGAAGAAAGATGATAAAATCAATAAAGAACAGATAAAAGTCTTAAAAGAATTGTCACGACATTTTTCCTTGACTGGAGAGAAAAAAGAAGAGGAAAACAGCTATGCTTATACAGCTGATTTTACAACTCATTTATTTAAGACTCATCCTGAAATTGATGGAATTATTTATCCTAGCGCAAGACTAAAAGAAGAAGGTATAGGTGTTAATGTAGCTATTCGCCCTGAAGTGATTGATAATGCTTTTGAGCTGAAAGCGTGTTCTGTCTGTAGATATTTCAAAAGAAATAAAAAACAACAACTAATATTGAACTATAAACATTCTCGATTTAGACAAAATGGTAAGATATATTATGTGATAGATAGAGAATTTTATCGGGATTTGGATTTTAAGAATACCGAATACGACTTTAAAACCTTACAATTTAAGTATTAGCGTCCAAAAAAGACGTATATGAAAATTAATAAATACTGATGATATTTGTCACTGTGATCAAAAAATGAATTATGTATCGCGACTCAGATTGGCTGATGATATTTGTAAGAACTATGACGAATTAATACGTATAATGCGTGCCAGCGCATAATAAAATAGAAATATTTTTTATATGAAAGTAGTGATTTTGGCTGGAGGTTTTGGTACTCGTATTAGCGAGGAGAGCCAGTTCAAGCCCAAGCCGATGATTGAGATAGGTGGCAAACCTATCCTATGGCATATCATGAAATGGTATTCCAAGTTTGGTCATAATGAGTTTGTTATCTGTTGCGGATACAAGCAGCAGGTTATCAAGAATTATTTTGCCAACTACTATATGTATAATAGTGATATGACATTCGACTTTTCCGCCAATGGAAAAGTGACCGTACATAATGATCATACGGAAGACTGGAAAGTGACGGTGGTTGACACTGGTTTGAACACCATGACGGGCGGACGCCTTAAACGCGTCAAAGATTACATATCTGGCGAGCCGTTTCTTATGACTTACGGTGATGGTGTGTCAGATGTTGACATTAATGAATGTATCCGGTTTCATGAAGAGGCAGGGACTATGGTCACGTTGACAGGTGTACTTCCCGAAGGCCGTTTCGGAGTAATGGACATTGACGGTTCTATGATAAGGTCTTTCCGTGAAAAGAGCAGAGATGATATGGGATGGATCAACGGAGGTTTCATGGTTGTGGAGCCGGAAGCATTGGAATATATAGAGAATGACACGACAACGTGGGAACGTGAACCTCTTGAAACGCTTGCTTCCCAGGGGCAGCTTTCCTGCTATAAGCATCATGGCTTCTGGCAGTGCATGGACACGTTGCGTGACAAGGAGAAACTGGAGAGCCTCTTGGCTTCGGGCAAAGCACCTTGGAAATATTGGAAATGATAGAAATCAAAGAAGAAATATGGCATTCAATAATGTATATAGAGGAAAGAAAGTATTGATAACCGGTAATACCGGTTTCAAGGGGAGCTGGCTGTCAGCATGGCTGCTCATGCTGGGAGCGGAGGTATATGGCTATTCAAATAGTATACCTACCAAACCGTCCATGTTCGAGGTTGTTGGCCTGTCCGACAGAATTCATCACCATTATGGTGATATCCGTAATAAGGAGGAGATGAATGATTATGTCCAAAATGTAAAGCCTGACTTTGTCTTTCATCTTGCTGCACAGGCCATTGTCTCCACTTCCTACGAGGAGCCTTTTGACACCATCACTACCAATGTGGTAGGTACGGCTTCCGTGCTGGAGGCCATCCGTAATATCACATGGAATTGTACCTGTGTTCTTATTACCAGTGACAAGGCTTACGATAACGTGGAGTGGATCTGGGGATATCGTGAGACGGATGCGGTAGGCGGAAAGGATGTCTATTCCGGCTCAAAGGGTGCGGCCGAACTCACTATCAAGTGTTATTGGAAATCCTTTATACAGGCTATGCCTAATATCAAATTGGGAGTGGCCCGCGCCGGGAATGTTATCGGAGGTGGTGACTGGGCGAAAGACCGTATCATCGTGGATTGTGTCAAGGCATTTTCAAGGAATGAGGTGGTGGAGATACGTAGTCCCAAAGCTACCCGACCCTGGCAACACGTATTGGAACCATTGAGCGGTTATCTCAATCTTGGACAATACCTTTATGAAGGAAAGGTGGAGAATGGAGAACCTTTCAACTTTGGCCCTCGTGCGGAACAAACCAAGACCGTGTTTCAGTTGGTTCAGGACTTGGCCGGACTTTGGGGGCTGGATAGGAATACGGCAGCCCGGCTGACCGGCAATGTGCCTTTCGAAGAGGCTACTTTATTGAAACTTAATTGTGACAAGGCACTGGCTTATCTTGACTGGCATTCTACATTGCACTATGAGGAATGTGTACATTTTATTGCTGACTGGTACAAAGCTTTTTATACAGATGCCAATGTGGATATGTACAGCTTGACCACTGCCCAGATAGATTCCTATGTCAGGGCTGCCGGAGCACAACATTTAAAATGGGCGGAATAATGATGGAAGGAGTGACAGTTCATCCCCTGAAGCATATTGTCGTACCCAAAGGAGATATTTATCATGCTTTAAAATCTACTGATGAAGGTTATGTCGGATTTGGTGAGGCTTATTTCTCACAGATAGAACACGGTGCAGCCAAAGGCTGGAAACGCCATAACCGCATGACCTTGAATCTGGTTGTGCCCGTCGGTGCTGTCAAGTTCGTAATCTATGATGACCGTGAGGGCAGTTCCACCCGTGGGCAGTTTGAAGAAATAACCCTGTCACCTGAAAGTTGCTATCAGCGGCTTACTGTAGCTCCCGGACTATGGATGGCCTTTTATGGAGAGGGGGAGGGCATATCCATGCTGATGGATATCATACCTGAACCTCATGATCCTTCGGAAGCAAGCCGGATGGAGCTGGAGGCGATAGACTATAAATTTTAAACATTGTAGCTTTATGAAGATATTGATTACTGGAGCTACCGGATTTGTTGGCAGGACACTGATTCCTTATCTGTTCAGTCATTCATTGACAGATATTTGTCTGTTGGTAAGGGACAGACAGAAAGCAGAAAGCATGTTTCCTGGTCTTTGCTTGGAAATAATTGCTACGACAGAGGGCGGATGGTGCAAGCAGGTTATCGGTTATTCTCCTGATGTTGTTATCCATGTGGCAACTTTCTTTACAGCAAGAAGGGATGATATGTCCATAGAAAAACTGATTGGATCAAATATCCTGTTTACCACCCACTTGCTTGAGGCAGTTTCCCATACTTCCTGTAGCCACTTCATTAATATAGGTACATTTACTGAATTTTTAAATGGCGCGGGTGAATATTTGCCCAATAATCTTTATTCCGCTACCAAAACAGCGATACGCCCTATTATAAGGTATTATCAGACACAGTCATGTTGGAATTGGATTAATGTGGTAGTCTACTCTCCCTATGGGCGGTATAATTCAAGCAAGAAGGTGATTGATTATCTGGTCGATGCGGTAAAGGCGGAAAAGCCCGTGGATTTTTCTCCGGGTAACCAGGTACTTGACTTCATACATGTTGATGATATAGCAGATTTCTTTTATACATTAATCCTTTCCTTGGACAACTTGAAAGACAGCTATTACCAGTTTCATCTTGGAACAGGTGAGGGGCATTCGTTACGCGAAGTGGCGGATATGATAGGGTCAGTCTGGAACCGTCCCGTAAAAGCAAATTGGGGCGGCCGCCCGTATTCGCCTTCTGATACCATGTATGCCGTGGCTCCTATAAATAGGAACATCATTTTGCTGGGATGGAAGGCGTCCATCTCCTTGAAGGAGGGTATCAGGATATTGCATGAAGATATGAAGACATATGAAAATGAATAATCCCGTTCTAATCCTTGGTGCTGGAATATCCGGTCTTGGAGCTGCATACAAATTATCTTGCAATGGTCAGCAGACTGTAGTTTTGGAAAAGGATACTACTTATGGAGGTCTTTGCGGTAACTTTACCATTGACGGTTTCCGTTTTGACCGTTTTGTTCATTTTTCCTTTGCTAAAGATGAACAAGTAAATAGAATCTTTATGGATGGAGCCGGAGAGGTATTCAGACATGTTCCTAATGCATATAATCTTTATCAGGGAATATGGATAAAGCATCCGGCCCAAAATAATCTTTATCCGCTCAGTCAGAAGATGAAGGATGCCGTAGTAAGAGATTTTTTATCCCGTCCGACAGATATTGACTTTTCTCAGATACAAAATTACGATCAATGGTTACGGCTTCAATTCGGTCATTTTTTTGCAGAACGTTTTCCGATTCCTTATACTAAGAAATATTGGATGACTGAGGCAAAGGATTTGGAAACAAAATGGATGGGCAGCCGGGAAGGAAGCCGTTTATACCAACCTTCCGTTGAAGAAGTGATACAGGGGTGCAATACAACCGAAACTCCTGTAACCTATTATAGTAAGGAGATGCGTTATCCACAAAAAGGTGGATTTAAGCAGTTTTTGTCTGCTTTGGTAGAAAACCAGGATATTCGTTATAACCAACAGGTCATATCGATAGATATAGAGAAGCGTCTTCTTCGTACATCAGAAGGCGATGAATATCAATTTGACCGTTTGATTAGCAGTCTTCCGCTTCCTGAGGTAATTAAGATGCTGAAAAACGTTCCTGTTGATGTTTGCAATGCAGCTGCACGGTTACACTGTACCTGTGGCTATCAGATATCAGTCGGACTGAAAACGAAGAATATCCCCCCTTATCTTTGGTGGTATATTTATGATGAGGATATTCTTCCCGCACGTGTTTACTCACCTTCCTTGAAGTCGCCCGACAATGCTCCCGAAGGTTGTTCCTCACTTCAGATGGAAGTGTACTGCAACCGTGATGAATATACACAGGAGGAATTGTTAGCGCGTTCAGTGGGGAAACTTGTTTCTTTAAACATTTTAAAAGAAGAAGATATCCTTTTTACTGATATCCGTTTCGAGCCATATGCCAATGTCATTTTTGACCATAATATTTATGAAGCCCGTAAGATTGTCCGTGACTACCTTTCTTCTGTTGGCATTGAGACAATTGGGAGGTTTGGAGAATGGGGATATCTGTGGAGCGACCAGAGTTTGATGAATGGATTGAAAGTTGAAATGTAAATAAGCATACTAAGAAAATGGATAGAGATATTTCATTGGATGCCATAAAATTAGTGGCCTGCATTTTTGTATGTACTCTTCACACAATAGGGATGTTTATGTCTGAGTCTCCAGAGTTTCATTTATCCTATCTTTTATTTTATATGTCAGGAATTGCAGTTCCATTGTTTTTTATGGTAAACGGCTTTTTACTGGCTCCTAAAGATGGCGGAATAAAGTATTATTATAGGAAAATTTTTAATATTGTCAAGATTGTATGTGTATTTACTTTCATTTTTGATATTCCTAAACTTGTTAGAGGCGATATCTCTATATTAATCCCGTTTAAACAGGCTTGTAGCAGTCTGTTTTTTCAAGGTGGAGTGTTCCCTGTATTCTGGTTTTTTGGAAGTCTAATCTTTATATATGCCCTGATGCCATTTTTAAAGAAATATATCATACCAATAAGAACTAGATTATACGGCTTATTGCTTTTCCTGTCAGTTCTGCAGTTTATAATATATACTTGCGATATTTATACCAATTACACTTATTCTTTTATATTTGAGAATGTGTATATACCTCAATCTTTTCGTTTGTATTCCCATCTGATGTATTTTCTATTAGGTGTTTGTTTGAGGTTATATCTTACAGATAATAATATGTTAAAAAATGTAATAGGGGGGGGGTAAATCGGTCTTGTGTTATATAATTTATATTTTATGTGCTGCGTTAATTTGTTATTTATTATATCGCAATGTTGGTGCGATAGAATATTTTCAAAATTCAATTATCTGTGTATTGGCTTCTTTGTCTTTTTTCTTAGGCTTAAGGTCGATAGTTTTTAGCGGTTATATAGGGAGGACTATTGTTAATCTGTCATCTTGTAGTATTTTAGTTTATACCATTCATTATCCGATTCTTTCATTATTGTATATGAAAACAGATCTGTTTGTACATACGGATTTTTCCTTTCTTGTTTGGGCAGGTTTATTGTTGTTATGGTTCTTCATATCTTATTGGGTATATCAAATACAGTATGTTAGATCTTTCTTAAGAATTTAGTGAAAGTCTTGTTTCATCTATGTCTGTAAAACAAAACTATTTTTATAGTTTGCTGAATACTATTTCCGGACTGTTATTTCCGATTATAACATTCCCTTATGTTGCCCGTATCTTAATGGCAGATGGGATAGGACAAGTAAATTTCTATCTTTCCATCATTAATTATATATCCATGTTTGCAGGGCTAGGAATACCGACTTATGCCATCCGTGAAATAGCCAGAGTGAAGACCGATGTGAAAGTGATGAACCAAGTGGCAGTGGAAATACTTCTATTACATACCTTTCTTACTCTTTTAGGATATATTGTAGTGGGTGTTGTAGCACTTACCGTAGCGCAAGTTCAAGTCAATCTTCCTCTTTTCCTAATTTTGAGCACGAATCTCTTTTTTATAACTATTGGATGTGAATGGTTTTATCAGGGGATTGAAGACTTTAAGTATATCACAATAAGAGGCTTGATTGTTAAGATGCTGTCGGTGGCATTGCTTTTTGTTTTGGTGAAAGACCGGTCGGATTTATTTTATTATGGTATATATTCAGTGGTAGGAGTTGTCGGGGGCAATATCTTTAATGCATTCCGGTTAAGAAAGTATATAAAGTTTCGTCTATTGGAATTAAAGGAACTTCGTCCTATGCGGCATCTGATTCCTGCCTTGCGGATATTCCTTTTAAATGTTGTGGCCAGCATTTATCTTCAACTGGATACAGTCATGTTAGGATTTCTTAAAGGGAATGAGGCTGTGGGCTATTATACCGGTGCCATAAAATTGACAAAAATGTTAATGGGCGTCACTTCTTCCTTGTGTGTTGTCCTTTTGCCACGTCTATCCAATTTGGCGGTGGGGAATGAGCGTGAAGAATTTGACAGATTATTGAAGAAAGCCTTGGATTATGTGATAGCGATAGCGGCACCAATGAGTATGGGGCTTGTTATAATGGCCCCCACTTTAGTCTACCTTTTTTGTGGTGAAGGATATGTACCCTCCATTTCAACCATGCAGATAACGGCTCCCATCATTCTTTTTATCAGCATCTCGTATGTGTTGGTACAATCCATATTTTCTCTGGGCAAGGAAAATATAACTATTATCACAGGTATAGTGGGTGCTTTTACCAATGTTGCTATAAATTTCATGCTTATACCACATTGGGCTCAGGACGGGGCGGCAATAGGAACTTTATTGGCAGAATTTTCTGTTATGATAGCCTATCTGTTTATCATACGCCGTTTTTCGATTATTTCTATATTCACTCGTCATACCGCCCTGTGTCTGTTTGCCGTAGCCATTATGGGGACCTGTCTATGGGGAGTGTCTTTGTGGAAGTTTTCTCATACCTTAAATCTGTTTGTAATGCCATTGGTGGGAGGTGCGGTTTATGCCACCGTTTTAGGCTTTGCTAAAGAGCCTTTACTTCTGGATGTATGCCGTATGGTCAAACAAAGAATAAGAATAAAATAATATTGATATAATAATGGATACAGCAGTTCTTTTTGAGACATTTGCACGGCCTCAATATGCCCGTCAGGTTTTTGACCAGATAAAGAAGGCAAAGCCTAAGAAACTTTATTTTTATTCCAATAAGGCACGTGTTGACCGTCCTGATGAAGTAAGGAATAATGAAGAAATTCGTTCATGGGTGAAAGAAATTGATTGGGATTGTGAACTTCACACTTTTTTTCGTGAAGAGTATGTGGATGTATATACATCCGTACAAGGTGCTATGGACTGGGTGTTCGAGAATGAGGAACAGGCTATAGTGTTAGAGGATGACTGTGTACCTTCGGTTGCTTTTTTTGAGTATTGTGATTTTTTCCTTAATAAATATAAAGAAGATAAGAGCATAGGGTTTATTTCTGGAGCGAATTATTTAAAGAATTATATTCCACAGAAAGGGGTAGATCATATATACTGTAATTTGTTTTGTTTTTATGGCTTTGCTACTTGGAAGGATAGATGGAAAACTTTGGATTTTAATATAACCTGTGAAGAGGTTATTGAAAAGGGCTATATCAATCGATATTATAGAGGGGAAAAAGAGTCTATTATTATGGAACAATATTTTATGAGAGTGGATGATTTCGTGAAACGTACTCATTGTTGGGACTATATATTTGATTTGAACTCCTTTAAAAATGATTCGTATGGCGTTTACCCTATTGTTAATCTTGTTATGAATATAGGAGCGTATGGCGTACATACTAATGCGAGTGTCTTGAAGTTAGTTAAGGGGGTTTTTGGAGAACGACATTATCCTTTTGCTCCAAAACATAAAGGTGCGTTTACAAAAAGATTTAATAGAATAATGATAGAAAAAATTTATAGAAACGACAAAAAGGGGGAAGTTATAAAAAGGGGATTAAAATTTTTGTTGGGACAGAACTTCTATTCATATCTAAAGAGTATTGTAAAGCAATAATAAGTATTTGTAATATTAATAAATCAATTACAAGATGAAAGTTTTACATATATCTACATCCGATCGTCAAGGTGGAGCGGCAATAGCTGCATATCGTCTTAATGAAGCTTTACAAAATGAAGGAGTAGATTCAAAAATGTTGATATATAATAAAATAACTTTGAATCCTACAGTCGAACGTTTTTCTTCTTTTTGTAGTATATGGGAAAAGTTATTCTATAAACCGTTAATCCCTTTGCGTACTTTAATAAAAGAAAAAATGTTGCATAATGTTGTGACATTTTCTATGGGTAAATATTGGAGCTGTCGAATTCACAACTTGCCTCTTGTACAAGAGGCTGACATCATATATATCCATTGGATTAATGGCGGTTTTTTAACTGTTAAAGAAATAGAAAGCATACTTAAGTTAGGGAAACCGACTTTTATTTTCCTTCATGATATGTGGCTGTTGACAGGTGGTTGTCACTATGCCTTTTCTTGTCAAAAATATTACTCGTTATGCAATGAGTGTCCTACTATAAATAGAACTAGTGTGAAATGGATATGTAAATATGTATTTAAGAATAAAGAAAGATTGAAGAATTATAGTAATCTTCATCTTATATCTCCAAGTCATTGGATGGATGATTGCGTAGGAAAAAGTGCTTTATTCCATCATGTTGATAGGATGATTATTCCAAATTTGCTTAATACTGTTAGATTTAGTCCGATAGATAAAATCGTAGCCCGTCAATTATTACAGCTTCCTTTAAATACTCAACTAATTTTATTTGCAGCAGATTCAGGAACACAAAATCCATATAAAGGATGGCCTCTTTTAAAGAAAGCACTAGGTAGAATGTCTGGGTCAAACATGGCAATAGTGGTGCTTGGAAACTTTCTTTGTCCTGACGAAATTTCTTCTTTTCCATTTGTGTCTTATTCTATGGGGAAAATATCTGATGAGTACTCTTTGACATTGTTATATAATGCAGTTGATGTTTATGTAACATCTTCTTTGGCTGAATCATTTGGACAAACCATAATAGAAGCGCAAGCGTGTGGTACCATTCCTGTGGGGTTCGATTTGGGAGGAATCCCTGATATTATAGAACATGAGAAAACTGGATATCTAGCAAAAGAAAAAGATATTGAAGATTTGAAAGATGGAATTCTTTGGGCATTAAGTCATTCTGAGGATGAAGCAATAAAGAAGAATATGATTGACTCTGTTTCAAATAAGTTTTCATATAAAATAGTGACAGAGCAGCATATGAGAAAATGGAATATGATAAAATGAGATATAGATGAATTTATCTAAAGAAACAGATACTTTGATTTCAGTTGTGACAGTGTCATATAACGCTGTTTCAACTATTGAACAGACTATCCTTTCCGTTATTAATCAGACTTATCCGAATGTTGAGTATATTATTATTGATGGAGGAAGTACAGATGGAACAGTGGACATTATCAAGAAATATGCGGATAAAATCGCTTATTGGGTGAGTGAACCAGATAAGGGGATTTATGATGCGATGAATAAAGGAGGGCTTAAGACTACAGGTGATTTTATTCAGTTTCTTAATGCTGGGGATTGGTTGGAGAATGAACATGTCATAGAAAAAATATTTAAAGATTGGTTTAAAAGGGTGGATGTAATTTATGGTGATATGATTATTCGTCGTAGTGATGGGGTGTATTATGCAAAAGCTCAAGATTTGTCACATTTTGAAAATGACTTTCCTTTGTTTCATCCTTCGACGTTTATAGCTAGATCTGTATTTGTTAGTCATTTATTTGATGTATCCTATAGGATTTCAGCAGATTTTAAACTTCTACGCGATGTCTATTATGAGCATGGCAAATTCTTATATCTTCCTTTTGTTTTTACTAATTTTGATGCTATATATGGACTTTCTTCGTCAGAATGTGCCTTAGAAATACTTAGGGAACGAGGAAGGATTTATGGTAAGGATAAAACGGTAGGATGGAAATTTATATATATGATTTACAGCGTGAATTTAAAGATTAAATCCTTGTTGAAACAGATTTTGAAATTTTGTAGTTCATCTTGTTATCAAAGAGTAATAAAGATGCGTGTTCCAAATCATTTAGAGAGAATTTCATGATACATTCTTTGATTTTATCTGATAGAAGGAATAATCAATATAAAACCTTGGGTATATTGATATTCATAATATATCCTGTATTGTCATTTCCGTTCATTCTGAAAGGTATTTTAAAAAGGGAAAGATGGGCTTATTTGTTAGGTGCTATTTTTATGGGGTACATGGGGATGTTATATCCTCCGGCAGGAGATATGTATAGATATGCTGAAGACTTTAATTTATATAAAGAACTAGATTGGGAATATTTCTGGATTTTTATGGCATTGAAATTTGATTATTTCTTGCCGCTACTTTCATGGATATTGGGTAAATTGGGTGCATATCCAGAATCGACACGATTTCTGTTTGTGGCATGTTCTTACTATCTGTTATTGGATTTGTACCATGATATAACATTGTCAAATAAGGGTATGACTAGGCGGACTAGAGTTTATTCTCTTATATTACTTGTCCCTTTAACCTTTTCAATTTATCTCTTTCGAATGGGTTTTGCCCAAACTGTTTTAGTCTATGGAATTTATTGGTTTCTAATAAAAAATAGAAAGAAAGGGCTTTTCTTTATAATATTTGCCGTCCTTATTCATATCAGTTATATGCCTTTTGTTTTTATTGCGATAGCTAGTAGATATAAGATATTTAATTTTTCAACCAATGTATTTTGCTGTCTTTGTTTCCTTTTGGTTTTAATAGAGTCATCATCATTAGGTGTAACTCTTTTGCGTTCCCTTCCTTTTTCGGAATCTTTGTTGGCTCATCTCGAAGAGTATATTTCTGGAAGTCAATCGAAAGATTTAAGTTCTCAATTTACTGTAAAACAATTAATTGCAAAATACTTCTTTAATATTGTTTACTATATAACTTTATATCAATATTATATATTCTATAAATCAAATCCACAACCATTGAAGATTAAACGGTTTATGAATATATTCATTCTCATTATTATTATGAGTTCTTCTGTACCTATACTGCATGACCGTTTACTTGATGTCTTAAAGGTATTTTTGATATTATCGTCACTATGTTTCATAAATAATTCGTTGAGAATGCAAAGACTTTTACGAATAGTAGTGGTATTTATGATAATTAATACATTGTTTGCTTTTTGGCAATTACGATTTTTTTTGAGATTTAGCCAGTTTGATATTTTATTTAAATCTTCTTCGGTACAATTGGTTGATTTTCATTATACGGATAAATGGATTTCTAAGAATATAGATGAAGAAGGACATCTTATAAAATGGCTGAAATTAGGATATAGACCTTTATGAATAATAAGAATTTGAAAATAGCTTTTTTTTTGCCTACTTTGAATATAGGGGGTATTGAACGTGTTTTTATCACTTATGCAAATTATTTGACGGAAAAAGAATATGATATTGATTTTGTTCTATGTAAAAAGGAAGGCAAATTACTTTCTCTTTTAAATTCAAGCATAAAATTATATGATTTGGGTAATATGCAATTAAGATATTCTTTTTTCAAGTTAAGGCAATATATGAAAAAGATCCAACCTAATGTTATTATTAGCGGTGGAGATTTCCCGAATTTGATACTTATTATATCTTCTTTGGGTTTAAAAAATAGGCCTAAGATTATTATATCTCAGCATAATTATTACAATGTGGAGACAAAGCGATTGGGGTGGTGGGCACATAGTACATGTTTTTTGATGAGGACTTTTTATCCTAAAGCTAATAAGATTATAGCTGTATCTGATGGAATTTATGAATTTTTGACTAATAAGATATATATATCTACTGATAAAATAATGAAACTTCCGAATCCAATTGATGTAAAAGATATAAAGGAAAAAAGTCTGAAATTATTAGATATAACATTACCTGATAAATATATTTTATTTATTGGGCGATTAAGTTATGTGAAGAATCTATTTCTTTTATTGGATGCGTTTGAAAGAGGAAAGTTAGACGATAATTATTTAGTAATAGTAGGTGACGGAGAAATGAAGGATGTATTAATAGAAAAAACTAAGAAAATGAATAAGGTAGATAAAATTATGTTCTTAGGTGAGATAGAAAATCCATTGCCGATATTGAAAAGATCTCAATTGTTGGTATTGCCTTCTTTTTCAGAAGCTTATCCAACAATTTTATTAGAAGCCCTTTGTCTATATATCCCTGTTTTATCTACTCCTACTAAAGGGGCAAAAGAAATATTAAATAATATGGCCGGGACATATATTTCAAATGATTATTATAATATAGAAGAATTTGCTAAACTTATGGAAAATGGTGTGAAAGAAAAGCTTGACCCCCAGCTTGTTGATAGAAAAATTAGTTTAAATTTTATTGATGTTATTGGTTTTAGAATTCAATATGAAATAATAGAAAATTAGTAAATAATGAATGTTCTAGTAGATTTTACTCAAATACCGATTCAAAAGGTAGGAGTAGGTGTATATGCGAAGGAAACATTTAGAATACCTAATAAAGATGTAAATGAATTATTTTTTTTATTGCAAGATGATGATAATGATTTAAGAAATGCTTTTTTAGGATCTAAGATTATTCTAGTAAAATCTAAATTCTTTAGGATTTTTTTCTTTAGATTCTTATTAGAACAGTTTTATATTCCATTCTTATGTTGCAAATATAGGATAAATATTTTACATAGTCTTCATTATAGTTTTCCTATATTCTTATTTAAAGTAAAAAGAATCGTTACTATTCATGATCTTACCTTTTTTATACATCCGGATGTTCACACATTTATAAAGCGATATTATTTTAGACTATTTATAAAGTTGGCATGTAAATATGCTGATCGGCTTATTTGCGTATCAGGGTCAACTAAAAGAGATTTGGAGAGGATATGTACAAAAATATCAGCTTCAATTGATGTTGTACCTTTGTCATGTTCTCCTAAGATACAAGTTGAAGAACAAGAATTAGAATTAGTGAAGAGGAGATTTGGTGTAGGATCCCACTATATGTTGTTTATAGGAACATTGGAGCCTAGAAAGAATATTCTTAATTTAATAAATGGATTTTATGAGTTTAATAGAAAGAATAAAGGATATAATTTGGTTATAGTAGGGAAAAAGGGGTGGTTTTATGAGTCAATATTTAAATTAGTCGAAAAGTTAAATTTGGAAGGGAATGTTATTTTTACGGGATTTGTTACTACAAAAGAAAAATTTATATTATTGTCTGGAGCGCATTCTTTCATTTATCCATCGATTTATGAGGGATTTGGTCTGCCTGTTTTAGAAGCTATAACTTATGGTGTACCAACTATTACCAGTAAGTTGTCATCATTGCCTGAAGTTGCAGGAAATGCAGCGCTTTATATAGATCCTTATAATGTTCAGAATATAGCCGAAATTATAGAGACTGTGAATTGTGATGAAGAAATAAGAAGAAGGTTAATTTTAAATTCTGAAAAACAAAAATTAAAATATAGTTGGGAAAAAACAGCTTATTTGACCTATTCTGTGTATAATAGATGTGGAAATATTTAGTTAGATGTCTGTACTTTTTAATCATATTATTTAATAAATATAAGTCAGAGCTACGATGAAAAAGCATGCATACCTTATAATAGCCCACAATAATTGGAAAATATTAGAAAGGCTATTAATTCTATTAGATGATAATAGAAATGATATTTATTTACATATAGATCGCAAGTCTGATCTCATAAACTTCTCAAATAACGTCCATAATGCAAATCTTTCTGTTTTTCATGAAATAGATGTTAGGTGGGGGGACGTTTCCCAGATACAAGTTGAACTTCTCCTTTTTAATGCTGCATATTGCAAAGGAAGCTATTCTTATTACCATCTGATAAGTGGTAGTGATTTACCAATAAAGGACCAGGATGAAATTCATGCTTTTTTTGATGGTCATTATCCTGCTGAATTTATTGGTTTTTCATTAGGAATGACATGTGATAATCGTATTAACAAGATTCATATTTTCCCAAGGTATCAAAGAATAAAAAACAGATGTGCAAACAGAGTGTTGCATTTACTCCGTTTTTTTTGTATTTTCTTGCAAAATATTTTGAATTATAATCATTATGAGCTGAATGATAAACTCATAATGGGACCCAATTGGGTGAGTATCACAGACAAGGCTGTGGGTTTGATACTGTCAAAAAAGAGTATAATAATGAAACAATACCGATTTTCTTCTTGTGCCGATGAAGTCTATAAACAGACTATTATAGGAAATTCTCTTTTATTTGATTATGTATATGACAAAAATGATGATTATAAGGGATGCATGAGATATATAGATTGGACTAAAGGCAATCCATATATATTTCGTTCTGCGGATTTTGAGCAATTAATGTCCTCAGATAGAATGTTTGCAAGAAAATTTGATGAGGGAATAGACTTTGATATAGTTGAAAGGATATTTGAAGCATTGAATAAAAGAAAAAGATAACCCTAAAATAGGATCTAGCATTTTTAACATATTAATATAAAAATGATTACAGCAGCGGTTGTTACATTTCATACGTCTCGTAAGGATTTAGTTCGCTTGATGGATTGCGTCTTACAATCTTCGATAGACAAGTTTTTTATTATAGATAACTCAACAAATGATGCTTTGCGTGAATTTGCATCAGCATCGGAACGGATTGCTTATATTCATAGCGACAATCTAGGGTTCGGAAGTGGGCACAATGTTGCCATTAATCGAGCAATAGACTTAGGCAGCGATTATCACATCATAATCAATCCGGATATTTACTGGGATGGAAATATAGTAGAAGAGCTAGCGCAATTTATGAATGAAAATAAGGATTGTGGGCTACTCATGCCCAAAATTCTATATCCGAATGGGGAGATTCAGTATTTATGTAAGTTACTTCCTACTCCGTTAGATTTGTTTGGAAGAAGATTCATTCCATTCAAGACTTTTCAAGAAAAGCGTGATGCATGGTATGAAATGCATTGGAGTGGATATGACAAGGTAATGGAAGTTCCCTCTTTATCCGGCTGTTTTATGTTCATACGAACCGATGTGTTGAAGCAGATAGGTGGCTTTGACAAACGTTTCTTTATGTATGCCGAAGATTTGGACTTATGCCGTAGGGTTGGGGAAGTTACCAGGACAATGTATTATCCTGAGGTCTCAGTCTTTCATGAATATGAGAAAGGTTCGTATAAGAATCGAAAGTTATTGAAGTATCATATTTGTTCTGTTATTAAGTATTTCAATAAATGGGGGTGGGTTATTGACCGGAAGAGAAAAAAGAGGAATGCCCATTGTCTGAAGCTTACCGAATACCTCCGAAACTAAACATTACATCATGCTAAACATTGTATTGATTTTCCTCGGTTTCCTTATAGCCGTGGCTCTTGCCCGTATCATCATCCCCCGTATTCTAATCATCTCCCTCCGCAAGCGGCTGTTCGACACGCCGGATGCGCGTAAGGTACACAAGAAGCCGGTGTCCCGTCTGGGCGGAGTCTCTTTCTTTCCTGCCGTCCTGTTTACCGTCACTTTCCTGATAGGAGTCTGTGACATGACGGGATGGGTCCCATTGGTGAACGTTTCCCGGTATTGGGCGCAGGCGTTGCTCCTATGTTCGGGGCTGACACTGCTATTCATTGTGGGCATTGCGGACGACCTGATCGGGGTGCGTTACCGTCAGAAGTTTCTGGTACAGTTGGTCGCCGCCGCCATGTTTCCGCTGGCCGGTCTGTATATCAATGATTTCTATGGGCTGTTGGGCATACACTATGTCTCCTCCTTCATCGGCGTTCCGCTGACGTTGCTGCTGGTGGTCTTCATCACCAACGCCGTCAATTTGATAGACGGCATCGATGGTCTGGCATCGGGGCTGAGCATGGTGGCGCTGTCGGTCTTCGGGACATTGGCTGTCATTGATGGCAGGTGGATGAGTGCGTTACTCGCCTTTGCCACAGTGGGGGTACTGCTGCCGTTCTTCTTCTATAACGTGTTCGGCAATGCGGACAGGGGGCGTAAAATTTTTATGGGGGATACGGGAAGCCTTACCCTAGGCTATATCCTGAGTTTCCTGGCGGTGCAGTACACCATGAACACGTATGAGGCGGGCATCAATTACGAGGGTGCCATGCTGATAGCCTTCAGTGTGCTGCTGGTTCCTTGTCTGGATGTGGTGAGGGTGGTGCTGGGCCGTGTGCGCCGTGGCAGGGATCCTTTCATGCCGGACAAGACGCATATCCACCACAAATTTCTGGCCATGGGCTTTACGCCCCGGCGTGCGATGATTTCTATCCTCTGCATCTCGCTCCTGCTCTGTCTGGCCAATATGGCCTTGGTCAGTTATTTGGACAATACGCTGCTGCTCCTCTGCGATGTGGTGGTGTGGACGGTGATGAACCTCTATATGGACAAGGTGATTCTGCGGCATAATAAATCGAAGATATGATAATCCCTTCTTTTCGTCTTTATCACTTTGCGGTGAAACTTATTTGGAAACGTATGCTGGTGCTTACCCTGTTGTTTTGGCTAGGTGTGACAGGAGTGTATTATGTGGTGAATAGTGCGGCCGTGTGGCATGAATACGGCTGGTGGTTGCCCTTGATGGTGGCCGGTACTTATTTCCTCTTTATGGATGTAAAATTGATGTTGATGATGATGCGGCACGAAGAAAAGAAGAAATGGAAGCACTATAAGTTGAATGGTAAAATAAAAGAATAAGAGGAATACCGGAATGAAGATAAAATTAGGGATAGGGGTGTGCTGCTTTTTTTTTCTGTGAATACGGCAATATCCCAGATAAATTACGGCACGACGGGATTGATGAACCTACCTACTGCGGATATGCAGCGTGACAAGACTTTCCTGGCGGGCGGCAATTGGCTGAACCGCCACGCCACCGTGCCTCGCTGGTGGTATGACACATGGAACTATTATATCAACATTACCATTTTCCCTTGGCTGGAAGCCGGGTATCTGTGTACGGGACACAAGGCCGTTCCCGCTGATTACGGCAATAACTCCGGCTATTGGGTACCGTCTACTTATGGCAAGTTCACCAACCAGGACCGTTCTTTCCATTTTCGTTTACGGTTATGGAAAGAAGGGTGGGGGAAGGAATGGACTCCACAGGTGGTGATTGGGGCTAATGACGGGATAGGCGATTCGGCTAACGGCGGTTCATTGTCCGGTCAATCGGAACAGGGATACGGGAATGGTTTCTGGAACCGTTACTATCTGGCTGTAACCAAGCATTTTTATTTTGAGGATCTCGGCACTTTGGGTACACACGTGTCTTGGATATACAGCAACCGCTTCGACAATAAATTGAATGATCCTGCTATGGGCGCGAACTTTCGTTTCCATTTGAAGGAGGACGGTTCTTGGCTTCATAAGGTAGTGAACGGCATCAACCTGATGGCGGAAGTTGTCCCAGGCTATACAGACGTAAAAGAGGACTTGACATTTAATCCCGATGGAGCGAAGTATCAGGTAAATGTGGGCATGGAATACGGTTTTTGGAAAGATTATATCAATGCCGTAGTAGAATTGAACCGTTGCAAATACTTTTCATGCGGTATCTTTTTCAAAGTACATTTGAAATAAAAACACAAATATATGTTACATAAAATACCACTTTTCTTTTTGTTCTTTTTTCTTTTCTCCTCTTCTTTATTGGCGCAGGATAATGAAAAATTTGCCAATATGGCTTGCAGGTTTATTGGCTGTAATCGTTCAGTGCTTCATTGCGAATTGCAACAAAAGCAAATTCTTGTCATCCGGACTTCGGATGGTAAGGAACTGAAATTATTGTGTGTATGGTTTCCGCAAACACGGGGGGACGCGTATGAATTGGATGAAGTAACCGCTTCTTTAAGAGAAAAAGCGGATAATGTGTTGATAGGTTACGGGCAGGCTCCCGGGAATCCGATGTTTTGTTATTGTCTGCAGGCCAAGAAGATATCGAAGAAAATAAAAAAAGGAGAGTGGGAAAAATATAAGATTCCTTTATCGCTATGTGATTATCGGTTCGGATACACGGCTCTTTCATTTAAAAGAAAAAAAATAGATAAGTTGCCCTTACCCGATTCGTTCTGAGCCGACTAATCATTGCAGAGTGTTCAGGTTCCCGGCTGCTTTCATGGACTTGCGTTTTATCTTATCCTGCAAGAAGTTGGAATCAAGACCCCAATGCATGCTTTCCATTGACTGGTGACTACGTATCACGGCACCCGGGTGTGACGCCCCAGGAGGCAGCTCGACACATACAGCCTTTTTTTACAGACATGCGTTCCTGTGGATTTTTTCACCGTGTCAGACTCAAATTGCACCACGGTCAGGTTTCCTCCCCATTTTTCTTTGTCTGCGATAAGTTCCATTCCGTCAGACACACGATAAGTCCTCATCTCAATCCTGCCGTGCTCAAGAAGTGCATCTTCCGTGTAAGTTTGCAAGGGCGGCGTGTTTTGATTCTTTCCTCAATCACATAGCGCAACGACCGCCGGTTAGCCTTGAGTTCGATGACAAAATCTCCATTCTTCTCCCTGATTTTGTCGATAATCTCCTTTTGCATGGAGATGGCGTCGGCTGTGACCACATCTCCTGCAATATCCAACTTGTCAAGCAACTGCGGGATTGCTGTTATTTCATTGCTCTTTTCCCGACACGCTTCCGTGATCAATGTGATACCGGCGTTGAACAAATATGCCGGGACTATATCAGGATTACGTCCGTTTTGCAGCAAGGTGCCTCGCATTGCCTTTCCGTCCACGCATATTATATCCCGACCGCTGATGAGTTCCCTGCGGAAGGCATCCATGAAATCCGTCATCCTCTCAGCCATACAAAGCGAATCAATGCCTTTCTCCACACGACAAAGCGTAGGCTCAGAGGGAACGCCGTTCATCAGAAGACCCATTTTACGAAATCGCGTCAGATTGTGCTTGCCGAACTCTACAATCCCGGCGCGTCCGACACATTTTGACGCACGCGCGAGCACGATCAGAATCAGTATGTCATCCAGGCGATGACGGTGGTTGCCTTTGGCTGTTCTTCGGAAATCAGGGACTGACGAGGCAAATTCCATCAGTCGTTCCATGAGGCTCCCTTTAGGGAAAATTCGGTGTTCCTTTTTTTTATATTATTAAGCAGAAAATGTTGTAAATCAATAAAATATCACTTGTTTTTGCGTGGCAAAAATCAAGGCGGGATGCCAAATAAGACCGCTCCCGCCTCTAAAAAAAATAATAACGATGAAAAAGAAACACCGCAAGCGGTGCTTCGGCATCGCTATGCGCAAAGATAAACATTTTCCCTATAAAATAGAACTATTTCTGAGAATCTAGCCATCTTTTAAATGAAAGAGCCGTGATCTGAAATGATAAAAAAGATTATCCGATTAGGATTTCCGGAATAGATTTTGTTCCTTTGTAAAAAAGGAGGGTTTATGGTTGGAAATATAAGTATAACAGATATGTATATGAGTGTATTGTCTTCACTGAGTGTAGATGAAAAGTTGGATTTGATTGCGAAATTGACGAATTCCATCAGAAATGCACATACAAAAGAGCGAAATATTGAAATGGAAGATCCTTTTGCTTGTTACGAAGGTGATTGGGGCGAAAATATGTCGGCTAAGGAATATGCAGACGATTTACGTAAATCACGTACTTTTACACGTACAGTAGATACTTGGTAAATATGGCCCAATATTTACTTGATACCAATGTCCTTATTTCGATGTTTAGAAATAAAGGAAAAGTCAGAAAACATATTTTGGAAGTAGGATTTCCTAATTGCTATGTGTCTGAAATATCAATAGCGGAACTTTTTTATGGAGCTGCTAAAGGTGGAAGAAAACAAAATTTTGAGGATGTGAATAATGTGCTCAGGCAGTTTGAAGTATTGCCTATTTATTCATGTCTTGAGAATTATGGACACATAAAAGCTTTGTTGGAACGCCAGGGGCAACGGATTGATGATTTTGATCTTTTAATTGGAGCGACAGCTTTGCAAAAAGGACTGGTTATGGTAACTGCCAATGTCGGACATTTGGCTCGTATTCCCGATCTTGTTGTTGAAAATTGGGAATAAACAAAACCGGAAGAAAACTGAATGAGTATTTGGCCTAGCGATTGTGGGAATACAATGAGAAGTATGACCTGACAAAAAACAATGATGCGGAGGTTAACACTCAGTTGGCGGACCTGATAAAACGTGCCTGCGAGCAGACCGGGTGTCAGGTAGTGGTTCTCATTGACGAATATGACGCGCCATTGCCGGATGTGCTGCACGAGGAGGAGAATCTTCCTGTCCTGCGCAACGTGATGCGTACTGCCGATACGTTGTATGTCATTGAATTGAAACTGAACAAGAGTGTTGATGCCGCTTTGTTTCAAATAAATCTGAAGAATTATCCCGACGCTTTGCCCTCTGCGGACTTCCCGTGGTGAAGGTAGGTATAAACTTTGACTCGGAAAGCCACACTTTGAGCGATTGGATCATAGAAGGATAGACGATATGATAGGTTCTTTATAACGATAGAATCTCCACTATAGGCTGTATGCGATAACGCATGCGGCCTTCCTTTCTTTTGTTGTCGGTGGCGACCGGCATCCGCATAATGTATTGTAAGGACGATTGTCTTCGTGACTACCAGCAGGAGATGAAGACCCGCCTCTTTGAAGAGTGGGAACTTCACCGGAGTGTGATGGTGCAGATGCCCACCGGTACGGGAAAAACGCATCTGCTGGCCGCCATAGTGAGGGAGTTCTTGTGTGGTTCCGACACCCGGGTATGGATTGTGGCACATCGCAGGGAGCTGGTGGAGCAGATAGAGGAAACGGTTGCCCGATACGGGATGAGGAAGGAGGACGGAAGTGTGAAAGTGATGTCCATCCAGTGGTTATCACGAAATCGGAAGGCTATGGACGGGCAACCGGATTTGATCGTTATTGACGAGGCGCATCATGCTTTGGCGGAAACCTACCGGGAGCTTTGGAAGAAGTATCCGGAGGCGAGGAAACTGGGTATGACTGCCACGCCCTGCCGGCTGAACCGCAAAGGATTCACAGATTTGTTTGATACCTTGATCACTTCATGGAGTATTGTGGAATTTATCGGGAGGGGCTGGTTGTCGTCATTTGACTATGTGTCCATCCGTGCGAACAGTAAAGAGCAACGGCTGATTGACTCGTTGAAGAAACGGGGCGCGGACGGGGACTATCAGGTAAAGGAAATGAACGCGGTGCTGAACCGGGAGACCGGCATCAGACGGTTGTATGAAAGCGTCCGGAGACATGCCGCAGGGAAGAAAGGGATTGTCTATGCCGTGAGCATTGCGCATGCCCGACAGATTGCCGCTTATTACAGCTTGCATGGTGTGAAATCCGTTGCTATCGACAGCAAGACTCCTGCTTCGGAACGTGGGAAATTGGTAGAAGCTTTCAGGCAGGGAGAGATCAGCGTATTGGTTAATGTGGATATTTTTTCTGAAGGGTTTGATTGTCCCGATGTGGAGTTCGTGCAACTGGCTCGTCCCACGCTTTCGTTAGCGAAATATTTGCAACAGGTGGGACGGGGGCTGCGGAAGTCAGATGATAAGGAATCATGTATGCTGATAGATAATGTAGGGTTGCATCGGATTTTCGGTCTGCCTGTCTGTGATCGTGACTGGGAGGCGATGTTCGAAGGACGGATGGCGGGAAATGCTCAGCTCCGGACACGGATGGAGAACAACGGGCTGTCTGTGTCTTGCTCGCTATCGGAAGATAGCAAACGGAATGAAGGACTGGAAATTGTGATGACACACAACTGTCTGCTGGATGCTATTCGGAACGGGAATTTGATTTGTTTGGGAGGAGGTGGTCCGGTCGGTGAGGAACTATGGACTGTTTTGAAAGCCTGTCATGATCGGCAGAGTGGTTTGTGGGGCTTGAGATGTGGGAACAAAATCACAGTGATTCCTCAATACCGGGAAGTATTTGATATTTGTGCAAACCGGGCTGCTGTCCGTTTTAAAGATGGCCGGACAGGAGTGGTGGATGAGTCCGGAGTTCCCATGGTGGTGACAGGCTGTTGCCGGAGATTGAGATTCCTGAAGGGAGAACTTCTTTCTGTCACCAAAGAGGACGGGAGTGACTGTTACACCGATTTGAAGACAAACAGAACTTATCAGGAGAGGCCGGTGGTTTTTTCATACGGCGGCATAGAGCTGCTGCGGGTGGGGGAGACTTTCCATAGCCGCACGCGGAAGGCGTATACCTCTATGCATGGTTTGCACAAAGACAGTCTTTGTTTTTATGGTTTCTACTTGAAGATACCGGATTACCGTGTTCCGAAGTCTTGCCGGCTAGTTGATCCTGTGTGGTCTACTATATTTGATGTCTTCGCCTGCGTGCTGGAAGGGGATGATGAAGAGGTGTACTGGTGTTGTGGTTGTTTGGCGGACCGGAGCATTGTGGTGATGGACGGGGAAGGAAGCTATTATCATGTGGAGAAAGGAAAGGGGAAGCGGTATATAGCTTGTAATGCTCCTAAGGCGGGCGAGGCGGATTTTGCCTCCGTGGTGGAAGGTCTGAGGAAGGAAGCCGGGAGGCGTGCGGAGAGTATACAGCGGGAACGGCAACAGAATGAGGAAGAGAAAAGGCGGAAGAGGCTGGAGGAAATAAAAGATGTCCTTCCTTTCCGGATGGGGATGAAGTGGGGGCTGAAATGGGGAGATCACATCGTAGTGCCTCCCTGTTACCGGAATATCTGTATTCCTGTGGGCGGTTATTGTGCTTTTGAAGGGAATGCTTGCCAGTGGGGAGTAATGGCGCTGGACGGTAAAGTAGTGGTGGAGGCCAGATATCAAAAGGTGGAGATAAAGGGGGATGGTACGGTACATCTGACTATCATTCCAGGTAAGGTGAAGATAATCAAACTTTGACGGATATTGAATTGTTTGGTATGGAGTGGGTAAATTTCAGTATATCACAGATATTTGATGAGGAGAGCAATTAGTGTAAAATAAAAAGAAGCGGTAGAATACCGCTTCTTGAGCCGAAACCGGGACTCGAACCCGGGACCTATTCATTACGAATGTTTATCCAATTTATAGATTAATTGCTTGTAATATAGTATGTTGCAAGTTATCAAAAAATGTGCAAGGATAAGTTCTTGCACATTTTTTATTTATGCTCTTTCCAGTTTGGATCAAAAATAGGTTCTTTTCCTAGTACTATCCATTCTACAGAAATCCCGTAATCTTCATGTATATATACAATCCATTCAGGTTTTAACACACTTCGACCTGGATAAAACTTTACTTGGTTCACATTCCATCTGTTCAGATTGTGTTTTCTTGTGAAAGTTTGAAGTCCTCTAATCTTTTTCTGTTCTTTTAATATTGCTATAGCTTTAAAAAAACGATTGCTTATAGCTATTCCTTCATCTGATATATTCATCTTATTCCCTTATTAATATTTTGGTTCTTTATGTCGCTCGTTGAAATATCCGACCCACTTACATGAGCACATCTGACAACATTTTCCTGCTGGGCAAGAAATTTTTTATTCTGTTCCTGCATTGATTCTATAGTTCTTTGCTGAGACAACACGGTTTCAGTAAGTCTTGATATCTGTTCAAAAACTTCTCTGCTCATAGAAATGGAATCACTTTTACCTTCCAGTTTTTGTTCTATAAGTTCTTCTAAAATCTTTTCTTTTAGCTTCTCTTTATTACTTCCAGAAATACCCTTTTCTATAATTCCAGCTACCGCATCGTATTTTTTAAACATAGGTACATCAGCACCAGATAACCATCCTGTTGTGAGATGATACTTATCCTCTATTATTTTTTTGTATACATCCTTGAAAGCTGTAACTCCATTCTCTATTCTTGAATAGGTATTCTGACCGACCTTAAGTAGATCAGCCATTTGCTGTTGCGTCATGTTCATGTGAATTCTGAACTGTTTCAGCCTGTTTTCTTCTCCATTATCCATACAAGTGATTTTTATTATCCATTTTAAGGATATTTAAATATAAAAATATTCATTTTATCCTCAAAATGGATATATTTGCATTGCTATTAATTATATAACACTACAAAGATAATGAAAGATGATTTAAAAACAACCAAAAAGCTTTGTGAAGGTGATAAAATAACCTTAAAGGACTATTATTCAAATCTTCCAAATGCTACTCATCCCAAAACTGAGTTTATCAACGAGGTGATAAAAAAGACAGGAGTGTCTTTTACTGCTGTAAGAAACTGGGTTGTATATGGAATGAAACCTAATAACCCAGAACATATCGCTGCCCTTTCTGAAATAACAGGGATATCTCCTGAAAATCTATGGTCCGACTAAAATGTGTGGAATGATGAAGGATTTAGAGTTTTACATATTTGAAGATGAACTTTGGTGCATGTTCCCTGACGGAAGCAATAAACCGATAACAGATAAAGAAACTGTTCTTGTGAAAGATATTCTCGAACGTATAAGGGAGTGTTATCCTGAAGCGTATAAAGCATTAATGGAGTGTTATAGCAGAAGCTCGCAGAATATCCCATACTTTCAATTTCTTATGGTAAATAGATTTTGCAAGTGCAATTTTGGAGAGTTGGATAATACTAGCAGGGATATAGATAAAAAAGGTGGATTCAACTTTGAACGTGTGAGATGTCCTATGCGTGGTGAATGCAGATATGAGGGCGTTATTTGCTGTCCACAATTCAACTGTTGTATATCAGATGCGGAAATGAGAGTTATGCAGTTGGTATATGAAGGCTTTAATAATGAGGATATTGCAGAAAGGCTTTATCTTTCCCCTCATACAGTTAAAAACCATATTAAATCGGTTTATTTAAAGTTGGATATTCACGAGAAATCTGAATTTATCCAATATGCCCATAAGAATAACCTTTTCAAAGAATAGATATGATTGATGAAGATGTATTGAAGATAGTCCTTAATGATAAGACTTTTGGTCAACGTGAGGCTGCTGATATAGTTGGAGGTAGATCTCGTCTGTTTCGTTTGGTTGGTTCTGGGGCGATACGAGCCGAAAAGAAACCTGCCAATCGCCAAAATGGAAGATGGTATTGTAATGCTTATGATGTAGTGAAGTATGCTTCTTTAAAATCTTGATTATCAAACTGTTATATCATGTTAATGACAAATGTTTTCAAGGTGTATTTTTTGGGTAAAAGTCAAAAATAAAGTAGTTTTACATCATAATAAAAAGATAATCAATAAGTTATGAAAAGAACACCGATTTTAACTATTTGGGCTTTATCATTGATTATGGTAATATTGCTTGCCAATCCTGATAATGTTTGGTTTTGGATCTCATTTTTTATTTTTTCTTGTTCTTCAATATATATAGAGAAGCATAGTAAAAGATTAGAACATGAAGATGAATAAAAAACGTCCGTATGTAATTCAATCAATTACACTGTTGACATATAATGGTAGTAAGATTCCTGTTTCAGTTGTAGAGGAAAGAATTATAGACATTCCGATTAGGATTATTAAGGAAAAGGTACTTGACGCTTTTTCTTCAATGAAGGATAATCCGGTAGATGTAATACTAAAAGTAAAATATGTATAACTAAATGCACATAAGAGCAATGAAAACAAAAGAAGAACTGTTGGCTATGAGTCACGAAGAACTTGCCAATTATACTGTTGAAGTTCAATTTAAAGCATCCATGTATGATGCCGTGGAACAGAAAAATTCAAGAATGAAAGAATTGTTGGCTGCTGTAGGCATTGTTTATGAAACCTATAAAAGAGAACAGAATGTATGATGAACTATATCAATTGGAAGAAGAACTGAAAAAAGTTGAATCATGTAAACTTGAATATCTTCCTGAATACGGGTATTCGTCTAAGGAAGAAATTATTCAGCTTATCAAGGAAGACATATCCGATGTTAAAGGACAGATTGATCAGAATTTAAAATTACACATTTCAAAGCTTTCGTCAGGATATACTGATAAAATCTTAGAAGAAGAAAGAACCAGCCTTTGCTTAGCGCAGGGGTTATCAAGATATTGTTAAACTTTTAAATATTAGAGCAATGGAAGAAAATAATCAAGTTACAGAATTACAGATTATTCAGGCCAAACAAGCGGCTGAGTTTGCAATGACACCAGTAGGACAAACCGTGAAACAGTTTGAGGTCATGCAGCGCATGGCTAAGATGTACACTGAAAGTACAATTGTTCCTGAAGCTTATAAAGGGAATACAGGAAATTGTGTGATTGCGCTTGATATGGCAATGAGAATGAATGCTAATCCGTTAATGATAATGCAGAATCTCTACGTTGTCAAGGGAAACCCGTCATGGTCAAGCAAGTTCCTTATCGCTACCATTAATATGAGTGGCAGATATACTTCACTCAGATATCGGAAAAGAACGCTGGGGAAGGTTGGTAAAGTAAAATACAATGAAACAGTGTGGGATGCCACAAACAGACGCAATACAATCGTTGTAAAAGAGTTTGACGGTACTGATGTGGATAATATTGAATGTATTGCTTATGCCACTGAACTTTCTACTAAAGAAGTTCTTGAATCAGATCCGATAACTATTGAAATGGCAATAAAAGAAGGGTGGTATACAAAGTCTGGGAGCAAATGGGTTACAATGCCAAATCTGATGCTTACTTATCGTGCGGCTGCTTTCTGGCAACGCGCCTATTGTCCTGAAATATCAATGGGATTCTTAACCAAGGAAGAAGTTGAAGATATTCAGGATGCAGAATATGAGGAAATTATTGATAAATCAGCAAAAGCTAATAAACTTGCCGAAATCGCAGCAAAAGCCGCAGGAGTTGAAGAACAACCAAAAGCAGAACAGCCGGTAAATCAGCCCCAAACTAAAGCAAATGATAAACCTATTCAAAAAACGTTGTTATGATAGAAAATGCAGAACAAAGGTCACTTGACTGGTTTAGATGTCGCCTTGGTAACATTACTGGTAGTAGTATCGGCTTGCTTATGAAAAGCGGCAGAAGTGATATGTTCAGCGATACTGCCAAGAATTACATTTTCCAAGTTGCGGCAGAAAGAGCTATGAATCCTGAGATTGTAAACGATGATATTGCATTTGCCGAGTATTTGTCTGCTGTTAATGTAGAGAGCAAAGCAATGAGATTCGGAACAGAGCAGGAAGCAAGCGCACGTGATTTGTATTCAAGGTTAACAGGAAGGCATATTGTAGAAGTGGGGTCGTGTAAACACCCCACTATCCCCAACTTTGCCAGTAGTCCTGACGGGTTCTTTTATGATGAAGAATCTGGGGAGCGTGGATGTATTGAGATAAAATGTCCGTCTCAGAACACATTTATGAAATATAAGAGTGAAGTTTATGACAATGATTCGCTCCTCAAAGTCAAGTATGAATACTTCTATCAGTGTATGGCTCACATGATGTGCTGTAATGCAATCTGGACGGATTTTGTTGCTTACAATCCTTTCCAAAAAGATCCTATCCATATTGTTCGCATACTACCAAATGAAAAGGTCTTTGCAGAAATGGAAAAACGCATTCGTATGGCAGACGATATTATTAACCAAATAGCCGATATAGAGCAATGAACACACAATTAGCAATTCAAGAAAGCGACCTAGAACTGGTCGTGAGTGAAAAGACGTTAGGTAGTCTTACTACCAACGCAAAGCAAATCAGAGATATGGTAAAAGCCGCTTTGCCAATGTATGATATCTCCAATTATAACGATGAGAATATCGATCAGGCAAAGAAAGACAAGGCAGCTTTAAACAAGGCGGCGAAAGCCCTCAATGCCAAACGTCTTGAAATTGAGAAAGAATTCATGAAACCTTTCGGGGAGTTCAAGGACGTTGTAACCGAAACCGTGAAACTTATCGGCGAGTGCTCTGCCAAGATTGACACGGTAGTCAAGCAAAACGAACAGCAATACAAGGATAGGAAGAAAGCCACTATCAAGACTTACTTTGATGGATTGAATGTTAACCTTGTGGATTTCAACAAGGTATTTAAACCGGAGTGGCTCAACAAATCCGCAAGCATGAAGTCTGTATGCAACGATATTGATTTCATATTCTCCAAAGTCGAAAACGAACTTTCCACGCTGAAGGGGTTTGGTGAGGATTTCGATGTCCTCCGTACTTATTATATGGATATGCTCAACATCACATCCACCATCCAGTATGCCAACCGTCTGAAGGAACAGCGTGAGCGTGCCAAAGCAGCAGAAGAGGCGCATATCAAGGCAGAGCAGGAAAGAAATGCTGCTGAAGAAGCCCGTAAAGCTTCTGAAGTAGAACAAGTCAAATCCCGTACGATCAATCCGTTTGCCATGGCAGGACAAAAAGCCAACGAGCAACCTCCTTTTATTAATCAGCCCGAAGCACAACAGCCTGAACTGTTAACGAGAGCTTTCAAAGTCACCACCACTCGTGAGAATATCATTGCCTTGGGTGACTTCATGAATGAACGCGGCATTGACTTTGACAAGATAGAACTTTAATATATACTAAGTTATGAATTATAGCATAAAATTGAATTTACTAAAATTTAAAAACTCCTGCGTTGTAACTGTAAAAGGCGCGACATCTACAAAAAGAGGTGTTTTCATACCTATTGAAGACAATAACATTTTCATATCGGCAGATGATAACCTGAAAGCCAAAGGCGCGTACATTGACTCCACCGCTTGGGAAAACCAGTCGCCCGGCAAGTATGGTGACACGCACAGCATACGACAGTCGCTCGCCAAAGAAGTTCGCGAACGCATGACGGAGGACGAGCTTAAATCCGTTCCGTATATAGGTAACATGAAGCCTTATGAGGTGCAAAACGCTTCTTCGTCTGTAAATGCACCCACCGCACAAGTGGATGAAAATTTGGACGATTTGCCATTCTGATGTTATGGACCTATGCAAAACAGATATACAAAATTTAATCCACCTTCTTGATAGATGTGCCGGACTTATAGACAAGTATTGCCGGAAACCTTGTAAGCTGGATAAAGCAAGGCAATGCAGGAAAATTAGTAAGAAACTTAAAAACAAAGCAAGAAAATGAAAATTATAATCAACAAACCAACAGAGTTTGAAGCAATCTACTTGAAAGTGGATGCTGGTGTACGTTATTGGGACGATGCGAAAGTAAACGGAGAGTATGATACCAATTGCGAAGATTTAGAGAGCCCTGCTGCCGAACCTACTATTCCATGCGCTGAATATGTAGGGGAACAACACAGAGTTCTGCATGGCGAGAATTGGCGTTGGCGACCGCTTATTGAAATCGAAGCAGGTAAGATAGTAAACTGGCAGCAAGGAATTACCGCCAATATCCATTACAAAGTATGCGATGATTTTGCTTGTGAAATTCTCGATGGAAACAAAGAGGTTATCACTTCTTACAACGGCTATGTGCCTAAGGTAATGTGCCCGAAAGAAAACGGATATGGCGATTACATCATTATGAATATTGACGAGAATGGATTTATTCAAGGATGGAAAAAAGAATTGATTAAACGACTAATACAAGAAGAGGACTGATTATGGAAAGCAACATATCACGAGATCATATTGCGCTTGAAGCGATGAAGTGCATAATGATGACAGCAAAACGCAGGAGAACTTTATGGAACAGAGTTGTAACATTGTTTTTCCCATCCGAAGAAGAAAGTGTTATAAACTACAATCATGAAGGACAGGCTAAAACAGCTTACCAAATAGCTGATGCAATGATTAAGGAACGTAATAAGACAAAGGAGGAATGATTATGATGCACACATGGTTTGAGTGTAAAATTCGTTACGAGAAAGTAATGGAAAACGGGATGAATAAAAAAGTCACAGAATCTTATTTATTTGATTCTTTATCTTTTACAGAAAGCGAAGGAAGATGTATTGAGGAAATGGCACCGTTTATCAGCGGTGAATTTACTGTTTCTGACATAAAACGTGCCAACTATTCTGAGATATTTTTCTCAGATGAAGAATCTGCTGACAGGTATTTTAAATGCAAGTTATACTTTATCACATTGGATGAAAAGACTGGTGCGGAAAAGAAAACATCCACAAACATTCTTGTTCAAGCATCCGACTTGAGAGATGCAGTCAATAAACTGGATGAAGGAATGAAAGGCACAATGGCAGACTACGTGATTGCTTCGGTAGCGGAAACTGCTATTATGGATGTTTATCCTTATGAAGCAAATTCAGATGTTAAACCAGAATTTCCTAATGCTTAAAAATTGACTGATATGGAAGACTATATTTCAGACTGGTTCATTCCGATGGATTTCGGTAATGATATTCCGGACGAAGATCCAGACGGTGAAGATAATTTCAATTTTGATTGAATCTTTTGTTAACCTGCCTGTCCGGTCTGTGAAGATGGGACAGGCGAATATGATGGTATGGCGGAACAATGAGATACGCTATTAAGCAGTAGATTGATGCTCTAAGCTGAGGATTATAGGAAATGATAATCGGTGGAAAAGCCACTCAACTTTGACCCTTTTGGCCACGCAGAATTATCCCTTTTGGCTAAAATAGTGTTGCCCACCAACACCAGGACTTTAAAGGGTCAATCATATAGTACAAAAAGGTGGGCAAATCTTGCGTGGCCAAAAGGGTCAAAGTTGAGTGGCTTTTCCAATCAGGGAAGGTTGGCGAAAAGGAGACCAGCATATTAGGTAAACGAAGTATTCGAGGGTTATTAATCACTCGGTAACGGATACCAAAACCTACAACAGCGAGCCTTATTCATAGTAGGCGATAAAAGATGAAAGTGAGCAGCATAACAATCATGCAGGTGCAAGTCCTGCTACCACCACAAAAAAATAATTAATATGAATAAAGAAAGAAAATTGACTTTTGGAAAATACAAAGGGCAAGATATAAAGTATATCATACTTACCCACATAGGTTACATCATGTGGTGCTTTGAAAATATAAGTTGGTTTAAACTGACCGATGAAGAACAGGCGTTATATGATGCTGTTGCGATAATGATTAAAAGAGATAACCTTGAAATGACTTTTCCAACCGAAATAATGTATAAGTACATAAAAGACCGTGAAGCCTTTAGAGATTTAAAAACACCATTTATTTGTAATGGTGATTTTACTTCTGTACGTAAGAGAGACATTGATAATCCAATCGTTAAATCTGTAATGAAATATAATGTTGGGGCCGTTATAGAAAGTAGAAAATGCTCAACCCTGAGTGATTTGTATTGCTTAAATCATTCGATGAACAAAGAAATAGAACGTGCCCAATTTAATGGTGAAACTGACGAAGATATATTTGGCGGTTGGGGTAGCATGAATGATTACAAGGATTAGTAGGATTTTAAAATAAATGTGAGCCACACATAAATGGCATGGGTTAATAAATAATAATTGTGCCCTGGAGAATACGCTTCGGGTCTTTTAATTAGGAAAATTATGAAGACATACGCAGATACTTTTAAAGATAAAATAATAGGTCTGTCAAAAGAAGAATTGCAAAATCTAAGAGATTCTATATTTGATAAAATAGAGGTTTATAGAGAAAGACTTGCTATAGTAAGCAACGATAAAAAAGTTCATGATTTAACCGTCTCTATTCGTCGGAAGAAGATAGAAATAAGAGAGATAAATAAATTGTTGAAACAATGCCATACTACATAAAGAAATAAAACTATGACTTACGAAGAGATGAAATCCAAGGCTTGTGTGGCAAGCAGCCGTAGCAAGCCCAAAAACGAGGAACATAAAATACAATGTTCTTGTGTTAGTTATTTCCGTTTAGAATATCCCCATCTCAGGAATATGTTATTTGCTGTTCCTAATGCGGCGAGACGTTCTGCAAGGAATGGTGCTTATATGAAAGATGAAGGTATGCTTCCCGGAGTTGCAGATTTGATACTTCTTAAGAGTAACCGCTTCTATGGAGCTTTGTGTATAGAAATGAAAAAGCCGGGAGAATACCAAAGACCAGTACAAAAAGACTGGCAAAAGGAATGTGAGGCGAATGGTAACAAGTACGTTGTTGTTCGGTCATTAGACGAGTTTATTAAAGTGGTGGATAATTATTTGAAAGATATATAATGTATGCTTGATTTTAAATAAATCGCTCTTTGACATTTTGTTTTCAGCTTGTAGAATAATGATGTAAATGTTTTTGGCACTTACGCTTTTTATGTATCATCAAGATACGGAAAACTGTGAAGTTATGCTGTATCTTCGTAAGAGGGGTGTATTTGCACCTCTCTTTTTTTTTAAAAAAATGGCTCTTAAAGTGTCACTTTTGAAAATTATCCGTATATTTGCAGTGCATTGGGTTGTACTTATTAAATTTAGAATTAATCAGAGGATTAAGATATAGAAAGCTGTGTAGGCCACAACCCCCTGCATGGCTTTCGCTTTTTTATCTCCGCATGAAGAAGTGCGGTACGTCCTCGAACGAAAAGACTTTATATTGACTTCGCATTTGAAAACCCCTAAATCTTCAGTTTAAGGGATGAAAAATGCTGGGTGGCGTAGCTGCCCTTTTCATCAACTTTAGTATCTTTGTAAAGATGTTACGTGCCTACAAATATAGAATCTATCCGACTGATGAGCAAAAGGTCTTGTTTGCAAAGACTTTCGGCTGTTGTCGTTTTGTCTATAACTGGGCATTGAATCTGAAAATCACGGCATACCAGAAGCGCAAGGAAACACTCGGCAACGTATATCTGACAAACCTGATGAAGAGCGAGCTGAAAGCGGAGCATGAATGGCTTTCGGATGTCAACTCTCAATCCTTGCAGAGTGCTTTGCGCAATCTCGATACGGCATATACCAATTTCTTTCGCAATACCAAGGCTATCGGTTTCCCTAAATTCAAGTCCCGCAAGGACAGGCAGAGCTTCCTTTGCCCTCAGCATTGCCGTGTGGATTTTGAGAAAGGAACAATCACAATCCCCAAGGCGAAAGATATTCCAGCCGTTCTGCACCGCAAGTTCAAGGGAACGGTAAAGACCGTTACCGTCAGCATGGCACCTTCGGGAAAATACTTTGCTTCCGTATTGGTTGATACGGCTATCCAAGAACTTCCCGTAACCCTCATACAGGACGATACGACTTTAGGAATTGACTTGGGTCTCAAATCGCTTGCCGTATGTTCTGACGGACGCACGTTTGGCAATCCCAAGAACTTACAGAGAAGCCTTGACCGCTTGAAGTTGCTACAAAAACGGTTGAGCTGTAAACAGAAAGGTTCTTCAAACCGCAACAAGGCTCGCATCCGAGTTGCCCGGTTGCAGGAACACATTGCCAACAGCCGTAAGGACAACCTTCACAAAATTACCTATGCGCTTACGCACGACAGCCAAGTGCGTACCATCTGCATGGAGGATTTGAACGTGAAAGGAATGCAGCGTAACCATCATTTGGCACAGGCGGTTAGTGATGTATCTTTCGGAATGTTCCTCACGCTGCTTGAATACAAATGCAAATGGTATGGTGTGAACCTCGTCAAGATAGACCGCTTTGCCCCAAGCTCAAAGACCTGCGGCAAATGCGGATATATCTATAAAGGATTGAAATTGAGCGAGCGCAGCTGGACTTGTCCGGAATGTGGCACACATCATGACCGGGACTTCAATGCAGCTTGCAACATAAAAAGATTTGGCTTGAAAGCCCTACCCACGGAGCGTGGGAAAGTCAAGCCTGTGGACTGCCCAACGGTGGATGATCGACCTCGTGTCCTAAAAAGCCGTGGCAGGAAGAAGCAGGAAAAGAGAGGAGGTATTGGTATCTCCGAAGCCGCTAAATCTTTAGTTTAGCGGTAGTTCACCGGGCTACGTTCCATTGCCTGAAGATACAGGTGCTTGTCTATCTTTTGCCAGTCCACTACCTTTTTAAGCTGCTTTTTAAGGATCATATCAAGCCAGATTCGTGTTGATCTACCATTCCCTTCCATGAATGGATGGGCAATGTTCATTTCAACATATTTGGCGATGATTTCCTCAAAGGTTGATTCGGGCATCTTCTCGATTACCGGAAGAATGGCGTCAAGGTACATACAGTTGGCAAAGCGGAAATTCCCTTTGGAGATATTCAAGGTTCGTATTTTCCCGGCAAAGTCGTACAGTCCGTCAAACAGGTATTTGTGGATATCGCACAGTCCTTTTACGGTACCGACTTCAATGTTAGTGATATCGCCTGTGTCAAAAAGCGAATGGGCTTTTACAAGGCTTGATTTGTCTATTTCTTTGGTATTCATTATATTTCAATTTTTGTTTTGACTATTATTGTTTTTTCTAAGAGGGACAGAGATTAGAGGCTAAATCAAGGACATTTCATTTATTTGATATTCATAGCCTATTTCTAATTCTTTTCCAACCAAATCTAAGTATATGTTCTGGAGTTGGTGCAGGTATTCAATGGGAGTACGGGATAAGGGGTATTCGGCGCTGTTTATAGACGCAAATAGTTTGTCGTCATCCACTCCATCATTATGTAGATAACGTCCGTATGATAATTCGATATCGTTGCAGAATCCGTAATATTCCTTTGTAAATCCGCTTTTCAGGAGTAGTTCCTCTATCAGTGGGATAGGCTCTACCATAGAAACCGGAATTTTACCATAGAAGGTCCCATCTTTTATATTACATTTCAAGTATAAGGAATTAGTTTCAATACTCTCTACTTTGAATATAGTTCCGGAAGGTATTGTAATTCCTACGTACTGGTAATCTTTCGATAGCTTTACATAGTTTCCTAACCTTAATTCTTTTGCTTCCATGTATTACTATTGACTTAGTCGTTATTTTCTGGCTTTAGTTCAACATTCACGCTAACAGGGAACTCGTTCCCGCAATGTGGGCATTTTACAGAATGGGCGTTTGAGGGAAGTTGCACTTCTTCCGGGGACGCGAATAGCTGCCACATGGGGACGTTGAGGGCTTCTGCTATTTTGGTTAATACCTTTATAGAAGGGTTGCCTGATATATGCTGGTTAAGCCCACTTAGGGTTATACCCATTTTCTTAGCTACATCTTGTGTAGTCATTCCTTGTTGTTCTATGGCTTCTCTGATTCTCATATAATTAATGGTTAATATTTATAGCAAAGGTAGTAATATTCCCTGTGCAACAAGTTATAGCTTGTATAAATAAAGTTAAAGATAAGCTTTTTCTTGTTGTTTCACTTGGCAAAACAAGCTATAACTTGTATCTTTACATCAAATAAAAGAACTAATAACAATTAACTCCTAAATATATGAAACGTTACAATTTATCAGACATAATGAAGAGAGCGCATTACATTTTCAATCATACCTTCAATGCTACATTTAGTTACTGCCTTAAAAAAGCATGGGCGGAAGCAAAGGAAGCAGCAAAGATTAATGAAGAAAACGCCAAGCGTGCAGCCGAATACAAATCGAAGTACGGCAATCGTGATTATAGAAACTACCGTTCCTATTACGGTTCACGCATGGGACGTAATGATTGGAACCGTGATTATCGTAACGATATAAGAACAGCGATAAACCGTTCGATTAATTTATAAAACACAATACTTTAATATAAAAATATAGAGCAATGGATCATATTTTGAATTCAACCGTTGAAATGAGCCAGGCAGAATTGATTCTTCAACTGGCCAAAACCAATGTGGAACAGGAAAACAGGCTTAAATCTACAGAACTAAGGTTAGGCGCTCTAGAAGATGAGGTTAAAAAACTTTCCCAAAAAGCTATTGGTGAATATGGGTGTTCCACTATGTCTGCATACGTGCAGAGGCATAAGCTCCCCATTTATGTAAGTGACATTTCGAAGCTCGGCAATGACGCTACACGTCTGTGTAGGAAAAGTGGGTATCCGGTAAATAAGGTGAACATAGACCGTTTCGGTGTTGTGAACGTTTATCCGGACTTCATATTACAAGAGCTTCTTGATGATTACATAAGAACTACACAGCGTCTTAATGGAGCTATAATGAAACCAATATAAACTCATACAATGAAATACAAGGTCTCAAAAAAGGGTTCAAATGTTGTTTTCAAGTTTGAAACTTATAAGCAAGCAGCCGATTTCTGCTATATGTATGTAATGGCAGAGCAGGTGAAAGGAAATAAGTTCCCGGAACTTTCAATAAACAAGGTCAGGGAATAGAATTTAAGAGCAATGGAAACACGTGGAAGTGTCCTGCCCTAAGTAATTATTAGAGCAGGTTTTGTAAGAAATATTTTGCCACATATAAAAAGCGTAAGTGCCGTATGGGGGTTAACCAACGTTCTCATTTATGACGCCCTACCGTCAATTCGGGCGGTAGGTTTAGAGTAATTATCACAGTAAAAACACATCGTTATGAAGATAGAGATAGATTATAATCAGTACATGGCAATGCTGAAGGCATTTACGGAATATGCCCAATGTAAAGCAGAATGTTATCGCTTGCAAGCTGAAAACGAAAATTTAAAGCATGAGGTATCAGAACTGAAATCTTGTGGTTCTCATATAGATGAATACGAGGCAGAGAAAGGCAATCTGTTTTTTCTTGACTTCTGTATGAATTGAGCATTAGATAACTGGTTCTAAGCGAATATTGTGATTTAGAATAATAACTATCATCCTCGATGATTTCAGGTTATATGGGTATAAAAATGGTGTGTAAAATGATATTATTAGTAACATAAATAATAGTAATATGGAGAAAGAAATTAAGGAAATAAGCGATTTTCTGAATATCACATGTCAGAATAATCCAGTAGAAATACAAGAAAGAATTGCGGCTACTATGGTATATGTGGTAAGGACCGGAGAAATGCTTGCTGAAGCAAAAAGAATGCTTCGAAAGAAAAAATCTGATGAAATACAAAATACCATTATTAAGATAGCGCAGGAAAATTGCTTGTCTGCAAAGGTGCAAAATGCTTTACTTGACAGTATCGCAGAAGAAGAATCATTTTTGGTGGACCGCCTAGATAGACTTAATGCTTCAGCAACACATCAGTTAGATGCATTACGCACTCTGCTAAGCTATGAAAAGGAAGCTTTGCGGTTAAATAAGACTGGATATTAGAAAAAAAGTTAATAACGGGAAAATAAAAGGTACAAAGTGATTGTTTTTACTTCACTTTTAATTAGCTTTACACCGTGAAAATAATAAATGCGATTGGTGGAACTCTCGTATGATAAAGATATAATTTAGCTCTGTATGAGTAGTTGTTTCCGAGTTCCACAAATAGAAACAATGAAAATATAGAGCTTATTTTATTTCTATCGTAATATCCTTTTGGTATAATAAAACACTTCTGTAGTAGATATGGACATTATTTAAAAATATATGACTTATATAGAACTGATTAATTGGTTTTGGTCTCTTGACGAAGACTGGGAATTTACCTGCTGTGAAACGAGGCTTTATTTTTACTTGCTAAAAACAGCGAATCGTTTAGGCTGGGTGGATAGCTGGACGCGTAGTGATACAAAGGTATCATCTGACGTGGGAGTGTCGGTCAACTCAATGAAATCAGCACGTAACAGATTAGTTCAGGCGGGTCTTATCACATTCAAATCAGGCGGAAAAGGACAACGGGACAAAACAAGGTATCAGATTAGCTATCAAAATTTGACACCTAAAGTTGAACCTAAAGTAGAACCTAACCTTATACCTAACCATGAACCTAAAGTAGAACCTAAGCCCTTACAGTATAATGTACGCGCATTAGACAAAGATAAAGACAAAGATAATTATCTCTCTCCCCCGCGCGCGTATGAAGAAATTCCGACTGGGATTTTTGAAAGGGGGCTGGATGAGTGCTATGAAGAATTGAAGTCTAATAGTTCATGGATGGAAGCTGTCTGCATGAATACTCGTTTATGTGGGTATAAGGATTTCGCGCCTCCTGATTTTTATGATTATTTGGAGAAGTTCTTTATGAAGCTCCAAAACGAGGGAGAAACTGTTAAATCACCCCAAGATGCAAAATCGCATTTTGCCCGATGGCTGAAAATTGAACTTGAAAAACAACGGAACAATGGAAACAACAATAGGCGCAATTATACAGACAAACAGGAAGTTAACGCCTACGCTCTTAGCTTGCTACAACAACATAAGCGAGACCTCGAAGAAGGCTTGGCTGACCAGATGGAAAGACCGTTCTGAGGTTGAAAGGGTGTTTTCACCGGTCCAGTGGGGATATGCCCTTCAAAACCCGGAAAGGGCTTATATGGCAGACTGTCCATCGCTGATGCAGTATGATGCGCTTTACGGCTGTGGCTCTTCCGAATATTGGATTGACATACAGGTGTCCGGCATATTCGGGGCTTCCAACAGCAAAGAAAAGGGCGTTGCCGATGGGATAAGAATCTTTTGTCAGTCATTTGCCTCACAAGTCAAGGCTTACAAGCTTTCCGAACTGATGCTGTTTTTCGCACGCTACAAGGCCGGGAAGTATGACAATTCATTCGCGTCTTTCGATGCCAGAAGAATAGGCAACGCCTTCTTCAAGGAGTTCAAGCCCGAAAGGGATCATGAGCTGGACGCGATAAACCGGAAAAGGGTGCAGGATGAGATAGATGGCAGAAGATTCATTCCGCCCGAAGGTTATTCTTCCCTGACTTTATACAACGAATTGAAACGTCGGGCGGAATCTGGAGATGAGAAAGCCAGAAAAATGCTGATGTCACCATGAGGGTAGCCTAATTTATAGCGAACAATTAAAGTATAACAGTAATAATATAAACATCTGATTTTTAGCATGTTAATTAATTGTAAAGCCGTGTAAATAAAAGAAGTAATGTTTGTTTACAAGTGGCAAATTAGCTAACTTTATATCTGTAAATCAGAAATATATAAAACATAAGAGCAATGAAACAAAATAAAAGAATCATGAATACCGAGATGCAGACAAAGATACGTGAATGGGAAGCGGAACGCGACAGGAACCTGCGCATCCACTGTCCTCTTGTAGCCGCCAAATTCCAAAGATGGATTGACAGGGCAAAGAAAGAAAACGATATACCGCATTTCCAGCCCCGTGGCAAGATTTTCAACAAGAAAGCCTGTAGTTGATACTTTCATGCAGGAAAATTCATTATACGGCTTTAAAATAGATTGTATCAAATAAAATAATTGATAAAAAATACACGATCATGCAAGGAACAGACAAACTGAATACGATAACCAACATCGTATTTGTCCTCACGGACGTTTTAGAAACCAACCTTCTTGAAATGCAGCAGCAATACAAGAAGGAAGGCTTTGAACTCAGACACGATTCAAAAAGGAACTTCAACACAGCCATAGCCGCGATAAAGAGATTGAAAAGTGATGTGAATCATTGCAGCGAATCCACTCAGGAAAACTTCGGCAATGATTCTGACATGGTGAACGCCATGTTGCTCACACTGATTGACAGGTGCGGTGATGATGACAACCTCGCTTATAAGATGTACGAATACATTAAATCTTTCCCGTCCAAACTGAATTTGGACCTGGATTTGGATAATGCGTTCAGTCATTTGTCTAGAAAATCATGAAAACTGCTGACGGTTATCCTGTGGTATGTTACGGCGCAAAAGGGAAATATGGTATACATCGCATCTGCCGCCGTTGTGCCATATATCGTAAATACGATTCGATTCCCGAAAAGCCATGCTACAGGCTTCATGGAATGCACCTGTTGGGCAGAAGAGAATGCCCGATCTTTGAACAAAAAATAATCGAAATATCAAAATAACAAAAAATAAACAATATCATGGAACAGAAAATAAAGGCTTATAAAGCATTTGATAAAGATTTATCTTGTAGAGGGTTTAAGTATGAGGTAGGTAAGGAGTATGAAGAAACAGGCGACATAAAGGCATGCAAGAAGGGTTTTCATGCATGTCCTTACCCTCTGGATGTTTTTGGTTACTATGCACCAGCGAGGTCAAGGTTTTGTGAGGTTGAGCAGAGCGGTCAAATAGACGATTCAGAAAGTGACAAGGTTTGTTCTTCAAAAATTAGAATAGGCGCTGAGCTTGATATAAGGGGGCTTGTGAAAGCAGCTATATCTTTTGTCAAGGAACGGTGTACTAACGAGTGTAATGCGGAACCGGGAAAACCTGCCACGGCTGGTTATAGAGGTGCTGCCACGGCTGGTTATAGAGGTGCTGCCACGGCTGGTGATGGTGGTGCTGCCACGGCAAGAGGAAAGGCTTCAACCGGATCAAATGGTCTGTCAGTGGCAAGAGGCAACAATGTTCGGGTAAAGGGCGGAATAGGTGCAATTTTGGTCATAGCTGAAGAAGGGGAAGATACGTATGATATTGTCGATTGGAAGGCTGTATTAGTTGATGGAGAGATTGTAAAGGCCGACACATGGTATAGACTAGAAAACGGTGAGTTAGTGGAAGTTGATTAACAGTTGGCTGATAATACAATTAGAATTGGAAAGGAGTTAACATGCCAATAAGCAAAACATATAATATGGACTGTATGGAATACATGAAAAGTATTTCAGATAAGTTTTTTGATTTAGCGATAGTTGATCCTCCATATGGGCTCGATAAAAAAAGCACACACGGAAGAGGGAAATTAAAAAATCGATGCTTAAACAGTGGAAATATTCAACGGTGGGATACACGTCCTTCAAAAGAATATTTTGAGGAATTGTTTCGTGTAAGTAAAAATCAGATAATATGGGGTGGGAATTACTTCAATTTACCACCAACACGTTGTATAATATGTTGGGATAAAATGCAACCTTGGCCTAATTTCTCTCAAATTGAAATAGCGTGGACTTCTTTCAATTCACCTGCTAAAATTTTTAAGTATGATAATAGGACGGATGATAAGATTCATCCCACGCAAAAACCAATATCTCTCTATGCTTGGATTTTGAAAAATTATGCAAAATCAGGAAATAAGATTTTTGACTCTCACTTAGGAAGTGGGAGTAATCGCATAGCCGCATACAAATTGGGTTTCGATTTTTATGCAACCGAAATAGATAAAGATTATTTTGAAGCACAGGAGGATCGGTTTCGACGTGAGTGTTATGGAGAAATAAAAACAGAGAAAGGAACTTTAATACAAACAAGCCTATTTGGCGTATAACAATAAAAAAATGAGTGAAACAAAAATCATATTAGATGCCTGTTGTGGCAGTAGAATGTTTTGGTTTGACAAACATAATCCTCTTGCCTTATTCGTTGATAAGAGATCGGAGATAGTAACAGCCAAGGATAGAGATAAAATCAGGACCATAGAGATAAAACCGGATATAATAGCCGATTTCACCCACTTGCCGTTTGAGGACAATTCTTTCTACATGGTGGTATTCGACCCACCGCACCTGAAAACACTTGGTACAACCTCATGGATGGCTAAGAAGTACGGGAAACTGCCGAAAGACTGGCAGTTACTCATACACGATGGATTTACTGAGTGTATGCGCGTCTTGAAACCTAACGGCACGCTTATATTCAAATGGAACGAGAGTGAGATAAAAGCTGCGGAAGTTTTGTCTGTTATCCCGTTCAAACCTCTTTTCGGACATACTACTGGAAGACAGAGCAAGACAATATGGATGTGCTTTATGAAATTGCCAATTAACGAATAACCGAATAGAAATGAGTAGAATCAAATTTCAACGTCAACAGGGTAATATAAAGGGTAAATCATCTTTAGAATTGCTCAATGAATTTTTCATGTTTTTACAGGGAGAATGCCCAGATGCAATATCTGTAAGGGAAATGCCTAAACTCAATAGTCAGCAGGCTTTCTCCGTGATATACTATTTACAAGAACATTTACCTATATTTCCTGATACAATAGAGAAGTGTGATAGATGTGGTGAGCTGTTTGATTTATTCTATTCAGGCACGCATTGCGATGTATGTGGTAATCTATGCGAAAGCTGTGACGATTGCCTATGTAATAAAGAAGATTAACTAATAACGATGAAGAAATGAATGAATTAGAACAAGATAAAAGATATGTTTTTGGAGATATGATTATAGTAGCCAGTATTGACGCAAATTCTAATCCTATCTTAAAAATTAGCACAGATGCTGGGAATGTGGTTGTAATGCCATCATCCGATAATAAGATTATTGTAAAATCAACCGTGGATAAATAAAAAATTAGAAGGAGGTAATTATGGGATCATTTATAGCCCAACAGCCAAACGGCTTATATTGTAGGTTTAGTACAATTGTTGATACAGTCACGCACTACAATATGACAAAAGATGATTACATAGAAGTATGCAAAGACCGATTAGGAAAGAAACGTGGAGAAGAAGAGGCTAATGATATTTTAAAAAACGATCTGCACCCTTTTAACGATGTTCTTGAACAATTCATTCCTAATAATGATTCGGTTGAAGAGTTTAATATCCGCTTGAAAGAAATGGGATATATGGATGAGTTTAAGTTTAATGGATAATCCTCAAAACGGAACAGATTATGAATGAAGTTAGAAAGCTATATAACGATGATGGATGCGTTCTTAAAAAGGCATCTAGCAATGACTATGAATCATGGAGTTCAGCAAGAACACTTGGTCCTATGGAAAGAAGGAAAGAATACAGAAATCTATGTTATAATTTTGAATATGAGCGGGGAACTAATATCCCTCACTGTGCAAAGAAAGGTGTATGTGATGAGGATTGCGAATACATGAGAAACTTTAAAGAATAGGATATGAAACAGACAGTAGAAGAAGAGGCAAGTGCCTATCTTCATAAAATATTAGAATCAACGGATTTTGAAGTGAATTTTGAAGAGGACAATTATGATGCAGGTTCTCGTGATGCAGTATTCGATGTTACGGAAAGAGCTTTTATTGCCGGAGCCGAATGGCAGTCAAAGCAATCCCCTTGGATAAGTGTTAAGGAACGGTTGCCGGAAGAAAACAAAGAATATTTAGTCGTTCTTGACAATAGAGTGATATACGTAGCTCAATATAATAAGAATAATAAATCTTGGCTCATATATGGAACTGGATATACTTATAATGTTGTCGCTTATATGCCCATCCCGTCTTTCGATGAAATATTAGAAGCCAACAGGGATGTACTTGAACGGATTAAACAGAAAGGAGACTGAGATATGAAATTAAGACAAGAAAAAGGTAATGAAGAATATCCATACAAATGTACGCATGGAGTATTTATACGGATTAGGACGCTCGATGAAGGCAAATGCTATTTGCGTTAGACACTATGGCAGAGTAAACAAATCAACAAAGCGAATCAATCAATTAAATTAATTAGACAATATGGAAATAAAGAACGTAGGACAACTTAGAAAAATAATTGAGAATCTTTCCGATGATTACGAAATAGAGATGCGTATTAGACGCAAATTGACGGATGAAGAATTGAAAAATTGCAGATACCCTTACCCTTATGATACAGAGTATTTAACTCTGGAATTTGACGATATAGGCGTTTCTTGCAAAGTATTGTGCTTGGGTGTAACTTCTAATGAATGAACGGTATGGAAATAAAGAATGGAATAATAATTGATGGAGTGCTGCATGAACCATCAGAAGGATTTTGTAATGAATGTTCCTTGTCCCGGGAATGCTGTAATATTTTAGATGATACCTATTGTGCCATACTAGATTTGGGAATAGGTCAGTGTTTTATCAGTCGTGGCAAAGTAACAGAGATTAAAACAGAGGAGGAAAAGAAATGAAAAAAGTATTGTCAATCGAGCAAATGAAGCATTTGCAAGAACTAGGGTTAGATACGAGTGATGCAAGTATGTATTGGGCGAGAGTGTCGCATGGAAGCCGTGTTGATGACAAATCAAAAGGTAAATGGTTTTTGAGCTTGCATAAGGAATTTCAAACTTGTGGGTTTATGTCGTATGAATCAATTCCTACTTACACCTTGCAGGATATTCTCGGTAAGCTGCCTTGCTTCATCGGCAATCAAGTGCTTACCATCCAGAAACTTGCAGATAGCTATACATGCTTGTATATAGAACCTTATACTAGGTCTATGATAAATATTACAGAAAGTAAAGAGCCTATTGATGCAGCTTATGATATGCTGTGCTGGTGCATTGAAAACGGATATGTTAAAGTTGGAAAGGAGGAATAATTATGGGATTCACAACACCGTGTTTTATAAGAAAGAATACCGAAGCACTTAGAAAAAAGCTGGAAGAGGTTGGATATAAAATGCTTTCCCCAATAGAATACGACAATCTCGAATGTAGCGATAATTGGGTTAATGATATAAAATCGCTCAACGACTGTAATGGTATTGATTGCGGAACTAATGAGGAGCTTTTCCTGGCTTTAGCTGCATTGAGGGATGATACAGATAAGAACCAGTGGTTTACTGATGGTGACTTATGGTTTAAATGTGGTGATGAAGTGTGTAATGAAACTATTGAGTATTATCTTAATGAATACGGTAGAAAAATTCACAAGGCTACTGTAGACGAACTGATTGAATATTTTAAAACAAAGGAGGAATGATGAAAGCAAAGTATTTTAAAAAGATAAGAAACCAAGTGAAGTGGTATAAGGTATCATACAGAGATAATTTATTTTTTAGTTTTAGCGATGAGAAAGAGATATTGGCTAAATCTCCTGAAAATGCTTGTGTCAGATACCATAAACGTACTGGATGTTTTGTTAACAAATATAATCCCAATAGTATTACACAATATAGTGAAGTTGTTTCAAGGTTCAAAGTATGTATAGGTAAGAAAGTAATGTATTTCGATTAAATAAACAATGGAACAATGAAAGCAAGAATAAAAAGAAAAATACAAAAACGACCATTTTTATATAATGTAGGACAAGTTTTTAAGGCTTGTGATTGGCTTACTAGTATTCAACGTGGAAATATGGTTTGGCGTAGGTATCGTTCATTTGGTACTATTATTAAATCAGAAAATTAAATATGAAAGCAAGAGTAAAATCAACAGGGGTTTTGGTAGATGTAATTCCCCGATTAAACATCAACTCTCAACATAGCAGAGATTATTTATATGTATGTGATAACATGGTTTTCAAGGAATGCGAACTTGATTTTTCAGCTATTGACTGGGAACAGCGTAGATACGAACTGGCTAAATCCGCAATGCAAGGGATTTTAAGTGACATCAATCAATCACATTATGCTTGTTCTGAAGAAAATTATGAGAAGTACATACCTAAAGGCATTGCCCGGTTTGCAATTGCTTGTGCTGATGTTTTAATTAATGAACTAAAAGGAGAATAACCATGACCGAAGAACTTGTAACATTAGAAACAGCGAAACTGCTGAAAGATAAAGGGTTCAATGAGTATTGCAAAGATATTATTAATCATAAGGGTATAATGATGGAAACCATATTTAGAACTAGTAAGGATTTACCTAAATTATTTTATCCTTGTCCTACTCAATCCATCGCCCAGAAGTGGCTTCGTGAAACCAAGAACATTCATATATGCGTATATAACTGTGCTTGTGGCTATGGATACGAAATATCTAAAGCTGATAATGGAACTCATATAACTAGTTCTGTTTATGAAGGACCTAATGATGGTGGTGAATGGGATATTTACAAAGACGCACTTGAAGCCGGATTACAGGAAGCATTAAAACTTATATGATTATGAAGAAGATATTTTTCAACGATAAATTAGGATTAACCCAAGCTGTATTGAATGGGAAAAATACTCAAACAATATGATACAACAAGGAACAAAATTTGGAAGATTAACAGTGATAGGAATCAATCACAAAGGGAATGATAGGAAATATTATTACGATTGTATTTGCGATTGTGGAACTCATTGCGTTGTTCGTTCTAATGCCTTAACTACAGGTAATACGAAATCTTGTGGGTGTCTTATTAATGAGAGCAAAAACATTAAGCATGGATTGAAAAATACAAGGCTATATCGTATTTGGTCTGGGATGAAGTCAAGATGCTATACAAAAAGCAATCCTGCATACGATAGATATGGCGGTCGTGGTATATCAATGTGCCAACAATGGAAGAAAGATTTTACTGCATTTTATAATTGGTCTATGGACAATGGATATTCAAAAGAACTATCCATAGACCGAATAAATCACAATGGTAACTATGAGCCTTCTAATTGTCGTTGGGCTACTCCAAAAGAGCAAAGTGACAATAAACGATGTAACATTCTTATAACCATTAACGGAACAACATTAGATTTGCAACAATGGTGTGATAAAATAGGAATTAAGAGAAGTACTGTTAATACAAGGGTTAGAATGTGTGGATGGACTTACAAAAAAGCACTCTCCACACCAGTAAGGAAACATAAAGAATACAAGGTCAGATGAAAAGAATATTATTTAATCGTAAATTTGGGTTATTAGATGCTGTTTTGAACCGTCATAAAACGCAAACAAGGCGTATTTGTTTAGACCAAATTAACCCCACCGCCAATAAACCGAAATGGCATATTGGTGAGGTAGTGGCAATATCCCAGCCGTACAAAGATATATTAAGTTATGCGTATTGTGGCAAATACGAATTAGACAAATTGACACATACAAAAGGATGGAGTAATGCTATGTTTACAAAAGCCGACCTAATGCCCCACCACATTGAAATTACCGGAATCAAGATTGAACGACTCCAAGATATAGATGATGAAAGTTGTATGAAAGAGGGTATAGGAAAATATTTTTTAGGATTTGATTCACCGCATACCGATTGCATGGGTTTTACATATAGTTTTGATGACTCTGGAAAGTATAAGTATCCTAATGCAAAACAAGCCTTTGTCGCTCTCATATACAAATTATTAGGCAAATGTATATGGGAAAGTAACCCTTTCATGTTTGTTTATGAATTTGAACTTCTAAATCAATAAGACAATGAAATTGCCTAACTTTAATAAATTGAACGAACGCCAATTGGCAGACCTTGCATACGTCATTTCCCTTGTGGCTATCATACTATCAGTATTCTCAATACTGATAGCTACCCGATGATTTGCCACACAAGGGAAGCCAAGGAAACCAAAAGAGCAGATACCGATATCCAAAATGCAAAACGTGCATACTTGATGCCCGCATATTTGGAAGCACGGTCAAGACTACGGTCAGCCTCACGTTTTTCTATTTCTTCAAGTGCGTGGATGCAGTCCTCGTAAATCGGGTTCAGGTATTGTGCTTGGGTTATGTCAAACTGACCTCCTGACATTCCTACTCCTATTTTGTTTTCTTTAAGGGCAAGATAGATGCGAGGCCAGTAGTTTCCTGCCAATTCCTCTCCTTTTTCCAAAGTAATCACCCTGTGACCATCTGCCACATAGTTAATTACGGAAATAAATGACTGATAATATTCTTTTGATTCCATAGGACAAATGTAACAATTAAAATAGAATAACAATGAATTTCAAATCAAAAACAGCAACAACATGCAAGCATTACAGTCCGTACAGCGGGCAGTGCTACAAGAAGTCGTTCATATTGGGCGTGGCAAACAATGTGCATGTTAACATGCAATGTGACGGGAAATGCCCACGTATGAGGAATTACGACAAGAAACATTCAGTATTAACAGATAAACAATAGTAGATTATGAATTTGAACGAACTACGGGATCGAGCTTATAAGACCGCTTGCGAGCACGGTTTCCATGATAAGGATCTGAGTAATGAACACTGCCTTTGCCTTGTCATTTCCGAGCTTATGGAAGCTGTGGAAGCGAACCGAAAAGGTAAATTAGGAAAGAAATGCAAATCGCGTTTTGAAATGAAATACAATCGTTATCCTGCATTAGTGGGAGAAGAAAAGCGATTTAAGTGCTCCTTTGAAAAGCATATAAAAGATTCACTTCCTGATGAATTGAGTGATGCGGTCATCCGCCTGCTTGACATTGCAGGACTTCGAGGGATAAGTCTTGAACCTGCCAGCGAAGATATTGACTCTGAATATATGGATGATATTGCCTGTATGTACAGCAAATTGAGTTTCACGGAAGCGATATATGCCATATTTACCAAACCAATTGTAGATTACAATTATTTTTCTACGGTTGTAAATTATATGATATTTTCAATCTTTGCACTAGCCAAACATCTTGACATAGATTTGCTTTGGCATATCGAACAGAAGATGAGATACAATGAATTAAGACCTATGTTGAACGGAAAAAGATATTGATTATGAAACGTGAAATAAAATTCAGAGGGAAAGAATTTGAAACAAGACAGTGGATAGAAGGATCTTTGACAACATATCCAATATACTACCCAACTATTACACTCGTTGAAGATGCTGAACCTATTCCAAAAAAGACAACTTGTGTAGTTCTTCCTGAAACAGTCTGTCAGTTCAGCGAAATAACCGATAAGAACGGTAATAGCATCTTCGAACATGATCTAATACTGATTCATGAAAGCGAAAGTTCCTGCCAATTTACAGTTGAAGTACTATTTCATAAAGGAATGTTCTGCTACAAGAACAAGGCATGTGGCTTTACCCCATTGTGGTATGTCAGCGATAGATGCGAAGTGATTGGTAATGTGTTTGATAACCCGGAATTGTTGAAAGGAAGTAAGCAATGAAGCACATATTTTACTTATTGGTGGGATTTCTTGCTTTCTATGAAATTATGAAAGCCTTAAACTGTAAGAGAGTATATTCCCGCACATACAAATATAGATATCTTCCCAAGGAAAAGATAAAGGCATATTTAAAAGAGCATCCTATGCTTCTTCTAATGAGTGTTCTGGATATTTTTGGATGGATAACATTAATGGCAGGACTAATGACAAGCCAATGGGTTTGTTTTTTGGCGGTTATGGTTCTATCCCTATCAAGATTTCAAAGCCTTGGCAGTTGGGCTGTATGTATAGACAGCATCATCACTGTGGCTATTTATTTGTTTGCCATTATTAATACTTATCATTTACATATAGAATTATGAACAAGTTAGAACACATATCCACAATTGATTTCTGTTACTGGCGGTTGAAAATTCTCTGTGAACAACTTTCTAAACCCAAATCAAACATAGAGATAATGGTTGACAACGCTTGCGGTTATAATGAAACCGAAGAAATAAGAAAGGAAGGTATAATACTTTTAGAGCAGATTATCGAAAGCAAGAAGGCTATCAGTGCTGATTACTTAGGGGATAGCAAGTTTTTAGATAAATTAAAAAAGGGAAATGGTTGAGCTATACAAAGTAACCATTTCCGATGCATCATCTGTATTATGTTTGCTGTTTTACTCTAAAAGTTAAATCTTTGGTTATGAGTATTTTACGACTAAAATAATTGTGTAAATATTTGGCTAATTCATTGATAATGAGTATCTTTACAATACTTAAAAGAAACCAATATTACTAACAATTAAAAGACAAGAGCAATGAAAGCAACAATCGAATTAACAAAGAAGACAGCTTTAGAAGAAATTATTAATAGCAATGATATTGATACAATAAAGTCTTTGATAGAACGCAAAGAGATGTCGTTAAAAGAAGCAGAAGAAAATGCGGCATTCTACGAAAGTATCTGTAATGAAGACTTTGCAAGTAATGAAAGGCAGAGAGCCAATAGACTTATTCGAGATATAGAAATATTAAAGTTAGCAATTTAATACATAAGAGCAATGAACACATACTACAAATTTGTGCCAAACGTATTTTTGGCAAAGTGCGAAGAAAAGTACGAAAGAGGTGAAGAAATTCTAGTTACCACCAAGTATGGCAAAGAAAACGAAAGCATAGTTTTCAATCTGATTTTCGAGAAAGACGGTTTTTACTATTACTCTATAGTAAGGGCTGACGGTTTTAATGTTCAGGAATGGGCGAAACAAAGGGCAGAACGCAGACATGAATGGCCGCATCGTCTGAACGTAAAAGCAAGCAATACTTTGATAAATCGAATAAGGATAGAGATTTCCTTTCACTTGGAGAACCTATCAAGGTCGGACATCATAGCGAAAGAAGGCATAGAAAAGCAATAGATGATGCATGGAACAACATGGGTAAAAGCGTTGAGTTCAGTGATAAGGCTTCCGAACATGAAAGAGTGGCCCAATATTGGGAGAAGCGTGCCAACACGATCAATTTGTCTATGCCGGAAAGCATTGACTTCTACGAACACAAGTTGGAACAAGCGAAAGAATACCATGAAGGTGTAAAGTCCAGCAAATACCCACGTGAACATGCGTATACCCTTACTTATGCCAAGAAAGCAGTTAATGAAGCACAAAAGAATTACGAACTGGCTAAAAAGTTGTGGGGAGAACTAGGATGAACATATCGTTATTAAGCCTTACCGAAAAACAGGCGTATGCGGTTAGCAATATCCTGCAATCATTAAATAATGCGAAAACCTTCTGCTCGTATCTTGACAAAGGTGATTTGGAACATGAGCTGAAGAATATGATAGACAGGTTTGTGAAACAGGTAGAAAAGAAAATCGATGAAAATTATTGATTATGATACAGTTGATATTAGAAGAAAGGTTTGTTGGTGAAAGTGGCCGGATTCTCGAGTATTTCGATGTGCAAGGCTCAAAATACATCAATACTGTAAAAATCAGAGGTGATAAAAATTACCAAAAGGGAGATATATTCAATGCAATGGAGGCAGGACATGACGGCATAAGTAGCTACCAACGCAAACATGGCGTTGAGTATGACGGAATAAGTTTCCAATCCTCCATTGAAAAAGCAGAAGCCGAAATACTCCTGAACTGCTATTTGATAGATGAAATCAAGAAACGCTTTAAACCATGTTTCGTTTACCAAGAAGAATGGATGAACGAAGATGACTACGATGAAGCTGTTCGTGATAAAGCAAAGGGCATTTACGTTAATATTATAACCAATCTTTCTGAAGAGTTACATAAAGATTTTGAAGAAATAGATGAATTAATACCTGTCAATGAATACGATGATATTATATGTAGTTTTAGTGGTCAAATCATAAATTATACAGCATGAAAGCAAAGATAAAGGAAACAGGAGAAATAATAGAAGTACGTCACTTGAACGTAAGATTAGGCAATGAAATTATAGCGAAAGGGTATGTGAACGTATCTGATTCAGAAGATGTATATGATTGTGACGAGCTTGAAATAATGCAGGAAAAGTCCGATTGTATTGATTGGGAGCAGCGAAGGTACGAAATAGCTAAAGATATATATTCCCGTAATTATGGAGACAGTGAAATAACGGCTAAGGAGCGTGCAAATATCGCAGTTGAGCGTGCAAATATCCTTATTGCAGAATTGAAGAAAGGATGCAACAATGCAAACGATTAAGTTTAGAGGAAAGAGCCTTAATACCGGCAACTGGGTATTTGGAGATTTACGGCAGAGTGGTAAAAGGAAGTTTGTCGAATATGAAGTTAATCCTGACACCGTAGGAAGGTTTGTCTGCCTGTATGATAAGAATGACAAAGAAGTGTATGAGCATGATTACATTTCTATCATCTACAAGTACGAACACATTACCAATAAAGGAACAACCATCCCCGATCAAGATTGCATCTGTGAAGGAGAAGTTGTTTACATGGACAACTTCGCTTGCTTCGGATTGCGTTTGTATAAAGCAGAATATCCGATAAATCAAGAATTGAAAGAGTGTCCGTACTTTACTATTCCTCTTCTCCAGTTTGATTTGGATGCCGATAGTATTGATGTGCTTGGAAACACGTTTGATAATCTAGAATTGTTAAAATGAATAGAATATGGAAACGAAAACGAATAAAGCAATCTCATTACTCCAGTGCGGTGATTTTAAAGCCGCACTAACAATCTTCTCTACCTTTCGTATGGGGTTTACCAAGGAAGAACAGAGAACCCTGAAAATAGCAAGTGAAAGTCTTTCTGGTAATTCTTCATTCTACCGGCAACTCGGAATTGATACCGATAGCGAAATAGAGAAAAGCAAATCCATCCTTTTATCAAAATATATGTTGAAATCAGCACCATAAGAATATGAATCTAACACAGAAAGGAGCGTTAAGGCAATTACAATCATATTGCAGGGCAAATGGTTTCTCCCTCAATCCATCGAGTTTGCCGAAACATACATACGCTATAATATTGGCGGATGGCGACAACGGAGAAATAACGACACGTTACCCGAACAAGCGTATAAGCGGCTATTACACCCCGAAAGAGTTATTAATATGGCTTGATGGCTACCACACAGGATTACAAGGGAAATAAGTATTAACCGCGAGCAATTGCACAAAACGAAAGAATATGGAAAGTAAAATAACATTAAAAGCAACCGACAGACAGGCTCAGCATTTTTTTGATAATTATCATGTGAAAATGATGGAGTTTTCAGGAGATAAAGAACTATATCCCGAAATGGATATGAATAGTAAAGTCGTATACCCGTGGCGTGTCGTGTTACGCCATTCTGATGAGGTAGGACGTTTAACAGGAACTTTCACATATAACGATCTTTTGGGAAGACTATCATAACTTACTATCCTGGCGTGGAGGACAACAAGCGGAGCGACACCACCGTTGAAAAATTTGGTAACACGTTGAAATATAGAAAGTTAAACAAAGTTTAAGCTTGCGATATTTAAGATGTAAAATACTGATATTCAATATATTATTTGTATCTTTACAATATCAAAATAACACCTATTAATAACAAGTAAAAGTCAAGAGCAATGAAAACAGAAGAACTTATCAGATACTACAAAGCAAACATTGAAGCTATTGAAAAAGGATTGAACAACGACTCTCTTTCAGCAGATAAAAAAATCAGATTGGGATATACACAACAGGCGTTGGACGGATATAAGTCTGCTTTACAAGAACTTCTTGGAAATAATAACGACTAATAATAGAAGAGAGCAAATGAGCAAAGTAACAGAACTAACAAAAGAGCTTCAAAGAGTGATGTATTCCACTACATATTCATTTGAGATTGATACCGAAGATTATGTTTTCGGATTCAAAAACACAATAAAGAAGCGTACAAAAAGTTTAGCCAAGGCAAGCAAGCTAAAAGTGAAGTTAACCAATGATTGTGGTCGGTTCTTGTCAGAAACGGTGAGAGTTGTTGCTGTACTCTTCTACAAGAATGGAGAGCTTACCAAAGAATTGAAAGCAGAAAAGATAACAGCAGCGTATAACGGATAAAATATAGAGCAATGAAAACAACTGTAAAAATGTATTTAAAAGACGAACAAGGTAATAAAGACTGGTTTGTTACTCCTATTAACCTATCAGAGCAAGAAGCTCAAAAGTACTATCTCGGTAACATCTTCAATATGGGGTGCGAAACAGATCACATGATGAAATGTTACAAAGTTGAGACAATAAAATCATCAAATTAAATAAATTTATGACTAAAAGTGACGTTTTTTACGCCATATTTTATATCTTTACACCATAAAAATAAAAAAAAGAGCAATGAAAATTTACACAAGTTATTTCGGAAATAGCCGAAAATTGAAAGAAGCTGGAATTAAAATTATTTGCGTAGCCATTGGTAAGCCTAGATTTATGGTTAACGTTCCTCAAATGTTGAACGTTTGTCCTACCCGCTATATGGTAAGTGGACCTTGTTCTCATGATGAGTATCTTAAGCTTTACGACAGGATTCTTGCGAGTCAAGATGCTAATAAGGTAATCGAACAAATCGAATCGTTAAGTGAAGGCAAAGATGTCGCTCTCTGCTGTTACGAAAAACCGGGTGATTTTTGCCATCGTCATATTTTGGCAAAGTGGCTTACTGAAAAGACTGGCATTGAAATAACAGAGTTCGGAGTAGTTGAGAAAAAGGAACCTAAATACGAACAAGAAAGTTTATTTTGAGTATGAGAAGGATTAAGTTTAGAGGGAAGCGCATTGATGGTAAGGGATGGATAAGAAATTCTTATACGCTTATTCAAGATGGAGATGGAACCTGGTTGCACGATAATGACGTTGAAAAAATAGACGAAAATACTCTTGGACAGTTCACCGGATTATGTGACAAGAGCGGGAAAGAAATATATGAGCATGATTTAGTTGAATGTGCTGGCGTATTATGTGAGGTAGTGTATAGTGATAAAATCGGTTCTTTTGTGCTATTAGAAGTTCTGTCTCAAAATCTTGGGAACAAACCAATAGGACAAATGATAGATATGTTCGGAATTAGATATGCAGGTAATATTTATGACAATCCCGAATTATTAGCCACCCGTCAATAGCGTTTGATGGGGTGCTGTCAAATTTGCCAAGCAAGCGGTGGTTTGACAGCATAGGCATTTGCGGAAATAGCTCATCGGTAGAGCGTTGGTATTCCAGCCAAAGAGTGGGGTTCGATTCCCTGTTTCCGCTCAACCCTTATAGTAGCGATAAGCAGAAGCAAGAACATAAAAGCTTGTGCAGTTTACGGGGTGATGGGAATTGCCATCTGACACGACTGTAAAGAAGCTGAATAGATTGCATAAGTGTTCTTGTGAGTGGCTTATAGATGATTGAATTTTGTGTTAAGTACCTGCTGAGCGTATTTCAGCAGGCTTAACGCAAAATGTATATGAAGTTATATACACCCCAAAGATATGTTTACAGGAACGACACCACCGGAAGTTAAACTGCTCCTTCAGGATTTGATGAAAGGAGTAAAAGGCAAAGATGTTTTTATCGGATGTTCAGGAAACTACACCACCGATAAAATCATGTCAGCTATGGGATACACAGTACATTCTAATGATGTAAGTTTATATTCCAAACTAATTTCTGATCTATTACTTGATACAAATACTGATATTGAAGTTGTGAATCCTGAATTACGTATGGTTTTTGACACATGGGATGACACTAAATACAAAAAACTTATTCAAGTAATGTTTGCAATGAGAGTATCAAACTTTCACCAAAGGAAAAACGATTACCAAGAAGAAATGTTTAACGCTTTTATTGAGCAATCAAAAGTTTATTATCATAATACTATATCTAAGATTGAAAAAGGCGCACTTAATTTTAATATTAAAAGTTTCTTCTATGGTGATTTTTTTGACTTCCTAAAAAGTAAAAAAGGTAAAGGTGTTGGTATAAGCTTTCCTCCTACGTATAAAGGAGGGTATGAGAAGATGTTTAGCTATGTCGAAGAAAGCTTTAATTATATGCACGCTACTTATAACGTCTTTGATCCAAAAGAGGGCGGAAGTATATTCAAGACTCTTCTTGAGAATGATGAAAACATCATCTATTCTGATAGATATTTCAAGGAGATAGACAACTTCCTTGTTGGCAAAATAAACTTGGGGCTAGGCAAGAATCCTATATACACTTACTCTAGCGTAAATCAAAACAAGAATTATTACATCGAACGCGATAAAAATGTAAATCCATCATGTATTCACATTTTACCTATAGATTATGAATTTACAGATATTACTACACTATCTGTAAAATTATGTTCAGTTAGTGATGTGAATTATTATAAAGCGTTTTACATGGCAAACAAGGTTAATTATACAACTGGTGGAGATTTAGGTATGGTATTTATGGCTGACGGTAAAGCGTTTGGATTTACTTCTTTCAGCAAACAGTTATCTACACTTGAAAAGATATTTATGCAGAGTGATTTTGTTGTAAACTCAAATACACAGAGGCTTAGTAAATTACTGATTATGCTTACTAAGTCCCACGATGTGAGGATGCTCATTGCAAGAAAAATGGGTCACTATTATGAAGGGATTAAGACAACTGTGTATACATCTTCACCAGTAAGTATGAAATACCGCAGTGTATTCAATCTTGACAGGAGAGATGAAGGCAAACTAATGTATTCTGCTAATTTTTTAGATGATTCATTAAAAGATTTATATAAATTATGGTTGAAAAAATACAAGAAGTGAAAGATGTTCATCTTATTCAAGAGAAATTGGGGGATGTAAACAAATTGATTGCTCCGTATAAGTTAGCATATGTAAGCCCCATAGATGATTGCGTTCCATTGGAGAAGAATGCTCACTATATGGAAAAATCCACACTGGATAGACTAACTGCAAATGTGGCTGAAGACGGTTTTTTATCTCAGCTTCCATTCGCGATGAAACGAGATGATGGGAAATATCTTATTTTGTCGGGAAATCATCGTTTAAAAGCTGCTATTAAAGCTAAACTGGAATATATTCTAATCTTGTATATTGAAGAGGTTGATAAAGACAAACAGATTGCCTATGTGCTTAGTCATAATGCTTTAGTAGGAAAAGATGATGCCCAAATGCTTAAGGAAATTTATAGTGAGATGCGCACTATTGAAGCAAGAGAGTTCTCTGGTCTTAACGGTATTCAATTTATTGATACAGATAAGATCCCTACCGTTTCTATTAATGATGGGGATATAGAGCTTACGGAAATGAAGTTCTTGTTTACAGAAAGTAGGAGTAATGATGTCAAAGCTGTTCTATCTGAACTTGAAAAACAGAAAATATCTGCAAATAGTTCGATAGTTGTAGGTTCTTATGAAGAATTTATAAAGGTAGCTACAGAAGTAAAGAAGAAGTTTAATATAAAGAGCAATACTGTTGCTTTTGCTCGTATGGTTGATATCTGCAAAGCTTATTTGCAAGAAATAAAAGACAAGGAGGTGTAATATGGCAGGTAGAGGTAGACCCAAATTAGGAATGTCCCTTTATGATAAATATATAAAAGGTAAAGAGGATATTATTATAGCAGACTGTAGGAATGGAGCTGATAACAAAGGTTTATGTGTACGTCTTGGAATAGGACTTACGACATTTAAAAGTATATTAAAAAAGCATCCTGAAGTTGTAGACTTATTGAGAGAAGGTAAGGAAGAAGCTGACATGAAAGTAGAGAGTGCTCTATATAAAAGAGCCATTGGCTATGATATCGAGGAAACTACAACTGAGGTGAAAATAGGAGAGGATGGATCTGGTCAAACGACTGTGGTGAAAAAAACGAAAAAACATATTGCGGGAGATACAACAGCACAAATATTTTGGTTAAAAAATCGTAGACCAAATGAATGGAAAGATAAACAAGAGGTAAATGCTACTAATGATGATTGGGTAGATGCTTTAAAATTATTAACCAATTCATATAAGAATGGGAACAAATGATGAAAGAAAGAAACTCATAAGTGAAATTATAGCGTATTGGTCGAAGGATTGGAATAAATTTGTCCGTGATGCCTTATGTGCAAGATTAGACCATGATCAGCAATCTATTATTGAGTCTGTTCAATATAACCCTATGACTGCTGTCGCAAGTGGAACTTCTCGTGGAAAAGATTTTGTGGCAGCCTGTGCTTCGTTGTGTTTTATGTATCTTACGCCTAGATTTAATGAAAGAGGTATACTTGTTGGAAATACTAAGGTGGCCATGACAGCACCAACAGGGAGACAGGTAAAAAATATTATGACTCCTGAAATCAGAAGGTTGATTCGTGCGGCAAGGACAAAATTTCCTTTTTGTTGTCCGGGCAGATTGGTTGCTGATGATATAAGAACGGATTATGAAGAATGGTTTTTGACAGGATTTAAAGCGGATGACAATGCAACTGAATCATGGTCTGGATTTCATGCGGCAAATACCATGTTTGTTATCACGGAGGCATCAGGTATATCCGAAATTGTTTATAATGCAATAGAAGGTAACTTGCAGGGAAATTCTCGGATGCTCATAGTATTCAATCCTAATATCACTACCGGTTATGCGGCTCGTTCTATGAAGTCTGAACGTTTTGCAAAATTCAGACTTAGCTCTCTAAATGCAGAAAATGTAGTAAAGAAGCAAATTGTAATACCCGGTCAAGTGGATTATGAATGGGTTAAGGACAAAGTGATAAATTGGTGCTCACCTATCCAGCAAGCGGACTTCAACGAAGGTGAAGGCGATTTCAATTGGGAAGGTAAGCTATACCGACCTAACGATTTGTTTCGCGTCAAGGTACTTGGTATGTTTCCTAAAGTGTCGGAAGATGTTCTCATCCCTTATGAATGGATAGAAATAGCAAACAGGAATTGGCAGGAGTTACAGGAAAATGGTTTTATCCCAGCCAAATCTTGTAAGTTAGGTGTTGACGTTGCCGGTATGGGACGCGATAACAGTGTGCTTTGTCCGCGATACGGTAACTACGTTTCTCAATTTGAAGTTCATCAATCTGCCGGGCGTGCGGATCACATGCATGTGGTAGGTATGATGATTCCCTATCTAAAGAAGAAAGGAGCAAAAGCATTTATTGATACTATTGGAGAGGGAGCAGGTGTCTATTCTCGTTTGTTAGAAGAAAAATTTACAAACGCTTTTTCATGCAAATATTCGGAAGGGGCAGATGGCTTACACGATATTACTGGCGAATATGAATTTGCAAATATGAGAGCATACCTATATTGGGCTTTACGTGACTGGCTTAATCCTAAAAATGGTTTTGGTGCCGCTCTCCCACCCTGCGATCAGTTAATGGAGGAGGCTACCGAAACCAAGTGGAAGTTCCTTAGTAATGGAAAGATTATCATTGAGCCTAAAGAAGATATCAAAAAACGTATTAAACGTTCTCCTGACTATATGGATGCATTAGCGAATACGTTTTATCCTAGAGATTATAGCTTTATTAGTGATGAAGAGTTGCTTAAAGACTTTTTGTAGTTGTGTTTTTTTAGTACCTTTGTAACCGAAAACACTCCTTGTTTGTGTTTTCATTGCTCTTATGTGCGCTGGCTTGTGAAAGTCGGCGCATTTCTATTGTACGGTGAGTGTTTTCTTATTGTGCACCTACCTTAGAGGCGTGCAGAGAAAGACGGAACAAATGGCTGCAAAGTCATTGATACAAGTTATGGTAAGTGATTTGGAAGAGAGAGTATCGCATACCCTCTCTTTGTTTCTGGTATTATTTTCCAACAAGTAATAGTAACAGCCAAAAAATACCTAATACTATGGCAATAAATTCGTATGGATCTTCTCTTAAATAATTAAGAAAAAATTTAATTTCTTGTATTATTTTTTGCATGTATACTATTTTACAAAGCCATTTCGTGTTCAAGTTCTTTAGATATGGCTCTATTGATAAACTCATTAATTGTTGTTCCAGTGCTGGAAGCGAAAGTGGCTACACGGGAATGTAAGTCTGGTGACATACGCAAATTTAACTTCCCACTATAGGGCTTTTCTGGCTGTATATTCCTTTCTTTACAGTTTTCAAGATAAAAGTCTATAGATTCCTCAAAGTCCTTACGGACCTCATCAACAGACCTACCTTCATAAAGGATTGACGCTTTTCTCATCCCTTGCACTTTGCCAAACAGACAATTGTCTTCCGGACTGTATTCTACAGAACCGGAATATCCTTTGTATTTTAAAAGTCCCATACTACTTTGTTTTAGATTGTTTATATTTCTCAATCAAATTGTTTTTCTTTATATGCTCAATTATTCCTTTTATCACGTATGATTTCAAAATGCTTCCGGGATGTGGCTTATGTAAAATGAAAGGAGCTTCTTCGTCTGGTCCTATAAACTCAACACGGGAACCTGATGTAGCACCTTTGTTGCTTTCCTTGTATCCAAAAATCCCGAATAAACGTTTTGCTTCATCATAGGTAAAATCCTTTGGGCATGACAAAATACGTTCTATTAGTTTTTCCTTTGTACCCATAATCGTTCGTTTATGCAAAGGTACTAAAAATAGTACCAAATACAAACAGATAATATAAAATATTGTATTTAAGGTAAGTTTTTCTGTTGAATATGACATTTTTACAGTCACTTTTATTATATTTGCATCATAGCATTTGATGCTAACGTGCTCCTTCACGTTACCGGGTAGTACGTATTGTGCTATCCGGTTCCTTTTTGGAGCAGTATCATGTGTAACTAATCACCGTATGAAGGAGTACGGAACTACATTATGAACACAATTAAAATTTTTGAGAATGAGCAATTCGGAAAGGTAAGAATTGCGATGGGTGAAAATAACGAACCTTTCTTTTGCTTGGCAGATGTATGCCAGATTTTGGATTTGATTCCCAGTAAGGTAGCGCAAAGATTAGATAAGGATGTACTTTCAAAGTATCCCCTTGAAACAGCCGGTGGAATCCAACATGCAAATTTTGTTGATGAGGATGGTTTGTATGATACAATATTGGATAGTCGTAAGCCTGAAGCTAAAAAGTTCCGCAAATGGGTAACAAGCGAAGTGTTGCCATGTATCCGTAAGACAGGTGGCTACATCGCTACCAAAATGGACGACACTCCAGAAGAAATCATGGCACGTGCGCTTATTGTGGCACAAGAAACACTGAAACGAAAAGAACTGCGTCTTATAGAGGCTGAGCAGAAGATCCAAAAAGATGCTCCTAAAGTCCTTTTTGCCGATGCTGTATGTACCTCTCAACGTTCGTGCCTTATTGCTGAATTGGCAAAAATTCTCCAACAGAACGGAGTGAATATCGGTCAGAACCGTTTGTTCGGTTGGATGCGAGAGAACGGTTATCTTTGCCAAAAAGGTGATTATTATAATCAGCCAACGCAGAAATCTATGAAATTGGGACTTTTTGAGTTGAAGAAAACATCAATTACCAAGCCGGATGGTTCGGTATTGGTAACAACCACTACCAAAGTAACCGGCAAAGGACAAATATATTTCGTGAATAAATTCCTATCTAAATAATCAATATAAAAAAAGGTGTCAAGTGACACTTTACTATATTTATGGACGAAATAACAGCTATATTGGACAGTACCCGTCCAGTTGATAATATCATCAACGACTTAAAAGGAAAGTCAGTCTATGTCCCCTCATGGGATAATCTTATTAAAGACTATGAACCAACATTGCATTCGATAGTAAATGATAACATTGGTCGAAAAGATAAGGTAAAATCTGATGGTATGGTAGAAAAAGCTTCCCGTATTTATATCGGTCTTGAAAAACTCCTTACAAAACGGATGACAGAGTTTATGTTTTCCATTCCAGTAAAACGTGTCTATCATAATATTGAGAACAATGAAACTCGCCAACAAATAGCGAAAGCAATTGAGAATATATACAAGTATGCTCGTATAGACAGTGAGAATATTAAACGTGGCAACGCCTATTTTGCGTCATGCGAGGTATTTACCATTTGGTATACGGTTGAAAATCCCAATTCTCTATATGGTTTTCAAAGTAAATTTAAGCTGAAATGCAAGACCTATTCCCCGATGGAGGGCGTCGGGCTGTATCCGTTGTTTGACGAGTTGGGAGATATGGTTGCTATGTCTTTTGAATACAAGAAGAAAGTCAAGGACGAAGAAATTGCTTTTTTTGAAACATATACTTCTAAGATCCATTACAAGTGGAAGCAGCAAGGATCTGGGTGGGAACAAATCAAAGCGGAACCAATAGCTATATTGAAGATCCCCGGTGTTTATGTTCATCGCCCAGTTCCTATTTATCATGGTTTGTCTTATTTGCGTAATGAGATAGAATATACCCTTTCTCGTAATAGTGATGTTATCGCCTACAACAGTGCTCCTATCCTTAAAATTGCAGGGGCTACACAAGGAAAAGAAGATAAGGGGGAAAGCCGTAGGATATTCCGTGTTGAAAATGGAGGTGATGTGTCTTATGTTTCATGGTCTCAGGCTATCGAAGCACTAAAGTACCATGTAAGTACCCTGATTAGTCTATTCTGGTCACAATCACAAATTCCGGATATATCATTCGAGAACATGAAAGCATTAGGAAATATCGGGTTTGATGCTAGACAGACCTTGCTGACTGATGCCCATCTGAAAGTAGGTGATGAAAGTGGTGATTGGATAGAATCGTTTGAGCGTGAATGCAGTGTAATCAAGGCTTTCTTGAAAAGCATGAATACTTCATGGGTTAAAGAGATTGACAATGTAGAAGTTGAGCATGTCATTACTCCGTTTATCCAAATGGACGAGGATGCAATGACTGATAGACTTATAAAACAGAATGGTGGCAAGCCAATCAAGAGCCAGTTGCAAACTATTAGAGAAGCTGGTTCTAATAATGCGGAGGCAACTTTGGATCAGATACATAAAGAAGATGCGATGGATTTACAAGCAAAACAATCAAGAATGAACGGTTTATTTGAAAGTGCGGAATAACATGAAAGTACCAATAGATAATATGACCTTTGCCGAAAGCGAATACCTTAGAGGAAATAAAGTATGGAAAGCCCAGACACTTTATAATTTCGCGAAAGCAAAGGAATACCCTGTACGTGATATGCCATTGTGGAATATAGACCTGACTGTTGAACCGTTTGAGTGCAGCCAGCTTCATAGTTTTATCTTTCAATGCAAACGTGTTCGTGATTGTTCTTTAGACTACCCTATTATACTGGATGAAGTAGGACAAATAGCAGATGGATACCATAGATTATGCAAAGCTATTTTAGAAGGTAGAAAAACGATTAAGGCTATCAGGCTGCTGGAAATGCCGGCACCTGATAGAATTGAGGAGGGATAAATATGGAAAGACATTCAAAGATAATTACGGTAGAATATGTAGTACAAGATTGTCCTATCTGTGGCAAAATTATAGTGAAGCATTATTTATATCCGATGGTTGATAAAAGAAAGAACAAATTTGTATATGGCAAAAAAAGTAATAACACAATCTAAGTATCATTGTCGGGATTGCGTGCATAGCTATGACCGGCACGAGAAGAACTTGAAAGGTGAGTTCTTCATGTGCCGTTGTCCGTTTTTCACTTCCAGCCGCTTTCTTAACCGTGACGTATGTGACAAGTTCAATAAGAAATGAGCCAATCTTAAAAACAGAACAATCTTTTTTGTCTTACCCCCGTGATTTTTCTGCCTACTCTAATAAATAGATTAAAAACAAACCAATATGTCAAAACCTAAGATTCCGAATCAAAAGAAGAAATATCAAGAGCTTAACACAAGGCTGAATAAATATGTAGCTTTAGTGGAGCATATATATGATGTTCTGAATTTGGAAGCTGCTAAAGCTGTATTACGCACTGATTATTCATCTGATAGTGAAAATCCTTTTAAATGGTCTGATTACCCACAGACTAAAAAACAGATAGAGGATATACAGGCTCAATTTGTTAATTATATTCATACGATTATCTATCGAGGTATTAGTGAAGAATGGAAAAATAGTAATGAAGTGCAAGACTTGATGGCAAATAAAGTTCTAAGGGCTTATAATGCCCAAGTTGATGGGGAAAAATACAAAGTCTTATATCAAGTAAACTCTGATGCTTTGAAAGCGTTCCAAAACCGCAAGGATAAAGGCTTTAATGTCTCTGCCAAACTTTGGCAACAATCCACCATTTATAAACAAGAACTTGAAGCAGCTATATCTTGCGCTATTCAGAAAGGAACAAGTGCTATTACTTTGAGTAAACAAATCTCTAAATATCTGCTTGATTTTCCATCACTGCAAAAAGATTATAAAGACAAGTATGGTAGTGCAGAACATTTAAAGGATTGCGAATACCGTTCTATCCGACTGGCTCGATCTGAAATTAACATGGCTTACCGGACTGCTGAAAATGAGCGTTGGAAACAAATGGATTTCGTTGTGGGGTACGAAATAAAGCTAAGCTCTTCACATCATCACCGTATGCCACATGGGGATATATGCGATAGGTTAGCAGGTAAATATCCTAAAGATTTCGTTTGGACTGGCTGGCATCCGAATGATTTATGCTATAAAATACCTATCCTTAAAACAGAAGAAGAGTTTTGGGAATGGGATGGTAGAAGTGAATCTACGACTGAAAGTGTGAATGAAGTCAAGGATGTACCGAATGCATTTAAACAGTGGATTGGCACAAATTCCCAACGCATAGCAGATGCAAAGAGAAATGGAACTTTGCCATATTTTTTAAAGGATAACCCGTCATATCTTAAATAATAACTGCTTATATACAGATACATTCAGTTTCATAACACGGAGTACAAGATTATTTTCGTACTATGTGTATTATTATAATAGTTTAACAATTAAAGTGAAGTAAAAAGAATCACTTTTCGTATATTTGCATAAAGCATGTGAAGTTACATGCAACCGAACTTGTCGTGAATACATTCATTGCTCTTAATGTATGATTAAGAAGGTTGACGGTCTGCTTGCATGTAATGTTTTGCAGGCCGTTTTTATTAATTAAAACATTGTACAATGGATAGAAAACAACAGGTTTTGTTGAAATTGAAACCGAAAGTGAAGGCGTTCGGGTTCAATAAAAAAGAGGTGATGGGTATCGCTGCTAGAATTGCCGATAACCTAACCTCCACAGATGATGCCTCCGATGAGGACGTAAACGCAGAAATTGAAGCAGCTATTGATGCGGTTCTCCCCTACCTGCAAGTCAGCCAGTCTTTTGCAAATCGAGTAATCGAAGAAAACCGCAAAAAGAATGGCGATGACGAAACCGATGACGGCGATGATACATCATCGAACACTTCAAACAATCGTCAGACGGGTTCAAACAAAAATGATCCTCAGCAGAATAAAAGTAATGATGATGCTCCAGCATGGGCAAAGGGATTGCTTGACAAGGTTGATACACTTACCAATGAAATTTCGGTATTGAAAGGTGAAAAAGTCACTACATCAAGAAAATCCAAGCTCAACGAGTTGCTCAAAGATTCGGGTTCGTTCGGCAGTCGCATCCTGAAAAGTTTCGACCGCATGAAATTTGAAACCGAAGAGGAGTTTGACGAGTTTTATTCGGAAGTTGAGGAAGACCTGAAGAATTACAACCAAGAATGTGCAGATGCAGGTTTGTCTACATTGGCTAATCCGCCTGCCGCAAGTGGTAAAAGTTCGGGAAAACAAGATGAAGTGATTAGTGACGCTGAAATCAAAGCGTTGGCTGACACATTCTAAACATTAACAAAAAACTAAGTATTAAAAATGGGTGCAACAGCAAATTTAGCAAGTGAATTGCAGGTGATTACTTCTGGTCTTGATTCGGTTGTAATCAGACGATACGGTGCTGGTATCATTGGTGGTCGCACGCTTGATGTCAGTGGTTATCCATATGATGTAATTAAAGCTGGTCATGTTATTATCGCATCAGATGATGACGAAACACTATTCAAGCCTATGCCGCTAAAAGCATCGAATTATGATCAATATGATACATTGCCCGGTAGCCATCATTATGTAGGTGTATTGGTAAGAAGCGTTACAAAGGATGCTCCTTTAGCAGCAATCATGTACGATGGTGAAGTGAATGATAAAGCAAGTCCGTATTCAGTGGATAATATCAAAACTGCAATGAAGACGGAGTTGCCTGGATTAGTATTCATGCACGATTAAAAGAGGAGGTAAAAAATGGTACAATCACAATTTGTGGAGTACATCAGAAAAATCTTTCCGAGACTCCAGAATGTAGTAGATACAGTGAACGGCAAGCGGAACGGTGACAACAAACGCACCTATTTGCATAAATCTATGTTGAGAAAGGTTTATTCGGCAGACCAGAAATGGTCTAACGCTGCGGTAAACACTACTTATGTAGCAGCCGACATGGTGTCGATGAACTCGCCACTTCCGATTAAAAGCCGCGATGCCATTGCTCACGCCAATGGTTCTCTGCCGAAAATCGGTATGAAAAAAATCATGTTTGAATCGGATATTAATGCCGTTAACATAATGAAAGCGCAAGGTGCGGAATGGACTAATATCGCTAACAAACTTACATCTGATCCGATAGCTTGTTCTGTCGGTATTGATGAACAGAATGAAGCGAACTTCCTTACCGGATTGTCTGATGGTATTGTGGCCGTGGAGGATGAAAACAATACCGGTACGGCTTTGCGTATCAAATTCGGCTATCTGCCTGAAAACTGTTTTGGTGTTGAGACGCAGAATGAGCTTACGCTTGATGACATCAAGCGTGTATTGGCTTATGCTGACAATAACGGTGACACAATCGTTACTATTGCCATTGCGTTGTCAACCTATAACAAGTTGCGTCAAACACAAGGAGCAAAAGAATTGGTTGCAAATTATCGCGGCCAGACTTTTGACAGCAATACAAAGCTCCCTGTTCCGACAGCATCTTTGTTTGACGAAGCATTTGCGGATGATAACAACGGGGTTGGTTTCCTGAAAATTGACCGTTCAATCATCTCAGAGAAAAACGGCAAAAGGAAACCGTATAAGCCATGGAACCCGAAAAAGTTGATTTTTCTTACCACAGAAGAAGTCGGTGCTTTAGTGTGGGGAACGCTTGCGGAAAAGACAAATCCGGTAGAGGGTGTTGTTTATTCAACCGTTGATGAGTACAAACTCATCAGCCGTTACAGAACAACGGAACCGTTTACTGAAACCACAAGTGGGCAAGCTCTTGTGCTTCCTGTCATTGAGAATGTAGACCAAATCTACTCTCTTGATATTTCGGAAGCTCAGGCGGTAGATACCTCAGCTGAAACTTTTGACAGTGCGGATGTGAAAATCACTATTTGGGGAAATACTTACAAGAAGTCGGAGTTTGTCAAGGAATTCAATAAAATAACAGGCAAAAATCTAGCTTCAACTATTGCAGATGACAAGCTGATTGCCGCCGTGAACAGGCTGAATGACTTTGACGAAGCGAAATTGAAATCCGCAGTTGAATCTCATAAATCAGAATAAGCCATGAAGACAATACAGCAAGCTCTCGTAGACGAAATACACTATCCGATTTCTATCGGTTTTGTAGAGAATGTGATGATTAAACGTAATCTCAATGGTGATGATGATTTTGGTTATGATATAGATCATTCTAACGAATACCAGGGAGCTTTAGCTGATTGTCTTTGGTCTTTGGTCCAGGCTATCAATTTCTCTGAAGCAGACAAGTCCTTCGGGGCTTTATCTGATAAAGATAAAGAACGGATACTTTTACGTGTTAACTCCATTTACAAGACTATTGGTGAACCTTTAGTAGAACTGGAGGCAAAACCAACGGTGTATGTAGGTGACTGTTTGTTGTAGTATGGCTGTTTTGAGTAGAAATCCACATCGTTTGCAATACCTTGTATCTGCTTCAGGATACGAGGATGAAAACGGAGATTACCATTCGGGTGAAGAACATTGGGAAGGTGAAATTCCCTGTGATGCTGTTCCTGCCGGTGAATCGGATGAAAGGGAATTTGAAGATGGCATAATACGTAAATACTCTTATGAGGTTTGTAATATACCAGCAAACTGCCGTGCTTTTACAATAGGAGATAGAGTCAAGATAAGTCTGCTCGGAGGAATAGAAAGAGAATTTGAAGTGAAAGGTTTTCATCGTTACCAGCTTCAGTGCAAAATTTGGGTTTAGGATATGGGTATAAGAATGGCTACCAAACTTGATGAAATTCATAATACACTTATGAGGGAGGCACAACGGGTTGAAAGGCTAACAATACGCGCTTTGTCGTATCTTGGAGAACAATGTGTTATCATGGTACGTGATAGAGGTGGTGATAAAAGTTGGTATGATCAGTCTGGTAATTTGCGTAGCTCAGTTGGCTATGTAATAGCCCATAATGGCAGTATTATCCAATACTCGGACTTTAATCAGGTGAAGCAGGGTTCACAAGGTGTAAAAGTCGGCAAAGACTTAGCAGAAGAACTGGCTAGAAGATATTCCAATGACTATGCTCTTGTTATTGTTGCCGGAATGAATTATGCTGAATATGTGGAAGCGATGGATAACAAGGATGTGCTTGCGTCAACGGAGCTATGGGCAATAGACCAAGTACCCAAGATGCTTGAAAAATTAAAGATACAGATTGCTAAATGATGAAATCGGACATTGAAATATCAAAATTTGTATATCACAAGATTAAAGGATCAATCCTTGAAAGAAGTGTAACCGGGAAATTGAGTGATAGGGGTAGACCAGATAAATCGGACAAGGAGGATATTGTCATATCTGTACTTGCCAATGAGGGATGCGGTCAGATCCAGCGAGCTTATGTGAATGTCAATGTTTATGTTAGGGACCAATGGAATTCTAGAACAAAAGCATGGGAAAAGCATACACTCCGTATAGGGGAATTGTGTGACTTGTGTAAGTTTCTCTTTTATATACGTAAAGAAGAGTTTCATACAGTTCCTAAAGAATGTAGTCAAAAAGTCATGTCTACCGGTGTTTCTTTTGAGGATGGACACACGGAACATTTCATCAACAACAAGCTGTATATTGAGATAAATAACGAATAAGTATTAACTATATTAAGCAATATAGAACTATGGCAGTAATCGGATGGGGTAAGCCCCGTATTTTTATTAAAGACCTTGATGCAGTATCACCTGCATGGGAAGAATTGCCTACTCCGGTAGAGGATTCCACACAGTTGACAACGACAAAAGGTGACAAGAAAGAAGCAAAGATTGAAGGAGGAGAGAACGAGGATGTAAAGTATGGAAAAAACACCTATGCTCTTACTTTCAATATTCGTGCTGCAAAAGGGCGTAAGCGTCCTATAAGTGATAGTGATGGAGTGGTAGCACATAATTATGCTGTTGCTTTACAGCCTGAAGATCCTGATGTTCAGGGATTCTGTATGGAAAAAACTACCGTTTCTGTTGAGGATTCATTTACAGCGGCAGATGGTGGTATTTGGGCGTATACCTTTGATGCTTTGAAGCCGGGTTCGGACAAAAAACAGATTCAATGGGGTAAGATTATAACAACGCCTACTTCTGGTAAGCCGACTAAGGTTGAATGTGACCCAGAAGATGAATCTGGAGATGGAGATAAATTTGAAGTTGCTCCTAATCCTAGTGTAGGTGGATAGTTTTTCAGGATGATAGCCTGCCGTGGGGGCTTTATACCCACGTGTATTGCGGAAATGGTGTAATGGATGCACGTATGTCTACCAGGCATTAGGTTACAGTTCGAATCTGTGTTTCCGTTCGATTTTGAAAATTTGGTTTGTTATTCATATGTCTTTTCATGCCGGTTGTCTGTGAAGATATCCGGCATTAATTAAAAAAACAAGAACCGTTATGTTAGAAGATGGGAAACTTATAGACATGGACATTGCGGATACTATAATTGAACGTCCACATGGTTTTAAAGTAAATCAACGTCAGTTTTATCTATATCCGGTTACTCTTGGAAAAACATACCTAATATCAAGGCTTGTGGAGTGTCTTGGCATAAATCTGGAAATTATCAAGGCTAATCCGTATATGGAAGCGTTGAGACTGTGCCAGGAAAAAAAAGAAAGCGTGTGCCGTATTTTGTCCTATCATACCATCAATAAGAAAGAAGAATTGTTTGATTATGATTTTGTACAAGAAAGATGTAATTTCTTCTATAAAGAAATAGATAATGACAGTATGGCACAACTATTGGTTATGGTATTGTCAGAAGGAGACATATCAGCATATATAAAACACCTTGGAATAGATAAGGAAAAAGAATGGCAAGCAAAAGCCATGAGAGCCAAGAAGGATAATAATTCTCTTACATTTGGCGGCAAAAGCATATATGGCACATTGATAGATACAGCTTGTCAACGGTACGGATGGACTTTTGAATATGTTGTTTGGGGTATTAGCTATGCCAATTTACAATTGCTCCTTGCCGATTCCGTAACGTCCATATATTTGTCTGACGAGGAACGTAAGCGAGTTCACATACCTCAAGACCGTGATATCATCAATGCCGATGACCCTGCAAATATGGCAAAAATCAAAGCCATGAAATGGGATTAAATACGACAAATAGAACAGTGCGATAAATAAAAGGCAAAAAAATCACGAGGGTTATACAAAAACTCTCGCGATTTATCGGTGAAATAGGATAATCAGAAAATGACTATTCTACTATTACCACGGTATTGTTTGCTACTGATGCATCAAACTCATAACCGATTTTCATCTCAGCCTTGGAACCACAAGGCAGAGGGATACAGGTGCAGCAGAATATTACAACAGATAAAGGAGTCCTGTTTTTTCCTGTTATATATACTTCAGATGATGAGAAGTTCACATTATCACCAGATGGCAAAGTTAAATAGCGCATCCTGATTCCTAATCTTCCCTTGGTTCCAAACCATGCAGATCTTTTCGCCTCATACACTACCCCCTTGGCTATAGTTCCGGCCGGTATGGCTACAACCTTGTCTATGATAACATCTCTGGAAACTTTAAAATCAATATTCTGCCCCTCATGTGCTTTGGAGGCTCTGACATTACTTATGGATTCCAAAGGAACAATTGTACCAGCTTTAATGATAACTTCTTTTTTTTCTTGAGCAAAAGCTGTTATTGAATAAAGAAATACGGTCAGTAAAAATAAAACTTTCTTCTTCATAATGTAAATACTAATGTTAATTTTAATGTTCACAACTTTTTATTGCCATTTTAAGTGCTTCTTCAAGTCTGTCTGCATATTTGAATATATCATCCATGTTGTCAATCTGAATCCATTCACAACTCTTATATTGGTCTGCCGGTATTCCTATTTGCTTTTTTCTTGCTCCGATAGAAACACGGCATATCCAGAACCATTGGCTGTTATCGATATTTACAACGAAGTAACTTTTATAGTCTTTATAGGTTATGCGTGACACATCCACGCTTTTTCTTAAAATGCTTCTTACGATGTTGTAGGCATCTAATTCCTCTTGTGTTGTTACGACACCGGATTCTTTATCCATGTATACAACTCCGTCCGGGAGTTTCTCTTCTGTATCTTCTGTGGAAGTATTTATGGATGTATTGTCTATCGTTTGGAGTGAGTCAGATGTTTGCTCGCTGTTTTTTATAGCTGTATTTAGTCTATCTGAAATAATATCATTAATAACAGATGTGATGGATTTCTTTACGAGTGGTGTAAACATATCTATCACCTTCGATGTGATTTGACCTGAAGTATAGGCTTGACGTGCGAAGAATCGAACAAATTCTGCTGTAGGTGATGCAAATTCGTTATTCAATATTGATTTTATTTCTGTCGTGTATTTCAATTCGTTTGCCGTACTTAGAACATCCTCTTCATTGTAATATGACTTATGGAATTTCTTTAGTTGCTCTATATCCGCATCTGATAAGTCAAGCATGTTCACGATAAGAAAAGGTTTCTCATCCATAATATTGATTTTCTCCAAGTCGGTGTAAAATCTATATTCTATCCCATTGGTAAGCACGCCAAAACGGGCTTTTGACGCTACAAAATATTTTTGTAGTTGGGTGTCATGCAGGTTTAGGTCTTGCTTGCAGTGTTTGCATTCTATAAGAAGTATAGGATTTTCATCCTTCATTATGGCATAATCGATTTTTTCTCCTTTTTTCTTTATTAAGTCACAATCCATTTCAGGCACGACCTCAAAAGGGTTAAAAACATCGTATCCTAAGGCTGCAATCATTGGCATTATAAATGCGTTTTTTGTAGCTTCTTCTGTAGCTATCTTGTCTTTTTGTTTTTTTATATTATCAGATAGCCGTACAACTTGATCCTTAAAATCCATTGCTCTGCTTTTTACGTTGTAATATTTTACAAATATATATTTATATAATAATATAAACAAAATTAAAGATGGGAAAATAAACCGTTGAATATATTTTGTGTGTTTTGTGACTCTAACTATGTCATTTATTGTTATATTTGCAATGCCGTGTGATGTTGCACGGAACTATTTCTATCGAAAAGACCTATGGCTGGAATACATTTTGACATTACAGGTGATAATTCTAATTTCTTACGTAGACTTCGTGAAGTAGAGAATGGTGTAAAAAACACGTCCAAGCAAATAGAGCAAAGCGGTTTAGGTATTGAAGAACTGTTTAACCGTATGACTAGAGCTGCCGCAGCATTCGGAGCTGGTTTTACTGCAAAAGAATTAATTTCAAATATTGCACAAGTCCGAGGAGAATTCCAACAATTGGAAGTTGCATTTAAGACAATGCTTGGCAGTGAGGATAAGGCTAATGCCCTCATGCAGCAATTGGTAAAAACGGCTGCTACCACTCCTTTTGACCTTCAAGGCGTAGCAAATGGAGCTAAACAACTTCTTGCTTATGGAGAAAATGTTGAAAACGTAAATGACGACTTGATACGTCTTGGAAACATAGCCGCCGGCCTTTCTCAGCCACTTGGTGATATTGTGTATTTGTATGGTACTACCATGACGCAAGGACGGTTATATACCGCAGATTTAAATCAGTTTACAGGTCGTGGTATTCCTATGATTCGCGAATTGGCAAAAGTATTCGGAGTAGCAGAAGGAGAAGTAAAAAGTTTAGTTGAAGCAGGGAAAGTGGGATTCCCGGAAGTCCAGAAAGTCATCCAAAACCTTACAAATGAGGGAGGAATGTTCTACAACCTTATGCAAGAACAGTCCAAGACAATCACTGGGCAAATTTCTAATATAGAGGATGCTGTTTCCACCATGTTCAATGAGATAGGGAAAGCCAATGAAGGAATTATAAACGAAGCTCTGTCCGGTGTTTCTTATTTGGTTGAGAATTATGAGAAAGTGGGAAAAGTTCTTGTTGGTCTTGTAGCAACTTATGGCGTATATAAAGTGGCTGTGATGACAGTCACGGCTTTGCAAGCTTTACAAGCTTCAGGTATTGCCGCTCTAACTATTGCCGAACGTGCCCACTACGGATGGCTGGTTTTGCAAACAACGGCACAAAAAGCTTTGAACGCTGTTATGTTTACTAATCCGTATGTGTTATTGGCAACTGCTGTTGTAGGGCTTGGAGCTGCAATGTGGTCGTTATCCGATAATACAACGTCAGCAGAACGTGCTTTAGATTCATATAACAAGAAAATAGAAAAACTCAACACGGACGAGGAAGATCGGAAACGTACTTTGGAAGGTCTTGTTAGCACCATTAATAGCGAGGTGGAAGCCGATGTAACTAAACTCAAAGCTTTAAAAGATATTGAGGAACTATACCCAGCACTCTTTAGGAAATATGTTGATGAGAAAGGTCATATACAGGATTTGATTGGTTTTTGGAAGGCATATAATGAAGAAGTTGTAAAATCCAGAACACAGTCAAAACAGGCTATAGTCGAGTCCTTGGAACAACAGATAAAAAGTGCGGAATGGGCTTATAATTTAGCTAAGAAGGAGAACAACCGTTCCGAAATGAAGGTTCAGGCACAGCGTATCGAAGACCTGAAAAATGAATTGGCAAATGCAAGAAAGGATGTCTTGTCGGAAATCAATGCCCAATTGGAAGTTGAGAACAGACAGGAAACAAAAGAAACTACATATCAGGAAGATTTGGCAAATGCTAAAGCCGAATGGGAAAAAGCGAAAAAAGGGTATGAGTCATTAATCAAAGATCAGACGGCTACATCGAAACAGGTGAAAGAAGCCAAAGATAAGATGGAGGCATCCGAAAAGGCATACAAGGATCTGGGCGGAGTAACTGGAAGCGCACTGACCAGACAGGAAAATCTAGCAAAAAAGCAAAAGGAAAATCAGGAAAAGCTGGACGAACAACTTCTTTCACTTCGCCGTCAGAACCAACAGGATGAAATCAACCTGATGAAAGAAGGCACGGAAAAGAAGTTGGAACAGATTGACTTTGATTATCAAAAACAGCTTGATGCGATAAGAAAACAGGAGGAAGAATGGAGCAAAGCCGGTAATGGCAAGTTGACCGACAAGCAGGCACGGGAAATCTCGGAAGCTTATGCCAATGCCGAAAGCATGAGGGATAAATATATTACTAATGTAACCAAGGAGCAACTTAAAGCCGAACAACAGGCTTTGAACGATTACTTGAAAGAATATGGCACGTTTCAGCAACAGAAATTGGCTATCGCCCAAGAGTATTCGGAAAAAATAAGGAAAGCGCAGGAAGACAGCGGTGCTAATAGTGCACAAGTAAAGTTGCTGGAGAAACAACGTGATGTTGCCATACAGAACAAGGAAACGGAAGCCATAAAAGCCAATATAGATTGGGTTACTGTGTTTGGTGAGTTTGGTTCCATGTTTTCCGACATGGTAAAGCCTGCCTTGGACGAAGCAAAAAAATATGTACGGACTGACAAGTTCAAGAACTCCGATCAGGCAAGCCAGAAATCATTGATTGACGCCATCAGCCAGATGGAAAAGTCTTTGGGTGGTACAAGTGGAGTCAACTTCAAGAAACTTGGAGAGGATGTAAAAGCCTATCATACAGCCGAACAAAACCGTATCAATGCCATAGAGATTGAAACAGCCGCTTTGGAAAAACTAAAGAAATCACAGGATGATTACGCCAAAGCACAGAAGAGTGGAACAGAAGAAGAAAAGCAGGTTACAGCGAATGCCCTTGATATAGCACGACAGAATGCTGACATTGCATCCGCCAATGTAAAGACACAGACGGATATCGCCAATCAGGCCCAGCGTAATGTGACTGATACCGCCACCAGACTGAAAGCAAGTATGGAAAATTTGTTGGGAGGCTTGCAGCAGATTTCATCCGGAGGGTTGTATAACGCATATAGTGGAATTATCAAAACCGTGAACGGATTCAAGGACGTCATAGGTAAGACATCGGAATCGCTTCAAGAAGTTCCCATTGTCGGATGGATTTTGTCTATTATTGACGTACTCAAAGACGGATTGAGTGATTTTGTCGGTGGTCTGCTTGATGCTGTTCTAAATGCGGTCAGTGGGATTATCAGTGATGTTTTGTCTGGAGACTTGTTTGTTACAATTGGGAATTCATTGAAAAATGGAATAGGTAATATCCTTAATGCGATTTCTTTCGGTGGTTTTAATTCTTTGTTTGGTATTGGCGGTAATAAAAAAGAGGTCGAGGAAGCTATCAACAGATTGACAGACCGTAACGAAACGTTACAAACTGCCATTGAAGACTTGACTGACGAAATGAAGGCAAGCAAGGGAACGCAGTCTGTTGCCGCATACCGGGATGCTTATAAGTATCAAAAAGAAACTATTGATAATTATAAGCGTATAGCGCAGGAACAAGCACGTTATTCTGGTTCTCATCATAGTTGGAATTATTATTGGGGCGGTTTTTCTCAGGAACAGATAGACCGTCTGAGTGGAAAGATTGGTCGTGATTGGAATGGTGATATCTGGAATCTTACCCCAGAAGAAATGAAAATGCTCCGTGAGACAGTAGATATGTGGGAAACCATTCAGAATACCGGCAAAGGTGGATACGGTGATCGTCTGACTGATAAGTTGAATGACTATATTGATCAAGCTGGTACGTTGGAAGAACTGACGAATGAACTTTACGAGGGTCTGACTGGAATGTCATTTGATTCTATGTATGATAGTTTTGTAGACAATCTTATGGATATGAAATACGATGCGAAGGCAGCATCGGAAGATATATCAGAATACTTTATGCGTGCCATGCTTTCCAATAAGATTGGTGAGTTATACAGTGAAAAGTTGGAGGAATGGTGGAAAAAGTTTGGTGCCAGCATGGAGGATAACGAGCTGACCGAAGAGGAAAGGAAAGCCTTGCAAGATGAATATATGAAGTATGTGGATGAAGCCATGAAACTGCGTGATGAGCTTGCTGCCGCAACCGGATATGACAAGATTTCACAGGAAGCAGTTTCCCAGTCTGCAAGCAGCAAAGGTTTCCAAACCATGTCTCAAGATACCGGAGAGGAATTGAATGGACGTTTTACTGCCTTGCAGGTTTCAAATGAGGAAATAAAGAGCCAGATGATAAATGTTGTTGTCGGCATAGGATCTTTGGTTTCTATTTCAACGGAGGGCAATGCTACGTTGGGTAACATCTTGAATCAGCATGTGATTACTAACGGTTATTTGGAAGATATCGTAAAATACACAAAGCCTATCCTTGAATTAGGATCGAAATTAGATAAGATAGTAGATAATACTAAAAATATGTAACATGGAAGGAGAATTTTATATAAATGATAAGGATGCTTATACCACATGGGGAATAAGTATGGATACCTCTTCTTTATCGGCGTTAATGACACCACCGCCGATGAAAGAGTTTATAGAAAACAAGTCACGTCTGGAAAACGGCAAGCGAGTTATAACTTCAGATTCCAAGATTGACGAAAGGAATATTACACTTACATTTAATCTTACGGCTAAAAGCGAAGATCAGTTTTTTGTTAGATATAATTCTTTTTGTGAAGAACTCGCCACTGGGGTATTACATATCAGAAGCAAATATCAGCCAAATGTTGTGTATAAGACTATTTATTTGTCATGTAACCAATTTACACAGTTTATGAGGGGAATCGCTAGTTTTTCCTTGAAATTAGTGGAACCTAATCCTGCGGATAGGACAACATGATTTTTTCTTTGAATATAATTGCTATCATGTGATTTATTTGTATATTTGCTACATAACATTGTATGAAGCTATACAATACTCGTATGGGACTAATAGACATTAAAAACATATCAGGAGATATTCGTTTCTCCACAGACTTCAACGTTGGTTCGATAGGTCGTTATTCATTGGGTAAGGAGGATTACATTACTCTTCCTTTTAACGTCCTAACTCCTATTAATTTTAAGATGGGTGATTATGTGGACTTGTCGGGGATATTAGATGAATCCCTAGGTGGTAAATTCGCAAAGATATATGAAGTTGTAGATTTGCCGACACCTACTTATGACCAGTCTACGGGCGGCTATAATTACGAGTTGCGTCTTGATGCTTACTATTGGAAATGGAAAAATAAGAAATTCAAGTACATGCCGGAGGTGGCAGGCCAGGAAGCGTCTTGGAACCTTACTGCCTCATTGGATATGCAATTAGGTGTGTTCCTCCGAAACTTACAAGCTCTTGGTTACAAATACAGGGGGAATGATTTCGATTTTTCTATAGATTCGTCAGTAGAGAATTCAGCTAAGTTGATGTCTTATGAGAATACCAATCTGCTGGATGCTCTTACTAACATGGCAGAAACGTGGAATTGTGAGTGGTGGGTAGAAGATAATATTATCCGATTTGGACGTTGTGAGAATGGAGATGCTGTTAGGATAGAGCTGGGTGTGGAAGCCCAAGAAATGCCGCGCAGTGAAAGCCAGGGAACCTATGCTACACGTGTGTATGCTTTTGGATCAACAAGAAACATTCCTTCCAACTATCGGCCTGTTGATGAAACAGTAGTGGTAAATGGTATTGTTCAAAAGCGGTTGATGTTACCAGAAGGAACACCGTATATTGATGCTTATCGGTATAAGGATGGTAAAAGGGTATATATTGGTGAAGAAGGTTATGATATAGGTACGGAAATGCCGCAGGAGGAAGCTATTGAAGATATTATATTCCTTGATGAAGTCTATCCACGTACTGAATGTGTTGTTGGTACGGTTGGCAGTTATACGTCTACGATAGAAGATGAAGAAACACAAGAAACAGTAACCCAGACATTTTATTATGTAACCGATACTAGTGGGCTTGTCTTTGATGAAAGTTATATTATTGATGGAGAAGAACTTAGGTTGGTATTCCAGTCTGGTTTACTTAATGGTATGGATTTCGGTGTAACATTTCATAAGGCTGGCACAAGTTTAGGAAGCGTAACACTTGAAAGTGATGTCTATGAAATTGTTGCCAATGATAATTATGGAAGGACATTGCCCGATGAAACATTAAAACCTACTACAGGAGATAAATTCATTCTTTACGGCTGGGATAGTACGAAAATAACGGACCTTGGCCTCGTATCAAATGCCGAGCAAGAATTAAGAGACAAAACGGTGGATTGTGTAAAAAAGATGATGGTCGATGATGGTACATACAATACTACCCTTGCATCATCATGGGTAAAAGAAAACATGATCAGCCGGACATTTGACATTGGCCAAAGAATAGAGCTTGTCAATAAATCTTTTTTTGAGACTAGTCGGATATCTAGAGTTATAGGTCTTGAAATAAAGCTTGATTTACCTTACGATGCTCCTGTATATACAATCGGTGAAAGCACAGCATATTCCCGAATTGGGGAGCTTGAAAATAAAGTTGACAATCTTACTTATAAAGGTCAGACGTACACTAGTGGAGGTAGAAAAGGGGTTTATATAATCCGTACAAATGATTCGACTGCTCCTAGCAATAGTAATGTGTTCTCTGCTTTACGCTCATTAGCAATGTTCCTCCGCAAAGATATCGCCGACACAGCCAATGAGCTGATCACTTTTTTAAAAGGTCTTTTGATAGGTAAGAACGGTAGTGGAATTACTGTACTTGAGAACGGTATGTCACAGGCTGTTGTTGATTATCTGTATGTCAAGGTCAAAGCCGTTTTTGACGAGCTTGAAGTAAAGAAGAAGACGTATGTAGGTGGTGAGCAGGTGATTTCCCATGCAGGCATGAAATGCAACCGTGTGGAGGAACTGGATGATGTCTACCGTTGTTATTTCAAGGAAGAGGAAGACGGAATTGAGATAGAGAACCAGTTTACTCCGGGATCTCTCGCCATCGCACAAGAGTGCAATATCAAGACAGGCATTTCGCATCATGTCGGCAACCGCTATTACTGGCGGTTGGTCACAGCAGTAGGTGAGAATTATATAGACCTGTCCAAGACCGTGTGTGATCCTAATGTCGAGAACGATGTTCCGGTGGCAGGTGATGATATCGTGGGATTGGGCCATAAGACTGATATCACCAGACAGGCGGCGATAATTCTCTCTTCGGTGAACGAAGTTTCTCCGTCTATCATCATGTATCAGGGTATTAATGATTTTACCTTGACCGGGAAAGATGTCATTTCTTTTGATTTTGACAGGTCTACCGGCAAGGCCCGGATGAAGGTGTACGGAGATACGTATATTGGCGACAAGGACCGGACCACTTACATGGAATACACTCAGGATAAAGGTGTTGATATCAAGGGTATGTTCCACATCGAAAAAGGCTCCACCGGATGGAAGAATATGGAAGGCTTGCCGGATGAGATACAGGCGGCCGCAGATCTTGCCCAAGAGGCCAAGGATGCGATAGACAATGCCGCCGTTGGTAGTGTCAATCTGTTGCGCAATTCTGGATTTACGGGAGATTATGAAACAGAGGACCTGTCTGCCGCTACCGAGCTATCGGCGGATACCGAACTTTTTAGCAAGCAATTGGAATATTGGACGGGAGTGGCTACCGTATCTGCGGACAGTGATGCCGGCTCCGGGTACTCTGCCGCAATCGGTAGTTTGTCCCAGTCCGTATCATTGATTAAAGGAGAAAGTTATGTTATCAGTTATAAAGCAAAGGGTACGTCTGTGTCTGTTTCGTGCGGTTCTTTCAGTGTTTCTCAACCTCTCACATCCTCTTATCAGAGATATACCCATAAGATCACCTTCAATGGCAGTGGTATATTTCTTATCAGTGGTACCGCAACCGTTTGTGACCTTCAGCTAGAGCGTGGAACCATCGCTACTGACTGGAAGCCTTCAATTCTTGACAATGACAAGGCAACAGCCGGTTTCCAGTCAATCAATTATATCGCCAGTGCGATCAAGGATGGTTCTGTGGATATTCTTGGTGGTCTGATATTGGCCAATATGATCCAACTGGGTAATTACAAGAATGGCAAGTTACAGAAGGTCACAGCCGGAGTTAGCGGCATATACAATGACGATGATGATGTGGCGTTTTGGGCAGGAGGAAAACTTGAACAGGCAATTCTGACTGTAATGAGGTTCCGTAATGATCCTAATTACCAGCCCACAGATGCGGAATGGGCGAACATGGCGAACTTCGTTGCCACTCATGGCGGTGATGTGTTCTTAAGAGGATATATCTATGCTCTAGGTGGTAAGTTCAGAGGTGAAGTCAATGCGGAAAGCGGAATCTTTAAAAATGTAAAGTCACCTAACGGCAATTTTAAAATTGATGAGGATGGCAATATCTGGATAAAAGGAGAGGGAGAGTTTAGTGGTACTGTCAATGTCATATCATCCAATGGTTACAAGATTGTAATATCCCCTGAGGATGAGTATTCCGTACCGTCTATCAGAATGTATGATTATAATGAGGAAGAACTGTTCAGTATCTCCCTACAGTACGGGCTTGGAGGGATGATTCCCAGTATTTCCATGTTCGATCCTTCTAGCAGTGATAGATTATATTTCCGCCCGGATAGTATGGTCGCGGAGCAAAAAGGAAGTGACGGTTATATATATCAGACCCAGATAATGGGAGGACGCATAATTATGGTTAAAGGTTCTGAGATTGTATGGGATCAAAACCAATTGCCCAAATAAAGTGAAGTGATATGGAACTGAATACTATTAACAAAACGGGAACTTGGAGTGAGGCGGCAGACCGTCTTAACAACAACTTTAGCAAGACTTCTACCGAAGTGGAAAAAGTCAAGCAGAACGGCATCCGCAACAAGGGGTTGTTCCCTACTCTTGAATCACTGAAAGCCGCTGTACCATCTCCAATTGTAGGTGACTGGGCTGTTGTGGGTGACACCATACCGGGTCCTATATATCAATGCAAAACAAAGGGAACATGGAGTGCCACTGGCACGACAGGAGGTGGCGGAAGTGTTGACTTATCCAGCTACCTGACAGCCGAGGAGATAGACGATGTAACATCAATATTATAGTTATGAGAATCAATTATCAGTCCGATTTTAAAATCATAGAGAAGAACTTGAACGGGGATGTGAATACTCCTTTCCGGTTTACTTACTTCAATCCGTTCAAGGGAAAGTTCATAGCCTCCTTTGACGGGCATGAGTATGTCGGTTGCAGCCGCATGGAAGACGGCAACCTGCTTGTCGCTTTTGACAACCCCTGTTTTTCTCCCGGTATGCTGAAGGTAAAGCGTGAATACTTTATATCCGATTCCGACTTTCAGGATGGCATCTGCAACCTTGTTTCCGTTGAAGATACAGGAATCGTACTGACTACCGGGAAAACCGATGAAAGCACGGTGGAAATAACATCTTATCCCGATTATGCCGCATATAATTCGATTCAGGCGTTCCCATTGTCGGATAATGAATATGAAGATGTGCTGAGTGATTTTGTACCTCCTCTGCCACCGGAAGAGGAAGAAGAAACAGTTACTAATCTAGAAATATAGGAGATTTATTATGGCAAAAATATATAAGCTGACCAAAGGTGGCCAAACCATTTACCCGGCAACTACAACCGATACGGTGGTCAATCCGAATAGCCGCAAGAGCCTGACGGAAGAACTTTCCGAGTTAGATTATAAAATCATTTCATCCGATAGTCTGCTAAAAAAAGCGAGTATTGGAAAGAATCTGCTCAACCCGTCCTTCCTCCTTGAAGGCAAGAAAGTGGACAGCAATGGCATTATTACGCCCTCATCTGCATTGGCTGTAAGCCTATTTATCCCCATACAGAACGGACAAGCATTGACCGCATCATCATCAGACGGCTTCTTCCAATGTAATGCCTGCCTGTATGATGATGATTTTAATCCTATATTGTCATCCCTAGTAACAGGAACAGGCTCAAATGATAAGGACATGACATTGACCAATGATTCCTATAACGCATCGTATGCCGCATTTACATTCAGATTACCTTCTGAGCTCTCACAGAATATGGTCGAGTCGGGGAATAATGCTACTGATTATGTACCATATACCGATAACTACGAAAATGAAGAAACTTTTAAAACGATAGGGAACAGATTAGATGAACTAACAGGAAAGGAAATCACGTCGGTAATTTTTGAATCCGGTCGCGTATCGAATACTACCGGTATTGCTTCCGGAGCCGGAAGGCATTATAAGATAAGCTGCAAGGGTTATGCACGGATTACCGCACGCATTTATAGGAGCAGTTTTGGAGGAGCTACCGGAGTCGGCTATGCTTTCATGGACGCATCCGGGAAATTTATTTCCGGAGGTTCCAATACAGAAGCTCAAAGTGATTTTAGCACCATCACTATTGATGTTCCGGCTGATGCTGTTGAGTTCAGAAACACTTATGCTTCTTCCGGAGAATTGCAGGAACCGGTAATACTGTTGTCAGCAATTGATTCGAAATTAGAAGAAACGAACGAAAACATAGAACGATTATCTAACAATCTTGTCAAAATAGAAGACTCTATACCTGTTATTGGCGAAAAGGATATAACATCAGTATCTTTTGAATCCGGTCGCGTATCGAATACTACCGGTATTGCTTCCGGAGCCGGAAGGCATTATAAGATAAGCTGCAAGGGTTATGCACGGATTACCGCACGCATTTATAGGAGCAGTTTTGGAGGAGCTACCGGAGTCGGCTATGCTTTCATGGACGCATCCGGGAAATTTATTTCCGGAGGTTCCAATACAGAAGCTCAAAGTGATTTTAGCACCATCACTATTGATGTTCCGGCTGATGCTGTTGAGTTCAGAAACACTTATGCTTCTTCCGGAGAATTGCAGGAACCGGTAATACTGTCAGACTTAATTAGCTATGAGGTCAAGGTTCTAACTGAGCAGGTGGAATCATTTTCAGAAGTAAAGGCTGAAACCAAGGATCTGCTTAATACCCGGCTGGGGCTTATTAGAGACGGATGCAAACCACTTAAAATCTTTTTCTTGGGAAATTCTTTTTCCGTACAGTCATCAAATTATTTCGTTAAGCTTTGCAAGGCTAACGGTATCAATGTAACTGTTGGAATCAGCTATATAGGAGGAGCAACATTACAGGGGTATGATCAGTATTATGGCAATACTGAAACTGATTATTATAAATACATAAAAGGGGAATGGGTTTCGCATCAGGATATTATTGGGTCCAGTTATAAGAAAAAAAATATAGAAAAATTGCAGGATGAGGATTGGGATATCATTTTTATGCAACAAGGTTCCGCTGCGGCAGACGCATATAACACGTATCAACCGTATGGGAAGAACGTCTACGATTGGTGCAAGAAAAACGCACAGATATCATTTGTTGAAATGAGATGGCTCATGCCTTGGGCGTGGTCGGACAAGAGGCTGGTATCCAATACGACATCCGGAGGGGCCACCACTAACGCACAAATGTATGAGGGTATAGCCAATGCCACCAGGCAAATGTTGGAGGACTTAGGTTACAAATTATCTCCTAATGGTACAGCGATCCAGAATTTATATCCCCAATATACACAGAACGATATATTCAGTTCGTCAGGAGACGGGCAGCATCTGGAGGGCGATATAGCTTTATTCACAGTGGGGTATTGCCTTTTCCGTACGATTATTCCTTACTATTATCCAGACGTTAATATGGACTTGGTATATACGGATGAGAAAATTAGTGCTGACATGTTTGCTTCTGCGAAACAAGCTGTTGAAAATGCAATTAGCAATCCATATGTACAAACCTCCATAGTAGAGTAACCCGGAAAGTTATCAGTAACACTCAAAATATATATTTATGATACGAGAATTAATCACCAAAATAATGAACCATCTGTCCGTAGAAATGCATCCGGATGCGGAATGGTAAAAGTGGAACAGGATATATGGAGCTTAATACAATAAACAAAACAGGAACTTGGAGCGAAACGGCAGACCGCATCAACAGCAACTTTAGCAAGATCTCCATTGAGGTTGAAGAGATAAAGCAGAACGGCGGTGGCGGCAGTGGTGGCGGAGGCGATGTCACTAACGCCGACCATGCCACATCTGCATACACGCTGGATAAGAATACGCCTGTGCTTGACTGGTTCCTTTCCGCATTGAACGATGATGATGCGCAAGGTATAATAAACTTCCTCAAAGGTCTTAAGATAGCAGGAAATCTGATAAACCGCATCGTAAAGCAGGGTGACAAGGATGTCACCTACACCGATGAGGATGTGATGAGCGCATTGCGTGTAATGACTGAGATAGAGAACAGTGCGGAGAAGCTGAAAGAGATATTCGTGCGGAAGGACAAGGAGGATTTTACTAATTTCCTGTTATCCTTACTGGGCGGAGTCTTGATTAAGAAATATGCCAAGTTCGGTGATTTCGTTACTGGTGTAGATGGCGGTTTCATTAATGAGAAGGGCGATTTTGAAATGGGAAGCGGCGTTTTCCGTAAGCGTCTGTTTGTCCCTGAAATAGCCTATAACCATACAACCTATTTCAAAGGACGTATGGTAAACTCCCCCGGTGGCGGTTGTAGCGTATTGTCATACGTGGATAACGGCGATGGAACCTACACCATCACTCCCGATCTGACGGACGCGGACGGATTGAGCCAGTTTGTTGATGATATCCTTACCACCTATTTTGTGACTAAGAATAGCGAAGGCAAGCTGAATGGCTTTGAAGAGATGAAATTCCGGGTGACTGCCGCAGATTATACAGCCAAGAAGTTTACTGTCATTCCCCGTCCGGGACATTCTGACTGGAAACCTGCCGAGCAGATGGTATTGGCACAAACAGGTAACTTTACTGATCCGGAACGTCAGACTTATATACTTATTGATTCAGTCAACGGAAACAATTGTATTACATTCTTTGACAATGCCAACACTTGGGACCCGGAACCGGCGCAGATGCCTGCGTGGTTCGGCAAGAAAAAAGGCATGACTGTAGCCGGTGTTAATGCGGACAATTACTCGGCCGTTCTTCAAAACATTATCATGACCGGGCTTATCTTTCAGGTGGATGAGATCACCGGACAGACAGTGCGTGTTCCGTTGGACAAAGGTGAATGGACCGCAGGTAAGTACGCCTACTATAACCGGGTGTCACACAACGGGGCTTTGTGGTTGTGTGTTGATGATAACGGAACGACAACCGAGCCGTCAGATGATAATCCGGCATGGCTGAAACAAGTGGACAAAGGTGATAAAGGTGATCCGGGCTTGTCTGTAGTCGGTGGTGGGCATTGGGAATCAGCCAACACACCATATAGTGCCAATACAATGGTCACTCTTGCCAACTGTGTCTTTATATCCAAGGTGGAAACCTCCAATCCTCCCATCAGAATATTGCGTATCAAAGGCGGCAATTTCTTAAGAAAGAAGGACGGTGGTTATTATCTTGCCGGAAAACCTGCCGACTGGGAGGTTAACGAAGACTGGGATATGCTGCTTGACGGGCGTGAACTGAAAGGAGAGAGTATCACTTTCCTTGGTGAATTTGCCACGGCTCCAGCCAACCCGAAAAACGGTGATTCATACCGTAACACAACTGACCGCGCCACCTACATCTATCAGGACGGAAGATGGCAGCTTATGATATCGGACGGGAAAGACGGTAAGGGCTATGAGTATATATACACAAGAGGCAATATCATAGATAATCCTCCCGAAAAACCTGACAGCCAGCAGAAGGATGATTATATCCCCGAAGGCTGGACGGATGATTTTGTAGGTGTGGACGCAGACCATCAGGTTGAATGGGGCTGCAAGCGTTTCAAAGAAAACGGTGTATGGTCAGAGTTCAGCACTCCGGCAGTGGTGCATCGCTGGAGTAAGGACGGAGAGAGTGCCATCATGGCGGACTTCGATAACGAGATGGTCAATGCTGCTCTTACTTCGGACGGGAAGGTCGTGTCCTCACAGACTTGGAACACAACTGTCAGCATGTGGTACGGAACGGAAAAGCTCACCCTTGACAGCATCACCTGTACACCTGACACAAATCTTCTGTGTGCGACAGACAAGAATACGGGAGTGGTGACAATATCGGTATCTGCCGGAGCTACTCTTGCTGCGACAAACACGGTGAAGATCACAATCAGGGCTACAAAGAACGGGCAGCAGTATTCCCGTGATCTGTCATTCACTGTAGCCGGGGTCCGTGGAGGTGCGGACGGTTCAGATGCCGTGCTATACAGTATAATCGTTTCTGCCACTTCTGTAAGCAAGGACAAGAATGGGAACTACAGCGTGTCTTCCGTATCATGTTACAGGCAAAAGTCAGTGGGAGGCGTGATATCCACCACAACGGACGGTACATTGAAATACAGCATAGACGGTGGAACAGAAACTACCATAAACAACAATACAGCCATATCAAGCGGAAACTTTACGAAGACATTGAAGTTTGTTTTCTATGTGAATGACCAGATAGTGGATATTGAAACCGTTCCCATGCTTTCTGACGGTAAGGACGGTGCTGACGGTGAGAGCATCACAGCAGCCGGTCATTGGGAATCCGCCAAAACCCCGTATGCAAAGAACAGTACAGTATCGTTTGCCGGGGGATCTTACTTAAGCAAGGTTCAAACATCCAATCCGCCACTTCCGCTTCTTCGTGTGAGAGGTGGGCGTTATCTAAGGAAGAAGGATGGCGGTTACATACTTTCCGGGAAGAGATCGGACAAGGCTGTCAACTCCGACTGGCAGGAAATGACTTCCGGTGTCGAACCGTCCGCTTCGTACTGGCTTGACAGCCCGGTAAGCACGATAAACTTCACGTCAACAGGCACACCGTCACCATCAGCGTTTGTCGTTACCATGAAACAAAATGTAGGCGGTAATGTGAGCGATACGAACAGGTTCTATCTTGTCGCACGGAAATATAACGGAAGCTGGCTGGCGCATGTAGGTGCTACCCTAAGCAATCAGATATCCGTTCCAGCGACAGCCGGATACACCCAATTTACCGTCCGGGCTTATCAATCCGCATCGGACGCGAACGCATGGAATAATAATTTTATCGCTGAAAAAGGGGTGGGTGTTGCTAATGATGGTTCCATAGGAGCAACAGGAGCAACAGGGGCGTTTCCCCGTGACAGAGGTGTATTCACATCAGGACAGACTTATGTCTGGAATGCGGATTACCGGGACAAGGTCATATATCTGATAGGGGGAGTTTATTATAATTTCCTTGTAAAAAATTACGGCGCTTCCGTTACTTCTGCACCCACATCAGCCAACGGGGATTCGAACTGGGAAGCCATGCAGAAGTTTGTGAATATCGCTACTGATACCCTTTTCGCCGATGGTGCGAATGTGGCCGGATTCATGTTCAAAAACAATGTGCTTAAATCCCACAACGATGAAGGTGAAACTCTTCTTATCAATGGCGTAACCGGGTATTTCAAATGTAAGAATGCAGAGATTACTGGAACAATCACATCTACAAAAGGGAATATTGGTGGTTTTACCATATCATCTGCAAGTTTGGAGGCTGTTAGCGGAAATAATGCCATGCTCCTTTCTGCCAACTTGGTAAAATTTACCGGAAGTTATTCAAGCGTGTTCATTGGTGCGGATACTTTTCCTTCATCTAGTGGGGGGGCAATATTATGCCCATCCCGTATTTCAGTTAATAGGAATATAACGAATACGGCGTATGGCAATGTGGGCATGTATTTTGACATACAAGGTTCCCATGCTTATGATGATAATGATCTTCAGTATACCGGGAATCATGCGTTGTATATCGTCAAGGGGGACATCTGTGGGTTTAGGCTCAGATTGCGCAGAATAAGCAAGAGCACAACTTTGTCAGTGATGGATAGTGTTATCATGGCTGTAACGTCCGGTATTACGCTGACTATGCCGTCCACTGCGGAAGACGGGCAGTTCTACTGGATAAGAAATGTTTCTGGTGGTGATGTGACCATAGCCGGAACAAATCTTGTCGGCTGGAATTCCGGGGAGGTCAGCACTTCGATAGGTTTGGCCAAGTCAAAGGCGGCAGCAATGTATTATGACAAGCATAATAACAAGTGGTTTATGAATTGGATTGATTGTTGGAACTAAAATGTAATGATTATGAAAATAAATTTTAAACAGTTCCCCATGTACACGGGGATAGACAAGAAAGAAATGGTTGCCTGTGATGTGGCATATAGCTTGGCAAATAACCTTTATACCAAAGTGCCTGATAATATCGGAGCGCATTGTCTTTCCGAGAAGATTTATAATGCGGAAGGCAATGTGGACTTAAGCGGGCAGGAGATTGAAATAATCCGGTTCGCTTATCCGACCTTTACCGGAGCATTTGCCGATTCGTTTGAACATTATTTGAAGACATATAAAGAGAAGGAGGAACAACATGAAAATTGAGAATTTGGAACGCGCCAGCCGGATCAATGACGAACTGGCGAAACTGAAGCTGGCGAAGGAAACGTTGAATAACGGCGGCTATGTCCGTATTTACAGCAGCACCCGGTCAAGTGCCGGATGTGTGGAACTGGATATAGCGAACTTCAATGATGAGGTGAACACGTGTATAGACAACCATATCATTGAGCTTGAATCTGAAATAGAAACTTTATAAAATTAGGATATTATGAGTGATTTGAATTTAGACAATATTGTTGGTTTTAAGGCTGTTGATAAAGACGGTAACGAACAGAATGTAACAGTGGATGAGATGGTGGAAATGGTTTCCACAAGAATGGTTATGGCTTTGTCAGAAACTTCAACATTTGCTACCGCTGCTGCAACAGGAAATGACGTGTATGAAAATGAACTTCCGACTGTGACAGATGCCGCAAATGTAAGGGTTTTACAAAGTAGCGGAGATGCCGCACAAATGACGATGCAGTCACTTGCATCAAAACTGGGGGGACTTTTGCCAATACCAAACATAAAATCGGTATCAAAAAACATAAATATATCAACTGAAACAGTTGTGACTTTAGTAACATTGGCATTAGGTGAAGTCTGCCTTTTATCGATTTCAGATGGAGGATATACTGTAGTCATCTCTTTATCTGCAACCCAAAGTAATACGATAAAATATAGTATAATTTCAGGGGAGCTAAGAGGAACATACAAATTATCTGATGAAGGATTAAATCTGAATATGACAACATCAGAAGCAAGAACACCAAGGATAAGATACATTATTTTTTAACAGAAATAATCTCATAATCTCGACCTGGGGGGACTGATTGGTACGGCTACGGCTAATAAGGATGGATTAATGTCTAAAAATGGTTTCCTTGAAAGAAGCAAGGGCAATACATTAGACTTTAATGATTATACGATTTCAGGTATGTGGGTATTTTCTGATACGGGCTTTATTAATGGACCATCAGTGTATAAAGGGGGGATTTTATTAGTTTTTAAAACAGCTAATGGGAATATATTGCAAATCTGTTGCGATTATACTAATTCTATTTTTATACGTATTTATTGGGGAGAATGGAAATCTTGGGCACAAATCACAACAGTGGTGATATAATTTCCCCACTTCTGGGGGGACTAATGAACAGTTTGAAGCTGTTCCCGTTTATGCCCAAAGGTATATTAAGTACAGACGAAGAGGTAAATAGTGCAACTGCAAGCGGAATGTATCATGTGATCGGAGATAATGGAATTAGTGTTGTTCTCAATTATTCCATAATGATAGTTTTTAACGATGGACGAGGATATGTAATTCAAATGGCATTCCGCTTGGGAGTTGATGTTGCTGGTTTCAGACGTTGTTTGAACGGAGAGTGGGGAGATTTTAGAACTTTTGTATTGGCTTCTTAGAAACATGGATTACCTTTGCACCGCACATGGCGTTGTGCATATCAGGATCGGGTGGAACAGGCTTGTACCGGACCACCCGTTTTTTATACCAAAGATACGGTTCGCCAATAATCCCAATTAATCGCCAACAGGCAGAAATTCTTGTTTAAATTCCTACCTGTGTTAGTGTGCTGATATCTATATCTACTTTCGTTACTGAGAGAGCATTATTTTGTGGCTCTTTATTTTGAAAATAGACAATAACACGTGAATAGTAGTTGAGTTTAATATATAATTCATTGTTATTGTCTATATATAGTAATATATTTTTAGGACCATTATTTTTTAAGAAAGACAATTGGTTACCATTATGGTTTTTCATTATGATATAATTATCTGCTAAATTTGAATTACCTTCTCCTATAATGGATATTACCATGTTTTCATTTCTGACAAAAGATAGCTTATAGATAGGAAAATTCATTGTCATGTTTTCAATTCTTATATAGTTACTTTTTGTCATTAGTTCCCCCAGCTCTCGTTTCAAATAGATTTTATGTCAATTATTACTGTGAATTATTATCTTAGGATCTTCCCAAGTTGAAA